>Ga0163210_1000005_pt1 | contig 79731 bp, 67 predicted proteins | sample Kivu_220m_FD_113536 | JGI IMG/M metagenome (GOLD analysis project Ga0163210, IMG submission 113536) | Freshwater microbial communities from Lake Kivu, Western Province, Rwanda to study Microbial Dark Matter (Phase II) - Kivu_220m | ecosystem: Environmental > Aquatic > Freshwater > Lake ...
CAGGCGCACGGCCTCAATTCGAAATTCCCTTGTATACCTGGCTTTTGGAATCCTATTCACTAAGACACCTCCGTCATTCTATTTTATCTGACTTTGGTGTCCATTTTTTCCATCTTACCTCAGCCCTCATAGCATTGATTTGTGATTGCCTCTATGTTCCAAGTATCACGAAAATCATAAATGCCGTTAGAAGGTTTGATATGGCAGTCACTTGAAACAAAAAGATTATGGTAACTAAGTTTATTATTAACTTTTTTTACTGGTTCAGTTTCAATACTTCCATGTATACAAAGTATAAAACAATTGACATCGTCGCTGGCGGTGACGGCGAACTCAATAGTAATATAACTGCAATCCGCCCTTAAAACATAATGTACTTCGCTGAGACTATATGTATCAACGTTACATGTTTTATCCGCTATAATACCAATTAACGCCATAATACCACCGCCCCAATGTAATAAAAAAATGAGCTTAGTTTTCAACTATAGCTCATTTTTTATTTACATGTAATTCACAGTGTCAGTACTACCGACCGCCTTTCTTCTCCATAGTCAACGCCCCCCTTTTGTGAACATAATTTATGTACTCCTTATATTTTGATTTAAATATATACAGGATTTATCATATCTGTCAAATTGAATTCGTTTTGATAACTGTATAAGATTGCCTACAGTCTGTCAAATTTCCAAGTCAATCAGAAGTAACTAGATCTAATCACATAGTTCCCCAGCAACCACAATATATAAAATGTTTGGTGAAATTACCAGCGTTGTTAGGCTCATTATTCTGAGCCATTACTATCAGTTTGTCAAGTGCCTGATGTCAAATTAGCTATTTGTCCCCTCCATTCTTAATTGAAATACTGGCTCCGCCCCCCACATGATCCCCCCTTTTTACATATCAGAACAATTGTGCTATTGTATACCAATGTTGTGCAGGTGTCTTTACTTAATAAAGCACTCTTGGAGTAGGCCTAATAGCTAGTAGTTTTGGTTATCGTTTAAAGTACTGGTGTTTTTCGTGGAGAAAGCCTGATAAAAAAGTAAGCGACCGAAATCCGGCCGCTTATAATTCAGCTATCAATCTATGCTGTCTTTTGTGCTGGGCACGGTCCCCGAGATGCGCGGATCGAGCCGTGTGGCGGTATCCAGCGCACGCGCCAGCGCCTTAAACAATGCCTCGGCCTTGTGGTGGTCGTTGTTACCTCTCAGCACCTGCGCGTGTATATTGATCCTGGCCTCGGAGGCAAACGACATGAAGAAGTGGCTGACGAGGTCGGAGTGCATCTCGCTGATATAGGCTTCCTTGAGGCCGTCCTCGATCACCGACTGCCCCCGCCCGCTGATATCCAGCGACACCATGGCCAGCGCATCATCCATGGGGATAGTGGCGTCCGCCATCCTCACGATGCCGTGCTTATCACCCAGCGCCTGGTTGAAGGCGCGGCCCAGCGTGATGGCGACGTCCTCCACAACGTGATGCTGGTCCGACCCTGTGGCCGAGATCTTGAGGTCGAAGATGCCGTGCTGCGCAAGCTGGCACAGCATGTGGTCGAAGAAGCGGATGCCCGTGGTGATATCATACTGGCTGCTGCCGTCTATAGCGACCTCGACCTTTACCGAGGTCTCCCTGGTACGGCGTGAAATCGTTGCTTTGCGTTCGGCCATTTCCAACCTCTTTATATTTGAATTCAAGGCAAAGGGTATCACATATCTTTCAGCGCGGCAATCACCCTGACCGTATCCTCAGGTTTGCCCACACTGATGCGGATGTAATCCTTAAGCTCCGGCGTCTCGAAATAGCGTATGAAGATGCCCCGCTTCTGTAATCCCAGGTAAACGCCTTTGGCGCTGCGTCCCAGCACCGCGCAGAGTATGAAATTGGCCTGGGAGGGATAGGGCCTGAGCCACTTCACCTTCTGCAGCGCCGCGTACATGACCTCGCGCTCCTTAACCATCTTCTTCACGGTGGCCTGCAGGTATTTAATATCCTTGAGCGATTCGAGTATGGCGGCGTGCGCGGCCGTATTGATATTATAGGGCTGCTTGATCTTCATGAGGTGCGCGGCTATGTTCGGCGGGCAGATGCCGTAACCCGCGCGCAATCCCGCAATGCCGGCCCACTTGCTGAAGGTGCGCAGTACGATCAAATTGGCATACTGCGGCACCAGCGAAATCAGCGAGTTGCCGCTGAACTCCACGTAGGCCTCGTCCACCACCACGATCAGCTTCAGCGCCAGCAGCTTTTTAATCTCTGCCTCAGTTGCCCGGTTGCCCGTGGGATTATTGGGCGAGGCGATGAAGATGACCCTGGTTTTAGCGTCAACAGCTTTTTTGATCGCCGCAATATCCAGCGAAAAATCTTTTTTACGCGGCGCCTTGACCACCTTCCCGCCGGCTATCTCCGTGCAGAAAGGATACATGCCGAAGGTGGGAGGGCAGTTGATCACCCTGTTCCCTGGCTCGATGAAGAGGCGCAGGATGATATCGATGAGGTCGTCGCTGCCCGCGCCCGCCACGATATACTCCGCTTTCATCCCCGTGTATTTTGCCAGCGCCTTGCGCACCTCGCGCTGGTCGGGATCGGGATACCTGTTGTAGATGTCGCACACGGCAAGCGCCTGCTGCACGCGTGGCGAGCACCCGTAAGGGTTCTCGTTGCCGTCCAGCTTGGCGGTTTCCTCGGCGGGAACCTCTGCGCGGCCCCTCAGCACGTCGGCGGGGTCCACGGGCGTATAAGCCTTCATGCTCCTGAGGTTGGCGCGTATCATTTTTTCAACGTCTTTTTCTGTCAACATCTTAGTTCTTCTTCTTGTTCAACCTGAGCTGCACTGCATGGGCATGCCCGGTAAGCCCTTCCCTGGTGGCCATGACATGCGCATGAGGCCCGAGCAGTTTAATGGCATTGTTGTCCAGCGCGATGACGCTGCTCACCTTGAGGAAGTCCTGCACTGTGAGCGGCGAGCTGAAGCGCGCGCTGCCCCCCGTGGGCAGGGCATGGCTGGGGCCTGCTATATAATCGCCCAGTACTACCGGCGAGAATTCCCCCAGGCAGATGCAGCCGGCATGCGTGATCTGGCCGAGGTATTCCCGGGCGTCCCTCACCATCATAGAGAGGTGCTCCGGCGCGAAAAGGTTGGACAGCTCGATGGCCTCGTCCAGGTTTTTCACGATTACTATATAGCCGTTGGTTTCCAGAGCCTTGGCCGCTATATCGTAACGTTTCAGCTTTGATAGCTGCCTGCTGAGCTCAGACTGCACCTTTTCCGCCTGCGCGGCGGAGTTGGTAATAAAAATAGAAGTGGCCATGGCGTCATGCTCGGCCTGCGCAATGAGGTCGGCCGCGCACAGCGCCGGATCGGCAAAACCGTCTGCTATGATCACCACCTCGCTGGGGCCCTGCAGCGCGTCGATATCCACCATGCCGTAGACCAGCTTCTTGGCCGTCATCACCCAGATATTGCCGGGTCCGCAGATCTTGTCCACTTTCGGCACGGATTCCGTGCCCAGCGCGAGCGCCGCGATAGCCTGCGCCCCGCCTAGCTTGAAGATGCGGCTCACGCCCGCGATTTTAGCGGCGGCCAGCGTGTTGGACGGCACCTTGCCGTCCTTGCCACAGGGCGTCGCCATGATGATTTCCTTAACGCCGGCCACCCTGGCCGGTATGGCGGTCATCAATACTGTGGACGGATAGGCTGCCGTGCCGCCCGGCACGTAGATGCCGACGCGTTCCAGCGGCAGCACCTGTTGTCCCAGCCCTTCCACGAAAAATCCTTTGCCGTATTTGCGCATGCAGGTCCTGTGGAACCTTTCGATCCTGGCTGCGGCGAATTTCAAAGCCTTGAGAAGGTCGGGATCGGTTGCTTTCACGGCAGCCGCCATCTCCTGCGCGCCGACCTCCAGCGATTTGAGCTTGGCGCCGTCGAAGCGCTCGGTGAGCTCGAAGAGCGCGGAGTCGCCCCCTTTCCTGACCTGGGCAATGATCTCCCTGACGGTGTCCTCCACCGTGCCCGCCTTAACTCCCGGCCTGACCGTGACATCATGTGTCACCGCCCTTTGCAGCAGCTTCTTCGCCTGCTTGAAGTCCTTGATTACTTTCATTTCAATTTTACCCTGCAGTCCTGCGGAATATTTTAACCAGTTTCTCTATTTTAGCCCTTTTAGCGGGATCGTCCAGGCTCTGGCGGTTGCCGATGAGGCAGGCGGTGGACTCGAAGAGCGTATCGATGATCTTGAGCCTGTGCCTGGCCAGCGTCTGGCCTGTCTCCGTGTTCTCTATAAGCATGTCGGCGTCCTCGGGCAGGTAAACCTCGGTGGCGCCCCAGGTGGGTATCACCCGGTAACGCGCGATGTGCCTGTCACGCAGGTACTTGTCCGCGATATTAACGTATTCGGAAGCTATCCTCAGCGGCGTCAATTTGCCGCGCTGGATAAGCTCCCGGATGCCTTCGATGGAGTCGGCGGGGACGTCCTCGCCGACCACGGCGACTACCCTGACCCTGCCGAAGCCCAGGTCCGCCAGCTCCATTACCGGGCTGGAGGGGAACTGGTAGAGGTGGTCGAGCAGCCAGTCCTTGCCCGTGACGGCCAGGTCGAAATTGCCGTTGGCCACCTGCTGCGGCATGTCCTGCGGCCGGATTACCTTTATATTAACGCCGTCCAGGCTGCTCGCCGGGCGGCGCCGCATATCATCCTTGGAATAGCCCTGCATCCTGATACCCGCCTTTTCCAGGAAGGAGGCGGTGTGTACCTGCTGGTGGCCGTCGGCCAGGGCCAGCCAGATATTGCCGGCGGCGGCGGCAGGAGTATAGTCGTTGGCAATCACGTCCGCTGGTGCGGATGTTTTTACACGTGATTTACTGCTGACCGTGAATCCGGCGGAAAACAATGCCAGTATGCGGCTGAAATCAGAGGTCTGCAATCCTTCCCTGTGCGCGATGATGCAGGCGCTGCTCTCCGCTATCTTCCTTACCACCCGCAGGTTCAGGGCGGCCAGCGCCCTCTCATCGGCGGCGCTGATCACGGCAAGGTCGGCGTTCTCGGGCAGGTAGGCCTCCGCCGAACCCCACAGCGGGAAGATGCGGAACTTTCTCAATCTCATTTTATAGGCGGCGGACTCGGCCAGCGCGGGATACTGCGTCACTATGCGCACCGTGGCATCGCTGTCCCGCAGCTTATCCTCAGTAAATGCGGCGTCGCGGGAGCAGGCCAGGAAGATGCCGGCGGTATCGTATTCCAGGTCGCAGACCTTGACCACGTTGCCGGCGGGATACCTCGCCTGGAGCTCCTGGAGCCAGTCCGAGGTGCAGATGCCGAAGTCGTAGTTGCCGATGGCCACCTGCACAGGGATGTCCCTCTCGTTGAGCATCTTGGCGCACAGCGAGGGCATGGTCTGCGAGCGCAGGCGGTAGATGCGCGTTTTAGAGGTATAGTCCTCGAATCCCAGGCCGATGCCGTTTAAAAACTCAGCGGTCCGGGAGAGCATTACGCCCTTGGGCAATGCCAGCCTTATATCCTGCGCCACGCTGCTAACCAACCTTCCCGAAACCCCCGATGATATTAACCACCTCGTTGGCGTCCGCGGCCTTCTTCTGCATGTTCTTAATTTTATCTTTGACCGTGTACCCCGGCTTCTTCTCCTGTATGGATATCTCCCAGCGCGCGTCGAGCTGGCTGCCGCGGAAGTCGAGCTCCGCAATCAGTCCCGCGCTGCGCAGCGCTGCGGAAAGCTTGAAAGCATCTTTAACTGCTGCCGGTCCTGCGCCGTCCACCCTGACGATGACGGTCTTCTCGGCCTTCTGCCGCGACCAGGGCCTGACCTGTGCGGCCAGCTCGTCAAGGTACAGTGCGAAGCCGCAGGCGGGCACGTTGCCGCCGCCCACCAGGCCGACAAGGTTGTCGTACCTGCCGCCGCTGCAGACCTTGGCGTTGCCGGCGCGCATCTTGAAGCAAAGGCCCGTGTAATATTCGAATCCCTTTATGGAGGTGAAGTCTATTTCATATTTATACCCCAGCGTATCGAGCAGTCCGGTGACACCGGCGAAGGCTTCCAGCTCGCGGACGATGCTGCGGGACAGCCCGGGCATGGCCGCCAGGTTCGTCAAAAAGCTGCTGGACCTGCCCTTGAGGTTCATCAGCGTGGAGACGGCGCCGGCGATCTTTTTATTGCCGTTTACTTTGGACAGGGCCTGCCAGTTGCCCTCCAGTATCTCGTCCAGCAGGTCGGCCTTCTCCTCGCTGTTCAGCTTGAGCTCCGCTATGAGCGCCTTAAGCACGCCGGCATGCGAGAGCTTGAGGCTGGCCTTAGACAATCCCAGCGTATCGAGCACTTCCAGCGCCAGGCCGATGATCTCGGCCTCCGAGGTGGGGTTGCCGTCGCCCAGCAGCTCCACGCCGCACTGCCACTTCTCGCGGTTCTCCCTGCCTGTTTCCTCGAAGGCGAAGACGTTGGTTACGTAATAAAGGCGGGCGATCTTCGAACCGCTGAGGTTCTCGCTGTAGAGCCGGGCAGCCGGTATGGTGCCGTCGGGCCTCAGCACGACGCGCTCTCCGCCCCAGCCGTCCCAGTCGAGGAAGGAATAGACGCGGCTGAGCATGGCCGGCGTGAGCGTGCCCGCGGCGGTGAACAGGTGGATATATTCCAGGGTGGGGGTCTTGATCTCACGGTAGCCCCAGTCGATACACGAGTTACGGAAGGCGTCCTCCACCTGGCGGAAGCGTTCCATATCTTCCGCGAGCAGGTCGCGCGCGCCTTTACATCTCTGGCTTTCCATATAAAAAATATCCTCTGTGAAGTCGCATAATTCTACACCAATATATGCTTAGCTTCAATTAGACATAAGAGTAAAAGGCTGCGGAGGAGCTGTCGTAAAATGCAGCAGGCGCCACCTTTATAGTGGCGCCCGCTGCACATCGCTGGAACGTATTCAGTTGAGAAGGCGAGGACCCCCGGGGGTTGGGTCAGGTTTATTCAGTTTTAATAAACCTCCTTGTGCACTATTATAGGTTGATATCCCGGAATAGGCCATACCCGCATGGCTCAAATAAATTAACCTGTAAGATATTTAATGAAAAATCTGTTTTCCATAATAAAAAAAGGCAGAAAAAATTCCCGGTTTGATATCGGCTATGCCACTTGACTCTATCCCAAGGGGAGACTTTATACTAAAAGCAGAGGCCTCCATAAAGGAATAGTTATACGGAGAGCGAGAAATGCTCAAGATAGGCAAGTTCGCCAGGCTGGGACATGTAACGATCAAGGCCCTGCGCTATTACGATGAGATAGGCCTGCTCAAGCCGGCGGAGATAGATAAGTATACAGGTTACCGTTACTATTCGGAAGACCAGCTGCCGCGTTTGAACAAGATAATCGTTTTCAAGGGGCTCGGGCTTTCCCTGGAGGAGGTGTCCGGGCTGCTGGATAACAACCTGTCGGATGAAAACATTATCCAGTTGCTAAATTTAAAACATGCCGAGCTCAGCAGCCGCCTGCGTGACTACCGGATACGCCTGGGCCTGATGGAGGAATGGGTCAAGCAAATAGGGAAGGAGGAAGCCGCTCCCTTAAATGAAGTTGTGGTTAAACCGCTGGAAGTACAGGAGGTGGTATCGCTGAGGCAGACTGTGCCCACCTATGCCGATATTTATCCTCTTTTTGTTGAGCTGGTCAGTTACATGGTGAGCCGGCAGGTGAAGATGGCCCCCTCGCCTCTGGCAATTTTTCATGATATGGGATACAGGGAAAAGGACGTCGATGTAGAGGTGGCTATGCCCTATGAGGGCAGGGTCGATACTTCGGACAGAATTAAAGTAAAGGACCTGCCCCGCGTGGAAAAGGCGGCCTGCATCATTTTTAAAGGAACGGTTGAATCATCCGAGGAGGCATATAAGATTCTGATCGCCTGGATGATGAGGAACGGATGCCGGCTTGCCGCTCCCAACAGGGAGGTTTACCTGCGGGGAGCTGCGCAGGTACGGGATTCCAGAGAATATATCACGGAAATCCAGTTCCCTATCACGGGCTGGTGACCCGGTGTCCTCCTCATTATGCGGATATGGGGGTGTCGCACCTACCCCCATATCCGATCGTTAAATGCAACGTCCCCGCGCCGTCTGTTATACAATATAGGTGTAATGTTCAGGACGCTATTGCGGACGCTTTATCTCCTCTGCCTGGCGCTGGGTCTGATACTTTCCCTGACCGGAGGTAGTGTCAGCGCAGACGGGCCCGAGATCCGCGTGCTGCACGTGAAGGGCAATATCGTCCCCGTGGTCTCCGACTATATCAGCCGCGGCATAAGTGAAGCCGAACAGGCGGGAAGCGCCGCCTGCATCATCGAGCTGGATACGCCCGGCGGGCTGCTCAACTCCACCGAGGACATCGTCCGCCGCATCATGAATGCAGAGGTACCAGTTGTAGTTTACGTGTCCCCGCATGGCGCCTGGGCGGCCTCGGCGGGAACTTTCATCACGGTGTCTGCCCATCTCTCTGCCATGGCGCCTGCCACCAGCATCGGCGCGGCGCACCCCGTAAGCGTGGGCGAGGAGATGCCCGCCGATGCCCAGAAGAAGGCCACGGAATACTCGGCGGCCTGGATACAGAGCATAGCGGAGAAACGCGGCCGCGACCCGTCACTGGTGGAGGCGGCGGTGCGTGAGAGCAAATCCTTCACCGCCTCACAGGCCGTTGAATCGAAGCTGGTCGATTTTCTCTCAGACGACCTCGGCGGCGTGATCAGGCAGATCGACGGCAGGACGGTCACCCTGGCGGATGGACGTGCAGTTACCATCCAAACTGAAGGCGCGGTTGTTGTGAGAAGCGATATGAACGGCGTGGAAAATTTCCTGCACATGATCAGCCACCCAAACGTGGCCTATATCCTGCTGACCGTAGCGTCCATAGGCATTATCACTGAAGTATCCAATCCCGGCCTGATCTTCCCGGGGGTGATCGGAGGCATCTGCCTATTCTTTGCCTTCTACGCGCTGGGCGTTTTGAACGCGTACTGGGCGGGGGTGTTATTGATCTTGCTGGCCGTGGGCCTGTTCATCACTGAGATTTTTGTACCTGCCTATGGTATACTGACCACCGGTGGCATAATATCGCTGGTGATCGGTTCCTTAATACTTTTTAGTGAGAGTGAAGCTTCCATGCAGGTAGATACAGGGCTCATTGTCGTCACAGCCGTTTTCTTTGCCGGTTTCGTGGCCTTTTTGGTCTGGGCTACAATCAGGGGTCAGACGAGAAAGGTAACCACGGGGCGTGAGGGCATTATCGGACAATCAGCCATCGTAAAAACAGCTCTGGAACCCAAAGGCATGGTGCTCGTCGAAGGTGAATTGTGGACGGCGGAGCTGGACAGCGGGAGCGCGCAGCCGGGTGAAGAAGTGATGATTCAGAAAGTGGACAATCTCAAGTTATATGTAACCAGGAAGAAATGAGGAGGTAAACATGGACTTTGTAGGAATCATAGTTCTGGCAATTTTTATCCTGATGGTGCTGGTGTCTTCCATCAGGATCGTTAACGAGTACGAACGCGGCGTGGTCTTCCGCCTGGGAAGATACGTGGGCGTCAGGGGACCGGGCCTTATTTTGCTGATCCCGTTTATCGAGCGCATGGTAAAAGTGGAGTTGCGCGTGGTGACCATGGACGTGCCGCAGCAGGAGTGTATCACAATGGACACGGTTACGGTTAAAGTGGACGCGGTGGTCTATTTCCGCGTCATGAAACCGGAATCGGCCATTCTCAATGTGGAGCAATATATGAGGGCTACTTCCCTGCTCTGCCAGACTACGCTGCGAAATGTAGTGGGCCAGAGCGACCTGGAAGATTTGCTGGGTCACAGGGACAAGGTGAATGAGAAACTTCAGGTCATGATCGATGAGGGAACCGAACCCTGGGGCATTAAAGTAAGCATGGTGGAAGTCAGGGACGTACAGCTTCCCGAAACCATGCAAAGGGCCATGGCGGCGCAGGCGGAGGCGGAGAGGGAACGCCGAGCCAAGATCGTGCATGCCGACGGTGAAGCGCAGGCTGCCGAGAAACTGGCGGAGGCGGCGAAGATCATCTCCAGCCAGCCGCAGGCCATGCAGCTGCGCTACCTGCAGACACTCATCACCATATCGACCGAGAAAACCAATACCATCGTATTCCCGCTGCCCATCGACCTGATCATGCCCCTGCTGGGCAAACCCTCGGAAGGGCAGAAAAAATAACATCCATATAATAAATATAATAATGCAGGGGCGGGTCTGCAGACCCGCCCCTTTGATTTGCATAATGCTGCAAGAGAACAATGGCGCAGCCGCCCTTATTTTCAATCTTTTACTATCGTCACATCTCCCGCAACGATTTCAAGGTCCGTGCCGTCGTCCCGGCGCAGCAACAGGTTGCCTGCCCGGTTAATGGTTTCAGCCACCCCCTCCTCGATATTGCCGTTCATGTTGACGCGGATACGCCGCCCGATGGGATCCATATTGTCCATCCATTCAATGAGCAGGCCGTCAGAATCCTTAATCCTCCGGCAATACCTTTCCAGCTCTTCAATCAGATTAATGATGACCTCATTCACGCTCACTTCACGGCTGGCGTGGGCTGAAATGCTGGTGGCTAATTCGGCTATTTCGGGATATTTGCGGATATCGAAGCTGACGTTGATACCTATGCCGACGATGGCGCAGTGCAAATCCGCGGCTTCCGGCCTGCTTTCAATGAGGATGCCGCAGACCTTCTTGCCCCTGATAAGCACGTCATTGGGCCATTTAATCTGCGCAGGGACGCCGAGCCTTTTGATGGCATGGAACACAGACAGGGAAGAGACGGCGGGAAGGAAGCGCATCTCATCCGTTGACGGCTTGAGTATGACGGAAAGCGCCAGACTGCCTTCGGGTGAGAACCATGTCCTGCCCAGCCTGCCCCTGCCTGCTTTCTGTGTGCCCGCGATGACGACCGTGCCCTCGGGAGAGCCTTTTTCCGCCAGGTCCCTGGCAACATCCTGGGTGGAAGTAACGCTCTCCAGGTAGTGCAGCTCCCTGCCTACCAGGCTGGTTTTAACGTGTTGTTTTAAATACATTTCTATATCCGGCTGCGATTTCATAAGATATAATATATCAGAGGCGACGGACTATGCATAATGGTTGGCGGAGATTAATGGAAGGAAAATTATGAGCGAGCGCGACAGCGAAGTTTTAGCTGAAAAAGTGGCGGGCCTGATCGTAGAATCAAAGCGCATTATCGTATTCACGGGCGCAGGCGTCAGCACTGAATCGGGGATACCGGATTTCAGGGGGAAGGACGGCATCTGGACCAAGTACGACCCCGATGACTTTACCATACAGAAATTCGTAGCCAGGCCGGAGGTGCGCAAGATGCAGTGGAAGCTGCTGGCGGAAGGCGGCCTGGTCAAGGAAGCGAAGCCGAATGCCGCGCATCATGCTATCGTAGAGCTGGAAAGGCTGTGTAAGCTCGACTGTGTGATTACGCAAAACATCGACAACCTGCACCAGGTTGCCGGCAATACGCCGGAAATAGTGTTCGAACTGCACGGTAATATGCAATTTGTGAGATGCCTGGGCTGCGATAAACGTTTCCCCATGGCGGAGATCATAGTCCGGGTGGAAAAAGAAGAGATACCTGAATGTGAGCACTGCGGGGGCATGTTGAAGCCGGACGCCGTATTTTTCGGTGAGGCTTTGCCTCAAGGGGTGCTTAACGAGGCTGCAAGGCGCGCCAGCCTGTGCGACCTTTGCATAGTGATCGGTTCAACCCTGATCGTATATCCTGCTGCCTACATACCCATGTATGCCAGGGATGCCGGGGCCAGGCTGGTGATAATCAACCTGGGCTCGACGCCGATGGATGCGCAGGCTGCTGTCCGCATCGACGGCAGGGCGGGTGAGACCATGAAAAAGGTGCTCGCCCAGGTAAAAAAGAGAATGGGCAAATAGAAAATTGTTGACAAGCCTTGCATACAATGTTAGATTGTGGAAAACATGATAGTTACGGAGGTGCCGATTTGAAGAAATGGGCTTTACCCATCCTGATACTCATTGTGGCGATGGTGGGATGTGCGAAGCCTGCCGTTACCAAATTACCTCCTTTGGCTTATATTGATTCGGTTTCATCGCCGCAGATTTATGTAGGCGACAAAATCGCCTTCGCCGGACACGGCGTATCGGGATCGGGCGAAATCGTGGCCTACTCGTGGAATTCCAGCCTTAATGGAGATCTCAGCACACAGGCAAGTTTCGACACCACAGCGCTGAGCGCCGGGATGCATACTGTCTGGTTCAAGGTTCAGGATAACTACGGCGCGTGGTCGATACCAATTGGCACGAACGTTGAAGTGCTGGTTCCCGGCGGACCGACCAAGATGGTGATCAGGAATTTCACCGCCTCTCCTCCTGCCATCAGGGAAGGTGAACTGACCACACTTACCTGGGAGGTGGGTGGTTCCGGTAGTGTAAAAATCGACCCGGATGTCGGGGATGTATCCTTGAGCGGGAGCCGGACGGTGCGTCCCATGAAGGATACCTTATATACATTGATAGCAACCAATGATATGGGTGTGGTGAATGCGACGGCCAAAGTTGCCGTAAGCGCCACTCCGATACATGTTTTAACCACCTATTCTATCGAGGGTGAAGACGGCACCGTACGCAAGGACCGCACGGTTCTCGATCCGGTTTATGTAGGACAGAGCGAATTGCAGATGCCCATGCAGGGCTTCCTCAGCTTCGATATTACCACCATCCCACCCAATGCTATCATCAAGGGCGTAGAGCTGGATATTTCGAACTCCACCGTATACGGCTCGCCGTTTCCCTGGCAGGGCGCTCTACTCATGTATAATCAGCAGTATGGAAGCAACCTGAGGGCCGCTAATTACCAGACGATCAATCCTGCGGGTTATGTTTTCAGCTGGAACTACAATTCCATAGTAACCATGATGCCGCAGACCCCGTTTTCGTCCCCGGATTTTGTGGTTACAGTCCAGAAACAGGCGGATGCGCGCAGCAGCCGTTATCAGCTCAGGTTGCAGTTCGAGAAATATTATTACTACCCGCGCGCCGACTATTCCTATACATCCGCCGCGCAGAAAATGAACCCGGAAAATCCCTCCAATTACATCGATGTCGGGTCGGGGAAGCCGAAATTGATTGTCCGCTATGTTATCCCCGGCGAATAGCAACAGCGTATCGGTAACAGAATAAACCATTCCGGTCTGTTTTCGTTATTTCTTAACAAACGCGAAAAAACTTTGCGGAGGTCAGGCAATGCGGCAGTTTTTATTGGCTTCACTGATCATTTTGTTGGTTGCCACCGGCTGTGTTTATCTGCCGGCGGGATCCGAAAGCGACACGGGTCAGCCACCTATTATCACAACGTTCAGCGCCAGCCCGGACGCCATAGCTCCGGGAAGCAGGTCGCAGTTGAGCTGGGCTATAACGGGCGCCCGGTCTATTACCATTGACAACGATATCGGCTCCGTGGCGCTCAGAGGCACGAGGACGGTGATACCTTCTGTTACAACTACCTATACTCTGACTGCGAGCAATATGTATGGAACATCGACGGCCAGCGCTCAGGTAATCGTCACCGGAACTTCAACGCCGTCGGGCTCATTGCCTTCGATAATTTCATTCACCGTGACTCCCGATACGATTTCGAGTGGCGGCAGCGCCGTGCTTAACTGGAATATTTCCGGCGCCACCTCTGCATCTATCGAGCCGGGCATCGGCAGCGTTAATGCCATATCAGGCACACGGGCAGTAACACCTGCCGGCACCACTACATATGTACTGACAGCGACAAACTCTGCCGGCAGCGTACCCTCGCACATTACGCTGGCTGTGGCGGGTCCTGCTCCGGTGGATGGTCTGCCGGTAATTACGTACTTCGAAGCCAATCCAAATATTATACCTTTCGGCGGGTCGACTACCCTTAGCTGGAATACATCCAATGCAACGACGGTGAACATTATCTCGGGCGGAGGATCGATGGCAGTTGTGGATGTTTCGGGGAACCTGGTGACAACCCCGGCCGCCTCCACTACATTTACGCTGCAGGCCACTAACTCCAGCGGTTGGGTATCGAAAACAATATCCGTTGTTGTTGGTGGAGGTGGGGCCGATACTACGGCGCCGAGCGTTCCCGTGCAGTTAACGCCGGTTGAAGGCGCCACTCTTCCGCAACCCAGCTCTCCATGGAGCTTCGACTGGTCGGATTCCACAGACGTTGAAAGCGGCATTCAGCAATACCATATTTACGTGATCAGGGCCGGGGCGGGAAGCCCGGTGATAGACACGTATACGGCGTCTTCAAACTACAGTAAAACCGTGGGAGGCGCCATAACATCCGCTTATTTAAGCAACTGGACCTGGAAAGTCAGGGCCCAGAATAACGTCGGAATCTGGAGCGATTGGTCGCCGGTGAGGACTTTCAATGTGCAACCTCCTCCGGCAGCCAGCCATACCGTGACACTTAGCCCTGTGGCTGCTGAGACCGGGGCAGTTTACAAGGATGGCTCGGTGGCTACCGGCACAAAATTCGTAGGAGATACCAGCGCCAATTCGGCTATCCGCTGCTATTTCAGTTATGATATCTCGGCCCTGGCAGGCAAGGACGTTACCAGCGCAAAACTCAATTTTACCGTTAATAACATAGTGCGCGATCCATTCGCTCACCTGGGTGGTTTATGGGTTGGTAAAGTAAACTATGGCATAGGTGCTCTCCAGGCATCTGATTACAGCATTGCCAGTTCACCGTTCACCTCTGCCCTGGCCTCGCCTCCGGTGGAGATGAACATTACCAGTTCGGTGAAAAGCGCCGTACTGGCGAGTAATCAGCGCTATCAGGTGAGATTGCATTTTGCCACTGAGACCAATAACGACAACCTTGCCGATTACATTAACTTCAGCAATGCTTTATTGACTATTACGTATAACGATTAATTCAGCATGAACCCAGCCCGGCTTTTTGCAGGTGACTGCAAGCAGGCGGGCTTTGCTATTGAAAGCTTACCGATGGAGGTAAAAGATGAAAAAGCTGTTATTCATGTTTTTGATATTGATCCTTGCGGCAGGTTGTGTCAAAGTTTCCGATGACGGGGCTGTCGTTCTCGACAAGCCTGTCATCAAATTATTTTCAGCGACTCCCGCGGCTTTGTCCCCGGGTGAATTCAGCACTCTTTCATGGAGCGTTCTGGGAGCTACCGGTGTATCGATTGACCAGGGCGTTGGTTCGGTGGCTTTAAACGGGTCGACATCCGTGAAACCTGAAACTACGACGGTTTATACCTTAACCGCTACTAATTCGTTTGGGACCAGCACTGCAACCACGCGTGTTTCGGTAGCAGGCAGTCCATCCAGCGCCCCTCCATCGGTAACTGTAGATAAACCTGTACTGCATTATTTCACCGCCAGCCCGACCTCGATCACATCCGGCGGCTCCACCACTTTAGCCTGGAAAATCACGGGAGCAACGAATATCAGCATCACGCCGGAAATAGGGCCTGCCGACCCCGAGATCTCCATAACGGTTTTTCCCACAGCTACCACGACATATATACTTGCAGCCGGCAATTCGGTTGGAACGGTGACACAAAGTGTGACGGTGACGGTAACTCCTGCTTCCGTGACACCACCGCCGACATCGACAACACCGGGACAGCCTCTGGTATTAAGTATGGTAGCTGAAGAGAGCGGTTCCCTGGTGAAAAACTCCACATCATATATCAGGCAGACAGGTGCCTGTGCGGGAGATACTACAGGGAACGTGCCAACCAGGGCCTTTCTGAGCTTTGATATCTCGAGTATCCCTGCCAATGCGGTGGTAAATGAAGCCGTACTGGATTTCGGCGATTACCTGATAAACGGCAATCCCAGTTACAGCAGCGCATCATGGGGCAATATGGGCGCGCTGGAAATTTATACCATACAATATACAAAATTTGATGACCCGGGCAGGATAGCCTACGAATCGCCGCAGACCAGCGTCACCAGTCTGCGCCTTAGCGCGGATTCGAGTGTGCCGATAAGTGTGGATGTGACCACGGCCAGCAATGGCAATAATATCGTGCAGAGTCTGCGAAATGATGGTCAAACGCGCTGCCAGTTCAGAATACAGATGTTCACATCAACCAACTGGGACAGCAAAGCGGATTCTATATGTCTGGATAACGCCAGGCTGAGAGTAAAGTATTCCAGTCCCTAGGGCTGAGCTATTCTAATCCGATTGGGCCGGCTGCAGCTCAAAACGGAAGTTTTCGATAACGGTGTTGGCCAGCAATTTTCGGCACATTTCGTTGACCTCCCGCTCCGCTTTGGCTGCATCTTTTTCGTTGATTTTCACTTCGATGTATTTACCTGCCCGGACATCCTGTACGGATGTAAAACCGAGCGTATGCAGGGCTCCCCTTATGGTGAGGCCCTGGGGGTCGTTGACCGTCGGTTTAAGCGTTATATAGACTTTAGCTAAATACATTTTTTAAAATCCTCCCGGTCAGCAGGAAATATGCCTGCCGGTAACGCTCGGCTGTGGACATAATAATATCCTTGGGCAGGGCAGGCGCCGGAGGTTTCTGGTCCCATCCCGAAGCGATAAGCCAATCACGAACAAATTGCTTATCATAGCTCGGTTGGGAGCGGCCGGCCTTGTAACGGCTGGCATCCCAGAAACGGCTTGAATCAGGAGTTAACAGCTCGTCGATCAAAACGATCTCATCGTCGACATAGCCGAACTCAAACTTGGTATCCGCAATGATAATTCCCCGTTCTATGGCGAAATCACGCGCGAATTGATATACAGCTATGCTTTTCTCTTCAAGCTCGGCTGCGGCGGATTTTCCCACCAGGTCGGACAACTGCTTTTTACTCATCGGCAGATCATGGCCTTCCTCAGCCTTGGTCGTGGGGGTGAATAACGGCTCGGGTAATTCCTGGCTTTCTTTAAGTCCCTTGTGTACTTTTATGCCATTGATGGTGCCTGACTTGCTGTATTCGGACCAAGCCGATCCTGCGACATATCCGCGCACAACACATTCGACAGGTATGCGTTTTGCTTTAAATACGACCATGGAACGCCCCAGCACAGATTCAGGAAGGATAAAACGCGGAGTTGAATATTTTCTTAATGCCCTCGGGCTTTCAATCGATTCAACCATGTGGTTGTGTACCACATGATAGGTCCTGGCAAACCAGAACGCCGATATCTGGTTAAGCACGATGCCTTTATCGGGAATTCCCGAAGGCAGGATAACATCAAAAGCAGAGATGCGATCGGTGGCTATTATCAACAGCTTGTCGCCCACTTGATATGTGTCACGGACCTTACCCCGTCCAAACGAGGGCAGATTAAGTTTAGTACGAAGAATTGTAGACAAGTGACCTCTCCTATTTTTTATTGGTGTTTCTGCGTTTTTTGCCGGTTAATCCCAGCCTTGTGAAGATTTTATCTATATATTTGAGGAACCTCCGGTAATCGAATACAGCCTTGAGCTCTTTTTCTGTGAGAAGAGCCTTGACATCACGGTCGGCCTTAAGCAGGTCGATGAAGGGGGTCCTGTTTTGCCAGGCCTTCATAGCGTTACGCTGAGTTATCTCGTAAGCTTGTTGCCGGCTCATCCCTTTCCCCACCAGCGCAAGCATAACATTCTGTGAAAATATCAGGCCCTGGGTCAGTTCGAGATTATGTTTCATGTTCTGAGGATAGACCTGTAATCCTTTAATTACACCTGTAAAAATATTCAGTATGTAATCGAGGGCGAGACATGAATCGGGTAAAATGACCCGCTCATTGGATGAATGGCTGATATCGCGTTCATGCCACAGCGCAACATTCTCCATCGACGTCAGCGCATAGCCCCTGATGAGTCGGGCCAGGCCGCAGACGCGTTCGCATAGCTCGGGATTACGTTTATGAGGCATTGCCGAGGAGCCCGTCTGGCCCTGAGCAAAGGGTTCTTCCGCTTCCAGTATTTCGGTTCTCTGTAAAGCCCGTATTTCCGTGGCGAATTTTTCCAGTGAACTGGATATAAGGGCGAGCGTCGTGACAAACTGGGCGTGGCGGTCTCGCTGGATTACCTGGTTCGAGACGGGGGCGGGTAACAGCCCCAGGCGGGCGCAGGTCTTAATCTCGATTTCAGGCTGGACCGCCGCATATGTTCCTACGACGCCGGATATCTTGCCCACGCTGACCGCTTTTTTTGCTTCTTCGAGCCTGTGGTGATGGCGTTTCATTTCCTGCGTCCACAGGGCCAGCTTGAGTCCGAATGTGATCGGCTCGGCATGGACGCCGTGTGTGCGGCCCATCATAACGGTATCTTTATACAGGAGGGCCTTTTGTTCGAGGACTTTGATCAATGTATCAACGTCCTCAAGCAATAATCCGGCAGCATCCTTGAGCTGTAGCGCAAGCGCTGTATCCATGACATCGGATGATGTAAGGCCGAGATGAACAAAACGCGATTCTTCGCCGATGCTCTCGCTGACGGTGTTTAAAAATGCGGTGACATCGTGATGGGTTTCCTTGAGTATCTCCGCCATGCGGTTCATGTCCACCGATGCCTGCTTAATGACGGGAATAGCCTCTGCGGGTATCCTCCCCAGCTCAGCCCATGATTCGCAAACTGCTATTTCAACCTGCAGCCATTTATCAAATTTGTTGGTGTCGGACCATATTTTTTTCATCCCGGGTCTGGAATAACGTTCAATCATTTTTTATACGACCTCACAATTCCGCCAGTTTTGTTTTATATTCTTCGAAAGCCGTGTGTATATTCTCATATTTGATACCCAGGATTTGGGCTGCCAGGAGCGCGGCGTTTTTGGCTCCCGATGCTCCGATGCCCACGCAGGCTACCGGCACTCCACCCGGCATCTGCACAATAGAGTAAAGGGAATCTACACCTTTAAGTTCGCTGGTCGGCAGCGGAATACCGATGACGGGCAAAGTTGTCCACGAAGCGATCACTCCCGGCAGATGTGCGGCGCTGCCTGCTGCCGCAATTATGATTTGGAATCCTTTCGCCTTGGCTTCAATGGCATACTGGCGTACTTTTTCCGGTTTTCTGTGAGCCGACACAATGGATAATTCGTAGTCGATTTTGAACTCTTTGAGGATCTCCAGCGCGTGCTGTATGTAAGGCTCATCGGTTTTACTGCCGATAACAACACCGACCATTGCCATTATATGACCTCCCTGGCCGCGATATCTTTGCGGTAATGGCTGCCGTCGAAATGTATATATTGAATATTGCGATATACCTTGTCTCTCGCTTCTTTCATCGTTTTACCGGTAGTTGTGACCGTAAGCACACGGCCCCCGTCGGTCACTATCCTTCCGCCATCCTGCTTTTTAGCGCCCGCATAAAATATATTAATGTCTTTGTCCAGTTTGGATGATACTTCAATCGGAAAACCGGTTATATAATCTCCCGGGTATCCTCCCGATGCCATAACAACGCCCACACAAGCGTCATTGGTCCATTTTATCTGCGTGGAGTTAAGTTTTTCGTTAACCACGCTCAGCATAATTTCGATGAGATCGGTTTTCAGCCTGGGTAATATAACCTGTGTTTCAGGGTCTCCGAAACGGGCATTGAATTCAAGAACCTTCGGCCCGGCATCGGTCATAATCAAGCCTGTATAAAGAACACCCTTGTAAGGGGAACCTTCTGCAGCCATGGCATAAACGGTGGGTTTGATAATAGCTTCGGTAACCTTGAGTATCATATCATAGTCAAAAAAACCCGGCGGGCTATAGCTTCCCATGCCGCCCGTATTAGGTCCACGGTCATTGTCATAGACTCGTTTATAGTCGCAGGCAGGAATCATGGGGACAACCGTTTTACCGTCTGTAAAAGCCAGGAGACTGACTTCTTTGCCGAACAGGCATTCTTCGATAATCACGGAATCACCGGCCTTGCCGAATATTTTAGTTTCCATGATCGCTTGAAGCGCATTGAAAGCTTCTTCCATGGTTGAAGCTACGGTTACGCCTTTGCCGGCCGCGAGGCCGTCTGCCTTGACGACAACAGGCAAAGTCTGCTTTTCCAGAAAGCTTTTTGCCGCGGTGTAATCTGTGAATGTTTCGCCCGCAGCGCAGGGTATGCCATATTTTTGCATCAACTCGCGGGAAAAAGCTTTGCTTGATTCCAGGCGGGCTGCAGACAACGATGGGCCGAAGACCGGTATGCCTGCCTGTTGAAGCTGATCGGCTAATCCGGCAGCCAGAGGGGCTTCCGGGCCAATGACAACCAGGTCGGCATGCAGCTTTTTAGCTTTATTGACAATAGAAACAATGTCTGACGCAGCTATATTCAGGTTTTGAGCAATGCCGGCAGTTCCGGCATTGCCGGGGGTCACATAAAGCTTATCGACAAGCGGACTCTGCGAAATTTTCCATGTGAGGGCATGTTCTCGCGCTCCATTGCCGATAACCAATACCTTCAAGCCGGTATTTCCCCCTTATTGTTGTGCGGTTATCTTTTTGACTATATTACGCTTGCTGCTCTTGGTCTTGCCGCGGTTTTTTTTCGCTGCTTTAAGTTTAGGTTTATGCGCCATATTTACTCTACCTTAATTCATTATTCAATTTTTCCGCCTGTACGGGGTCAAGCAGTTTAATCAATTTTATTAGTTTAGCCACATGTATCTTTTTATCTTCCAGAATTTGCTCGATTGTGTCCGTGGCTTCCTCGTTATCGAGCATCTCGACCTGTGCCTCATATTCGTTGATTGACTTAAGTTCCGCAACCAGGTTGTCACGAATCATCTCGAGGTCCATGGAACCTTCGATTTCGGTTTCTTCTTCAAATGGATTGTAAGCCAAATTAAAACTCCCGGAAGCAGGCTGATCGGCCTAAGAATATTTTGTACTTGTTTCTCATATCAGGGGAACTGCATATTGAGTATATAGATTAACCGCATTAAAATCAAGGCAAATAAGCTTTTTGGACATGTCTCATATTGCCGCAATGGCAGATATCAAGTCCTGGTATACTTGCGCCGCCAGGGCTCATTTCGGAAGGTAATATAATCGAGGACGGCAGCTTTCAGCGTATCTGCTGCAAGCCGGGCGCATACACAGCCCTCACTCGGCAGCCCGTCCAGCGCAGATGAAATATATTCTTCGTCGATGCCCAATACTTGTTCGATGTTCTTGCCTTTGATAATATCGGTTGTTATGCTGCCGCAAGCAATGGTAGTACCACAGCCATCGGTCCAGAATGAAGCATCTTCAACGATGTCATCATTGATCTTCAGCCATATCTCCATAGCATTACCATCGTGTCCGGAGACCGTGGCACAGCCGTTGGCTCCCTCCAGGTTCCCCACATTCCTGGGATGCAGCGCATGCTCGAGGTACGTCCTGGAATAGTTGCCCTGGGGATTGCTCAAAACATACTCGTCCAGCTTATCGAACTCCTCTTCCATAGATAAACCGCTGCTTGTGTATTTTATGAGCGCAATGCATTCTGCAATGCCTTGCTAAATGAAGTAAGTACCTCAGAGTTATATCTCTCGATATGCCCTTCATCGCAGAGAAGGGCAAGCTTGGGGTCGATGGGTATCTTTGCCAGCAAGGGCGCGCCTGCGGCCATGGACATCTCATCCCCGCGGCTTCTGCCGAAGATCTCAATTTTTTTCTGAATTTCAGGCACATACAGGTAGCTCATATTTTCCACGACGCCGAGTACGGGCTTGTTCATTTGCTGCGCCATTTTTACCGCTTTTTTAACGATCATCGTGGTCAGGTCCTGTGGTGTAAAGACAATTATTGCCCCGCTTACAGGCAATACCTGTAAAGCAGTCAAAGGAGCGTCTGCCGTTCCGGGGGGAAGGTCAACCAGCAGGTAATCAAGTTTGCCCCAGAGCACATCTTCCCAGAATTGTGTTATAGCTTTACCTATCAGCGGGCCGCGCCAGATGACCGCCTCATCTTCACTGGGAAGGAAAAGGTTAATGGAAATAATCTCGATGCCGTTGGCTGACAGCACCGGCAGAATACCGCTTTCATTGCCCTGCGGATTGGTGGTTATGCCGAACATCTTGGGAATGCTGGGACCGGTGATGTCTGCGTCAAGAATCCCCACCGTGTAGCCCTGCCTGCATAACGCTATCGCTGTCAGACCGGTAACCAGGGATTTGCCCACACCGCCCTTACCACTCATAACGGCGATTATGTTATTAACGCTGTTAAGTTCGAGAGGCCTTTTTTCAACGAAGGCCACCTCAGTATCAACAGCCTTGTCCAGCTTCTTAATTAATTCAAGTATTTTTTCATTAATCCAGGCCCGGGCATTCTCGCTGAGGGCTGTAGAAGCCAGAACAACCTTTACTGATGTTTCGGTTATGTTTATATCCTGTACCAGATTCATGCGTACAATGCTGTACGCTATGCCCGGTACAAGGACGTCATTTAGGGCTTCAGTAATTTTATCTCTGGTCAGCAAGTGTTACCTCCCAATGCAAAGAAATGATCTGTATAAATGATACCCTGAAAAACGGCAACAGGTTAATTTTGCTCTCTAACCGGCGTTGCGAAATATCAACTTTGACTGATACCGGGACTGGTTTACACGGACTTTTTAGCTTTTTTGGTGAGTTCTTCGCTATTAAGCCGGATAATCATGGTATCACCCGTCGTGACAACATCATCCAGCTTGATTTTATATTTTTTCCCTATGCCTGCACTGATAATAATTGTCTTTATTTTTCCAGAGAATAAATCAATATCAATGTCCGAAACCTTGCCGATTTTATCTCCATGTGATCCTATAACCTCTTTCCCGAGCAGTTTCTTAACCAGCATTATTCCACCTCTAAAATATTGAAATATAAGCAGCAGTTATTACAATTATTATACAATTAAAAGGCAACTTATCAATGGTTGCCCGGATATTTAATGTATAGTAGAGGGGTTTATGTTCTACATAATTGCCGGCGATGACAATTTTAGCTGCTACCAGGCATTGCAGGATATAAAGAAGGGACTGGGGGATGGTGAGATGCTGTCTGTAAATACAGCGGTGCTCGATGGCAGGAAGCTTGCTTTGAAAGATTTGACAGAAATATGTGATGCCGTTCCCTTTATGCTGCCTCACAGGCTGGTGATAATTGAGGGACTGTTGAAGCGTTTTCAATTCGGCGATAAGCAGGCCCGGGCCGGGGAAAACAATATGAATGACAATAATAACCAGCATAAAGATTGGCAGGACTTTTCTGCGTACATTAAAAGGATGCCACCGACAACCGTGCTGGTACTTTTCGATCCCGACCTTGATAGTAAAGGCCATAATGCTTTTTTCAAGGGCCTGACGCCGCTGGCAGACAAAGTGTTTCAACTGAACGAGCTGAAGGGTAAAGAACTGCAGGCCTGGGTGAGAGGATATGCAAGTGAACGCTGCGGGAAAATGGCCAATTCTGCAATTGCGCTTCTCGTTGAGTATATGGGCGGGGATTTATGGGCATTGAGCGGAGAGGTGGATAAACTGGCAACGTTCTGCGGTGACAGGGAGATCACTGAAAGCGATGTGCGTGAAATATCGAGTATTTCACGTGAGGAGAATATTTTTGCGCTTGTTGACGCTGTTCTGGAAGGCAAGGTAAAAGATGCGCAGCTCATGCTGCACAGGATGCTCAAATACGGCGCTGCCCCGCAGCAAATACTTGCCATGATAGAAAGGCAGCTTGCAGTGATACTGAGGGTCAAGGATATGAGCCATAATACTCCGTTACCGCAGATTAAAGACAAGCTCGGGCTGCATCCCAGGTACCCGATTGAAAAAACTCTAAGACAGGCCAGGAACTATTCGATTTCCCGTATCAGGAAGGCATTTCACTATTTGCTTGAAATAGACATTGCCATTAAAACCGGAAAGTATGAAGATGAATTAGCCTTGAATTTGCTGGTCACGGAATTGTGCAGGTCTTAAAGCTTGCGCAGCAAGGACAGGGCAATCGACAAATAGCGTATATTTGGATAAAATTTGGGTTGAGGCAGGTATAAATTTCGGATATGAAGAGGGTATTAGCTGTAATCCTGGCAGGCGGCGCCAGCGAACGCCTCAGTATTCTGGCTGCCGAGCGTGCCAAACCTGCTGTACCGTTTGGCGGTAAATATCGCATTATCGATTTCACGCTGAGCAACTGCGCCAACTCGGGGATTTACAATGTCGCTGTCCTGACCCAATTCAATCCGCGGTCGCTTGCCCAGCATATTGGAGTAGGCCGGCCCTGGGATATGGATAAAGCTCAGGGTGGAGTCGTGATCCTGCAGCCCTTCCTCAGCCGGTCTGCCAGGGACTGGTATAAGGGAACTGCCGATGCTGTATATCAGAATATATACTATATAATCGACCAGCGTGTGGACGAGATACTGATACTTTCCGCCGATCATATTTATAACATGAGGTACGATCAACTGTTAACCGCGCACAGAAACCGGCATGCGGATGTTACGGTGGCAGTTTACGAAGTCGACCAGGATGAAACTTCACGGTTCGGCATAATCACCGTTGACCATAACGAACGGATTGTAAATTTTGAGGAAAAACCAAAAGTAGCTAAAAGCAAGCTTGCCTCTATGGGAATTTACGTATTCAACAAGAGCGTACTTGTCGAAGCCCTGGAGGAGATGGCGCGGAAGCAGGAAGGATTCGATTTCGGTCATAACGTATTACCCGAGTTGATAGGCAAATACCAGGTTTTCGGCTATCGATTTCGCGGATACTGGCGTGATGTGGGGACAATCGAAACTTTCTGGCAAACCAATATGGATTTAATAGTCGATCTGCCCGATCTCAACCTTTATAATCCCGATAACGAGGTGCGCACAGTTTTCCAGGGATATCCTCCCGTGAAATTGGGACCCAAAGCTCAAATCAGCAGGGCTCTGGTTTGTAACGGAGCCATTGTCAACGGAACTTTAATTAACTCAATTATCTCGCCCAGGGTCTTTATAGAAGAGGATGCAGTAGTGAAAAATTCCATTATTTTTGAAGATACGACCATAGGCCGTGGTTCCTCCATAGATAAAAGTATTATTGATAAGCAGGTCTGGATCAGCCGGGGATGCCGTATAGGTGAAGGCGATGATTATATGCCCAATAATGAAGAGCCGGAATATCTTAAAAGCGGTATTACGCTGGTGGGTAAGGGCGCCAGGATTCCCTCTGATGTTACTATCGGAAGGAACTGCAAGATTGAACCGTGGGTGGAAGCCTCAGATTTCATGTCAAAGACGATCGCCAGTGGAGAGGTCGTAAAAAGTAAAATCCCGAGGAGATATCAGATATAAAATCGGGGATGAGAATTCTTTTTGCCGCTGCTGAAATTGCTCCCCTTTCCAAAGTGGGCGGATTGGCTGATGTTGTACGATCCTTGCCGCAAGAGCTTATCAAAGCCGGGCATGATGTTCGAGCCATTATTCCTAAATATGGCTTCATTGATTTCTCAGACTTCACAACAGAGCGGATAGTCAGCGATTATACGGTATTGTCGCTTGGCCGATACCGCAAAGTTAGTATTGAACAAATTACAGTTGAGGATGTTAAAACTTTTCTTGTCTGCGAGGACATTTTCACTGATTCAGCGCTGGTTTACGGCGAAAACGAACTTGAGAAGTTCTTTGTTTTCTGTACGGCGGTGAGTGATATCCTGCCTCATCTGGGATGGCAGCCGGATATTATACATTGCCATGACTGGCATGCGGCTCTAATACCGCTTATGATCAGGAACAGGGCATATAATTATAATACGGTTTTTACTATACATAACATTAAATACCAGGGAAATTTTGATCACTATTTCTTACATGAGACAGGCCTTGCCTCTCACTGGCATGCCAGGCTTCCCATGAACCAGCAAGTGCCGTTAACTTTCATGAGTCAGGGTGTACTCTGGGCAGATGTAGTCAGCACAGTCAGTGAAACTTTTGCCCGGGAGATATTGACGTATGAGTGTGGTTGCGGTCTGCAGGACCTGCTGAATTTTCGTAAAGATAGCCTTTATGGAATACGTAATGGCCTTGGGTACGAGGAATATGATCCCGAGGTAGATAAATTAATCACGGCAAATTATTCTCTTCAGCAGTTGGATGGTAAAGCAGTCAACAAGAGAAAATTGCAGCAACTGTCCGGCTGGCAAGAAAATGCTGATGTTCCTCTGATCGGCATGGTTACCAGGATGGATGAACAGAAAGGGATCGATATAATACTTCAGGCTTTGCCTGGCTTTATTTCGAAAGTACCCGTTCAATTTGTTTTTCTGGGAAAAGGAAAGGATTACTATGAAAACGCTCTGCAAGCCATGGGGAAAAGGTATCCGGATAATGTTAAAACATATGTAACATTCGATAACCCGATGGCGCATCTGATTTATGCGGGAAGCGATATTTTTTTGATGCCATCGAACTGGGAGCCCTGTGGCCTGAGCCAGCTGATTGCCATGCGTTACGGGTCGGTACCGCTGGTGCGTGCTACCGGAGGTCTGGCTGATACCGTGCGTAATTTGAGCTCAGACCTGGGCAAAGGCACTGGATTCGTTTTTGAGGATTATACTGCTCAAGCTTTAACTTCCGTCCTGAAAAGGGCTGTACAGGATTTCGACAATAAGAGAGCGTGGGATAAAGCAGTCAGGCGTATCATGAAACAGGACTTTACCTGGCGTGATCCGGTGGCCAGGTACGAAACTTTGTATAAAAAATTGCTGGAGCACAGCGGAAATGCGGCGTAAAGATGACCCGGTAATTGCAATAGATATCGGCGGAACAAAATTTATTGCTGCAGTAATCGAGCCGGGGGGGAAGATAGTTTCCCGTGAGTATTGCCACACATTGGCAGAAGAAGGCCCTGCCGGAGTTATCCGGCGGCTAATAAATACTATACACAATGTTAAAAATAAAGCCCCCAATCAAAAAATAGGCAGGATAGCTGTAGCAGTGGCTGGCACGATTGATATCAGGAACGGGGTGGTAGTTGAATCGCCGAATCTTTTCCGCTGGCACAATGTCAGGCTGGGCGATACATTATTTAATGAATTTGGGATACCGGTATCTTTGATAAACGATGCCAATGCGGCTGCCTTGGGAGAATACAAGCTTGGTAAATATGCCGGGGTAAGTAACCTGATATATTTAACGGTGAGCACGGGGATAGGTGGTGGAATTATTATCAACGGAAACCTGTACGAAGGAAGTAATGGCTGTGCCGGAGAAATAGGTCATATGATAATTGACGTCGATGGGCCTGAATGCAAGTGTGGCAAAAAAGGGTGTCTGGAAGCGTTTGCTTCGGGAACGGCTATTGCCCGCACAGCAAAGGATTCGCTGAAAAGAGGGCGGAAAAGCCTGCTAACTCAGATGACCGATGGGGATATCGATGCTGTCACAGCGGAGGATGTAACCAGAGCAGCCCGGCAAGGCGACACTGTATCAAATGAGGCAATCCGGACCGCGGCGCACTATCTAGGGATTGGTCTGGCTAATGTTGTTAATATCTTTAATCCTGATGTGATTGTAATCGGCGGGGGTGTATCAAAAATGGGGAATATGATACTTAAACCCGCCAGAATATACATGAAACAATATGCTTTCAAGCTGCCAGCTCGGGATGTGAAGGTAATCAGGTCACGATTAGGGACCGACGCCGGCCTGCTGGGTGCAGCTTGCTATGTATCTCATGAACGGAGTTAAATAAAAGAAATGATTTACTGGGCGCCTCTATTTCATTTTTATCAACCGCCGACGCAAACTCCATCTATTTTGATGAAAGTCGGTAATGAGTCTTACCGCCCTATCCTGGATGTGTTCGACGAATTTCCTCAGGCTAAAGCTACGTTCAATATCAACGGCGTGCTTACCGAAATGCTCGGCCTCTATGGGTACACGGATATTTTGAGCAGGATGGGCAAACTTGCCGATAAGGGCCAGATTGAATATACAGGTTCGGGCAAATACCATCCTATTCTGCCTCTTATACCGAAGGCGGAAGTTGAGCGGCAAATCAGGCTAAACTATATAACCAACAGGCAATATCTTGGTGATTCTTACGCACCGAGAGGATTTTTCCCGCCCGAGATGTGTTATTCCAGGGATATCGTGAGCCCTGTCGTAGAATCCCGTCATGAATGGGTAATTGTCAGCGGCATTGCATGTCCCGTATCGTGGCCGATGGATATAATCCATGGCATCGACGATATCGATGGCGATATCGCTGTCTTTTTCCGTGATGATATTTTAAGCAATAAGATCAGTTTCAAGGATCTTGACGGCCAGGGTTTTATTGAGCATCTGAAGCAGTTGCATCAGGGTGAGGGGGACATTTATGTCATCACGGCCATGGATGCTGAAACATTCGGACATCACATTCAGCACTGGGATAAGCTGTTTCTTTCAGAGGTTTACGAAACGCTGACGCCTCAGACAGGTTCGACACGGATTATGCGTGAGCAAAAGCCGCTGGCGGAACAGCATCGCAAGCTGTTTGAATATGAATCAACAGGTGCGCAAAAAGAAATTCAAATCGTCAAGATCAGCGAATTGCTGGATATCTTCCCCCGCGGACCTAAAATAAGCCCCAGGCCGTCGTCTTGGAGCACTTCCGCTGATGACATAAAGATGCAGAATTATTATCCTCTCTGGAAAGACAAGAACAATCCGGTGCACACCAAGCAATGGGAACACCTCGAGCTTACTATGGCTGTATCCCGAAAGGCTGAGGAGGTGGCGGATAGTCAGACCAGCCGGGAATTCGCTACCCGGGCAAGAAACACTCTTGACGCTGCCCTTCACAGTTGCCAGTTCTGGTGGGCAAGCAAACGGCCGATGTGGAATATTAATATGATTTACCGCGGACTGGCCATGCAACGCGAGGTGCTGCTCAATGCATACAAAGCTATCTCCCTGAGCGGTTGCGAACAGTCAGTCAAACAGGAATATTATTACAGGGTTGTGGCTGCCCGGCATATATTCGAGCAGGTAACGGATTACCTCTATATAGATTGATCGGTTTGGTTTGATTATCTGTACTGGATCAAGGAGGGATAGGCATATGAAGGTTAAGGAACTGTTCGGTAAAGAAGTCATTGATGCTGATGCTAAAATAGTTGGATATATTAAAGACGTTGAGATCGACGAAAAAAAATGGGTTGTATCAGGCGTTATTGTGAAAGCGGGGTTTATTAAAAAACTGACCATTCCAATATCTGATATAGATAAAATGGGCGATAGAGTCGTCTTAAGGACGACGGTTGACAAGATAAAGAAGACATAAATCTGACCTGAACTGCATTTGGACGGATAATTCCTTGAAACATCTATACCTCGGACTGGCCATCCATAATCACCAACCGTTGGGCAATTTTCCCTGGATTTTTGATGACGCTTTTCAGCAGGCATATTTACCTATGCTGGAAGCGCTGGAAAGGCATCCAAAGATTAACATGTCTCTTCATTACAGCGGATGCCTGTTTGACTGGCTCAAGCAAAAGCATCCTGAATTTATTGTATTGCTTAAAATGTTGTTGAACAGGGGGCAGATTGAAATTTTGGGAGGCGGTTATTACGAGCCTATATTGCCCGCAATTCCGGATGCAGATAAAGCAGGCCAGATAGAAAAAATGAGCGCATTTCTCACTAAGGAATTCGGCCGGAATCCGGAAGGGATATGGCTGGCTGAGCGCGTCTGGGAACCTTCCCTGGTCAAGATACTGGCGGAAGCGGCAGTAAAGTGGACACTCATCGATGACACAGGTTTTAAGATGGTAGGTATGAATGACTCAGATCTTTTTGGATATTTTAATACGGAGGAGCAGGGTAGCTGTATGAAAATATTCCCCATCAGCAAATATCTGCGTTATGCCATTCCGTGGCACAGGGTTACGAGTGTAATTGAATATCTTGCAAACGAAGCCTCAGAATCGCTGGATAGAATAGTTGTATTGGGAGATGACGGTGAGAAATTCGGTATCTGGCCGGAGACTTGTGAGCATTGTTGGGAAAAAGGCTGGGTTGAGGACTTTTTTAAAGCCATTGAAGACAACCTGGACTGGTTGCATGTAACAAAACTTGGTGAATACGCTCGATCCCACTCTCCTCTGGGAAGAATTTATTTACCCTGCGCATCCTATGATGAGATGATGGAATGGTCCTTGCCGGTCGAGAAATCCTGGGCATATTCCGAGTTAAAAGACAGATTGGATGATGAGCAGGATTCAGACATAAAACAATTTTTATATTGCGGATTCTGGCGTAATTTCCTGGTTAAGTACCCGGAAATAAACCGCATGTATAAAAAGATGCTGTATGTTCACAGTAAGGTTTACCGTGCGCGTTCACGCCACAAATCTGATTGCGGACTTGATGAATTGTGGAAGGCGCAATGCAACTGCCCTTACTGGCACGGTGTTTTTGGGGGTATTTATTTAACCGATATCAGGGCAATAACTTATACACATCTTATTCAAGCAGAGAATAAAGCAGATAAAATCTTGCATAATCCGGGCAGGGGCTTTAACTGGCATCAGGCCGATTTTGACGGTGACGGCCGGCAGGAGATACTCATCGAAGGCCGTAATTATAATCTATATTTAAGCACCGATGAGGGCGGCAGTATTTTCGAATGGGATTTACGCAATCCGGCATATAACCTGCTGTGCTCATTATCGAGAAAACCCGAAGCATATCACAAAGCTATTCTGCAAAAGGATAACCAAAGCGAGAGTTCAGCGGGAGATAAAGAAATTGCCAGTATTCACGATAAGATCAGGGTCAAAGATGGCGACTTCACGGAATATCTGGTGTACGATAATTTACCGAAGAATAGTTTAATTGACCGCTTTTTCAGCAGGGAGACAACGCTTGAAAACCTGGAGGCAAATGACTACGCAGAGCTCGGCCAGTTCACTGGGAAGGTATATGATGCGCAGGTTGAAAATAGAGGGCCCGAGCTTAATGTGTTAATGAAAAGGCGTGCGGCAGTTAATTCTGACACAGGGAAGGGTGCTTTACTACTGGAAAAATCCATAGTTCTGTCAAATCAAAATGAGAAACTGCAGTTCGACTATCAATTCACAAACACAGGAAGTACTCTCATCGATGTAATCTTTGGCAGCGAATGGAATATCAATCTTCTTGGAGGCGGGCATAACAGTAACGCTTATTTCCGCCTGCCCGGTTCGGCAATAGATGAAGTCCGTCTTGACTCACAGGGCCAGTTTGATAATTGTACTCGCTTGATCATGGGGAACAGGCAGCTTGGTATCGAGATAGAGCTGAATGTTGACAGGCCTTTAACTTTGTGGCGGTTCCCGGTTGAGACTGTTTCTAATTCAGAGGGAGGCGTAGAAAAGATTTATCAGTGCAGTTGTGTGGTTATATTATTGCCACTGCATATTGAACCCGGGCAAAAATTAAAATTCAAATATTCCTGGAATAATAACAAGTAATCTGTTTATTTTTACTAAAATAGGAAAGAAGTATACACGTGATATGACTGTTACCCCGCTGCGCAAACAATATCTCCGCATAAAGCAAAAATATCCCGGCGCCATCGTATTTTTCAGGCTGGGTGATTTCTATGAAACGTTCGACGAAGATGCCAGAATAACTTCCCGGGAACTTGAAATTGTGCTGACATCCAGGGAAATGGGTAAGGGACAGAAAGTGCCCCTTGCCGGCATACCTTATCATGCGCTCGACAATTATCTCGCAAAGCTGATTAACCGCGGTTATAAAGTTGCTATTTGTGAACAACTGAGTCCTCCCGGCAAAGGGCTTGTTGATCGGGATGTGATACGGGTTGTAACACCCGGCACGGTGATTGAACCGGGGCTGCTCAACGAGAAAAATAACAATTATCTGCTCAGCCTTATTATTAGTAAAGGACAGGCAGGAATAGCCTATGTCGACATCACGACCGGGGAATTTGCCACTACTCAAATTTCCGATTCGCAGGTTGCGGATGAAATGGGACGGTTAAATCCCGCAGAGGTAATAGTTCCTAAATCGGATAAATATAAGGAATCCGACAATGTACGCCATGTCACTCAATTTGACGATTACTTTTTTGATTCGGACGTCGCAACTCAAGCGCTATTGGAACATTTCTCAGTGTCATCCCTGGAAGGATACGGGTGTGCCAGGTTGCCCCTGGCAATCAGAGCTGCCGGTGCTATCCTGGGTTATATCAGGGAAAATCAAAAAATAGCGCTAACTTTATTGAACCGGCTTTCCACATATTCGGTAGGATCATTCATGACACTGGATATGCATACCTGCCGCAATCTTGAGCTTTTTAATAGCCTACGCTGGAGCAATCTCTCTGGTTCCCTGCTGGCCGTGATTGACCTGACTAAAACTGCCATGGGCGGACGCTTGCTGAAAAGATTTCTAGGCCAGCCTTTGCTTGATGTAGACGAGCTCAACTTAAGGTTGGATGCGGTCGAATGGGTTTACCAGAATACCCTGATCCGCAGCTCAATAATAGCGTTGCTGGCCGATATCTCCGATATCGAAAGAGTGATAAATCGCATTCGTAGCAATAGCGCCACACCTCGCGATCTTATTGCCCTGAAATCAAGCCTGGAAAAGGTGGGTGATATCCATTCAGCCATGGCTGCAAACAATGCGCCGGAACAGCTGCTTCATGAAGTGCAGCTTTGTCCCGAGGTAATTGAACTGATATCTCGATCTATCGCGGATAAACCGGCAGCCAATTTCGATCACGGAGGTGTTATCAGGCAAGGTTTTGCAGAGGAACTCGATAAGGTTCGTCTTATTGCCACGGATGCACGGCAGTTTTTAGCCGGCCTGGAAAAGCAGGAAAGGGAACGCACAGGTATTAAATCACTGAAGCTCGGTTATAACAGGGTATTCGGATATTACATTGAAGTGTCACAGGCAAACATAAACCTCGTTCCGCAGGATTATATACGCAGGCAGACATTAGCCAACGGAGAACGATATTACACCCCGCAGTTGAAAGAATATGAATCACTTATTTTAAATGCCCAGGAAAGGATGGTCGAGCTTGAGAAATCATTTTTCAACCAGGTATGCCAGCAGATCGCCCTCTCCGGAGAGAGAATCCTGTCCATTTCTGCAGCTGTTGCCGATGTCGATGTCTTTTCAGGATTGGCTGAAATAGCGACCAGGAACGGTTATATCAGGCCTGAATTAAACGAGGAAGATGCTATTGTTATCAAAGGTGGAAGGCATCCGGTGGTGGAGAATGCGCTGGGCAAAGGAATCTTTGTTCCCAACGACACGTACCTGGCTAATAAGGATACGCAGCTTATCGTGCTTACCGGTCCAAATATGGCGGGTAAATCCACGTATCTCAAACAGGTAGCCCTTATTGTGTTGCTGGCGCAGATTGGCAGCTTCGTTCCCGCCGATTCGGCAGTCATTGGAATTGTTGACCGCATATTTACACGCATAGGCGCACAGGAAGATATTGCTGCGGGGCAGTCCACTTTTATGGTTGAGATGATCGAGGTGGCCAATATATTGAACAATGCCACTGCTAAATCCCTGTTGATACTTGATGAGGTGGGAAGAGGCACCAGCACCTATGATGGCCTTTCTATCGCCTGGGCGGTAGTTGAGTACATTCATAATAATGCTAAATTAAGAGCAAAGACGCTTTTTGCCACGCATTATCACGAATTAGTAGAGCTGGCAACGTTACTGCCCAGAGTGAAGAATTTTAATATTGCCGTTACTGAAGAGAAAGGGAAGGTGATTTTCCTGCGCAAAGTTATACACGGTGGTGCGGATAAGAGTTACGGAATCCATGTAGCGCAGCTTGCCGGATTACCCAGAGCTGTTGTTCATAGGTCGGAAGAGATACTCGATAATCTGGAGAGAAATCAGAATAAAAAACGGGAGAATAAAGACAAGGTAAATAATCAATCGCTCCAGCTATCCATATTTGGCAAGCCGTCTGAAATAGAGCAGGAAATCAACACGCTGAATATCGACGAAATGACTCCTATCGATGCGATTAACAAGCTGTATGAGCTAAAAAAAAGAGCAAAGCGTAATACGGAATAGCAGGTGATAGACCTGCGATAAGGCTAAAAAAGTAGCAGTATCCGGTAAAAAGTGGTATATTTTCTGCTTTACTGATATGAAGATAACTGAAATCATACAGGGAACAATCACATCCCCGCAGGGTTTCCTGGCCGGCGCTATTGAAGCCGGAATCAAATATGAGGGGAGACTGGATGCCGGAATATTGTTTTCCGAGCGGCCCTGTGCCTCTGCGGCTGTTTTTACCAACAACAGGGTAAAGGCAGCTCCTGTTATCTTATCCATGAAACATGTTCAAGGTGGCCAGGCCAGAGCCGTAGCAGTAAACTCGGGGTGTGCCAACGCCTGTACCGGTGATACGGGTATGAATGATGCTATTGAGACTGCAAAGCTGGTTTCTGAGAAGCTGGGCATACCCCGTGAGCAGGTTCTGGTTGCCAGTACCGGTGTTATCGGCACCTACATGCCTATGGGAAAAATGAAACACGGCATTGAAAAACTTAAGCTGTCATCAGATGGCGGACACTTGTTGGCTGCAGCGATTATGACCACAGATACCCGGCCGAAGGAGATTGCCTTACTTGTAGAGGACAATGCCGGCAAGTACACGATCGGTGGCATAGCTAAGGGGGCAGGCATGATCCATCCGGATATGGCCACCCTGCTTTGCTTCCTGACAACCGATGCCCTTGTAGAGAAGGAATTTCTGCGCAAAGCTTTGAAAAAAGCAACGGATGCCAGCTTTAATATGATCACGGTCGACGGTGATACCAGTACTAATGACATGTTATCGATCATGGCCAATGGAGTAGCAGCTAATAAAGAGATTAACTCTACAAACGGCAGAACTTTCCAGAAAGCCCTGAACCAGGTATGTCAGTTTCTGGCTTGCAGCATAGCTGCCGATGGTGAGGGCGCTACTAAAATGATACAGGTTGATATCGAAGGCGCCGGAAATATCTCTGAAGCGAGAAAGATAGCCAGAAATATCGCCGGGTCTTCACTGGTGAAAGCGGCTATTCATGGCAATGATCCCAACTGGGGACGGGTCGTAGCGGCACTGGGAAGAAGTGGTGCGCACATGCTGGAGGATAATCTGGAAGTATACCTGCAGAATATCGCGGTTATGAAGAACGGCCTGCCTCTGCCGATGGATAAAACCATGCTGAGTAAATACTTGGACACTGACAAAGTACTGATCAAGGTCTGCCTTAATGTTGGCAACGGAAAAGCTACTGCATGGGGGTGTGACCTTTCGGAAGAGTATGTTACTATAAATAGCGATTATACGAGTTGATTTATGTATAAATCCAAAATCATAGTAGTGAAAATCGGAGGTAGTACGCTGGGTCAGAATGATACTACCTTTGAAGACCTGGTCATACTACAAAAAAAGAAAGTGCCCGTTGTAGTTATCCATGGCGGTGGGAACAGGGTTACTGATTGGTTGGGGAAATTAAATATATCGACTCGTTTCGTTCATGGGCTCAGGGTAACCGATGAAGATACTCTGAAGGTTGTCACTGCGGTCCTGGCGGGAATGGTTAACAAAGAGCTTGTTTCGGAAATAAACCGGCTGGGAGGGAGAGCTATCGGCTTGAGCGGCGCGGATGGTGCGATCGTTCTCGGTAAAAACGTCAATCCCGAATTGGGTCTCACGGCAGAGCAACTAACCGTAGATACCAGGCTCCTGAAATTGTTGCTGAACTACGGATATATTCCGGTAGTGGCGCCCATATGTATGAATGCCAATTTAAATGGCAGAGAAGAAACTAATTTGCTTAACGTCAACGGAGATACGATAGCAGCGGAGATAGCTGCGGCATTAAATGCGCGCAAGCTGATATTTTTGACGGATGTCCCGGGTATCTATGATGGCTCCAAACAGGTAATTGCGCACATTGATCCGGACACTGCCAAATCCATGATCAACTCCGGGACTGCTTCCGGGGGAATGGTGGCCAAACTGGAGGCAGGTATCATCGCAGCCAAAAGGGTATCGCTGACACGTATTACGGACGGCAGAGTTCCTCATGCGCTGATTGATGAAATTGAAGGAAAGGGTAAAGGTACAACAATTGTCGATATCTAATATTAACTGGCCGGAAATAGAAAATAAAGTATATATGCAAACTTTTAAGCGTTTGCCCGTAACGCTTGTCCGCGGCAGTGGAATGAAAGTATGGGACTCGAACGGCAAGGAATACCTGGATTTCTTTGCAGGCCTGGCTGTAGACTGCCTGGGTCATTGCCATCCGGCAGTAGTCGATGCTCTTACAAAGCAGGCAAAAACGCTGATCCAGACATCCAATTTATTTTATACTATTCCTCAAACACAACTTGCAGAACTACTGGTTAATAACAGTTGCCTGGATAGGGTTTTTATTTGCAATAGCGGCGCTGAGGCCAATGAAGGCGCGATAAAACTTGCCCGGCGCTACGGCAAGCTTAAATTGAACGGAGCAAATGAGATAATTACAACTCATGAGTCCTTTCATGGCAGGACATTAGCCACAACAGCCGCCACCGGGCAGGCAAAATTCCAGGAACCGTATGTTCCGCTTCCGAACGGTTTTATTAATGTGGACTACAATAATATTTCCACTATCAAAGCCGCCACAACGAAATCAACCTGCGCCGTTATGCTCGAACCAATTCAGGGGGAGGGTGGTGTAAATGTGCCGGATGATGACTATTTAAAGCAAGTCAGAGACTGGTGCAATGAAAAAGGCATATTGCTGATCCTTGATGAAGTGCAAACCGGCATCGGTCGTACCGGTACTCTGTTTGCCTATGAACAGTATGGAATAGAACCCGATATCATGACGCTGGCCAAGGGTCTTGGTGGCGGTGTGCCGATAGCAGCCTTCCTCTCCAAGGAGAATGTCACTGTTTTCAAGCCGGGGGAGCATGGCACTACGTTCGGGGGGAATCCGCTGGTGTGTGCCGTAGCTGTTGCCGTCCTTAATTACATTATTGAAAATGATATCTCCAGCAACGCTAAAGTTGTTGGCCAATACTTCATCGATAAATTGAAGAAGCTGGCGGCTAAATACGATTACATAACCGAGGTACGTGGTAAAGGCCTGTTGCTGGCGATCGGATTCAATGCTGACATTTCAGAAGATATCGTGCTGAAGTGCCTGGAGGCGGGATTACTGGTCAATAATGTAAAACCAAACTCGCTTCGCTTTATACCTCCGCTGACTGTAACAAATAAAGATGTAGACAAAGCAGTGGAAATACTCGATAAAGTTTTGAAAGAGAGGAAATAATTATGGCTCGCAAAGGCAAAGTAGTTCTTGCGTACAGCGGCGGATTGGATACCTCGGTAGCCATCAAGTGGCTGGCCGAGAAATACAATATGGATGTTATTGCCCTGACCGTGAATATCGGGGGTGTTGCGGACGTGCCCGGTATTTTAAAGAAGGCTGAGAAAGTGGGTGCTGTAAAGGCTATCGCCGTGGACGCCAAGGCAACCTTTATAAATGATTATGTTTTCCGTGCGCTCAAGGCGGATGCTCTGTATGAAGGGCAGTACCCGCTGGCAACAGCGCTGGGGCGTCCCCTTATAGCCAAGCTGCTTGTTGAAACTGCTCAGAAAGAGGGAGCCGTTGCTGTTGCTCACGGCTCCACCGGCAAAGGTAATGATCAGGTGCGCTTCGATGTGAGCGTTTTTGCCCTTGGCCCCGCGTTAAAGATCATTGCCCCGGCACGAGAATGGGGAATGACCAGGGAAGCAACAATCGAATACGCCCACAAACACAAAATCCCGGTGCCGGTTAAAGTATCCAAACCATATTCTATCGATGAAAACCCCTGGGGACGCAGTATTGAATGCGGAGTGCTGGAAGATCCCTGGACTGAACCTCCCGAGGATATTTATGCCTGGACCAAGTCACCTGATAAAGCGCCGGATAAGCCGGAATACATCGAGATAGGTTTTGAGAAAGGTGTGCCGGTCAGCTTGAACGGCAATAAATTAGGCGGACTGCAGCTGGTAGAAAAATTGAATGTCATTGCGGGAAGAAACGGTATTGGAAGGATTGATCATGTGGAAAGCAGGCTGGTAGGCATTAAATCACGGGAAATTTATGAGTCGCCTGCAGCCCTGGTATTACTCAAAGCTCACCTGGCGTTGGAAGCGATGACTCTTTCCCGGAACCAGCTAAGATTCAAGGAACAAGTGGCCGGCGAATATGCGGATATTATCTATAACGGACTCTGGTTTTCTTCACTACGTGAGGATCTGGACGCCTATGTTGAAAGTTCTCAGCGTTTTGTTACAGGCTTGATAAGAGCGAAATTGATCAAGGGTAACTACATCATAGTAGGAAGAAAGTCTCCCGCATCCTTATATAGCTTCAAACTGGCAACTTATGACAAAGGCGATGTATTCGATCAGACCGATGCAGCCAGCTTTATACGCATTTATGGTCTGCCGGTGAAAATACAGTCTCAGGCGCAAGTATTAACTGAATCGAAGCCGAAGAACAAAAAGAAAAAATAAATAATAATTTGTCGGTGAGGGTGGAATGGGACAAAAAAAAGAAATAAGGCTAAGATCAAGGTTTACACAGGATATTGCCGAAAGCGTGATGCACTATGTTGCTTCACTCCCCTTTGACCGGCGGCTCTTTAAACATGACATTCAGGGAAGCATAGCGCATGTGGAAATGCTCGCCGGGCAAAAGATCATTTCTCCTCGTGAATTAGCACAAATCAGGAAGGGCCTCCAGTCAATTCAATTGGAGATCGAGCAGGGGAAATTTCAGTTTAAACCCGAACTGGAAGATATCCACATGAGCATTGAAAGCCGTCTCTACGAGATAATAGGCGATGCTGCCGGCAAACTACATACCGCTCGATCACGAAATGATCAGGTGGCGCTTGACATGAGGCTGTTTGCGCGCGAAGCGGCACGGAATACGATCAACGTGCTTCTTAAACTATGTTCGGCGCTGGTTAAACATGCCGGGAAAAATATTCAGGCAGTGATGCCGGGCTATACGCATTTACAACAGGCACAGCCGGTGCTCTATTCGCACTATGTGCTGGCATACTTCGAGATGTTCCAGCGTGATATAGACCGGCTGGAAGATTATCTGAAAAGGATTAATGTTTTACCTCTGGGAAGCGGAGCGCTGGCTGGTGTACCTTACCCCATTGACAGAGAATTTGTAGCCCGTAAGCTTGGATTCAGCTCGGTCAGTGCCAATAGCATCGATGCCGTGGCGGACCGGGACTTTATCATTGAATATGAAGCTATAGCCGCTATTGCAATGATGCATCTTTCACGTTTTGCTGAGGAAGTGATTATATGGTCCAGTAAGGAATTCGGATTCATTGAACTCAGCGATGCATACACAACCAGCAGCAGCATCATGCCGCAAAAGAAAAATCCTGATGTGGCGGAATTGGCGAGAGGTAAATCAGCCCGAGTATTAGGCGCCCTGACCGGTATGCTTGCTGTAATGAAAGGATTGCCCCTGGCCTATAACAGGGACATGCAGGAAGACAAGCAGGGATTCTTTGACACGGTCGATACTGTGATCTCCAGTATCGACGTTATGACAGGGCTGGTGGCCTCGTTGCAGGTTAAGCCGGCGCGGATGAAAGCCTCCATGGACAGCTATATACTGGCCACTGATATTGCCGATTATCTGACTCGAAAAGGATTACCTTTCCGTGAAGCGCATGATATCGTCGGCAGACTGGTTGCGTACGCAATGAGTCAGAAAAAAGAGCTGAATGAGCTGGATCTTAAACAATACAAGCGTTTTTCGCCTCTATTTAAGGAGGATGTATATAAAATAAATGCCGAAAGTTCTGTGAGAGCCAGATCATCGTACGGCGGCACATCTCCGGACCAGGTGAAGTTACAGATACAGAAAGCACGGGAAATACTGACAAAATATGAAGCGTAGAAGAATTAAAATCGCGCCATCTATCTTGTCTGCGGATTTTAGCTGTCTGGGGCAACAGGTTAGAGAAGCGGTAAAAGCAGGTGCCGACTATATACACGTCGATGTTATGGACGGTCACTTCGTACCCAATATCTCCATTGGAATCCCTGTCGTTGCGTCGCTAAGAAAGATCACAAAGATCCCGCTTGACGTGCATTTGATGATCGAAAAGCCGGAATTATATGTGTCGCAGTTTATCGATGCCGGCGCCGATATACTTACCGTTCACGTTGAGGCCAGTACACACCTGCACAGCACCATTAACTCCATCAAAGAGCGGGGTATCAAAGCAGGAGTTTCTATCAATCCGGCAACCCCGCTGAGCTCCCTTGATGAAGTGTTATCCATGGTGGATCTTATCTTGATCATGACAGTCAATCCGGGTTTTGGGGGTCAGGGTTTTATTGAAAGTACTATTGATAAGATAGCGAGGATGCGCAGAATTATTTATAATAGGAAAATCCGCGCCGAACTGGAAGTCGATGGCGGAATTACAGTAGAGACTGCTCCCGGGGTAGTCAAAGCGGGCGCCGATGTTTTGGTTGCAGGCTCAGCAATTTTTAATTCGAAGCTCGGTATTGGCGCAGCTTTAAAAAATCTTCGGAAGGCGTTAAACTAATGGGCGGCTTTATGTCTGCTCCGAATGCATCTGGAACAAAGATTGAGTCGAACAGCGGTACCATTGATATTAAGGGTGGTAGGCTGAATATTGGGAAGCCATGTCCTTCTCGTATGTTGTTTGGAGTGGCTTACTCGGTTGCCGAAACGGAGAGTTTTGCCACAATAATCACATTTGATCGCCAATTTTAAACCTCTTTATTTGAAAATGTTATTGCTAACGGACAACAATGATATATAATACCACAATTGTTCTAAAGGCAAAAGGAGACACATGAACGACGCAAATTCCTGGAACGGTAAGGATATTAGGGACATGTTTGCCGCGGGCAGCAACTGGATGGAAAAAAGTGTTGCTGATATCAATGCTATTAACGTCTTTCCAGTTCCCGATGGTGATACAGGAACCAATATGTTACTTACCCTGCGCTCGGTGATAGAGGAGGCGGATAGGGCAAGTGATACTAATACAGGAGCTATGACTAAAGCCATGTCGCATGGTGCGCTGCTCGGAGCCAGAGGAAACTCAGGCGTAATCCTCTCACAGATTTTCAGAGGCCTGGCAAGAGGTTTTGATGGAAAATCCACATTTAATGGAGCTGACTGGGCACAGGCTTTTACACAGGCTTCCAAGACTGCATATGAAGGTCTGTCGAACCCGGTTGAAGGCACCATCCTGACTGTAATCAGGGAAGCTGCAACCAAAGCGCAGAAAGTGGCGGAGAAAAATCCGGACGATCTGATTGGCATTCTTCAGGCAGCTGTGGATGAAGCCAGGGAATCAGTTGGCAGAACCCCCACACTGCTGGCAGCCCTGATGGAAGCGGGTGTTGTAGATGCCGGCGGGCAGGGACTTTACATATTGCTCGATGGCGCTCTCAGATTTTTAAAAGGCGAACTTGATGATTTGCAGTATCGAAAACCTCAGATGGTAAACGCCAATATTACAGCTACCAAAACCTTTGACATGGTTTCATCCGAAGAGGAAGAGGCCTATGGATACTGTACAAACTTTTTAATGGAGGGGCAGAATCTTGATCCTGAGAAAATCAGGCGAAAGCTGGATGGGAAGGGACAATCACTGGTTGTCGCAGGTGATGAGACGGCAGTACGTGTCCACATACACACTTACGATCCGGGGGGTATCCTGGCATACGCAACCACGCTCGGCACCCTGCATCAAATACAAATACAGAATATGGATGACCAGCATGTAGGGTTCAAGGAGATGCAGCGGCAGAAAGTGCTTCCTCCCGAGATTGCAGTTATTGCCGTAGCGTTCGGAGACGGTATGATCAAGGTCTACGAAAGCCTGGGCGCCATTATAGTTAAAGGCGGGCAAACTATGAACCCCAGCGTCAAAGAGATACTGGCGGCTGTGGAAGCTGTTGATTCACAAAAAGTCATCTTATTACCGAACAATAAAAACATCATACTCACGGTAACACAGATTAAAGAGCTTACGTCCAAGGAAATTGATGTTGTGCCCACCAGGACGCTGCCGCAGGGTATTACGGCCTTGTTAACGTTCAATTTTGAAAACTCGATCCGGGAGAATTTACAGGCCATGTCGGAGGCCATAAAGTCGGTTAAATCTGTGGAGATAACCACTGCGGCCAGGTCGACTCAGGTGAGCGGTATTAAAATAAAGCAGGGCCAGGCCATAGGCATAATTGATGATTCGGAACTGGTGGCAGCCGGTGATGATGTCAACCAGGTACTCATGGAGAGCCTGGCTAAAGCGGGGGCTGAATCTGTAGAACTGATAACTTTGTATTACGGTAACAACACAAAACAGGAACAGGCTGAAGATGTGGTTACAAAAATAAAAAAGGATTACCCGGATAAGCAGGTTGAACTGGTGAACGGGGGACAGCCGCACTATTTCTACATAGTATCGCTGGAATAATATGAGGGAGGTGTAGATCATGGTCAAGGTTGTGTGTGATAGCACGGCGGATATACCTGAAGACTTAACTAAAAAGTACGATATCTCAATTGTACCGCTTAACGTTATTTTCGGAACTGAGACCTATCGTGACATCACAGATATCACTCCTGATCAATTTTATAAAAGATTGGTGGAGAGCAAAGTCCATCCCACAACCTCGGCGCAGTCGCCCGGCTATTTCTCGGAATTGTTCAATAAACTGGCTAAGGAAACGGATGAGATACTTGTTATCACCATCAGCAGTAAACTGAGCGCAACCTATGAAAGCGCCATCCAGGCCAAAGCACTGGTGGGCGATATCTGCAAGATTGAGGTAGTAGATTCCATGCAGACTATCGGCGGCCTTGGATTGCTGGTCATAAAAGCCGCAGAAGCTGCTCATGGTGGCGCCAGGCTTACCCAGATTATGGATATGCTTAATAGCTTGCTTGCCAGATCGCATGCCTATATGGTCTTTGATACACTGGAATATCTGCGCAAGGGTGGGAGGATCGGGCGTGCCCAGGCGCTTCTCGGCGGACTACTTAAAATCACACCCGTTTTGACATTGCGTGATGGAGTCGTCACGCCTGTACAGCGGACGAGGAGCCGGGTACAGGCTATTGATACACTGGTCAACCTTGTGAAAAGCGCCAGAAACATAGAATCTTTAATCATCCAGCATGCCACTACTCCGGATGATCTGGAAATACTTGCAGGCCGCCTTGCGGATATATATCCGAAAGAAAAAACTTTCCGGCATACGGTCAGCCCGGTTATAGGCGTCCACGTTGGGCCGCATGTTTTAGCCGTATGCTTTATTGAGGGAGAATAATGACAGTAAGAATTGTTACCGACAGCAGCAGTGATATCCCCCACGATGTTGCCAAAGAATTGGGTATAACTATAGTACCTCTATATGTCACATTCGGCACGGTGAACTATAAAGACGGAGTTGACATCACTCCCGATGAGTTTTTCCAGAGGCTGCAGAGCGATCCGGTACATCCTACTACTTCAGCCGCTTCACCAGGTGATTTCGCAGATGTCTATAACAAGCTGAGCAAGGATACTGACGAGATAATTTCAATACATCTTTCCAAAAAGGTCAGCGCCACATGGGATGCGGCCATGCGGGGCCGGGACATGATGGAAGGAACAAAGTGCCGCATTGAAGTTGTTGATTCCAGGCTGACCACAATGGCCCTGGGATTGATATCCATGGCTGCCGCCAACGCCGCCAGAGCCGGCAAAAACATGCAAAATATTATCGATGGCATCAATACCATGATCCCGAGGATGCGATTATATGGAGTCCTGGATACTTTAAAATATATAGTTAAAGGTGGCCGCCTTGGCAAGATCCACCCGATTTTCAGCTCCATTCTGCCGATCAAACCCTTGCTTGTCATGAAAGAGGGTACGATAATGCCAACCGGTGTAGTGCGGACTAAGAATAAGGGCATTGATCATTTAGTTGATATGGTGAAATCCACGCTGCATATAAAAGAAATAGGTATATCGCACAGTTGCGCGGATGAAGAGGTAAAATCCTTCTGTGAGAGGGTAAAATCCATATTGCCTGATATTAAACCAACTGTAGCTAAACTCGGGCCTGCTCTGGGCGTACATGGTGGTCCGGGCGCCTTCCTGATCGCGCTGCAGCAGGAGGTAAGTGAAACTATTACCGGCGGCGAAAAAGAGCATAAACTATCCGTTCAGTTGCCTTCTCTGCAATCAATAAAGGAAAGCATTTTGCAGCGAAAACCTCATAGTGGCGATTCTACGAACGCCTGTGTTTCCAGTCCGCTAATTGCATAATAGATGTCTCCGTATCCGGATAATGATATTGCGCTTCTGAAGGCCGTTCTATTACAGGAATCAAAAAGGGGCTGTGATAACCGTGCGGTTATGGGGGGCCTGGACAGGTTTATAGAGAACTGGCTGAATAAGAACAGGCAAAATCTGAAAGCACCCGCCGTTGCTGCTGATCTGAAAAATCTTATACCGGACAGCCCTCACTACGCTGATAGAAATCCTGAGGAAAGAAGACGCTGGATAGAGGCTGTCCTGATTTGGCTTGAAAAACTTGAAGGCCGGGAAGAAACGGGAGGCACACCTCGAGGAGTAAAACCCTCGGCAGCTGTAACAGGTGTGCCAGCAAAATCTGCTGCGACCGCTCTAGCCAAAAATGTAGACCTGGATTTACCCGTGGGTGTGGTCAAAGGTGTGGGGAAGGAGTTGAGTTCCAAGCTCTCCAGGCTGGGTGTAAATTCAGTCAGAGACATGCTTTATTTTTTCCCCAGGCGCTACCTGGATTTCAGCCGGAGAAAAACGATCTCACAGCTGGAAGTCGGTAAGGAGCAAACCATATTTGCCAATGTCTGGGAAGCGCGGATAGCCATGCTGGGTAACAGGCGCAGCACGGAAGCCATAGTGGGTGATGAAACGGGCAATGTCAGAGCGGTCTGGTTCAACCAGCCGTACCTTGCCAGGCAGTTTCATACCAATTCCACAATCGTGTTGAGCGGCAGAGTCAGTGAGTTCAATTACGTTAAAGTATTCGAGAACCCGGAATGGGAGATTCTTGAAGACAAAGAGCTTATTCATACCGGCAGGCTTGTACCCATCTACCCGCTGACACATGGCCTGTATCCGCGTCAGTTAAGGACTATTATTAAACGCGCTGTTGATGGTTATGCTCCTGACGTTGATGATTTTTTACCACCTGATATTTCGGGCAGGTGCGGGCTGATGCCCCTTGCTGACGCCATTGTTAACGCACATTTCCCGGAGGAACTTGCCGCACAGCAAAAAGCCAGGAAGCGCCTGGCCTTCGATGAGTTGTTCCTGCTTCAGCTTGATGTGCTGGGGAGAAAGCGCGAGTGGCAGGAGGACCAGCCGGGGCACAGGTTTAATCCAAACGTTGAGCGAATTGATGGATTCATTGCTTCGCTTCCCTTTTCATTAACCGTGGCGCAGAGAAGAGTTGAAAAAGAAATAGTCAAGGATCTTTGCAGGGATATACCCATGTCGCGTTTGCTGCAGGGTGATGTAGGCAGCGGTAAGACGGTTGTAGCCACGCTGGCTTTATTAATGGCCGTGGAAAACAGGTATCAGGGCGCACTGATGGCGCCCACCGAGATACTGGCGGAACAGCATTTTGCCACGCTGCACAAACTTTTGTCCGCTGTCAGTACCCGCATATCATATGAAGCGGAAATATATTGCTTTGAAGGTTTCCTGCCAGAGGGATTAAGGGTGGCGCTGCTCACCGGAAGCACAAAACAGAAGGACAAAGCCAGGGTGCATAAAGCAGTTAAGGACGGTGAGATCGATATTTTGATTGGTACACACGCCCTGATTCAGAAAAATGTGCATTTTAACAGGCTGGGCCTGGTTGTGATCGATGAACAGCACCGTTTCGGTGTTTTGCAGCGCTCGGCGTTAAGACAGAAAGGATTTAATCCGCATCTTCTCGTCATGACGGCTACGCCCATACCGCGTACCCTTGCCATGACCTTATATGGAGACCTTGATGTTTCCACCATTGATGAAATGCCGCCCGGAAGGCATATCATTAAGACCAGGTGGATCGGACAGCAGGATAGGGATAAGGCCTATAGTTTCATCCGTAAACAGGTTGCCGAAGGCAGGCAGGCTTTTGTCATCTGTCCTCTGATTGAGGAGTCTGAAAAACTGGAGGTGAAGGCCGCGGTAGCGGAATATAAACGGCTCTCCAGCGATGTATTTCCCGATCTGAAACTGGGACTTCTGCACGGCAAAATGAAGCCGGCGGAAAAAGAGCTTGTCATGCGCGATTTCAAAGAGGCAAAGCTTGATATATTAATTTCTACATCGGTCGTAGAAGTCGGCATCGACGTCCCCAATGCCACAGTCATGCTGGTGGAAGCGGCGGACAGGTTTGGGCTTTCACAGCTCCATCAATTTCGCGGCCGGGTCGGCAGGGGAGAAAAACAGAGCTACTGTCTGCTTTTAGCCGAGAATCCTTCCGCCTACGGTCAGGAGAGGCTTAAAGCTATCGAGGAAATAAACGACGGATTCCTGCTGGCGGAAAAAGACCTTGAACTGCGCGGCCCCGGTGAGTTTTTTGGTACACGGCAGAGCGGCCTGCCCGACCTTAAAATGGCTAAATTGTCCGATACGCCTTTACTGGAAACGGCGAGGAGAGAAGCCAGGCTGTTGTTCGAAAAAGATCCCCGGTTAACCCGTCCGGAATATCAACTCCTTTCCCGGGAACTCAACAGAATCTGGCAAAAAAGCGCTGAAAACAATTAAAATTGCCGTTCTGCTGATTAATGCCGGGCGTAAATTAGTATAATAGTGTGTTAAATTTAGAGGGAAATGATGTCTTTTCGAAAAGAACTGTCTGAAGCGTTAGAGCATGCCCTGCAACAGGCGCAACAAAAAGGCCAGATAGTTGCAGCGAGGGTGCCCGAGATCACCATCGAGCGCCCGGCCAAGCCGGAGCACGGAGATTATGCTTCGAGCCTGCCTCTCAAGCTGGCCAAGATAATTGGGATGCGACCCATGGAAGTTGCCGATGCCATACTGAAAAACCTGCCGGCGCCGCAAAATATTGAAAAAATAGACGTGGCGCCACCGGGTTTCATCAATTTCACGATCAGTAGAAAATGGCTCGTCGAACAGGTAGAGCTTATCTGCAAAGTCGGGGAAACCTACGGGGATTCCACTCTCGACCGTAAATCAGTTCAAATCGAATTTGTCAGCGTCAATCCCACCGGACCGTTGCATGTCGGGCATGGGCGTGGTGCGGTGCTTGGAAGCACACTGGCCAATGTGCTCAGGTCGGCGGGTTACAGGGTCAGTACAGAGTACTATATCAACGATGCCGGCAGTCAGCTGGATGCTTTTAACCACTCCCTCTTCGCGCGGTATAAGCAGAGCCTTGGCGAAGAATCGGAGTTACCTGAGAACGGTTATCACGGTAACTACATGATGGATTTTGCCAGTCAGATTGTCGAAGCTCACAAAGACAAGTTCCTCAAAATGCCGGCGGATGAAGCCATCAAACAACTTGGCGCCATCGGAATACAGATGGTTATGCGGAAGCTGAAGGATGACCTGGAGATGCTGGGAGTGAAATTCGATGTCTGGTTCAGCGAGCTGAGCCTGTTTCGGAACGATCAGTTTGATAAGACTATGGCCATGCTGCATGAAGGCTCCTTTATAACTAAACGTGAAAATGCCGTATGGTTTGCCTCGGCAGCGCTCGGCGATGACAGGGATAACGTATTGATACGCAGTGATGGAACGCCTACATATTTTGCCTCCGATATTGCCTACCATTACAACAAGTTCGTGGAGAGGAAATTTGACAGCGTTATCGATATCTGGGGAGCCGACCACCAGGGGCATGTCTCACGCATGAAGGTGGTAATGAACGCCCTGGGCATCGACCCTGACCGGTTGACCATCATCATTACTCAACTTGTTACACTGCGGCGCGGAAAGGAAATAGTCAGGGTATCTAAAAGGAGTGGGGACCTGATTACCCTGCGGGAAGTGATGGATGAGGTGGGGGCGGATGCCTGCCGTTTTGTTTTCCTCTCCCGTTCGGCGGACAGCCAGATGGATTTCGACCTGGAACTGGCCATCAAGCAGTCAGCGGATAACCCGGTTTATTACGTGCAATATGCCCACGCCCGTATTTGCAGCATACTCAAAAATGCACGGGAAAAGGGCATTGATTTCGGTAACGGCGACACTGCTTTGCTCAAGCTGGAACCCGAACTCACATTAATACGTCAGATGGTGAAAATCTCCGAAATCATTGATACGGTAGCCACCAGCCTGGAACCCCATCACCTGCCGTTTTACGCCCAGGAGCTTGCCACGGTATTCCACTCTTTTTACAAGCAGTGCAGGGTTATTTCGGATGATGCTGCTCTCACCAGGTCGCGTTTGAAACTGGTCAAGGCGGCCCGGATCGTGCTGGCCAAGGTCCTTCATCTTATGGGAATGACGGCCCCTGAGAGCATGTAGGCGTGCACAACTGCGTTCCTTTTTGTAGCTGAAAAATATTTGTGTTAAACTTTTGCCTTGTTATGAAACAGCGAGTATTTTCAGGCGCCCGTCCTACCGGGAGGCAACACATCGGCAACTATCTCGGTGCCATACAGAACTACGTTAACCTGCAGGATAAATACGATTGTATCTACTGCATCGTTGATATCCATGCGTTGACCACGCTGGAAAGCACGTCCGAGCTGCAGCAGAACATATTTGAAATGATGCTTGACTGGCTGGCTGCCGGTCTCGATCCCAAGAAGAGCATTTTATTCGTGCAGTCGCATGTTCCTGAGGTTATGGAGCTTTTCACCTTGCTGGGTATGGTTACCCCGCTGGGATGGCTGTTGAGGGTGCCGACGTTCAAAGAGAAGGCCCGCATGCAGCCGGAAAATGTAAATTACGGGCTGGTGGGCTACCCGGTGCTGATGGCCGCAGACATTGTCCTGTACAAGAGCAATGTTGTGCCTGTGGGAGAAGACCAGTTGCCGCACCTTGAAATGACCCGGGAAATCGTGCGCCGCTTCAATTCAATCTTCGGCGAAACATTCCCCGAGCCTCAGGCCAAGCTCACCTCCTTTCCCATGGTGCTGGGCTTGAACGGCGGACAGAAAATGGGCAAATCGTATAACAATCATATAGAACTGGCGGCCACACCGGAGGAAACGCTGGAGCGGATTAAAACGGCGGTGACGGACCCGGCCAGGCAGAGAAGGAATGACCCGGGCCATCCTGATGTCTGCAATGTGTTTACGCTGCAGGGCTTTTTCAATCCGGGGCGTACCGAGGAAATCTCCGCTCAATGTAAAGTGGCTGGTATCGGTTGCGTGGACTGCAAAAAGATCCTGGCTGACGGCATCAATGCAGCGCTCAAGGATTTTCGGGAGCGCAGGCATGCCCTGGAGCGTGATCCGGATCATATCTACGATATACTTGCCGACGGCGCCAGTCGTGCTCAGGCCATTGCCGGGGTAACCCTCAACGAAGTAAAAGCCAAGATGGGCCTCATCTGGAATGCCTGACAGAGCTGTTACCCTTCCGGCTTCTGAACATGATAAAAGCCCCGCTGAAGTTGCCTGCTTTGCAGCCAGGGAAGCCGGTAGAATTTTACTTGACCGCCTGTATAAGCTGAACGGGGTACGTGTCAAAGGCAAAAGGAATATTGTCACCGAGGCCGACCTGGCCGCGGAGAAATGTATCCTGGAAATTATCCGGAAGGAGTATCCGCGGCACGGCTTACTGGCGGAGGAACACGGGGCGGATGGCTCTCAGTCTGACTATGTCTGGATCGTCGACCCTCTGGACGGCACCAACAATTTTTTCATGGGTATTCCCTATTTTTGTGTGAATATTGCGCTGAGCAGGAAAAATCAGGTTGTTCTCGGCGTAACCTATGACCCGCTGAGGGATGAAATGTTCCTTGCGCAGAGGGGAAAAGGCGCCTTCCTGAACAATAAGGCGATCAGCGTATCGGGCGTGGATAGCTTGCGTGAGGCTGTTGTGGGTGTGGACCTGGGTTACCGGCCGGCGAGGAGCGCTGAAATCCTCGATACCGTGTCCCGGCTCTGGCCGCAGATATACTGCGTGAGGTTGATGGGTTCCGCCAGCCTGGGCCTGGCTTATGTTGCCTGTGGAAGGTTCAGCCTTTATTTTCACAGGTATCTGTATCCCTGGGACACTGCCAGCGGTTTGCTCCTTATCGCCGAGGCCGGCGGTAAAGCACAGAACTGGTCCGGCAGGGCAGCCACGTTGAAAGACCGCCAGATCATGGCAGGAAACGCACGGGTACTGAGTGAATTTAAAAAATGGCTGAAGGACCGCTGAGAAGGGTTATTTAAGCCTGGCCAGAAATCGGCGCATCCTCTTCAGTGCTTCTTCGATCTCAGGCATGGATGTAGCATAGCAGCAGCGAACATAACCTTCGCCGCACCTGCCGAATACGGAACCGGGCACCACGGCCACCTTTTCTTCCTTGAGCAACCTGTCGGCGAATTCCTCCGAAGTCAGCCCCGTCGATTTGATCGAGGGGAAGGTGTAGAAAGCGCCCCTGGGCTCGAAACAGGAAAGCCCCAGGTCCCTGAAGCCCTTTACGATGAACCTGCGGCGCTTGTCGTATTCCGTCAGCATATCCTCGACATCCTGGTTGTTGCTCTCCTTGAGAGCTTCCACGGCGGCCATCTGGCACATGATCGGGGCGCACATCATTGTGTACTGGTGCACTTTGAGTATGGCCTCAGTGATCTCGGGATTGGCGGCAACAAAGCCGACCCTCCAGCCTGTCATGGCAAAAGCCTTGGAAAAGCCGCCTACCAGTATCACCCTGTCCCTCATACCGGGCAGGCTGGCCAGGCAGGTGTGCTCCGAATCATAGGTCAGCCGCGCATAGATCTCGTCCGAGACGATCAGCAGGTCATGCTTCACCGCCAGCTCTGCTATCTCAATGAGCAATTCCTTCGGCATAACCGCGCCGGTGGGATTGCAGGGATAGCTCAGCAGGATGGCCTTGGTCTTGGGTGTGATTTTCCTCTCGATTTCCGCGGGCAGTATTTGGAAGTCGTTTTTCTCGTATGTGGGCACTGTAACGGGGACACCGCCGGGGAGCGATATGCATACGGGGTAAGCAACATAGTGCGGGTCGGAGATGATTACTTCGTCACCGGGGTCGAGGGTGGCCCTGAAGGCCAGGTCCAGCGCCTCGCTGCTGCCTGTTGTGACCAGTATTTCCGAATGCGGATCGTAGCTGATGTTGTAGAACTTCTCATGGTAAGTGGAAAGGGCCTCCCTCAGCTCGATAATGCCCCTGTTGGAGGTATACATGGTGAAGCCTTTTTCCAGCGCAAAGATGCCGGCTTCCCTGATCGGCCAGGGGGTGACGAAATCGGGCTCACCCACGCCCAGCGAGATAGCGCCGTCCATGGAGGCCAGCAGGTCGAAAAACTTGCGTATACCGGAGGGCGAAATCTCACGCGCCCTCTGTGATATGTAATCACGCTTGATATTAATCTGTTTTGAGCTATCGTGAGACATAAGCTACCTCCTGAGCTGGAAAAGGGTGGGGGTCAGGCTACCACGCCCAGCCGTCTGGGCTCGCCTTCGTCATCCAGGATGACGCCGTCTTCCTTGTATTTCTTGAGAATAAAGTGTGTGACTGTGCCCTGGACCGTCTCCATGGGAGCCAGCTTTTCCGATACAAATACCGCAATCTCCTGCATGGTCTTGCCTGCCACCAGGATAGCCACGTCATATGTCCCTGAAGCCAGGTAAACGGATTTTGCCTGTGGGAAGCGGTAGATGCGCTCTGCAATGGCGCCGAAACCGGTATCGCGCTGCGGTACAACTTTAACTTCCACCAGCGCCCAGACATGCTCCTCACCCAGCTTGGCCCAGTTGATTACCGTTTTATATTTAATGATTGTGCCGTCTTTTTCAGCTTTCTTGATGATCCTCTGTACCTCGCTGGCCGGCACTCCCGTCATCACGGAAATCTGCTCGGTTGTCAGCCTTGCATCTTTTTCCAGAGCTTCGAAAACCTTCTTTACGTTTTCCATGGCATCTCCTCACACAACCTTTTTAACTGGTGAACCCATTATAGCAAAATGCGCGGATAAACTATAAGCCGGAATTCAGGGGATAGGCATTGAACAACCGGTGTATGCCTTGTATAATGACGGCATTCCAAATTCAATTGTGATTTGGATGCTCGTTTCAGGCGTTGATAATAAACTGCGGGAGGGATGATATGCTTAAGAAGTTGGCGCTCGCAGGCATGGCTGCTTTATTCCTCATGCTCAGTACCGGTTGCGTATCACAGACAGATTATAATGCAGTGGTTCAGGAAAGGGATGCGCTCAAGGAGCAGATAACAACGCTGCAAAACGAATTGAGCGGCTTGAAAACCAATGATGAAAGCGTCAGGTCTATCGCAGGCCGGCTCGAAAAAGAAGTAAATGCCCTGATCGTTTTAAATAACCTGTGGTCGGAGCTTTTCACTCTGGTAAGCACTGCAACGAGCTCGTCCGCTTTCAGCGCCTGGGGTGGCAAGCTGATTGCGGACTTCGGTAAAGCTGTCAATGATGTGGACGATCCCAAATTATCGCAGCTATGGAGCGAGATGCTGCAGTCATCCGCCAGCCGGGATATTGAAGGGACCGGTTCAAAACTGGGCGCGGTGTTCTCTTTGCTTACGAAAATGACCAGCGATGACATGGCTGCATTGAAGGCGAATCTTCGCTGAAAGAATGTGTTGAAGATCGGTCCGGATGTGGGTTGGTTCAGCGTTAAACCGCAGGCTTATGGGTGTGCCAGGGCGTGGCCTGCTCGTAAGCGTAAGCCACCTGCAGCAGTGTTTCTTCAGCGAAATGTTTGCCGATGATCTGCATGCCCACGGGTAATCCGTTTACCATGCCTGCGGGAATGGACAGGGCGGGGACGCCCGCGATATTTATGGGCAGCGTGCAGACATCGCTCAGATACATCTGCATGGGGTCGTCCGTTTTTTCGCCGATTTTAAATGCCACGGTCGGAGAGGTGGGTGTTACCAGGGCGTCGTATTTTTTGAATGCCTCCTCGAATTCCTGCTTGATCAGTGTGCGCACTTTCTGTGCTTTTAAGTAGTAGGCGTCGTAGTAACCCGCGGAAAGTGCGTAAGTGCCCAGCATGATACGTCTTTTCACCTCGGGCCCGAAACCGAACTGTTTGGTTTTTTCCATGGCCTCCCACATTGTTCCGGCGTCCCGGTATGAATATCCGTACTTCACGCCGTCGTAACGCGCCAGGTTGGCCGAGGCCTCGGAAGGCGCCAGTATATAGTATATTGCCAGGGCGTATTTGGTGTGGGGAAGTGAAACGTCCCAGTCGATGACCGCGCCCAGCTCCTCCAGCTTTTTTACGGCGGATTCCATTGCCTGGCGCACCTCCGGCTGCATGCCTTCTACAAAATACTCCTTCGGCACGCCGAGCTTGAGGCCCTTGATATCCCTTTTCAGTGCTCTGGTGTAATCCGGGACGGGCAGGTGTGCCGTTGTGGAGTCACGTTTGTCATGCCCGGAGATAACGTTCATCACCAGCGCGCAGTCGGTGATGTCCTTGGTGAGGGGGCCTATCTGGTCCAGCGAGCTGGCAAAGGCCACCAGCCCGTACCGGCTCACCCTTCCGTAGGTGGGCTTCATACCGACCACGCCGCAGAAGCCCGCCGGCTGGCGGATGCTTCCGCCGGTATCGGACCCCAGCGCGTAGATGGTTTCGTCTATGGCCACCGCCGCCGCCGATCCTCCGCTGCTGCCGCCGGGAACGCAGTCGAGGTTCCAGGGGTTGTGCGTGGCGAAATAGGCCGAGTTCTCCGTGGATGAGCCCATGGCGAACTCATCCATGTTGGCCTTGCCCACGAACACCGCATTGACGGCCTTCAGCTTCTCTATCACATTGGCGTCGTACGGCGGGATGAAATTCTCCAGTATTTTGGAGGAGCAGGTGGTGCGCATGCCCCTGATGCACATATTGTCTTTGATCAGGGCGGGCACGCCTGTCAACGGTTCGATCCTGCCTTCGCCGATGGCTTTATCGGCGGCCCTGGCCGCCTGTATAGCGTATTCAGTAGCAACGGTCATGCAGGCGCGGACCTTGCCATCGACTTCATTCAAATGCTTCAGGGTAGCCTCTGTCAACTCAACGGAGGAAACCTTTTTCTCCCTGAGGAGCTTATGCGACTCGTGGATGGTTAACCTGTGCAGGTCCTGCATGGATTACTCCAGGACCGCCCTGATTTTGAACGAGTTGTCTTCCTGGTCGGGCGCGTTGGCCAGCACTTCGTCCACGGGCAGTGAAGGACGCGGCTCGTCCGGGCGGAAGACGTTTTCCAGCGAGATCGATTGCGCCGTAGGCGGCAGGTCGGTGGTATCGACCTGCTTGAGTATCTCGAAGTTCTCCAGTATGTCAGAGAGCTGGTGCTGGAACTTCTCGATGTCCTCGTCGCTCAATCCCAGCCTGGCCAGCAGGGCGATGTGTTTAACTTCTTCTTTGCTGAGTTTCATAGCTGTGTCTCCAAATTGTGTTTGTGTGTGAGTGTGTATTATAACACAGCAATATAGCGTCCCGCATACTGGTGGAGTATGTAAAACCTTGAGTAAAAGGTGTATTATATTCAGTAACGATTAATCTTTTTATGGGTTGAGCGAACGGGCAACCGGAAAGTCAATTAAATTGCGGCTGATTTAATGGGAGTGAGTTAATGGCAAGGATCAAAAAGTCAGCAAATAAAAACAATAAGCAGGATTCCCTTGAGGCTACTTTATGGCAGGCGGCCGATAAGATGCGTAAAAATATGGACGCTGCCGAATACAAGCATATTGTGCTTGGCCTGATCTTCCTGAAATATATATCAGATGCTTTCGATGTATTGCACGCCAGGCTGGTCGGCGGTAAGGGCGAGTATGAAGGCGCCGATGCCGAAGACCCCAATGAGTACACTGCCGAGAAGGTGTTTTTTGTTCCGCCTGTAGCCCGCTGGGAACGCATTTCCGCTAATGCGAAGAAGACTGAGATCCTTTTGGAAAATGGGAAGAAGGTTGATATCGGTGGTTATGTAGATGAAGCTATGGAAGCCATCGAACGGCAGAACCCATCCTTAAGGGGAGTGCTCCCCAAAGTCTATGCGCGGCAGAGCCTGGATCGCGCCGGCCTGGGCGGATTGATTGACCTTGTTGGAACGATCGCGCTGGGTACCGCACAGGCGCAGAGCAGGGACATGCTGGGACAGGTCTATGAATACTTTCTGGGGCAGTTCGCATTGGCCGAAGGCAAGAAAGGCGGACAATTTTACACGCCTAGAAGCGTCGTCAGACTGCTGGTCGAGATGCTGGAGCCCTATGAAGGCCGCGTGTTTGATCCATGCTGCGGGTCCGGTGGTATGTTCGTGCAGAGTGAGAAATTTATATCTGCACATCGGGACCACTATAAGAAAAGAAGCAATGGCAGCAGTCCCAATCCCGCTGATCTCATCTCCATATATGGGCAGGAGTCCAACCAGACCACATGGCGTCTGTGCAAGATGAACCTTGCCATTCGTGGCATAGATAGTTCCAATATTAAATGGAATAATGAAGGTTCTTTTCTCAACGATGCGCATAAAGACCTTAAAGCGGATTTCATACTTGCCAATCCCCCTTTTAATGATTCCGACTGGTCGGGGGAATTGCTCAGGGATGACGCCCGCTGGAAATACGGCGTGCCGCCCTCTGGAAATGCCAACTACGCCTGGATTCAGCATTTCATTTATCACCTGTCACCAGATGGTATGGCCGGGTTTGTGCTGGCCAAAGGATCGCTGACCACTAAAACCAGCGGCGAAGGTGAGATACGCAAATCTATTATTGAAGCCGGATTGCTTGACTGTATAATCAATCTTCCACCCAAGCTCTTTCTTAATACTCAGATTCCGGCCTGCCTCTGGTTCCTCTCGCGTAGCAAGGAAGGACGTCTGGACAGGGTATTGTTTATCGATGCGCGCAACCTTGGATTTCTGATTAACCGGCGCACCCGTGATTTTAGCGATGAAGATATCGCTAAGATAGCCGGTACATATCATAGCTGGCGCAATAACAACAACAACTACAATGATGTGCCTGGTTTCTGTAAATCGGTTTCACTGGATGAAATTCGTGATAAAGATTACGTGCTCACACCCGGCCGTTATATCGGCCTGCCCGAGGAGGAGGATGATTTCGACTTTGCCGAACGTTTTAGTACACTCAGAGCTGAGCTTGAAGAGCAAATGCAGGAAGAGGTGCGTCTGAATGAGCTTATTATTCAGAACCTAAGCAAGCTGGAGGTGAAGAATAAGGAATAATCCCGGCTCTAAACCCGTCGAATTCGACGGGTTTGTGAATAGAGAGAGGTAGTAGCAATGAGTAAAATGAATGTTCTTGGCACGGAAATTTCCTACTATCAGTACAAAGAAGATGATTACATTTCTCTCACTGATATGGTTAAGAACATTGAAAACGGGCTGGCACTTATTGAAAAATGGCTGCGGAATAAAAACACCATTGAATTTTTAGGTATCTGGGAAGAGATATATAATCCGGATTTTAAATCCCCCGAATTCGAGGGAATTAAAAATCAGGCAGGGCTCAACCGATTCGTCCTTTCTGTGAAGCAATGGGTAGAAAAAACTAACTCTAGGGGCATTATTGCAAAGGCTGGCAGATATGGAGGCACCTACGCTCATAAAGATATCGCCTTTGAGTTTGCCTCATGGATATCACCCCAGTTCAAACTGTATTTAATCAAAGAATTTCAGAGGCTAAAAGAGCAAGAGCGGCAACAACTTGGCTGGGATATCCGGCGCAACCTGGCAAAGATTAACTATCGCATTCATACGGAGGCCATTAAAGAGAACCTGATTCCCTCGGAATTGAGTAAAGCGCAGGTGAATCATATCTATGCAACTGAAGCTGATATCCTGAATATGGCATTATTCGGGACTACTGCTGCGGACTGGCGTGATAAAAATCCTGAAATTAAAGGCAATATCCGGGACTACGCGGCAATATCGCAACTGGTTTGCCTTTCCAACCTGGAAAATCTGAATGCCCTGTTTATCAATGATGGCTTATCTCAAAAAGAAAGGTTGCGGAAGCTCAATAAAATTGCCATACAGCAGATGAAGTTGCTTACTGAAGATAATCGAGTTGAAAAATTGGCACCAAAAGAATTACATTGAAATGAATGATGATCATTATAAAAGAAAGCATAATTTGAGCGGAGGATTTCAAATTTTTTCTTTGATCGGTCCATTTTATTGTGCTGTGAGGGGTGCATGAATAGATGGAAAGAATATGAATTAAATGATGTGGTCGAGAAATTTATTGACTATAGAGGGAAGACTCCTGAGAAGACAATAAACGGAATACCACTAGTCACAGCAAAAATTGTAAAAAATGGCAATATTCAAACACCCACTGAGTTTATCTCGTATCAAAACTTTGGTAAATGGATGCAGCGCGGTTACCCAGAAATAGACGATGTTGTTCTGACTACAGAAGCACCTCTTGGTGAAGTAGCTTTGCTTCGAGATAAAAATGTTGCTTTCGCTCAACGAATAATTGTCATACGGGGAAAAAAGGATTTATGTGACAACTGTTTTTTAAAATATTATCTGCAAAGCCCATTTGGACAGAATGAGCTTCAGGGTAGAGTATCAGGGACGACTGTTGAAGGAATAAAAGCAGCGGAATTAAGAAAAATTAGGATTCTGCTTCCCCCACTTCCCGAACAGCGCGCTATCGCTGGGGTACTTTCCAGCCTTGAGGATAAAATCGACCTCCTGCATCGACAAAACAAAACGCTTGAAGCAATTGCTGCAGCACTTTGGTATAAGATGTTTGTAGAAGAAGCAAACTCGAACTGGGAGAGAGGTAAATTAGGGGATATTGCAGAAATCAATCCGCTTCGATCAATTAAAAAGGGAACAATTGCCACCTATCTTGACATGGCGAACATGCCTACATCTGGTCCATTTCCAATTAGCTGGATACAAAGAGAGTTTACAAGTGGTATAAAGTTCAAGAATGGTGATACGATAATTGCTCGAATAACACCTTGTCTTGAAAATGGTAAAACTGCTTATGTAAATTTTCTTAGGGATAACGAAATTGGATGGGGATCGACAGAATATATTGTATTATCTCCAAAATCGAACTATTGCCCGGAATGGTTTTATTTTCTAGCCAGGAATAACGACTTCAGAGACTATGCAATACAAAACATGACAGGTACCAGTGGACGTCAACGTGTTACCGGAGAATCTATCGCACAATACGAAATATTTGTGCCACCAATTAAGGAAGTTGAGCAGTTCGGAACAACTGCAGGTAGGTTGATTGAGCATATAAAGCACAATTCGCTCGAAATCAATACTTTAGTCAATCTGAGAGATATATTATTACCAGAACTACTATCTGGTGAAATGAAAGTAACAATATGAGTGAGAAAGAACTAAACTTTGAGTTGCCGGGCAAAATTGATCGTTGTTTAGCTACTTTATCAAAAATGTATGAAAAAGAAGGACAAACACAGCTTCAACAAGTCGTCGTGAACTCAAAGACATCCGTCCAGACGGGAATAACATATGATAATTGGAGTGGGGGAACATATGGACATGGACTTCACCTCATCGTCCCTGAAGCCATTTTCCCTGTTACTGTTGATGAGAAGACAAAAATCCAAAACAAAATCAGGGAAGATTTTAACGGCATACATCATGTGCAGAATGAGTTCATAGAGTCGGTTTTCTTAGAAATGGAAACAGAGGAAGATCGTGATTGGCGTAAGGAATCGGGTGTGCAAATTCCTGCCAAACGTATTATTTCAGATTCAACGCAGGAAAGAATCTGGGGTGTTACAGGGTATCGTATCTTCCTCAGCCATAAGTCCGAAGTAAAAGAAGAAACAGGTAAACTTAAAGATAAATTGAAAGTCTACGGTATATCATCTTTTGTGGCGCACAAAGACATAATTCCCACTAAGGAATGGCAAACCGAAATTGAGAATGCACTGTATTCAATGGATGCGCTTGTTGCCTTACTGACAGATCAGTTCCACGATAGCGACTGGACTGATCAGGAAGTCGGCTTTGCCTTCGGACTAAATGTACCCATCGTACCTGTTAAGCTGGGCAGGGATCCATATGGTTTCATGGGAAAATATCAGGCGCTCTCGTGTACATGGGATACTGCGGCAAAAGAAATCACCAAAATTCTGATTAAACAAGATGGAATGTTAAATGCCTATATTAAAGCTGTACAAGACTGCGGTAATTGGGATGATGGTAATACGCTTTCTCAGATACTACCTTTTATTGAAAAGATGAGTATCAAACAAGTATCTGATATGGTTGCTGCTTATAACAGCAATTTGGAGGTTAGAGGAAGTTTCGGGTTCAACGGCAGAAGTAAACAAGTGTATGGTAGCGGATTGTTGCCCCATTTAACGCGATGGACGTCAAAGCAGTATTTGTTCTCAAATAAGGGAGAAATAGTAATCCAACCATGACTGCCTTCAATGAATCCGAAATCGAAGCCTTCTCAATCGACGAACTCTCTCGACTTGGCTTTTCTTACATCGCGGGGCCATCTATTGCACCTGATGTTGAAGCTATTCAAGGAATCCTGGTAACAGAGCCTGCGGATTTATACAGCATAGCTGAAAAACGCGCCAGCTACGGCGATGTTGTTCTAAAACACACTCTTGAAAAGTCTATTAAACAGCTTAATCCTAAATTACCGGAATCGGCCAGAAGGGAAGCGCTAAAAGCAGTCCTGTTCGTGTATTCGCCCCAGCTTGTCGATGCTAATGAAGCCTTTCATAAAATGCTGGCCGAGGGTATACCTGTCTCTATACGCAAGGATGGACAGGAGCGTGGTGAGCGTGTCTGGCTGGTGGACTTTCAGAATCCGGATAAAAATACCTTCTTTGCCATCAACCAGTTCACAGTCACCGAACGCAACCAGAGCAAACGGCCGGATATTATTCTGTTCGTCAATGGCCTGCCATTGGTGGTTATCGAGCTAAAGAACCCGGCGGATGAAGACGCCACTGTGCGAAAAGCTTTTGATCAGATACAAACGTATAAAAAAGTCATTCCTTCACTCTTCGTTTACAACTCTATCTGTGTCATTGCTGACGGGCTGGAAGCCAGGGCGGGCACTATATCATCACCATACAGCAGGTTCCAGGCATGGAAGACCATAGACGGCAAGAAGGAATCGGCAGCCCATATGAGCCAGCTTGAAGTTTTGATCAGGGGTATGTTGAATAAGTCAACGCTTCTCGACCTGATCAGGAATTTCATTGTATTTGAAAAGGATAAGAAGACGGATGCCGGGACGGGTCTTACTCAGATCGAGACCATGAAAAAGCTGGCGGCTTATCATCAGTATTATGCTGTGAATAAAGCAGTGGAGAGTACAATCTGCGCCGCCGCCGAGAAGGGAAACCGCAAGGCAGGTGTTGTCTGGCATACACAGGGCTCCGGTAAAAGCCTGTCCATGGTCTTTTATGCCGGAAAATTAATACATACCTTGGATAATCCGACTATAGTTGTTATCACCGACCGCAATGACCTTGACCAGCAGCTTTTCGATACGTTTGCCGCGTCAGCAAGCCTGCTGGGCCAGCCGCCTATACAGGCGGAATCACGCGACCACCTTAAGTCACTGCTCAAGGTGGCATCCGGCGGCATTGTCTTTTCCACCATCCAGAAATTCTTCCCTGAAGATGAGGGCTCCTCCTATGACCGCTTATCCGACCGCCGCAATATTGTTGTTATTGCTGATGAAGCCCACCGCACACAATATGGCTTCAAGGCTAAGTTCCTTGATACCAAAGATGAAAACGGCAGGGCAAATGGGAAGCGTATCGCTTATGGATTTGCCAAGTACCTTCGCGATGCAGTACCCAACGCCACCTTCATAGGCTTCACCGGCACGCCGGTGGAAAGCACAGACATTAACACGCCGGCGGTATTCGGCAACTATATTGACATCTATGATATAGCTCAAGCCGTGGAAGACGGCGCGACGGTAAAGATTTACTACGAGAGCCGCCTGGCGAAAGTCAACTTGACAGAAGAAGGCCGCAGGTTGATTGAAGAATTCGACCGTGAGATGTCCGATGACGGCTCTCCGGAGACACAGAGAGCCAGGGCGAAGTGGTCCAAACTGGAGGCTATCGTTGGCCATCCCCAACGTCTGAAAAACCTGGCGCAGGATATTGTTACTCATTATGAAAAACGCTCGGAGGTTTTCGCTGGCAAGGCCATGATCGTGACCATGAGCCGCCGTATAGCCGTGGCCCTTTATGCTGAAATCATCGCTCTACGACCGCAATGGCACAGTGAAGACCTTAAAGAAGGTACACTGAAGGTCGTGATGACATCCTCTTCCTCAGATAAGATGGAGTTCGATCCTGAAGACCCGGATAGCCTGGTCATCCCCGCGTACCATCGGACCAATAAGTCCACACGGCAGGTACTCTCAGAACGCATGAAAGACCCACAGGATCCGCTGAGGCTTGTTATCGTGAGGGATATGTGGCTGACCGGTTTCGATGTGCCGGTTCTTAATACGCTTTACATAGACAAGCTGATGAAAGGCCATACACTCATGCAGGCTATTGCCCGGGTCAACAGGGTTTACGGTGATGACAAAGAGGGAGGACTGATAGTTGATTACATAGGCATAGGCAGCGCATTAAAGGAAGCAATGGCTTTCTATGCAAGTTCCGGCGGTAAAGGGAACGCGGTAGAGACCCAGCAAAAAGCTCTGGAGATGCTGCTGGAAAAAATCGAAGTGGTGCGACAGATGTTTCATGGCTTCGATTACATGCGCTTTTTCAGCGCGGGCACTTCAGAACGCCTCTCACTCATCCTGCAGGCTGAGGAGTTTGTGCTTTCCAGGGAGCAGGGCAGGGAGCGCTTTATTAAAGAATCAACCGCCCTTTCCCGGTTATTCGCTCTGGCAGTGCCGCATGAAGACGCCCTTGCGCTGACCAATGAGATAGCTTTCTTCCAGGCAGTGCGGGCGCGGCTGCTTAAGTTTGAGGGTGGTGATGATGGTGGTGGTGGTAGTAGTAGTAATAAAAAGAGTTACGAGACAGCAATCCGGCAGATTGTAAATCAGGCGGTGGCTTCTACTGAGGTTGTGGATATTTTCGATGCCGCAGGTATAAAAAAACCGGATATTTCTTTATTGTCGGAGGAATTCCTGCAGGATGTCAGGGAGTTAAAACATAAGAACCTTGGCATTGAGCTGCTTAAAAAAATACTCAATGATGAAATCAGGGTGCGTTTGAAATTCAATATTACCGAAGGTAAAAAATTAGTGAATATGCTGGAGGCTTCCATCAGGAAGTACCAGAATAACCTGCTGACAACCGCTGAAATTGTTGAGGAACTGGTAACTATCGCCAGGCAGATCAGGGCTACGGATGGTTTGGCGGAACAACTTAAATTAAGCAAAGACGAATATGCATTCTATACGGCATTGGAGGTCAACGACAGTGCAGTAAAGATACTGGGAGATGAGACTCTAAAAAAAATCGCCCGTGAGATTGCGGATAAAGTCCGCAAGAACGCGACCATTGATTGGGCCATGAAAGAAAGCGCCAGGGCTAAACTCATGGTCATTGTCAAACGTACGTTGAATAAATATGGTTACCCTCCCGACAAACAGCAAAAAGCCATCGATACCGTACTCAAACAGGCTGAAGTGCTGGCGGACTACTGGGTCGAACAATAGTATATTCACATTCTCATACATTGTGCCCCGTTTAACATTCATATATCTATTTGAGCGTATTCAAGCTACGATGCTATAATCTCTTAGAGTTAAACAGGACTTTCATCAACCATGCTGGATAAATTCGAAGCTATAGAAAAGCGCTACGAGGAGCTGAACGGCCTCATGGCGCAGCCCGAAATATACAACGATTTCCCCCGCCTTCAGTCGCTGGCACGGGAGCGTGGCCTTCTCACATAGACAAGGGCGAGTACCAGTGATGAAAGGATGCAGGCCAGAGAGGCGTACAGCAGGATGTCGCTGGCTCTTACGGCTTCCACGGTAAATGAACCTGCCGGGACGTTGTTGACGTAGACCCGGTAGGCGCCGGGCTCGTTCCTGCTGACGGTGAAGGCAAGCGGCATGGACTTGCCGCTTGCCACTGTGACGCCCTGGCTGGCATCCACCTCGCCGTTGATGTAAACCTTTATGCTGGCGCTGCCATTGGCCGTGCCTTTATTCAGGGCTGTGGCGTTGACGGTGACGGATTCGCCGGGTGTAACTTTGGATGTGGAAAGGGTGGCATTCTGGACCTGTATATTGGAGAGCGCCACAGGTTGGGAAGGAGGAGCAACCGACGCTGTGGAGGAATGTGAAGCGGGTGCAGAAGGCAATTTATGTGATGAGGTAGCAGCCCTTAAAGCTCCCGGTCCGCCCGGGTCCACTATGATGCCGTTGGCCACACCGTCCGAATCTCCCGGCCCTCCGTCTTTGAGTGTCAGCGTTATGACATTATCGCCATCGTTGCTGCCCAGGTAGGGAGTCATATTGACCCAGGCGTTGTTCTGGAATTTCCAGTATTGGCTGCCTGCTGGCAGAGCCGAGGGCAGCGTGATGGTGACGATTACCGTAGAACCTGGAACGATGCTGTTGATATTGAAGGAGAAGAGGCCGTAAGGGAAGGAGACTCCCGTGGGCTTGCCAGTTGCGGGCAGGGTGTTTTCGGCTACTGTGGCAAGGTTGCTGATGGAGCCGGCGCCTGTGGCAAACGTTGCCATACCTCCGCCTGTGGAGGGAGGCACCTGCTGGATCGACTGCGGAACGTTATTTGTAACCGGCTGGTCTGCGAAGCTTGCCAGGATGCCGCCCTCGGCTGACAGCACAGTTCCCTTTGTGTAGCTGACTGTGACTGTATTAGCGAAAGCGATGACCGTTCCCGCGCAGGTCAGATTAATTGAGAGGTTATCTGCGCTCAGTGTAGCAAGTGAGAAGTTCTGTGCTGTGTCTCCATTGACCCTGTACGTGAACTGGCCGTGTTTTCCCGCAGGATCGGCCATTTTTTTTGTGAAGGCAATACTGATCACGGAGCCTGTTGCATTGGTGACTGCTGAAACGATAGTTGGTGGAGGTGATGATGTGTTAAGCAATATGGAAACATTCGATGGGGCACCCCAGTTGCATACAGCCAGGTCGGGCTTGCTGTCCCTGTTGAAATCATCTATAGCAACAGAATAGGTAATTGGCCAGGTACCATAGCTGATAGGAGCATTGAAGGCGCCGTCGCCGGCTCCGAGAAGTATGGATACATTATTGCCGCCCCGGTTGGCTGTGGCCAGGTCTGGCTTTCCATCCTGGTTGAAGTCCCCCACAACCAAACCATAGGGGTCGTTCACAGTCCCATAATTCACTGCCGGATTGAAGGTGCCGTCTCCGTTGCCGAGCAATATCGAGACATTCATACTGACCCCCGTATTTGCCACGGCAAGGTCGCACTTTCCGTCCCGGTTAAAATCACCCAGGGCAATACGTTTGGGATTATTTCCTACATTATAATTTATCGCAGCGTTGAAAGTGCCGTCACCGTTACCAAGCAAAACTGAGACGTTGTCACTGGAAGAGTTTGTCACAGCCAGGTCGGGCTTGCCGTCCCGGTTGAAATCACCGATGGCTACACAGAAAGGATGATTTCCCGCGCTGTAATTCACTGCAGCGTTGAAGGTCCCGTCGCCGGCGCCAAGGAAGATTGAAACAGTGCCGCTAGGCAAGGCGGAAACTACGTTGGACACAGCCAGGTCTGGTTTGCCATCCCTGTTGAAATCACCCACGGCTACAAAGCTGGGGCCATCGTCTGTGGCATAGTTCACCGCAGCGCCGAAGGTGCCGTCTCCATTCCCCAGTAATATGGAAACATTGTCACTGTTACCATTGGCCACAGCCAGGTCGGGCTTGCCGTCCCGGTTGAAGTCGCCCACGGCACTACAGATGGGAGCATGGCCGGTTTTATAATTCACTGCCGGATTAAAGGTGCCGTCACCCAGGCCGAGCAGTACAGAGACATTGTCGAAAGCTGCATTGGCCACAACCAGGTCGGCCTTGCCATCCCTGTTGAAATCACCCGTCGCCACATGCTCCGGACATACCCCCGTGCCGTAGTTTACCGCTGTGCCGAATGAAAGATCGAGGGGTGGTGACGTATTGAGCAGTATGGAGACACTATTGCTGCCACGAGCTACCGCCAGGTCAGGATAATCATCACTATTAAAATCACCTGCAACAACAAAGAAAGGAGTTTCTCCCGTTGCCAGGTTCACCGCCGGGTTAAAGGTTCCATCTCCCCTGCCGAGTAGTATGGATGCATTATTGCTATCACGGTTGACCGTAGCCAAGTCGGTTATGCCGTCTAGGTTGAAATCGCCTACGGTTACAGACGCAGGGCAAGTTCCTGTGATGTAGTTAACGGGTGGGTTGAAAGTGCCGTCGCCGTTGCCAAACAATATTGCAATATTGTTGTCTAAAAAGGGTATAGCCAGGTCTGGTTTGCCGTCCCGGTTGAAATCACCCACAGCCACAGATGTAGGGTTTATTCCTATAGCATAGTTCACCGCTGCGTTGAAGGTGCCGTTTCCTACTCCGAGAAGTATCGATATATTGTCACTGGCTCCATTAGCGACTGCTAGGTCGGGATTACCATCACGGTTGAAATCGCCCACGGCCGCGTAGATTGGGATGGCTCCCGTTGCATAGTTCGCTGAAGTTATAAAAGTGCCTGTTCCAGTACCAAGTAATATCGAGACATTATTGCTGGTTTGATTGGTCACAGCCAGGTCGGGATTACCATCCCGGTTGAAATCGCCCACAGCCAAACAGGTGGGACCTGTTCCCACGGCATAGGTCACCGCAGGATTGAAGGTGCCGTTACCTACGCCGAGCAGGACTGAAACATTGTCAGAGGACCAATTAGCCACAGCCAGGTCGGGATTGCCATCCCGGTTGAAATCTCCTGCGGCCACTGATAAGGGATAGGTTCCGGTTCCGTAGTTCACTGCCGCATTGAAAGTGCCGTCTCCCATCCCTAGCAGTATGGAGACATTGTTGCTGAACGCGTTGGCGACGGCCAGGTCAGGCTTGCCATCACGGTTAAAATCGGACACAGCCACTGATCGGGGACCGTTTCCTACTACATAGTTCACTGCGGGATTGAAAGGCATGGCATGGGCTTTCCCTGAGGGTATGGTAAGGAAAAGCATGCAGAGAAAAAGCGAGATAAATATCCGGGGCAACTTTCTAATGTTTATGATCTATTCCCCACAACCTTTTTATAATAAGTTGATAAAAATTACCGCTTCCGGATTGCCCACGACTTGTTCGATAACCGGCCTTAACTTGCCTCCCAACGTAGTGCTTGAATGATGTTAACATACGACTGAACCCCTGTCAATATGTGGCCGCGGCTGTTTAAGCGCCGGCTTGCATTCGCGGCAGCTTCGCATTGAATATGCCTTACATCATCGAGGAGCGTCGCTTTCTCACATAGATAATAGCGAGTACCAGAGATGAGAGGATGTAGGCCAGCGAAGTGTAAAGCAGTATATCGCTGACTCTTACAGCCTCCACGGTAAATGAGCCTGCCGGGACGTTATTGACGTAGACCTGGTAAGCGCCGGGCTCGCTCCTGCTGACGGCGAAAGTGAGGGGCACGGACTTGCCGGACTCCACGGTGATGCCCTGGCTGGCGTCCATTTTGCCGTTCACGTATACCTTTATGCTGGCGCTGCCGTTGGTTGTGCCTTTATTCAGCGCTGTTGCTGTGACGGTGACGGTTTCGCCGGGTGTAACTTTGGATGTGGAAAGGGTGGCATTCTGGACCTGGATATTGGACAGCGCCACGGGCTGGGAGGGAGGAGCGACCGATACCGTGGATGAATGTGAAGTGGGCGCTGAGGATAATTTGCCTGATCTGGTTGCGGCCTGCCTGGTTACCGGGCCGCCGGGGTCGACGATGACGCCGTTGGCCACACCGTCGGCATCTCCCGGCCGCCATCCCTGAGCGTCAGCGTTATAACATTGTCGCCGTCGTTGCTGCCCAGGTAGGAGGTCATATTTACCCAGGCGCCGTAATGGTGACGGTCACGGTGGTGCCCGGTGCCAGGTTGTTGATGTTAAAGGAGAAGAGGCCGTAGGGGAAAGCGACACCTGTGGGCTTGCCTGTTGCGGGCAGGGTATTATCGGCTACTGCGGCAAGGTTGCTGATGGAGCCGGCACCTGTGGCAAACGTTGCCGTGCCGCCGGAAGTAGGCACCTGCTGGCTCAACTGGTTGACATAGAGACCGCTGGACAGCGTGCCGGCGCCTGCCGGCGTGGTGACGGAAACGGCATGTGCTCCTTCGGAAGCGCCCGTCGTGATGCCTATATTAGCGGTTATCTGTATGTCGTTATTGACCGTGAAGCCGCCTATGGTTATGCCTGTTCCGAAATTTAGTGATGCAGCGTCCCACAGGTTGGCGCCGTTGATGGTCACGGTCAGCGTCTGTCCCTGGTTGGCCTGTGGGGGGTTGACCGAGTTGACGACTACAGCCGTGAAGCTGGCCGCGATGGTGTGGTTTGCCCGGATATTACTGAAAGTATAGCTGCCCGCAGGTCCCACCGAAATGCCGTCAACCAGCACGTCCGCAACTGAGTAGCACGTGTCGGGCGTTATAGTATAAGTGAGCGAGCTGCCTGCGAGGGCGTAGGTTGTGTCCGGGGGAGATATGGCGCCGTGCGAGCCTGCCGAGGCCTGTATATTATAATCTCCATCAACGGTAATATTGAAGCTTACCGAAGTTGAGGCGTAAGGGTCCGACGCCTGTATAAAAATATGTATAACCTCATTGAGGTTGTTGCCGGTGGTCCCTGAGAAGGTCCGCATGGAACCGTCGAAATGAATCCAGGGATAGTTCTCTTCGACAGGTCGGCCGTCAGTCAGCACGATAGAGTAATTCAACGGATCGCCCTCGGGGTCGGTGAAACAGCCGGCTCCGAACTGGTAGAGATAGGGGTGGCCGGCAGTCCACACCTGGTCGGCTGTAATGCCTCCATTATAGACCGGGGGAAGATTGGATACCCTGGAGAGGAGAAAATCGCCATTCACCGTACCCCCTATGCCGTCGCTTGCAGTTATTGTGATTTTCCAGCTGGTGCCGTCGCTCACAGGCGTACCCCAGAAGTGCAGGGTGGCTTCGTCAATATTGAGCCAGTCCGGTTTGCTCTTCTTGACCGTGCACGTGTAGGATAAGGAATCGCCGTCGGGGTCGCTGAATGTCCCCGCGGGGACGGTGTAGCTGAAGGGCACGCCTTCTTTACACGACTGGTCCGGTATAGGGGTGTTGAATTGCGGCGCCCCGTTTTGCACCTGGATGGTGAAATCCCCCGTGGCGGTTGCCGCATGTGTATCGGCGGCGGTTACCCTGATGTTGAAAGTGCCGGTGGTGTTCTCAGTGGCGCCTGAAAAGGTCCGGGAAGGACCTTCGAAATTCAACCACCCGGGCAGAGGATTGCCGTCTGTTTGAGCGGCTGTATAGGTCAGGTGGTCGCCGTCAGCGTCGGTGAAACAGAGGCAGGAGAAGTTGTCACTGAATGCTTGGTTCCGGTTATAGGTCTGGTTGGCCAGCCCGCCGTTGTAAACCGGCGCGTGGTTTCCATTGGCGGAAACCGGCTGCCCGCTGCTCAGGATGCCGGCTGTCAATCCCGTTAACAGAATTACTGCGGTTGCTAGTCTGAGTAGCACCTCTTTTCTTAACTGCCCAACCTTTCTCCAGCTTGAATCCTGCACAACCCCGGCCGCCTTATGACTTTGAAATCACCTGCTCGCGGTATCGCTTGTGCAACTATACGATAATGCGTATCCGCTGTCAATGGGATAGCTGAAGCTGCGGACAGGTTATTTAAGATGCAGGGACGGGTCTTCAGCCCTGTTCGTCCCGGGAGGTGGATATTTGAGCGTATTCAAGGTACGATGCTATAATCTCTTAGAGTTAAACAGGACTTTCATCAACCATGCTGGATAAATTCGAAGCTATAGAGAAGCGCTACGAGGAGCTGGAACAGCTCATGTCCCAGCCCGATGTCTATAACGATTTCCCCCGCCTTCAGTCGCTGGCGCAGGAGAAATCGGGCCTTGAAGATGCCGTTAGCAAATACCGGCAGTATATGTCGATACGCAATTCCATTAAAGATACGGAGAACATGATCGAGCAGGGGCTGGATGCTGAGATGATGTCGCTGGCAAAAGATGAGCTCAATGGCTTAAGGGAGTCGGAGCAGAAGCTGCTGCAGGATTTAAAGCTGAGCCTGCTGCCCGGGGATGCTAATGAAAGCAAGGATGCCATCGTGGAAATCAGGGCGGGGACAGGCGGCGATGAGGCCGCCCTCTTTGCAGCGGACCTCTACCGCATGTATTTCCGCTATGCACAGTCAAAGGGCTGGCAGGTGGAGATCATCGACAGCAACCAGAATGAGGTGGGTGGGTTCAAAGAGATCATCTTCGAGGTCAAGGGCAAGGGCGCCTTCGGGCATTTGAAGTATGAAAGGGGCGTCCACCGCGTGCAGCGCGTGCCGGTAACCGAGGCGTCGGGCAGGATACATACATCAACGGCTACCGTCGCGGTGTTACCCGAGGCTGAGGACATCGATATCCATGTTAACCCCGAAGACCTGCGTATCGATATCTTTCGCAGCGGTGGTGCGGGCGGACAGAATGTGAACAAGCTCAGCACGGCGGTGCGCATCACGCATATACCCACCGGCATCGTGGCCATCTGCCAGGACGAAAGGTCCCAGCTGCGCAACAAGACCAAGGCCATGGCCGTGCTGCGCGCCAGGCTTTACGACATCGAGCAGAGGAAGCAGCAGCAGGAGGTAGGCGATGAGAGGCGCTCGCAGATAGGCAGCGCCGAGCGCTCGGAAAAGATACGAACCTATAATTTTCCGCAGGACAGGCTCACTGACCACAGGATCAACCTCAGCATGCACGGGCTGCCCAAGATACTGGCGGGAGACCTGGATAAGCTCATCGATGCGCTGGCGACCGATGAACAGGCCAGGCAGCTTGAGGAAAGCGTGCTGTGAACCTCGGCCAGGCGCTGAAATATTTAACCGATACCTTCAAACAAAACGACATCCCCGAACCTGACGCCGAAGCGTCCGTCATCCTGTGCCACCTGCTCAAGATGGATAAGTCCTGCCTCTATGCGCAGCCCGGGCTGGAGTTTAACGCCGATCAGTTTGATGAACTGGAAAAGCTGGTTGCGCGCAGGTTAAACAGGGAGCCGGCGGCCTACATAATAAAGAATAAGCAGTTTTACGGCATCGACCTGTACGTGGATTCCAGGGCGCTCATCCCCCGGCCGGAGACCGAGACGCTCGTCGAAGAGGCCATCAAATTCGCTCAGAAATATTTGGAAAAAGAAAGTAATTCGCAGCGCAAGCTGCTCATTGCTGATGTCGGAACGGGTTCCGGCGCCATAGCCGTCGCACTGGCCTTGAATTTACCGCAGTCAATAATTTACGCCGTCGATATCTCTGCAAAAGCCCTGGAGGTGGCCGCTGTCAACGTGAAGCGCCTGGGCCTGGAGAGCAGGATAACCCTGATACAGGGTGACGTGCTTGATCCCATAGAGGGTAAATTGGATATGATCGTCGCCAACCTGCCCTATATTGAGGAAGCAGAGCTCGGCTGCTTGCAGGCCGAGGTGTCGCATCATGAACCTGGCATTGCGTTGCAAGGCGGCGCGGACGGCACTTCTGTAATTCGCCGGATGCTCCAACAGGCAGCAGGGAAAATCAAAGCAGGCGGAGCGGTTTTACTGGAAATCGGCGCCGGGCAGGAGCAATGTGTAACTGCTATAGTCCACGACCTCATGCCGGGCAATCTGGTGGAACTGATAGAAGATCTCTCCGGTATAGACAGGGTAGTTAAGATCGGGTACAGACCTGAGAGGCTGCCCCGGACTATTCCAGGGTAATTAAATAGAATAGAAGGAGGCAACACAATGAGTAAAGCTGATGATGCAGAGGCCACATTTCTCAAGGGTTTCAACTGCAGCCAGTCCGTCGCCTGTGCGTTCGCCGATGAGTTCGGCCTGGATAAAGCCACGGCATGCAGGGTCGCCGCCGCCTTCGGCGGAGGGATCGGGCACCTGGGTGAGGCCTGCGGCTCGGTTACGGGCGCCGTCATCGTGATCGGGTTGAAATACGGCATAACCGAGGCTGGCCCAGGGAAGTCCAATGCCGAAGCCTACAAAAAAGTGCAGGAGCTTGTCGAGCAGTTCAAGGCCCGCAACGGGACGCACCTGTGCAAGGATCTCCTGGGCTTCGATATCGACAACAGGGAAGAATTGAAGGCGGCTTTAAAGCAGGGCATACCGCAGAAAGTCTGCCCCAAGACCGTACGGGACGCCGCCGAGATTGTCGAAGGCCTGATTAAATAGCCGTTTCTGCACACCGGGTATCCTTTTTATATTAAGGGAGGCGGTTGATTTGCCAAAGGGTAAGTTGCCGCCTTCCGGCTTTTGTGTTTTCAGGCGGGTGGCGTCATGGAAGGGAAGGTATGGGGACGGCCTGTTTTCCGCTTTTGACAACGATGGAGGTTTAATGTAAACTTTCCGATTGGTTAATTTCGTTAGCCAAATATCATAAAGGGGTGATTTGCTACCATGAATATGATCGTCTGCTGCAAACAGGTGCTCGACCCGGAAGCAGCGCCGGCAACCTTCAAACTCGATGCTGCCAATAACAGGATGGTTCAACCGCCTGAAGTCAAACCGGTAATCAATCCCTACGATGAACAGGCCGTTGAAGCTGCGCTGAGGATCAAGGATACCGACAAGGCAGCGCACAAAATTACCGTTATCACACTGGGCAACAACCTTATCCGCGACGTGGTGAAAAAACCGCTATCCATGGGCGCCGATGAGCTTATCCTGCTCGAGGATGCGGCATTCGAAGGCGGCGACGGCTTTGCTGTTGCCACAGCCCTGGCAGCGGCCATCAAAAAGGTAGGCCAGTTCGACCTCATCTTCTGCGGCAGGCAGGAATCGGAGTGGGACGATGGACAGGTCGGCTCCGGCATCGCCGAGATTCTCGGCATCCCCAGCGTGACCGTAGCCAAGAAAGTTGAAGTGGCAGACGGCAAAGTAAAGGTAGAAAGGGTAACCGCAGATGGTTTCCAGAAACTGGAAGCCTCCATGCCCTGCCTGATCACCGTCAGTAATGAGCTCGGCGAAGCCAGGTATGCCACACTCAAGGGCATCATGGCCGCCAGCAAAAAGCAGCCCATAATCTGGAAGCCCGCCGATATCGGCCTTGACAAGGTCGGCGCTGCGGCCAGGAAGACAAAGGTTGTCAAATTGTTCCAGCCTGTAAAAGAAGGCAAATGCGAAATTATCAGCGACGACGATCTGAAAGTGGCTGCCGCCAAGCTTGCTGATAAGCTGCGCGAATACAAGGTAATTTAAGAGAAAGAGACAGGATTAATAACAGGAGGAACACGATGGCTGATAATAAAGGAATTTTAGTTGTAGGAGAAATTGCCGAGGGGAAATTAGCCCCAATTACCGCTGAAGCACTGGGCGCCGGAAGGCGTCTGGCCGATGAACTCAAAGAAGAGCTCAGCTGCATACTGATCGGTGACAAGGTGGGCGATGCCGCCAAGGCCGCCGTCGCAGCAGGCGCCGACAAGGTTTACACTACCGAAGACGCCGCTCTCAAAGATTATGAAAACGATGCCTATATGCAGGTAGCTGAAAAAGCTGCCAGAGACCTCGCTCCCAGGATCATCCTTCTGGGACAGACCTCCATAGGCCGCGACCTTGCACCCAGGCTGGCCTTCAGACTGGGCGTCAGCGCGGTTATGGACTGCCTGGAGCTTGCCATAGACGGAGCTACCAGGCAGTTGCTCTGCACCCGCCCGGTTTACGGCGGCAATGCCAAAGCAACCTTTAGCTCGGAAGCGCTGCCGCAGATCGCCACCATCAGGCAGAAGGCCATGTCACCCCTGGCCCCGGATGCCGGCAGGCAGGGACAGATCGCAGCCTTCCCCGTGACCCTGGACGCTTCCAAGGTCAGGGCAAAGGTACTGGAAACCGTGAAAGAAGAGGTGGCCGGCGTTAAACTCGAGGATGCCGGCGCAGTAGTTGCCGGCGGGCGTGGCATGGGCGGTCCCGAGCCGTTCACCAAGGAGCTTGCCGAGCTGGCCAAGATACTCAAGGGCGCCGTGGGCGCATCCAGGCCTCCCTGCGATAATAAGTGGGTTCCCGACACCATCCAGATCGGCCTCACCGGAAAGATCATTGCGCCGGAGCTTTATATCGCCGTCGCGCTTTCCGGCTCAAGCCAGCACATGTCGGGCTGCTCGGGCTCCAAGTGCATCGTGGCTATCAACAAGGACGCCGAAGCCAACATCTTCAAAGAGGCCCGCGTGGGTGTGGTAGGCGACTGGAAGGTTATACTGCCCGCTTTCACCCAGAGGATTAAAGAGCTCACCCAGTAAAACCTGAACCGGATAAGATAAATAAAAGCCCCTGCCTTCGCGGCAGGGGCTTTTTGTTTGCCCGGACTTATTTATTTTTTACTGGGATTCGGTCTTATGCTGGGCGATGATCTTCTGGGCGATGATCGCCGGGACCGCTTCGTAATGGCCGAATTCCACGGTGAAGGTGCCCCTGCCCTGCGTCATGGAACGCAGGTCGATGGCATAGCGCAGAATTTCCGACTGGGGCGCCTGCGCCTGGATAACATTCATACCCTGGCTGGGGCTCATGCCCATCACACGCGCCCGCTTGGTGTTCAGGTCGCCGATGATGTCGCCGGTGAAAGAATCGGGCACCGTCACGGTCATATTCATGATGGGTTCCAACAGGACGGGCGCTCCGTCCTGCATGCCCTTTTTAAATGCCTGGATGGACGCAATTTTAAACGCCATTTCTGAAGAATCTACAGGATGGAAGCTGCCGTCGTAAAGCGTTACCTTCATGTCTACGGCCGGGAAGCCTGCCAGAACGCCTTCCATCCTGGCTTCCTTAATACCTTTTTCTACCGCGGGGATATAGTTCCGGGGCACGGAACCTCCCACAATACGCTCCGCGAACTCAAATCCGCCTCCCTTATCCAGCGGTTCCATCTCGATGAGGACATGGCCGAATTGCCCGTGTCCGCCCGTCTGTTTTTTATGCTTGTACTCGGCATCGGAGGGCTTGGTTATGGTTTCCTTGTAAGGCACCCTGGGCACTTCCAGGTTGACCTCCACTGCAAATTTGCGGTGCAGCCTGCTGGCGGCGATCTCAAGGTGTGTATCTCCCATACCGCTGAGGATCAGCTCGCCTACATCCGCCTCACGGTGGGATTTTAAGCTGGGGTCTTCCTCGCAGATCCTGGCCAGGCCTGTGCTCATCTTGTCCAGGTCGGCCTTGGATTTGGGGTAAACCGCCTTACTCAGGATGGGGGCGGGGAAAAACAGCGGGCTGAGCTTTAAGGCATGTTCCTTAACCCCAAGTGTGTCGCCGGATACGGTGTTTGCCAGCTTCACCACCAGGCCGATATCACCGGCGGTAACCTGGTTGACTACTTCCTGGCTTTTGCCCCGTGCCATGGAGACCTGTCCCACCCTTTCCACCGTGCTCTTATTTACGTTCCATACCTGGGAATTGCTGGAGAACGTGCCGGAATAGACGCGGAAATAATTGAGTTTACCCACGTGCGGGTCTGTGGTTGTTTTAAATACCAGCGCAGCCAGCGGGGCATCCGTTGCCGGTTTGAGCTCCTCTTCGGCCCCGGAAGCGTTGGCGGCCTTTACCGGAGCGGCGGTTACCGGTGTGGGCAGGTATTCAACTATGGCGTCCAGCAGTTGCACGGCGCCGTTATTGGTCAGGCCTGAGCCAGCCAGCACCGGGATTACGGCGCCCTGCCTGGTGGATTCCTTGATACATTTAAATATCTCTTCGGTGGTGATCTCGCCGCCGTCCAGGTAGCGCGTCATGATCTCGTCGTCTATTTCAACCACCGCTTCGATGAGCTTCTCGCGTGCGCTGTCCACATCGGCCGCCATGGCTGACGGTATCTCGATCTCCTTGAGCGGGGAGCCTGCGTAGGCCTTTTTAGCAATGATATCGATGACGCCCTTGAAATCCTTCTGCGAGCCGATGGGAATCTGAATGGGTACGCACCTGGCGCTGAGCTTGCTTTGAATCTGTTCCAGTGTCCCTGCGAAGTTGGCGTTTTCGCGGTCCATCTTGTTCATAAAAATAAGGCGGGGGACTCCGGCTTTGGTTGCGTAGCTCCAGACCTGCTCGGTGCCCACTTCCACGCCGGAGGCGGCGCAGACCAGTATCACCGCGCCCTCGCTCACCCGCAGCGCAGAGTGCACTTCACCCACAAAGTCCGGGTAGCCCGGCGTATCTATGATATTTATCTTGGTATTCTTCCAGGCCACGGGCAGGATGGAGAGGTTGATGCTGATTTTGTGTTTGATCTCGTCGGGGTCGTAGTCGGAGGTGGTGGTGCCATCCGCCACGTTGCCTATGCGGGTGATGACGCCGGCGTCGAAGAGCAGGGATTCAGCCAGGGAAGTTTTGCCGGAACCGGAGTGGGAAAGGAGGGCCACGTTGCGGATTTTATCAGGGCTAAATTGCTGCATGTGAATACCTCTAAATTTTATCGGTTAGCGGGAAATACAATAGGGCATTGTATCAATGAATGAGCGCAATCGTCAAGGAAAATAACATATTTTGGAATGTAATAGATGACTTATTAAAAAGAATCGTCCTCGCTTGTCTCTTGCTTAGCCGGGTGATTGCTAGTTTTCAGCCAAACGCTTAATCGAGCGGAAGCATTTTCCATATTGTGGCGTTTTTAAGAAAATCAAAAATGACAAATGCTGTGGTCACAAAACAGATACGGAAAGTGTAACCCCTAAAGTATAAAATCCCTACTACTTCAATTCCCAAAAGCACATAAATATCTAATTAATATTCAGCAATTCTGCTACCAGATTGTCGATCTTTCCAGCAATACCGTCACTTTTAAGGGCTGCACGGATTTGCTGCCGTATTTTTACGAAGTGCATTCCTTCTTTCAGATCGACTGCGGCTGCGATTTCTTCGGCTCTGGCGGCAGCTTTTGCCAGTGCATTATGCAGCTTGCTTGATTTATCAAACGCGGGAATAGGAAGCGAAAGCATTACTTTATCAAAATGCCGAGCGCCCCATTGGCCTCTACTCTGTAGATGTTCTGCGCGTTGGCGAGTCGTTTCGCTATTTAGAATGGCAAGGAGATAATATCCCTCAGTTATGGTTTCGACTTTTATCCAGTATAATTCATGGTCAATTACACTCTTTATATCAGCAAGTAGAGCAGCAGCCGGCAGGGTGCCAGATTTAGAATACGCAACCCTGAGCCTGTCAATGGGGAACTGTGCTGTAAGCTGGCCATAATAATCCAATTGTTCCAAGAGAGACCTTTTCCCGCTGCCATATTGAGACCATAGCTTTTCAGCCATCGCAAGCCAACCAGCCAGGTGGGCATAGCCACGTGATTGAGCCTCAGATGAGTTCAGCAGGCAATTTTGTTCTTTGTCCCATGGTATAACCGATAATATCGGCGACAACACTCGAAATGGGGCTATTGATTCTCCTAGAAATAATGGATATGTGAATTCAGACTCGATATTACCCCTGAGAGAAGGAATACTTTTCCAGGGAGGTTTTTCCTGATTTGTACGGCGGCTCTCAACCAGTGGATTAGCAGGATTACTACCTAATTTGCCACTCTGTGTGTTCTGGACTGTAAAAAGGACACGAGGGATAATAATAGCCCCTTCACGGAAAAGATCAGCATAACCTTCTGTTACCCTATCTATACGTTCATCAGGCCATAAGCCGTCATGCCAGGATAGATATTGTTTAGCTTCTTTTACAGATGCATCCCGCCGTGGCATGGTACCCTCCGCAACTTTGATCTTCTGTGGAAGTCTTGATCCGGTGCCATCGCCTGACCTGGCAAAAAGCACGCAGGAAGGCACAGGAAAAAGAGGTTGGACCTTTTCTGAAAACACCCAGGCATCCGTAAATTGTACGGTAACATAAATAAGACGGGAACTCCTTTTCTGAGAGGCGCCGTAAAGCCCTCTCCTGAAAAGAGCAAACTGGCGCCGTGTCATGGAGGCATAAGGCATGATAAAAGCTATAATACCGTCATCTTTTAGATAAAGCTCAACACAGCGGACGAAGAAATATGCGGATAAATCCTGCTGCTGGGCAACCTGCCCATGCCAGATACCGAATGTCTGGCATTCGGTGCGAAAACGGGATTGCAATTCAGAATCCATGAACCGGTAGGAAAGCCACGGCGGATTACCAATGAGCACGTCAACTTTTAAATTCTTTTGAGACAGCCAGACAGGTCGCACAAGGTTGCGAGCCACGAAACCCCAGATATGATCCTTACCATCACGTTCAAGCGCATGCAGGATATCGTAGGTCTGGGCAAGAGTGTTTTCAGTTTGCACATTCAAATTATGGTAACGCTTTAGCCACGCTACTAATCCCGCGGCAGACGCGTTCTGCTCGCTGAGTTCCAGCATCCGACCAATAACGCTATCGAAGATCGCCGGGTCCCGTGTCACTTCAAAGGGGAATTCAAGCGTCTGATTGCTTTCAGGTATTTCAATCAGCACATCGCGCTCAGCAAGGAATCCGCGTGTATTCCACTGCAACGAATCACCGATATAGATAGGAATATTAAAATTGGCCGGGCGTTGTTTCAGGCGTTCCTGTCCCAGCGCCAGCAAGAAAGTAACACGGGCAATTTGGATAGAGACGGGATGAACATCAATGCCGAAAATTTGCCGGCAAGCTTTTTCGATTGCATCCGGCACGGATATTCTTTCTTTTTCTGCGGCTTTTAATAACCTTCGTACGGCATGGAAGATGAAAGTACCCGAACCACATGCAGGGTCAAGCACACGCTGTTCCAGTGGATGACGTATGGCTTCCGCACATATTTTTTCAGCAAGCCAATCCGGAGTATAGTATTCACCTAGAAAATGACGTTGATCCGGGTCAATTAAAGATTCATACAGTCCTTTCAAGACATCTGTTTGAACATCCTGTAACCGGAATCGGCCTGCCTGTAACGATATACGGGCCACCAGGTCTGATCCTTTCCCTGAAACGAGCGGCCAGTCAAAGAAATCTGATTCTACCAAGCCGCCTATACCAGCTTCAGTGAAGCGGCGGCCCGATAATAATTCTGCAGGATCAGATGCATCCACATTAAGAACTCTGGCCGCCATTGTTTTAGCGATAATAGTGAGATATGTATGCTGTAAAAACAGGATATCCTCATTGAGGGCTGTCCCGTATACGCGGCGGATAAGCTGGGTTCAGATGTCACGCTTCAATACCACGTCTGGATGAGTGCCCACTTCTTTCCAAATTGCCGCCAGTTCATGTTTTGCTACATTCCAGGCCAGACTGCTTCGGCCAAGTTCACGTTTTACAATTTCAGCTGTGGGTTCCAGTTCAACGTTAACTGCAACGATCGAACTCAGCCATGCCATTAGTTCACGGGGTTTATCTATTTGTGGAGAGAAAGCTTCAAATCGAACGAGTGTACCATCCTGTAATTCATAAGGAATGAATATAGCTCCATCTGTAGCAACGCCGATAAAGTGAGCGCCGGTTTCAGTTTCGCGCTGAGAAAGATAATCCGGTATTTTGGCTTCGGCATCACGCTGCTCGCGTCGCAGGTCCGACTTAAATTCGAATAGCGTCCTTCCCAGCAACGCGTCAATACGGCCATGTACCTCGGGAACCTGACGTTCAAAATTCAATTCCGTGCTTTTAGCTCCGAGGCCATTGACCAGTATTTCATGAACAAGAGTTCTTACTTTCTCATGTCGTGGTCTGGAGATCAGTTCGGAAACGATTTCGTGCAAACGGTCAGAAGACAAAGACATGTTAATTCACTTACCTCATCACGTACCTGTTTGCATTATCTTATCACAAACCGGTGAAGTAATTCCTATCTTGATTAGTCAATCTGAATGTAGAATTGCGTCTATTCGACTTCCCTTCCCCATTAAATTGACATCCCCCAGTGCCTATGCTAGTATATACGCTGTTTCCCAAAACGCACCTTAACAATTGGATAGTGGAAGGAAGGTTCATTAATTTGAGAGTTTGATCCTGGCTCAGGATAAACGTTTGCGGCGTGCCTGATGCATGCAAGTCGAACGCTCTGATTTTTCGCAAGATTGATCAGAGAGTGGCGAACGGCTGAGTAACGCGTAAGTAACCTACCCTTAAGTGGGGGATAACCTGTTGAAAAGCAGGCTAATACCGCATGTGCTGGTATTCGTTAGTTTACCAGTAAAGCTTTTGCGCTTGAGGAGGGGCTTGCGTCTGATTAGCTAGTTGGTAGGGTAATGGCCTACCAAGGCGATGATCAGTAGCTGGTCTAAGAGGACAACCAGCCAGACGGGGACTGAGATACGGCCCTGACTCCTACGGGAGGCAGCAGCAAGGAATTTTGCGCAATGGGCGA
>Ga0163210_1000006_pt1 | contig 79193 bp, 77 predicted proteins | sample Kivu_220m_FD_113536 | JGI IMG/M metagenome (GOLD analysis project Ga0163210, IMG submission 113536) | Freshwater microbial communities from Lake Kivu, Western Province, Rwanda to study Microbial Dark Matter (Phase II) - Kivu_220m | ecosystem: Environmental > Aquatic > Freshwater > Lake ...
ACCATATACTGATAAGAACGGGGTTGTCAGGCCCCGTTCTTATTTTTCGCAATGCCACATTAAAAATGTTATCCTTTTCACTCAATACCATGGTAGACATCAATATCTGGGCGTTGCTGGGCACAGGTTTTATTGCCGGACTGATCGGATCCCTGCTGGGTGTGGGCGGGGGTATCCTCATGGTGCCCGCCATGACGCTGGCACTGGGCTTCCCCATGCAGGTTGCCGTGGGCAGCAGCCTGATTTCAATTGTCATCAATGCCTGCACGGCCACCAGCGTCTATATCCGCAGCCACCTTACCAACCTCAAGCTGGCACTGCTCCTGGCAACCACGCTGGTGCCCGGAGCGTTTGTCGGAGGCATGCTGGCCTCCGCCTTCTCCTCACCCGTTCTCAGCTTCTTGTTCGGGATACTCCTGTTTTACGTTGCTTACACGATGATACCCAAAAGGCCGCGTAAAAAACGGGCATCCGCAGAGACCGCCGAACCGGTGAAAGAGCATGAACACGCCTTACATGCCTGGCTGGACGGCAGCTACCATGACCCGGCTATCAATGAAGATATAAACTACCAGGTACACCGCCCGGGCATCGGCATGCTCACCGGCTTTTTCAGCGGCGTTCTTTCAAGCCTCCTCGGTGTGGGCGGCGGCGCGATAAACGTGCCTGTGATGAACCTGCTGATGAAGGTGCCCATCAAAGCAGCGATCGCTACGAGCTCGCTGCTGCTGTGCATTACCACCATGACCGGATCGTTAATCTTCGCCCATAACGGCTATATATACCCCTATATCGTAGCCCCGCTGATACCGGGCATCTACGTGGGCGCCAGGCTGGGGGCATCGCTGGCCCACCGGGTTCGCAGCGCCGTGTTGATACGCATATTCATCGTATTCGTGGTTATAACCGCAGTCCTGATGATACTCAAGGCATTTAACCTTCTGGGGAAATAGCTTATGCCGGAACAGATTGATAAATTTCACTACGAGGTCCAAAGGCTTAACAGCCGGGTCGGCCGCACACTAAGAGTCTGCATCGCCATCAGCCTCCTGCTGATCATAGCAGGTCTCATCATGTTCATCATCCAGGGCGGCGAGGCCATGACGGGACTGACACCCGTTTCATCCCTGCCTCAGGAGCTTATGCGGTTGAATCCGGCGTCTTTCATCACAGCCGGCCTGCTTTTGATCCTGTTCATGCCCGCGCTCATTATTTGTATGTCGTTTGCGCACTTCATAGCACTGAAGGAGCGCAGGGCCGTCATAGTCTGCCTGATACTGATTATCATGCTGGCGCTCAGCTTCATTTTCATCTGGGCATGAATTGACCGTTAATATTGGCTGTGTTATGATTCAATCTAGATGTCAGCACTAGTCGAACTCAACGCGGAAATAGAACGCTGCAGAAATTGTGAATTAGCCAAGCACCGCACCAAAGTTGTGCCGGGCGAAGGTCCCGAAAATGCCAGGCTTTTATTCATAGGCGAAGCCCCCGGATGGTATGAAGACCAGTCGGGACGTCCTTTTGTGGGCCCTGCAGGACAATACCTCGACCAGCTCATCGGCATGATCGGGCTCAAGCGGAACCAGGTCTTCATTGCCAATGTGATCAAGTGCCGTCCGCCCGATAACCGTGACCCCCTGCCCGGCGAGATACAGTCCTGCGGCAAATGGCTGGAGAGCCAGCTTGAGTTGATCCGGCCCAAGGTAGTGGTCACGCTGGGGCGCTACTCCATGGCAAAATATTTTCCCGGGGAGAGCATCAGTAAAATCCACGGCAGGGCCAGGCGTGTGAACAACATAATTTATTTCGCCATGTACCACCCGGCGGCAGCCCTGCACCAGGGAAACCTGCGCAAGGTGATCGAGGCGGATATGCTTAAGCTGCCCGGAGTGCTGGCTGAAGCTGACGCGGCTAGCGAAGAGAAAGACAAGCCCGCGCAGCTTAGCATGTTTTAGATTTAATGACCACCAGACATAAACTCAGAATAATCCCGCTCGGCGGCCTCGGCGAGATCGGCAAGAATATGATGGCCATCGAGTATGCAGATGACATCATCGTCATCGATGCCGGCATGATGTTCCCCGAGGATGACATGCTGGGCGTGGACCTGCTCATCCCCGACCTCACCTACCTGCTGGAACATAAGGATAAGGTACGCGGTATCGTCATCACCCACGGCCATGAGGACCATATCGGCGCCCTTCCCTATATCCTGCCTCAGATAGATGTGCCTATTTATGCCACCAAGCTTACACAGGGGCTGATCTCGGTAAAGCTCAAGGAACAGCGCTCGCTGATCAAGGCCAAGCTCAAGCAGATACAGCCGGGCGTCAAGTTCCAGGTGGGCAATTTCAAGGTGGAAGCCTTTCCCGTATGCCACAGCATCCCCGATGCAGTGGGACTGATTATTTATACTCCCGTCGGAATCATCGTCAACAGCGGTGATTTCAAAATTGATTACACACCGGTCGACGGCCGTCCCACAGACCTCTCCAAGCTGGCGCAGCTCGGCAACGAGGGCGTGCTGCTCTTGATGGCGGATTCAACTTATTCTGAACTGCCGGGCTACACGCCTTCCGAAAAGGTGGTGGAGGACAAGCTGGACCATATCATCGGCAGTGCTCCCGGCCGCGTCATTATCGCTACATTCTCCTCTCTGGTATCGCGCATCCAGATGGTCATCAATGCCGCCGCCAAATATAAACGCCGTGTCTTCATCGTCGGCCGCAGTATGCGCGATACGGTCAAGATGGCTATGGAGCAGGGTTATCTTAGCGCTCCAGCCAACGTATTGTGCAATGTCGAAGACCTCAAGAAATACAGTCACAAGGAGACGGTACTGGTTACCACGGGCAGCCAGGGAGAGCCCACCTCGGCGCTGGTAAGGATAGCCAACCGCGACCACAGCGAAATACGTATTTTGCACGGTGATACCGTAGTCATCTCGGCCACTCCTATTCCCGGCAATGAGGCACTGATCAACCGTACCATAGACAACCTCTTCCGGCAGGGCGCGAATGTTATCTACGGCGAACGTTCCCAGGTACACGTGCACGGCCACGGCAGCCAGGAAGAGCTCAAGATGCTCATCACCCTGGTCAAGCCTAAATTCTTCGCCCCCATCCACGGCGAGTACCGCCACCTGGTGATCCACGCCAATCTGGCCAAAGGGCTGGGCATGCCGGAAAACCATGTCTTCGTACTGGAGAATGGCAACATCCTGGAGATCGATGCCGAAAAAGGCAAGATCAATGGCAGGCTGCCCTACGGCAACGTCTATGTGGATGGACTGGTCATGGGAAGCATGGCCAATGTGATCCTGCGCGACCGCAAACTGCTCTCCCGCGACGGTATCGTGGTGGTCATCGTGGCCATAGATAAAAAGGAGGGCAAGCTGATAGGCAGGCCGGATATCGTGTCGCGCGGTTTCGTGGATTTTGAACACGACGGCAGCATCATCGAGCAGGGGCGCGAACTTGTTGCCAGCACGCTGGGTGGGGGACACCACACGGACTATACTTCCATACAAAGCCGGGTTAAGGAAACGCTGAGCAAATTCTTCTATGAGCAGACCAAGCGCCGCCCCATGATAATTACAACTGCTATCGAGGTATAGTAGAATAAACCTATGCCCGCCAGGAAAAGCAGGGGAAACAAACAGGGAATATCGCAGAAGAACAGCAAAAAAGGCTCGCCGGGCCGTTCTTCCCTGAAATTCCTCTTTTCACCTCCGGTAATACTTGCCTTCCTCTTCGTCCTTGCCATCTGCCTTGCCATAGCTTTCTGGCCTGACATCACGGCCTGGCTTAACCGCCTGAGCGAGGATACCATGGCCACCATCAACGCCGCCTGGCTTTCGCTGCTGCAGTCCACGGGGCTGGGCATTATCTTTATCATCATCGCCGTTATCTCGCTGATCCTGATCCTCAGCAACCCGCGTATTTTCAGCAGGAACTGGAACTACTGGCTGGGCGCCGTCGCCTTTGCCGTTGCCGCCTGGGGGCTGCTCTCCTATATCAGGCCAGCTTCGGGTATGTTTGTACAGGCGTCGCTGGGCGGATCGATAGGGAAAGCCATAGCAACCGATTCTCCGGTAGCCGGCGTGCTCATAGTGTCCGGCCTGATACTGCTCGGAATTTTCCTGGTTGCGCCCGAGTGGCTTTGGAGTGTGATCAAGCGCACCTCTAAAGGAACCGCAGGCCTGGCAGGCGAGATCGTGGATGTGATGAAGGAAAACCGGACAAGCAAAAAAGGGGCGCCCGCGGAGGTTGAAGTAGAAGAGGAAACGCCCGCAGCCGTTGAACAGCCAGAGGAAATACCCGCTCCCGCAGATACGGGCATTATGGACCGTATGCGTTCATCCATCGTTGTGGGCGGCTGGTCGCTGCCCAATATCAATATCCTGGACAAGGTGCAGGAGGCAGTAATCAGCGACCAAGAGATAGACAAGCGGCGGGAGACCATCGAGGAGGCGCTTAACAGCTACGGCGTACAGGCGAAGGTGATAGAGGTCAACCGCGGGCCCACGGTGACGCAGTTCGGCGTGGAGCCCGGCTGGGATATCAAGTATAGGGAGGTGCGGGACAAGGACCGCGACGGCAACGTGAGCGTGCGCCAGGAGGAAGTGCAGCGCACGCGCGTCAAGGTGGAGCGCATCAGCTCGCTGGCCAACGACCTGGCGCTGGCACTGGCAGCGCCCAGCATACGTATCGAGGCGCCCGTTCCCGGCAAGTCCGTGGTGGGCATCGAGGTTCCCAATACTACATTCGGTTCGGTGGGCCTGCGCGGGGTGATGGAAAGCACCGCCTTTCAGAAGATGCTGGCCAAATCGCGCCTGGCCATAGCGCTGGGCAAGGGCGCGGGCGGCGAGACGGTGGTAGCCGATATGACAAAGATGCCGCATCTGCTCATAGCCGGCGCAACGGGCAGTGGTAAGAGCGTCTGCCTCAATTCCATCATCTGCTGCCTCATGATGAATAACACGCCGGATTCGGTGAAGTATATTATGATCGATCCCAAGCGCGTGGAGCTGGTGAACTACAACTCCATACCCCATCTGATATCACCCGTGGTGGTGGATACGGACAAGGCCATCATGGCCTTACGCTGGCTTAATGCCGAGATGGATATCCGCTATAAGAGGTTCTCCGCCACCGGGCAGCGCAACATAGAGGGCTTTAACAAGAACCGCGCGCCTGCCGATTGCATGCCCTATATCATAGTGGTCATCGACGAGCTCGCCGACCTCATGATGGCGGCCTTCGATGAGGTGGAGCGCACGCTGTGCCGCCTGGCCCAGCTCGCCCGCGCTACCGGGATTCATCTGATTGTTGCTACTCAACGGCCGTCTGTGGACGTGGTCACCGGCCTGATCAAGGCCAACTTCCCCACGCGCATCACCTTCGCGCTCACCTCGCAGGTGGACTCGCGCACTATCATCGATTCCGCAGGTGCAGAGAAGCTGCTGGGCAGGGGCGATATGCTTTATATGCCGCAGGATGTCTCCAAGCCCAAGCGCCTGCAGGGTACCATGGTATCCGACGCCGAGATCGAGAGGCTGGTCAATTTCTGGGGCAATCAGAAGCGCCAGGAAGCCCAGTCCGTCAGGTTCGAGGATATGGCACAGGCTACGGCAGAGGGCAGGAAGCAGCCGGAAGACGAGCTGCTGGAAACCGCCCGCCAGCTTGCCCTCGAATCGAAGGAGATATCCGCTTCATTCCTGCAGCGCAAGCTCCAGATCGGCTTCCCCCGCGCCGCAAGGTTGATGGATAAATTGAGAGAGGAGGGGTTCGGGAAGGAGAAGGAAGAGAAGTAGTTGCTATTAATTAGACTGCGATATTAGGTGGGATAGCAATTAACAGCGATTTATCAGGCTCAATAGCATCCACTCTGAAGTTATAGATTTCAAGAAGTTGCCTAAACTCAACGGTTATTTTATCTCTGGAAAATATAGATAATTCTTCCACATTTTGTCCAACAAATGACTCAATAGATTCCACAAATATTTTCCCTGATAAATGCATTTCGGCATTACCCTTAGCCGTCGCTAACAATCGATCCAGAACCAATAGATATACCCTGAATCCATCAATAACATTTGATTTGCATTTTTCATATACTGCTTGCATCGGAGAAACTGTAATATGAAACACTGTATCATTGATTTGAAAATCGCCTCGCCGTTTTAGTTGATCATCAGCAGTGCTGGAAGAATAATTATCAACATTGATTTCTGGATACCTTAATTGCAGCTTTGCTCCAATTATATATTGTGCGACTTGACCTTCTTTACCTCTCTCGCCAGCCAAATTTAGTAAATTATGAATAAATTGCCATGTGCTAGAAGAAGGATCATAGGACACTTTTATTATTTGACGATTATGAAATTCACTTACTTGCTCTACCAGAAATATCTGTAGTCGCTGGAGCACTTTAGAACGTTCTTTTTTCGACAAGGTTTCTAGTCGCATTTCTGAAATCGAATTAAGCATTCTCCCAATATCTCCAGCGAGACCTCTGTTTGTACGTCCACCTTCTTTAAGAAAAGGTCTAAGTTCGCCATATCTCTTTAAAATACTGCTTGCGGCAGCGGCATTAATGCCAGTTAGCTGAGATTGTCCTTTCTTAGTTCTATACGAATCTAAATCTAAACTGAAATTCTCTTTCAGTCTATCTATAATCACTAAAGCCGCAGAGATAGTACCTCTGGCAGGTCCTCCTGTAGTCTTATGCACCTGTAATTCACCGTACCATTTTTTAAATATTTGTAATGCGCTGTCTGCTGTTTCTGATTTCATTTAGTAACCTCAACTTATAACCTTAATATAACTCCTCTAATTAGTTCATTTATAAGCGGATTCAAATAATACTGTGATAGCCACTCTATAACTGGTACGCAAACAGCATCTCCAAAACCAAATAAAGCCTGATTTAACGGAACATTTACTCTATAATTATCAGCTCCCATTAAGCGTGCACATTCTCTCGAATTGAGCAACCTTGCAAAACACTCGCCGTTTCCGACTTTTAGCAATATTTGTCGACCACTTCCACCTCTAGGTGTACGAAGACAGCCAGCTAAACCATCAGTTCTTAATTCCGCCATAGATTTACCATCTCTCACACGCCTAAATATGGTTCCATATTTATAGTGCGGACTGCTCATCATTTGCTCCACCTTTTTTCTATGCCGAACGCTCATTTGGTTAAGAAGATAGTCTACACGGCTGCTATTCCACCACTCTCTTGATTCTACAGAAATATCTTCGATTATATCTTCTAGATTTATTTTTCTCTGTGGTTGACTGGGCAATTCTCGCAACTTCCATTTAATTTCCGGGTGACAGAAAATAAAATCTGCTACCGGCTTTGATCTAGCACTGCTCTCATAAAATCGTTTATTTTCGCAAATATTAATATTTTCGTCATAACCAAGTACCCCGATTATGAATAGTCTTTGTCTACTATGAGGCACAAAACTGGCTGCATCTAGTATGAGCATATCTACTTGATAGCCCAATCTATTCAGCGACATTAAAGCATCGGCCAAATCTTTTCCTTTATTTGAGGTTAAGAATCCTGCAACATTTTCTATCACCACTATTGGCGGACGTCTTTTCTGCATTTCCGTAAGAATGCGAATAAAACCCCAAAATGCAGAGGATTGCTTGCCACATAATCCAGATCGAGATCCGGCCAATGATAAATCGTTGCACGGAAAAGAAGCTGTGGCAAGAGTGATAAATGGCACAGAATCCCCCAATACATGATGTATATCCCCAAGGATAAAAAGATCGTCATTTTCTCCAAAATGATCCTTATACATCTTGTATTTCGATGGATCGATGTCATTGGCGAAAGCGATTGACCAGCCGTTTTTCTCTAATCCCATACGCATTAAGCCTATTCCAGCAAAAAACTCTGCAAATGTTTTAAAGGCAGCAATAGAATATGGGCTGGATCGGTGCGCACTATGCACAGCGTCTAAAGTTAATTGAATACATTTATCTAAGTTTGTTTTTATCTCGGTTTCCCAAAAACGAATTACAGTCCACCCAGCAGTCAATAATTTTCCTGTATTTTGGCAATCACGATTCATATTACGATGTATTTTATTAATCCAATACTCTTTATTCCTTACATTTGCAAACTGCTCTTCCAATGAGCTGAGATGACGATTTTGCCATTGGTGGCCATGCCAAAAATCGCCGTCGATAAAAACCGCAATTTTTAAAGCAGGTACTATCAAATCAGGCTTTCCCGGCAATTCTGATTCGTACAATTTGTACCTAAAGCCGTGAGCCCAAAGTGCTTTGCGAAATAGAATATCAGGTTCTGTATCCTTTGAATGGATTTTGCGCATAATTTCAGAGGTTTCTGTAATTGTCCGCATCTGGTTTTCTTAAACAGATTTAGCCGATGCCAATAGCCAATTATAACACATTTGTTCACCCGCCAAACTGTGTATCATCTCATCACTACTTATTTTAACGCTCTTTGCTTAACAATGTGCATATTGACGTATATCTCACCACTTTGCGTGGTGCTCCTCCACCCAGCCGATCAGGTTCTGAATTTCCAGATTCTCACCGCTATCCAGCGTTACTGTGCCGTTGTAACGGCCGAACATCTGATGCACTTCTTAAGCTCAAATACGAATCACAAACTATGCTTTTACTTTCTGCCGCAGGCGTTCCAATATCCACATGCGGGCAAGTGTTGTTGGGCCTATGCCAAGTTCGTTCGCCTCGCGCCTGAGCTCTTCCCATTTTTCGCCGGATAGTCTGACAGGAATAACCTTATCCAGCGTTTTCCTTACTTCAACTTTTACTACTTCATCCTGCTCATCCCAGGCATCGCCATGTTCTATCTTTTCTATTTTCTTATTCATCCCGGCCATTTTATTTACATCCCTTTCCATTCAAAAATCGATATTATATTCGCTTTTAGTTTTATTCTAGTACAAGGTCACAGATACCAAGAAATTCGATCAAGAATACCGGTTTCCACCTTATCTAACACATAATTGTATACAGTTTGTATACACACTGTCAAAAGTTCTCTGATTTATGGCGAAATATTTTCATTTGCGCATACCAGTTGTCATTACCTCCCAAATTCCCTCTGGTCAATATCAATTATCAGTTCGGCGATAACCCAATCATGAAAATTTACTTCTGTTGCATTTATGTTTTATAATATCACCAGTAAGATGTCCTACGTCTTACGTAGGAAATTATAATGAGTAAAAAACCATCAAGCGATATAGTTGTCCGTGAAAAACGGCAGGTTACACTCCCCCGTGCTATCTGTGAACAGCTTGGCATTGTGGAGGGTGACAGGTTAACTGTTTACGTAGAAGGTGACAGGCTGGTCGGCAAGCCAAGCAAGAACGTCGCCGTGGACGCGTTGAGCGAGCTGCACAGGATATTTAAGAACGCCGAGATATCCGAAAAAGAGCTACAGCAAACGAGCCGCCGCATACGCCGTGAGCTGGTTAAAAAACATTATGGCACGAGCCGGTAGCCTGCGGGTATTCCTCGACAGCAACGTCATTAATTCAGGTATTTATTCATCCGACGGCCCGCCTGCTAAAATCCTCCAGTTGCATGCTACCGCCAAACTTAAAATCATAGTCTGCCGGCTGGTTATTGAGGAGGTGGTCCGCACTTTCCAGGAAAAAAAGCCTGATGCCCTGCCGGCACTACAATCGTTTCTTACCAGTGCTCCGCCTGAGATAATTAAAAACCCGGAATTGAAAGAGGCCAGACGCTGGACCAGCCTTCTTAAACTGGAGGACGCAGTCATCCTGGCAGCGGCCGTTAGCGCGGAACCGGACTATTTCGTTACGGGCGACCGGCATTTCTATGCCCCACCGCTTATTGCTGAAAAATCAGGCCTGAGCATTGTAACTCCGGCTCAACTGGTCAAACTGATCGAGAAGTAACTATTTTATCCTGCTTCACCACTTCGCGTGGTGCTCTTCCACCCAGCCGATCAGGTCCTTAATCTCTAATTTTTCGCCGTCATCCAGTATCACTAAACCACTGTAGCGGCCGAACATCTGGTGCACCTCGCTGGAGAGCACCTTTAAATCCGTCTTCGCCACACGTTCGAAGAAAGGCGTGAATTCCAGGGAAAGGCGGCCGTCCTGCGAAGCTATGCTCCAGGGCTTCTTGAAGTCCAATGTATCGTATTTAAAGTCTACAATCCCGATCTTGTGCACTTTGCCATTAACGATAACGGCATTATCATTCACTTCCGGGTTGTTGCCGATGCCGCCACCCAGGTTCAGACCGACGGTGCGGCCGTCAGGCAGGAACTGCGACGTGCTGCCCCAGATCCAGAACGACCGGTAAGGCCAGACACCCACACCCCAGTCCAGCGTGCCCAGGCAGCTATCGGGAGTTACCTGGTACACCGGCCCGTATTCAACCACGCCGCTGGCAGGCATGCAATTCACCTTGCGCGTATAGAAGAACCGTTTATTCTCAAAGGGAAAGGCGTTAACCACCGATTCATGCCCATCATCCAGCTCCAGATCCACCAGCGCCTTCAAATCCTTGCCTCCGAAGCGGGGCCAGTTGACGGCCAGCACGCGCCGGCTGCCGCTCTCGATGGAAAAATGCAGGTGGATATCCCCTTTCTTATACTCGCAGTCGCCCTCCGTGCTGTCGCGGGTTAGTATCACACCGGCGCCGAAAGGCACGGTCAGCGTCTCCTCGTGATATTCCCCGGTTTCAAAGTTCAAAACATAGGCAAAAATCGACCCTATATAGCCTACATGGCTGATGGTGAAGGAAAAGAAATGAGTGGGCGTGGTGACACCGTAATACTGCCAGCGCTTGATGCGCAGCGGCTGTAAAAACTTCAGGGCATAGATATCTACATACTCCAGGTTGGGTTCCAGCAGCGGCTGCCGCGCCCAGCCGAAAGCAGTAAGGTTGCCTTTTTTGTCCAGCAGAGGAGACTGATTCACGATTTCATATTGAGCCATTACATACCTCCGCGCCCTGGTATAGTATGATTCCGAGATTAGACCGATTATAGCAGAAACACTTTTTCAATATCAGCTAAGTATGCAAGCCGCAACTGTGGTAATATGACTGCCGTGGCTAAAAAATATACTAACGCCGTAATTATTTCCCTGGCAGCTACTATAGCCCTGACTGTGACTTCCTGCGCTGCACCACCGTATTACGACAACATTAAAAAGGTTTTCCCCGCTGTTGTCTGCATTATGGTGGAGAACAGGGTCGGCTCGGGGGTCATTGTAAGCGCGGATGGTTACGTGCTGACCTGTCAGCACCTGACGGGCGACGACACCATGGCCACCGTAATTATGAACAAAGGCGTCGCCTATCTGGGCAACGTTGTCGCCATCGATAAAACGAGGGACCTGGCCATCATCAAGCTGACGCAGGAAAGCGGCGGATTCCCCTTTGCCACGCTGGGAGATTCTTCCGAGTCGGATGCCCTGCAAACGGGCAGTCCTATAGTTACACTGGGCTTTCCCGGTGTAAGCGCCACGGGAAATAACCTCAGGCTGACCACAGGCATACTGTGCTCCTTCTCCAGGGTGCGGGATGTGCGTATTTTGAAAAGCAGCGCCAGGACCGACCCGGGGAGCAGCGGCGGGCCGATGGTGGACAGCGAGGGCAATGTTATAGGCATAGTCAGCAGCAAGTATGTGAATATCGAGGAAGGCTGCATAAACTTCGCTATAGCATCGAACGAAGCAAGGGATATGCTGACAGAGCTCGGCGGAGGCCAACTGCCGGAAAAGCCACCCGCTGAAGTAACAGCCCGGCCCGTATGCCCCAATACAGGGTGCAGGGCACCTGATTTCAATCTAACAACTACGGACGGACAATCCCTATCATTAAGTTCGCTGAAGGGCAAGAGGGCGATCCTCCTGTTTGTATCCGCCGGGTGTCAGGCATGCACAGAGATGATACATTCCGTTCAGAAAGTGTATGATTACTGGCCGGAGAAGCAGCTTGCCGTAGCTGTCATCCTCAGCCAGGTAAAAAGCCCCGATGCGGAAAGCTGGATCAAGCAGAACGATGTAAAACTACCGGTATCGCCGGACAGCACGGGCGACGTCACCAGCCTGTTCAAGCCGGATAAAATTCCCGCAGCTTATTTTCTGGATAAAGAGGGCACCATCAAGGTAAAGCGGTATGATTCGCTGTCCAGCGGCGACGTGGATGCTTTGTTGAGGTTGTTCTAACGCTTTGCATATAGACTGGCTTGACCGGCGCACCGGCCGTTGACGTCAGAATTTCACGAGCGTATAATCGAGAACAGCAAGATAAAATGATTAAACGGCTGAACAGCCGGTGGAGGCAGTTGTGAGAAAAGCATTTTTCATAATCGCTATACTGGCGGTAATTTCCCTCTTTGTCTTTCCTGCGATGGTTTCGGCCAATGGCTTTAGATGTCTCACAATAACCACATTGCCTGCTACGGATATCTACAGCTCTCAAGCAACCTTAAAGGCAAACGTTGTAAGCATGGGAGACTGTATCTGGACTGATGTAACTTTCCGGTACGGCACATCTCCGGGAGTATACACAAACGTTACAAATGCTGTACGATCTACAGGCACTGGAATAGTATCCATAGTCGCAGCTAATTTAAATCCATGCACCATGTACTATTTCCAGGCTGCAGCCACCTGCCCTGTTATTTTGCAGCTGCCCCCACAGGGAAAATGGTTTACAGCAGGTGTTGATACGGGTGCTCTGTTTAGAAATACGCCTATGCTTCCGGCGGATTGTATTGCTTCTGGCCAGGAGCTGTCATTCGGTACCGGAGGCTGCGATCATAATCTGTTCAATACCGGAGGGGGAACGGGATCGTCAGGCGGCGTGGGCGCCGGAGGTACGGTAGGTACAACTACGACTACACCAACCGTGCCACTGGCCAATATCCGGGTACAGAATGTTTCCCTTTCCGCTTCCAAAGTGGGCATCGGTGAGCAGGTGCAGGTAACAACAACCGTATTCAATAACGGCAATTCCAACGGCGGCTCTAAAATCACCCTGTATGTGAACGGGCAGGAGACCACCTACCAGGGAATAACGCTGAACGCCGGGGAAGCAAGGCAGTTAAGCTTTAATGTATTCCGTAACGAGCCGGGCGTTTATCAGGTCACTGTCAACGGCTTCCCGGCAGGCAGCTTCACCGTAGATTATTTCACCAATAACCATGCCCTGATCTACTCTATCATAGCCCTGTTTGTTATCGTTATCGGTGGTTTGCTCTTCCTGCTCTCGAGGCGGATAACCTGATCCCGGAGACTAAGAATTAAAAACATAGAGGGCTGCTCTAAGAGCAGCCCTTTTTATTTACGGCGACGTGGCAATCTCAGGCACTCAGGCTGACTTCTTCTTTCTTGTCCTGGCAGCCGGGCTCTTTTTTACGGGTGACTTTATCTTGTGCCCAGACTTAGACTTTGAAGCAGCTTTAGTCTTCGAAACGGGCCTATCGGCCGCGGTACCTGCAATTTCAGTCTTCGTCGAAGTGGTTAGCTCAGGTTCAGCCCGGCTGATCGTCACAGACTGCCCGGCTATAGCTACCAGCGCAGTATCCTGTGCCTGACTCACAGGGGCCACCGCAGCTTCTTTAAACAATGAGCGCTCGTCCAGCGGAAACTTGTCTTTGTGCGCTTCCGCCCACAAAACCGCCTCTTTGTTGTACGGATCATCCGTACCATAAATACGATAGGTGATGATATCCGCCAGGTGGCAGATCAGCCAGGCCAGGTCAAGCGACGGCTCCCATTTCCTCTCCACACCTGTGCAGACAAGGTTATTGTCAGGGCTGATGTTGGGGTGAAAATGCGGCGTAAGGCAGCGGATATAGGGCGCTTCATACGGGTAGGCCGAAATGCCCACCGGTAAATCTATCTCAAGAACATGGTTCGCAGTAAGATACAATTTGTTGTCCACCGGGTTGAGCATCATACCCTTGCAGTTGATGGTGACACGGTATTTCCGCGGCGGATTGCCTTCAACCGCTTCCACACGTATCATGTCCGAGCTCGACTCCAGCTCCTTTAATTTCTTGTATTCGTCAATGAAGCGCTGCTCCACGTTTACCGCCTCGCTCACCACACCGGGCTGGATGAAATAGCAGAGCACGAGCACCTCGTTTTCCGTAACCCCGGCGGCGGACATGGTCTGCCAGGGATGCAGCGTCACAGGCTTGCCTTCTTTGCCGCTCTTGAAAAAATGTCCACCCTCTTTAACGTACAACTGCTCCCCTGTCTTCTGCAGGTAGGCAACGAATTGCCTGCCCGGCCCGCGTTCTTTGACTATCTGAGGCACGGCCTGGGCCAATAAATTCTTAACCGTAGTATTTTCAGATGTAAGCATGGGATAATATCTGTCGTGGGTGAAATCCCAGATAAATATTCTCATTTGCCAACTCCTCCGTATACCTTATTCAATCCGGATATATGCTGATCAGCTTAACTGCTTCGGTTTGCCTGATGCGGACACAGGAGAGTATTCGCAATCAAAAATGCTGCAACCCCCATACTTTTCCCAGCAGATCCAGTGATGCACCGTGCGACAGGCAGGACATACATAAGGGGGGTTGAAGCCGTCATAGTCCGCACTGCCGCACCAGGGACATTGCCATGCCTGCCGGAGTAAATCATGCTGCCTATCGGCAGTTACTACAGTGCGAACAGCCGACCGCGGCACCGAGTACTGGCGCGTGGCAAAATACACTATGATACAAACCATGGCGCCGCAGGCCAGAAAGAGGACTATCCCGAGCAGTAAATTAGCCATAAGTCCAGCTTATCACTGTTTTCAGCCGCGCAATCCGTGGTTGTCAAAATTCAGATTGCGCCTGCGCGCGCTGGCATTGGCATCCATTACCTGCCAGATGAACAGGACGATATATACGACACCCAGTATAATTGCCAGGATAACATAGATATCCTCCCAGAGGTCTATGGCCATGATGATGGAAACAATGATTCCTGCAATTAAAAACAACCCGCCGAAGAGTAAGAGAAACGCCTTGGCTATCTGCCCCAGCATCATGTGGCCCAAACCGTGAATCCCGATGACGCCACCTGCCGCTGCCACTGCCGTGATAGTTTCCGGCGAGACCGGGCCGTCTACCAGGCTGATGCCGCAATATGGACAGATCCTGGCATCGTCGGCAATCTCCCTCTGGAACTGCAGGCAGGTCCGTTTTTTTCGAGCGACAGGAACCTCCGCCAGGGTTGTTGCCGGCGCTGCATACGTGCTTACAGCCATGTCACCGGTGATCACCTCTTCCTTGGTATGCTCGCCACACTCCAGGCAGTTGAAATTGGCATCGTAGTTAGTCGTAGGTCCATGGTTGGGACAAAGGCGCACTAACTTGACTTCCATTTCACCCATAATAAACCTCCTTTACTTATATGTAATTTAATACTCTTTTCTTGTCAGCGCAAAATTCATAACTGGTTTTCTCAGTATCCTGCTTGACCGTAACAATGTGCCAGGGAGGCACACCTGCTTCCCCAAGTGTACAATCGAGGAGGGATATCGAAGATCTATCCACTATGGAGGTGATATCCGTCCTCAGCATCTTCTGACAGCGGGGGCAGGTTAAGTCCGCGTTGCTCAGCCTGTCAAACCTTTTCACATGGCCGTCGCTGTAGCCGCATGAGCAGGAGAGGCACGTAACTATATTGAAATCCAGTTCTACGGTAATATCCGTCCCCGACTCTTTACCCGCAATATCCAAGAGGTCCCTGAAACTGGTATCCGCGACACTCCTGTTCAGTCTGCGGACTGCTTTCAGGGGGTCGTGCACATAACAGGCCGGATTTAAGGTGAATTGAACTTCCATAAACCGGTTGTTCATCCCGTTAAATACCAGCCCGCTCCCTCCTTCTACCTTCCTCCGGTGTAAAATTTTGAGGGCTTCCTGCACCTGCACAGCTCCGATTATCGACGCTATGGTGGGCGTGGTCGGTACGTGTCCGGCTTCCATTTCCTCCTGAGGCATCCGGCAGGAAAAGCGCCGCTTAATATCCCTGTAAGCATCGGGCGGGAGATTACATTCGTAGCAGGCGCCCCTTCCCGGGATATAGGCATGAGCCTCACCCATCAATTCAATAATACCACCATTGATCCACGGTGTTCCTACTTTAAAGCATGCCCTGTTGATGAATATCCTGGCCGCGAAATTATCCACGGCAGCTATCACGACGTCCATATGTTTGACGAGTCCCAGGCCGATATCCGTACAGGTATTGCCGTGCATGAATGCCACCTTGATATCGGGATTGATGTCCTTGAGACGCCCGGCGGCAGTCTCGGCTTTATGGCATCCTATGTCCCCCTCACGGAAAAGAACCGACCGCGTCAGGTTGGAAGCTTCAATATCATCGAAATCTATGATGAAAATGTGCCCGATGCCGAGCAAAGCCAGGTTTTTCAATATCTCATTGCCCAGCGCGCCTGCTCCCACCACCATGATACGTGCCTTAGCCACATTCGCTTGTTGCCACCAGGGAATCAGCTGCAGCGAATCATAGCGTCCGGGAGTCTGAGCACGGTTATCTGGCACCGCTTACCTCCCAATCCTTTTGATATTCGTTGTGCAGGTTCCAGACCAGCCTGATATTCAGCCTGGGCAATTCAGTACATTGAGAGCCGGGGACACGCCTTATAGAGCAGGGAATCTCTCTTACCTCGCCCTTTTGCAGCATGATATTTATGGGGACAGGCGACATTGTCCAGCATCCCGTATTGAGGCAGGACGTGATAACGGTAATCACGGGCGGCTGGTTATTGAAGTCCAGCACATCGAAGTTTTTTACCCAGACGGATATTTGATAGCCCGGCTCAATGCCCGGGGCGGCAGGTTGGCTGAGCAAACTACCGACTGCGGTAACACGTATCCCGTCTTGAGTTTCACTTGTTACCGGCGCCGTTTTCTTTTCGGCCGCCACCGGCACCAGCAACCTGGTATTCCAATCCAGGGGGCCATAGCTGACGATCAAATTGCCCGAGTTTGTGCCATCGCGCATCCCATCGCTCCTCTTAGTAACCGCAACCACCCCGCTCTCATAACCGGATGCCTGACCGTTAATGCTGATCCAATCCCTGCATTGTTCATCAGGATTAATTTCCCAGCGGGGATTGTTTACAGCATTATCGTCATTAGTTGATACCTGTAGTTTCTTCTCCATGTCATTAGCAGAGAAATTTAATATATCTGGAGCAACGGAAAATGTGTTTTGCGCTGTAAGCTTCCCAGTGGAGCTTTCTATCCTGGCAGAGATAATTACCGGACCGCTCCGGCTGCTCTGTACCCTCTCCGCCTCAATCACAAGGTAAGCCTGTTTGGGGCCGCCGATATCCGCTTCACGTACGGAGACACGCTGGATCCGGCTGAGCTCAGGTATGGAATATGACGTATGCTGTAAAGTCAGTTTGCCCGTATTAAGATCCTGGGTCATCAACTGGACCCCGCCGCTTTGATGTACAAAATAAGTGAACAGCCTATCGGATTGATAATAATTACATATTTCAGCACCGCTGTTAAAAGCCGTGGCAATTGCCGGATCAGTTTTACCGAGAACCGGGGGCTGCCTGAGCAATAAATATACGGTTACTCCGATTAGTATAAATATGATAAACAGAAGGGGTATCAGCATAACCGCAGTCCTGTTTGTGGACGTATAGCCCGCAGCTTTCAGTGGGTTTTGCAGCACATGCTGAGAGTCGGCCGGGCTGCCGCTATCGAAATTACTTACATAAAATCCCTCCAGCGACCGCAGTTCATCACCTTTCCAACTGAAAAAACCCAGCTGCCTTTTCAAAGGATCACAGACTGCCGCAACATGCCAGGGATTGGAGAAGGCCACCTTATGCGACGTAACATCGTCATCGGAGAGAAATACGCCCATATTCGGATGCGTGTGATACCATCCGACTATCCGCATGCCGGGGTAGCCGGTCTGCACTTTATCGATCATCTCAAGCCATACCGGGCCGGTGAACTGCATACGCGTTTTAGTTCCCGGCGCTGATTCAGCCGCCACTGCAGCAACAATATCAATTTGATATTTGCCGCTTTCGTTTTGTGTGACGTTGCCAATGAAGAGCCCGCCGACTTCCTGTTTGGGATTTAGAATGCCATGAACGTAAACAGCATCGTGAGCTTTCCTTGATATAGTGACCACCACGCTGCCCTGCTCAGGATGGCCGAAAATCCTGGTGTTTTGACTTATATTCGCGTGACTCATTGGTCTTTTACTTCTTTATCTTCAGGTCTACCCTCACCGAGTTGCCGTATCGCTTCGGGTTCATCAAGCTTGTTTTCAATGCCGTTATGTTCGCCGGCAAGGGGTTTATGCGCAGCAGTAACCGTCTGCTTTAAACTCAGCCCTTTGGAGGCTTTCTTACTGCGATCAGTCCAGCCGTACTTTCTGTTCAGGAAAAAGAAAGAGACTGCAAGGCCCATAAGAACACCCCCCACAGCAATTAATATCACCGACGTGGTATCCATGACCTCAATAGGTTCCAATTCAAGTTTTTGGGGAGGAGCGCATCCCGGCCCTGATTGCGCGCCTGTATTTATATCCATAAAGAATTTTTCACCTGGCTTATCGCCCTTTCCCGTTACGCTTACCTCTTGAAGTTGGCCGATCCCCGGAATTTTTGCTGTAGCATAAAGATTAAAAGCGTCGGGCGGTTCAATCAATAAATCAAGTCGGTACCTGCCCATTCTGGGATCAGGTAATAAATATAAATTTTTATCTCCCAGAGTAAATGCTTTAAATTCTACCGGAGTTGTGGCCAGGCCGCTGCCCCCATAATTGATATTGGACACTTTTGCTGTTCCAGTAGCTGTAATTGCAATAATATCCTCCCACGTCGATACCGTGCCGGCCGCCGGCCAACCGCTGAAAGCATTGAAAGTGAAATTAGCCAGATTAATTTCCGGAGGATAAAAAACACGATCTAGATTTACATTCACACCGGTCCTGGGCTGCTCTGCGGACACAGAGGTACTAATAGTCTGCTGACGGCAGGCAACAGCATCTACTTTCATAGTTATATCCACCGTGGGGCGTTCTCCCGCCAGTCGGTAATTATCCCCCAGCGTAAAATCGGCAAACTCGTAGAATCCATCCGATGATGTTATTCGCGATTCGCCGTTGGACAGATCCACCCTGGCCTGATTGATGGGATTTTTTAGCAAATCATAGACGTTACCGGAAATAGATGTGCGCCTCCCGTAAACCATAAAGTCTGTGGAGGTCGATCCATAAACCATGGTCTCTTTCTGGCACTGATAGGTAAAAGGACAATAACGGGGCAGATTATTAGCATCATAGCCGCATATATCGTAATAAATGCAAGTGTCCCAGTAGATAACAATGGCACTGCCCTCGCAGATCAGCCTGACCGGTCCGGGGTCGGCGGGGGCCTTAATGGAAAATGTCTGACTGCCACTGATGGTAGATCCGGTCAGTGTTGTTCTTTCACCATTGATCTCGTAATACAGGGTCATGGCAGTGCCCGAGGTGTTTGTCGATACGACAACCTGAATGTTTTCTCCGGTGAGAAATGATCTCCTGGGCAAGTTCAACGTTAATCCGATCGACTCAGGTTGTGGAAATACCTCAAAATCCGTCAGATAAACTTCACTGTTTAAAATGGGATCGGTTTGATCACATTCGGCAGGTTGGATGCCGACCGGTGCTGTAGCCAGGCATGGCATAAAGGACACCAGGCTGGCCCCGGTGAGCAAAGGTATTATGAGAAACAAAGGCATCAATGCTCTCCGCATTATTGTCTTCTCTCCGTAATATCTATAGTTCTATTGACTACGAACACCACTTTTATCTATTGCCTGTTAAAACTTTCGCAGCACGGTCGCGGCGGACCTATCCGGCCTCTTTCCCAAGTTAATAAATATCGGCAAACGCTGAACAACACAGCTTTTTTACAGTATCGACGCTTCAGACGAAGGTAGCAATATCACATTTACCAATACCAATAACGATTATAGTAATAATAATATGGCTCGCTGTAATTGTAGTATTGAGGGCATGACGGGCACTGCGGACATGCAGGGCACTCCACTTTGGGACATTCAGGACACTGACGGAGCCCCTCTGAGATTCCTTCCGCCTTACCCTGCTGGTACCCTTCACTTTTACCTCTGGAGTATCCGTCCTGGTATCCTGCTGCTTTGCCGGCATCGAATCCCTTCTGATAGCATGATTGTCCCGCCTTTGTAGCGCAGGGATCACCCATGCATGAATAGAACACTGCTGAAAAAAGTAAGAGTAATATCACAGGCAACAACGTGAAAACAATCCAGCGGTTTATATACATTGCTGACCTCCTCCAGATAGTGTACTCACCCGGTTTTTATGAATGTCAATCATTTTCACCGCATTACCAGGGCTATGGCCACCACGGATGTGTCCAATTATCATATGGCCAGTAACGATAGTAATAATACGGCTGGCTGTAATTGTAATATTGGGGGCATGACGGGCATTGCGGACATGCCGGGCACTCCACTTTGGGGCATTCAGGACATTGGCGGAGTCCTTCGGAAATCCCTTCCGCCTTGCCCTGCTGGTACCCTTCGTTTTTGCCCTGGGCATATCCTTCCTGGTATCCAGCCGCCTTACCCGCATCCTGCCCTTTCTGGTAGCACGACTGTCCGGCCCTTGAGGCGCAGGGATCACCCATGCACGAGTAGGATACAGCTGAGATAAGCAGCAGGAACATTACAGGAAGCAGAACATAAATAACCCGGCGGTTTATATACATTGCTAACCTCCTCCAAATGATATGCAAATTAAGTATAACGAATATTTTAGTGTCAGGCTATTTTACCGGGATTCTGTGGCAGTCAATCAACGCATCGTAAGAAAAGTTTATATGCGAGGGGCAGGCTCTAATTAGAGCCAGCAATGATACAGGAGATATCAACGTTAATTCAGGGTAGTTCCCTGAGATACTTCGCCCTTTTCACCATCGCTGAAACGCACCTCACCGCATTGTCCGGCATCATATAACAGGGCAGGCCGTCCCTGGTAGCCAGCGCCATCCCCTCTACCTGGTCATCCGGGTTGGCAGCAACCAGCACGATCGGTTTTTGAAGCCTGTCACGAAGCTCCACCATCTTCTGCCTGAACCAATCCTCATGCAGAAAGGCGTACGTAATAACCAGACAAACATCCACAGCAGGCAGCATCATTTCCAGGCAGTCCACATAATATTGCGAGCCGCCTATTACAGGAGCCCAGACAAGGTCTACAGGATTCTTACGGTTGTTCGAAGGCGGCACCCTATCCTTAAGATACTCGACTATGCTATGCTGAATATCCGGTGGCAGGGGGGATATTTTCAATCCCTCCCTGGCGCAGGCGTCCGATGAAGCTACCGCACCACCACCGGCTTCGATCAAAAGGCCAACCTCGTTTCCACGCGGCAGTACCGGGCTGCTGAAAGCAACCGCAAGATCGACAACGTCCTCCATTCCAGCGGCCGGTATCACACCGGTCTGCCGGCACATGGTCTGAAAAATCTGGTAGCTTCCGGCCAGTGACCCCGTGTGTGAAGCAGCCGCCCTGGCGCCCATTTCAGAACTGCCCCCCTTCCACACAATTATGGGTTTGTGGGGTGTTATCTTCCTGGCTACTTCCATAAACCGCTGAGGATTCTTCAAGCCCTCAATATACGCAGCTATCACTTTCGTGTCGGGATCATTCCCCCAGTATTCAAACAGGTCTTCCACTGTCAGGTCGCTCTGGTTACCGATGCTGATCACTCCGGTGAAGCGCAGACCACGCCCGCTTCCCAACCTGACCATACTCTCGCTCACCCAGCCGCTCTGACCCACAAAAGCCGCTCCGCCCGGATCCATTGGCACCTTTGCATAAGGTACGATGGTATTAATTCGTCCCCGGGAAGTAAAGATACCCATGCAATTCGGACCGATCAGCCTGATATTGCCCTGCCTGGCAACGCTGACCATTTTCTTTTCAAGCTCCTTGCCCTCCTCACCGAGCTCGCTGAATCCCACAGCATGCACAATGGCAAATTTCACCCCTTTTTTCACACAGTCTTCCATAGCAGGAACAATCGCCTGAGCCGGTATGGCCAGGACCGCCATGTCAACTTCGTCAGGAATATCAACCACGCTGGGATAACATTTGAGGCCCATGATCTCAGTCTCTTTGCGGTTGATCGGATAAATAATCCCTGCGTAACCGTCTCTCAACATACTATTAATGAACATAGCACCCGATTTCCACTCGTCCCTGGAGGCGCCGATAATGGCCACACTGCGAGGTTGAAACATACGGTGCAAATCAAGCGTTGACTGCTGGGTCATGTCATACCTCCGCTAAGTATATAAGTTGCCGGTTTTCTATCGAGATGAATAAGGATGAGCCGGCCAAAGAATACTGATGGTAATTATTGATTAACTTTTACCCCTGTGTCAAAGGTTGCAGAATGTGTTATATTACTAAATATCGTCCGTTAAAATTCATCCTTGTGGTTGTAGTAAAACACTGCAGAAATAATTAATTTTGTGAGGAGTGAAGCAATGGCTTATGAATCTGTAATCTACCAGAAAGAGCAGGAAATCGGCAGAATCATTTTCAACCGCCCGCAGGCTATGAATGCCATCTCGCCCACAATGTTGAAGGAGCTTAAGGAGGCTGTCATGGAAGCCGCGGAGGACAAAGAGGTGAAAATAATTGTGTTGACCGGCGCCGGCAAGGCCTTCTGCGCTGGAGTAGACCTCAAATCGCTGGGCGATGCAAAACTGGTAAGAGGCAAGGTAGGCGATATCCTGGATATCCCTGCCAGAGCACTGATTAATGCTATACGCTCTGTGCCCAAGCCTGTCATCGCTTTACTAAACGGTTTCTGCTTTACAGGAGCGCTGGAGATTATGCTGGCCTGTGACCTGGTAATCGCAGCCGAGGAGGCAAAGATAGGTGACACCCATGCCAAATGGGGACTGAGGCCAACCTGGGGCATGAGCGCCAGGTTGCCTCGCCGCGCGGGTTTCCTTAAGGCCAAGGAGCTATCGTTTACAGCCGACGCCATAACCGGCAAGGAAGCCGAGCGCATTGGCCTGATTAACATAGCCGTCCCGTTGGATAAGCTGGAAGAAGCCCTGCAGACAATGGTGAAGAAAATCACAGCCAACAGCCCGCAATCTATTATGGCGTATAAACAGCTGTACAACAACAATGAGAACATGCCCCTGGACAAGAGCCTTGAACTTGAATTCGGCAGCGAGTTTGATATTACTGACACCGAGGAAAGGCTGGGCGGGTTTAAAAAATAAGTTTTAACAGCCTGGTTATCGAACTGCTCAAGAAGTAATGATGAGGAGGATGCAATGAGTACAAAGAAATTCAAGTATCTGAGCAAAGAATGGGCAGCCGAGGTTGAAAAGCGCTGCAAAGCCAAACTCAGCCCGGAAAAAATGAAGCACATCACTTCTTCCATGTCGACCATCTATACCAATTGCCCCGACGGTAAAACGAGGGCTGTCTTCTATAAGCTTACCGACGGGGTAGTCGAGACTGTTTCAATAGTGGAAGGCACCTTGCCCAAAGCGGAATTTTCCATAACCGCGGATTATGACCTCTTTGCTAAAATTTCACGTGCTGAGCTTAAAGCGCGGTCTGCCCTGATGTCAGGCAAGATGAGCCTTAAAGGAAACCTGGTCAAGGCCCTGACGCTGTCACCCACCGTTGACCGGCTCAACGAGATAATTGCCACCGTGCCAACGGAATATTAGGCAAGCGGAGAGTGTTGAAATGACGGAAAAGATGCTGACCAAAGACAATCCCTATTTCATAGACTTTCCTAAAAGAATCAAAGCTATTCAGAAAGCAATGGCACAACATGGAATCGATGTATATCTGGGTTCCCGTTTGCGAACAATGTCATGGACGCTTGACGCTTTCTGCCCGTGGCGGTCTTATATAGTAATACCACCCGAAGGATTACCCACGGCGATCACATTCGTGATTGATGCTGCCCGCGTAGCTGATGACTCCTGGCTGGACCAGGATCACATCCTGGGTTATGGGCCGATGGGAGGCCAGGACCAGGTTTCACTCCTGGCCGGCCTGATCAAGCCTTATCTTAAAGCCGGCAGGGGCGTGATCGGCATGGAGACCGGCATGGGAACATATCTGCCGGAGGGGCATCTTACGCTTTTTGAGTTTGTTATGCTTAAGGCGGCCATGCCCAAAGCCAGCTTCAAGAATGCCCATGACATTATTGACGAGCTTTCCATGATAAAGGACCAGGGCACAATCAACCGCTTTAAAGAAGCCTCCCGTATTGTAGATATTGGGCACCGGGCCGTGTTGGACGCCATCAAGGAAGGCGGATACCGGGGCATGACCGAGACCGAGATTGGAGGCCTTGCAGCCCATGCCATGAGAAAAGCCGGGAGCGAGTGGGAATGGTCTTTCACAGGCGGCAATGAGATAGCTTCAGGATACAGGACAGGACTGGCCGCAGGCGCCTGCACTCCCGCAAGCAGGAGGAAATTGAAAACAGGCGAACCCCTGATGGTGGACCTGCACGCCATGTTCAGGCTGGGGCTGGGTGATCACTCCCACAATTACTTTTTGGGCAAAGCAACCAGACGGCAGCTCTGGCACGCCAAAAACTTTGTAGACCTTATCAAACTATGCCTTAAAACTTACAAACCGGGGATATCACCGACAAAGCTCGCTGACCAAATGCTCGCTTTTACAGAAGAAAGAGGTTTTCAGGATTATATGGTTCCGGGTTTTGAGCACGGTATAGGCCTGATGGGTGATGAGTGGCGCATCGGCATGAACGATGGGCCTTTCGAATACTGGACCAATCCCGACCATGTTTACAGGAAAAACGAGATGCTCATCTGCGCCGTCCAGTATGCCTGCCCGGAGGAAAATATAGGCTTCCGCTATGAAAATCCAATCCTGATTACCGCCAACGGATGCGAGGCTATGTCCAAGTTCCCTCTGAGCATTGACGTGGTTTGATTAACTGAATTCATTCCTGCCCATAGCAGTAAAGATGATCGAGAGCACTCCAAGCAGCCTTGAACAGAAGAGGGCTGCAATAGCTCCGGTCAATGCAAGCGGCCAGTTTTTTCGCTTGAGGGCATAAATGCCCCCGACCACAGCCAGTATTCCGGCCAGGCCTATGGGGATGCCTATGCCGATAAGCACAGCTATTATCCATTGCGGAACTTCCGGAATAATCCCGCTTATGCTTCCCACAAGGATTAATATAAAGGATGCGATAATTCCCATCACACCGGAAATGATATCGAGGATACCTGCAGTCAGTGTCTTCCATGTCTTGTCCATTCCGTTACCTCCCGAAATATTAGCGTTATAATTTACTTCCTTTTCCTGAAGGGCGAAAGTAGTTCTTCATCTTTTCTCAATTCAACAATCCGGTCACGCAATAAGGCTGCTTTTTCGAACTCCAGGTTTTTGGCCGCCTTCTTCATCTGAGATTCCAGGTCTTTGATGAGCCTGGCGATCTCCTCAGGCGGAACGGGCGCCGCCTCATACTTGGCTCTTTCTTCGGCGACTACTTTGACCCGCTCGGTAATATCCTTGATAGCCTTTTTAATACCCTGCGGGGTTATCCCCTGCTCCCTGTTGAAAGCCTCCTGAATCTTACGTCTGCGATAGGTCTCATCAATGGCGTTCTTCATGGAATCCGTCATTTTATCGGCATAGAGGATCACATGCCCTTCAACGTGCCTTGCTGCTCTTCCCATAGTCTGAATCAACGCATCTTTTGATCGCAAGTAACCTTCCTTATCAGCATCGAGTATGGCCACCAGGCTGACCTCAGGCAGGTCGAGTCCCTCGCGCAGCAGGTTTATACCAACCACCACATCATAAACCCCAAGCCTCAGATCGCGTAAAATCTCCACCCGCTCCAGAGTATCGACTTCCGAATGCAGGTAGTGTGTCTTGATATTCATCTCACGCAGGTAATCAGCGAGTTCTTCCGCCATTTTCTTGGTTAATGTGGTAACCAGGCATCGTTCACCTTTTCCCACCCTGACCTTGATTTCATGAATCAGGTCATCTATCTGACCCTTCGTCTGTTTTACTTCTATAGTGGGTTCCAGCAATCCTGTAGGTCTGACCAGTTGCTCTACTATCTGCTGGCTGTTTTTATATTCGTAAGGTCCTGGAGTGGCAGATACGAAAACGGCCTGGTTAATCAGCTTCTCAAACTCACTGAATTCCAGTGGACGGTTGTCCAGTGCCGAAGGCAGGCGGAAGCCGTAGTCTATCAATGTTTTTTTCCTGCTCATATCTCCACCGTGCATACCTCGTATCTGCGGAAGTGTCATGTGTGATTCATCGATGAAAAGCAGGTAATCTTCAGGAAAGTAGTTAATCAGCGTCCAGGGGGGGCTGCCGGCCGCGCGGCGCTGCAGGTGCCGCGAGTAATTTTCCACGCCGCTGCAGTACCCCATTTCGGTTAGCATTTCTATATCATAGTTGGTACGCGTCTCCAGTCTGGCTGCCTCCAGTAGTTTCCCCTGACTGGTGAACTCACTCACCCTCTCCGCCATTTCCTTTTTAATATCCTCGATTGCGCGCATCAGTTTGGCCTGCGATGTCACAAAATGTTTGGCCGGGTAGATATCCACACTTTCCTTCTCTGCCAGCATCTCTCCCGTCAGGCTGTCAACTTCAACAATTCTCTCTATTACATCGCCCCAGAACTCAATACGCAGCGCGATTTCCTCGTATGAAGGCAATATCTCCAGTGTGTCTCCCCTGATGCGAAAACGTCCCCGCTGGAAATCGAAATCGTTTCTTTCATATTGCATATCCACCAGGCGCCGGGCAACTTTATCGCGCGTTACTTTCTCACCTTTTTTAACTGTTACAACAAAGCTCTGATACTCTTCCGGTTCACCCAGAGAATAAATACATGAAACTGAAGCTACTATCAGCACATCACGCCTGGTAAGAAGCGCCCTGGTGGCAGCATGCCTCAACTTATCGATTTCCTCGTTAATATCCGTATCTTTTTCAATGTAAGTATCGGTTTTCGGAATATAAGCTTCGGGCTGGTAATAATCATAATAGCTGACAAAAAACTCTACGGAGTTCCCCGGAAAGAATTCCTTGAACTCGGCTGCAAGTTGCGCTGCCAGGGTCTTGTTATGGCACATCACCAGGGTAGGGCGCTGTAACCTCTGGATAACATTCGCCATGGTGAAAGTCTTGCCGCTGCCGGTCACTCCCAACAAGCTCTGCTTTTTATATCCCGCCTCAATTCCGCGCACAAGCTGATCAACGGCCTGTGGCTGGTCACCGGTCATGGTAAAATCAGCAACTATCTCAAAATCAGGCATAGCTTATATTATAAACTCCAAGCTCCAATAACCAAATCCCAAACAATTACTTAAATTCTAAGCTCCAAATTCTAACCGCTAAACAAACCCAAATTTCAAAACTCAAATGATCTAAACACGGAACGTTTGGAATTTATATATTGGTATTTGTTTGGAACTTGGAGCTTGAATATTGGAATTTATGCGTTTAGATCCCGGGACTACATATTCAGCTTTATCTCTTGGCCAGCTGTTGGAGTGCCAGCCTGACCTTCTCCTCAAGCAACATACCATCTGTGTGTTGAACGTTGCTGAGAGCCTGTGTGGCTTCCCTGACTGAATAACCTAACGAAGTTAAAGCAGCCACCGCGTCGCTGTCCGCCTGGCTGATAGCGGGGATAATCTCTCCCTCCCAGCTTTTTTCCAGCTTGCCTTTTAACTCCAGTATTATACGCCCTGCCGTCTTCTTGCCGATTCCCGGCACCTGGCTGAGCAACTCCGTGTTGCCACTCATAATGGCAGATGTTATCTGTTCGGCATTTAATGTCGTCAGCAGGGATAGCGCAACTTTAGGGCCGATGCCTGAAACCGTGATAAGCTGCTCAAAAAGTACAAGTTCCTGTGGCGACGAAAAACCATAGAGGGAAATATTGTCCTCTCTGACGTAGAGATGGGTATGCAACAGCACAGCACTCCCTGTATGACCCAATCTGCTTATCGTGGATCCCGGCACATTGACCATAAGGTTCAGCGGCCCTGCCTTCACGATAACAAAATTGATCCCTTTACTGATAAGGTTGCCTTCCACTGCTGCGATCATATTTCAATATCCTCTGGATAAAATCTGGTTGAGATGCCTCTGGTTCAGGTGGCAGATAGCAACAGCCAGCGCGTCAGCCGCATCGCTGGCCTCCGGCAGCCCAGAGACACCGAGTTGTAGCTTTACCACCTGCTGCACCTGGTCTTTACTGCTCCTGCCGTAATTCGTCACCATCTGTTTTACCTGTGTCGGCATATAGCGATACACGGGCAACCTGGCCTGTGTTGCCGCCAGGATGGCTACCGCCTGTGCCCGACCGATAGCCAATGCAGACCGCGCATTACCGGCAATAAAGGGTTCTTCCAGGGCAGCCTCCTGGGGACTGAACTCCGCAATAATGCCGGCGAGTTTTTCGTGCAGCAAACAAAGCCTTTGTTCGACAGGGACTTTCTGCGGGACTGAAATCACCCCACAACAGATCATGGAAATACAATTACCTGCATCTTCTTCCACAATCCCATATCCCATATTTAAAGTACCGGGATCAATGCCTAGTATGCGCACTCTTTATTCCTGCTTTACTGCGGCGGTTTACAGACAGGACAGGCGTGGTATCCTTCTGCTTGCGCCTGAGCAACAGTGTCGAACCATATTTTGGAAGGAAACGGGATCTTTCGGGCTATGCTACAGTCAGGATAATGATATTCACGAGTATACGTGCTGCCGATCCAATTTTTTTCGACGGAAGATCCGTCACCGGGTGGAGATGCTGTAGAAGCAACAGTCAATACTGCATAACCGAAAGAAGTGCCGGCCGGGTTGGTGGCACTCAGCGTATAAGTCGTAGTGGCGCCGGGTGAAACAGCCCTGGTGTTCACCTGAGGAACACTGCCGATACCATTGTCAATCGTAACCGATGAAGCACCGGCAATGCTCCAGGATAGCACCGCGGTTCCTCCTGGCGTAATTCCTTCAGGTGTGACCGTAAAATACCGGACGGTTGGTGGACCTGGTGGCGGAATGATATCGGTGGTCGAAGTACCTGCCACCGTCACGGTTACTTTCGCAGAATTGGTCCCGGCCGCATTGATCGCTGTCAGCGTATATGTCGTAGTAATTGCGGGTATTACAGTCCTAGTGCCGTTTGTAGCAACAGACCCCACTCCCCGGTCTATAATTACTGCGGTCGCTCCGGAAACATTCCAGCTCAGGACAACCTGCCCGCCTTCACTAACAGATACGGGATTGGCTGTGAACAAAGTTATCGCAGGCAAGCCTGGAGATCCAGCCATGCATGACGATACTAAGGCCGATATAAGTGAAATACAGATAATTAAAAATACCGGGTATACTTTTTTCATAGCACAATTTTTCTCAAAATCAACAAGTTTTGCGGGCAAATGCGTTAATTTCTAAATATATATCAGGCACGAAATAATTGAATGCCCGTTTAACCTCAGGCCTCGGTTTTCAATTTTTCGATAAGGGCGTCATTGTAATCCAGGTTGGAAAATACACGCTGGACATCATCAAGCTCTTCGAGTTTTTCCAATAGCTTCACCGTGGATAAAGCCTCTTTCTCAGCCAGTGTGACGATATTCTTAGGAATCATGGTGACTTCTGCAGATATGGACTTCTTGCGTTTTTCAATGGCCTGTTTCACGATTTCAAAATCATGCGGATCGGTGTATATTTCAAGTAATCCCTTTTCCACCTTAACGTCTGTGGCGCCGGCATCGATAGCGTATAGTGATAATTCATCGGCGTCGATGCCCGACGTATCGATTGTGATCACTCCCTGATTTTCAAAAATCCACGATACGCAGCCGGTTTCGCCAAGGCTGCCATTATAGCGGGAAAAAGTGCTTCTGACCTCCTGCACTGTACGGTTGCGGTTATCGGAAAGAGCTTCAAGCATTACCGCTACACCGGCGGGACCGTATCCCTCCAGTGTAATTTCCTGCAGCGCTGCACCTTCGGCAGCGCCTGAACCTTTTTTAACAGCACTCTCGATATTATCCTTGGGCATGTTACTTTCACGCGCTTTCTGAATAGCCAGCCGCAAGCGAAAATTACCTTCTGGATTGGGACCGCCCTGCCGGGTAGCTACTATAATTTCGCGTGTGAGCTTGGTGAACATGGCGCCACGCCGTGAGTCGGCCACGCCTTTTTGCCGCTTGATCTGAGCCCACTTTGAATGTCCGGACATGTTATCCCCTCGCCACAAAAATTTATTTGCTCTGTATAAAGAATAAACTATCTTTTAATCATTATGCAACACAATTCATACATATATTTTCATGCAGAAGCTGGATATATTTAGTGTATAATTAAGCGTCTGTTTTTTCCTTTCATTTTTCTATCTGAATTGCTTCGATGGATTGCGGATATGATGGCGGATAATGAATATGAACACAAGTAAAAACCTGCCTGTTTTAAAACGAATTGTAGAAGGTTATATGAGGCAGGTCCCCATGGTTCACGAACATTGCGACCGCTGTCTGGCAAGCGCCCGCTGGCATGCCAGTGCATTACTAATGGTAGTGGACGCTGCATTCGATTCCATAGGCCTGAATTATTTCCAGTCCGTCGTACCAAAAGTCGAACTTTTCAGACAGCAATTCGTCGAAACCGGGGAAATAGTTACACTGGAGGATCTGGCTAATGCGGACGATGATAAACTAAAAGGCATTTGGAGAAACGGCAGGTCATGGCAAGTGGCCAAAGAGATTGCATCTCATCTATCTTCCCTGAAAAAAAGGAACAGCCTGGATGACAGGGCCTCGCTGATACACTGGGCTAAGAACTCCAGCCTTGCACACTGGCAGATGGACCCGGTGGGGAGCATCCGGGGCGTGGGCATTAACACTTATCAATATCTCAGGATGATGGGGGGAGTGAACACCGTTATGCCGGATAAAATTGTTAAAAAAGTCATCTATGATATTCTGGATAAGGCCGGTGTGCCACGGCCTGAAAGTGATATTGATTTCGTTATTTTTGTTGAGAAAATGGCCCCCAAAGCGGGTTACGGGGCCATAGAACTCTGCTGGATGACATGGCTGGTACAATCGGAGGCCGGTTTAAGCCGGACAGAGAAATACGCTGCCCTGCTTCCCAAAATTTAATCTAGCTATGGCTTACGTTTGAGATTTAAATTGAAAAAAACAAGAATGCTTCCGGGACTGGTCACACGACCAAGTGAATATATCTATATCAGCCTCTTCGGCGCTTCACAGGCAACCTTATGGCAAAGCTTACATACCATAATTATTCCGGTTCTATTACTCAACATGGTCCCGTCCTCGGAGAAAAATTCTTATCTGGGTATTCTCACTTTTTGCGGTCTCATTATTGCCATGCTGGTACAACCCGTAGCAGGAGCGCTCAGTGATCAATCAGGCTTTAAATTAGGCAAACGCATGCCCTTCGTATTTTTCGGCGGCATGCTTACTATACTCGTCCTTCCATTGGTTGGTCTTGCACCGGGCTATAGCATACTCTTTATTTCATATTGCATACTGCAATTGGTTTCCAATATAGGCCAGGGCGCAAACATCGGTCTGATACCCGACCTCGTATCCCTTAGTAAACGCGGCGTTGCTGCGGGCGTAAAGACATGCATCGAGGTATTTGCCGGCGCTGTCTTTCTTGGTATTGCCATTGCTCCATTGATGAACGGTTATGCTTACAACCATGAAGATAACTATCTCTGGTTCGCCCTGGGTCTGCTGGCTTTGCTGGTTCTTCTGGCTGTTATAGCAATGCTGTCAACAATAAGGGAATTGGCACCTAAATCTGCCGGGCGACGGTTTCAAATATCCGATATTTTCCGCGCCTATATCTTCAATATTGGAACAGATAAAAGATTCCTTATCTTCATCACTTCAAGGCTGTTCATCCTTATGGCATTCGGTACGCTGCAGGGTTTCGCTCTGTACTATATTCAGGATGTAGTACAGATTCCCAATGCCGTGAGTATGGCAGGTAATCTGACAATGGTCACAGGCATACTCCTTCTACTTTCCGCGTACCCCGCGGGTCATCTTTCCGATAAAATCGGGCGTAGACCGGTAATACTAGTCTCCAGTATTTTCGGTATTGCCGGCATAACTATTCTATTGCTCACCAGGGATGCATCCGGTGTTCTCGTTTCCGGCGCCCTTCTCGGCATTGCCGGAGGCTCTTTTATGAGCACCAGCTGGGCGCTGGGCACCGATCTTGTACCCCTTGACGAAGCAGCGCGTTACCTCGGATTAACCAACATTGCCTCAGCAGGATCAGGAGCGTTAGCGCGGCTCATCGGGCCCGTTATTGATCATCTAAACGTGCAAGCTTCAGGTTTTGGTTACACTATCATGCTCATTGCCTGTATACTGTATTTCGTAGTAGGGACGATTCTCGTAATGTTCATCAAAGAAAAGAGGAATGTTGTCGCAAGAGCAGAATCCTGAACAAAAAAATAATCCACAAAAGTCATTCTGGAATCGTGACAGAGTTCTTCAACTGGTATCATTACTGCTTGTTCTCCTGCTGGTGGCACTTTTAATCTGGCAACAGGATAACATTCGAGAATTTGCGGTTGTACTGGCTAAATATTGGGGTTTGAAATACCTCGCCATTTTCCTGATATCACTGGCTGCTTCGGCCACGCTCATCATACCTATACCGGGACTGGCAATCACATCTGTCATCGGCGCTATCTCCATCAGCCCCTGGGATCCTCTCTTTATCGGAATAGCTTCGGGCCTCGGCGCATCAATCGGAGAGTCAACCGGTTATATCCTGGGTTACAGCGGCCGAATGGCCATGCCTGACAATAAATCATACGAGAGAGTGGTAGGATGGATGTCAAAATGGGGTACTCTCACCGTTTTTTTACTTGCGTTATTGCCCAATCCCCTGTTCGATCTGGCGGGCATTGCCGCTGGTGTTTTAAAATACCCGATCTGGAAATTTATACTCGTCGGCGCCGCAGGCAGACTACCCAAACATATTCTTTTTGCATACCTGGGTTACTGGGGTATCCTGCTTATGCCTGATAAATAATCCAGCCGATAATCATAAAATAACCGGGAGCCGCCATCGACTTCCGGTTATTATTTAATTCAGTATCTTCTAGATCAAGGACGTGGATGATGCCACGGCCAGTGCCAGTGCCAGTGCCATTGCCAGCCAGAATGGTTTGGAGCTGGTGTGTTGTACACCGGCTGCTTAACCACTACTACTTTGGGATCAGGTGTCGGATCCTGTACCGGGACAGGTACTGTTTTAGTAATAACAACCGGTGTAGTTTCAGCTGAAGTTGTGTAAGTGGCAGTTTCAGCTTGAGTTGCATCACTGGTACATGAAGTCATACAGGGAACCAGAAGCGCCAACATTAAAATTAATCCTACAATCGCTGCCTTTTTCATTTCATCCTCCTAACTCCATTCCTATTTTCTGTTTTATGAATATAGAAACTGTGTCTGCGTCAAAAAGGTTTATCAGTTTTGCCCTGGAGACTGCGAAATAGGAATATTTTCCTATATACATTTTACCCGCCAATTTTCCGATCAAAATTGTGACCTTTCGTTTCTTGAGATAAACTTGATTATTAAAAAATTGAGGTGAAGAAATGAAAGAAGTACCGGATTACGAAAAATACACAATCAGTGAAGAGGAAATGGGAAAACGTTATAAAAACTGGACTGAGTCCCTGGCAAGGCAGATGGTAGTGCTCTACAAAGTCGGTAAAGAGGTTGGCGGGGAGAAATTCGTCGAGAGACTCAAGGAAGAGTACCGAAAAGATGGGAAAAAAGGCGCTGCCATGTGGATGTCGCTGACCGGAAGCAAGCCTGAAGACTTTAAGGATTGCCTGGGCCTTCCCAAAGTACACGATCTTATAGATGATACATTTGCTAATTTCTGGAACGGGTATATTGAGAATACACCTAAGGCTTTTGAAAAAGAGCTCAACACATGCCCGGTTACGAAGCAGTGGTCAAAAGCACCCGAACTGTGCGAGATCTTGCTGGGTGAATCCCTCAAAGGTATGGCCGAAGCCCTGAACCCGAAATTTAAGACCGAGGGATTCTCCAAGCTATTGACCAAGGGTGATAAATGCTGCCGCTTCAGGGTTGAGATGGGGGATGATTAAATGCCGACTGATCAAAGCAGAGAAGAGCGTTTGAATCAGCTTGAAAAAAAGGCTGGCGATTGTGAGGAGCTTTTTGGCAACTGCGCGCAGGGCGCACTATTAGCCCTCCAGCAAGAGTTCGACCTGGGAGATTCCAATACCCTGAAAGCCGCGACGGCAATGCCCGGTATTGCGCTGAGAGGAGAGACCTGCGGAGCAGTTATCGGAGCAATCATGGCGCTGGGGCTGGCCTTCGGACGTGAAAAACCCGATGATTTTCAGGCTGTTCAACGTACGACAAGCGCGGCGCGAAAACTGTGCAAACAGTTCGAAGATGAATTCGGTGGATGCACCTGCCGGGATGTTCAGCATCACATATTCGGCAGGAGTTTTAACCTCACTGACCCGCAGGACCAGAAGGAATTTGTGAAAGCCGATGCTATTAAGAAATGCCGTGCACCTGCAGGAAAAGCCGCCCGGATTGCAGGCGAAATGATACTGGACAGCCTGAAATAAATTTTGGATTCTTGTTCACTGAATATCCCTTCGGATCACTGGTAAATCGGCGATCTAAAGATATAGATCACAAGCAATGTGATAAGAATCAGGGGCATGCCGATGTCGGCAAAGAACACCGGCCCGGCATTGCCCTGATTGAAATTCTTGGACTTCCGCATTTCTCTGATATGTATTGCCGCAGCGCCAAGCATAAACACTGAAAACGCAATCACCGTGGCAATCCAGAAATAATAGTGTATCCAGAAAGAGACTATACCGAGTACGCCCAGGGCTAGATTAGCCATGGCAACTTCGTATTGGAACGGATTGCCCTGAGGCCATCCGATTGACTGGGCCACCCTATCGGAAAAAACTGTGTGCCCGATAAAAGAGTACAGACCGCCCAGACCAACCATAATGATGAGACCGTCCATCAGCAATGTCTCAACAATATCGGAGCCGGAAAGCACAATCTGTATGATTGACAATATCAGCCATAAGACGAAGAGAAATACTACGTGCATAATCCCATCTTCTCCATGCTATGATGAATCAACTTTCTTCGTAAGTGCATATTTTATATTTTATTATCCAGGTAATCAATATTATTAGGAAATTCATTCATTCCTCAAATCATCTTCATTAAATCTTCATATGTACAGAGTATGCTGATAAAAAATTTGTAGGATAGTAATAAAATTATGGAAACGATGACACATTACATGGGATTGCTTGTAGCAAATCAGCCATGGAACCTGCTCATTTTTATGGCAATTCCCGTTATCTGTGCGGAGACCCTGGCTATTACAGAGTTGGTAATCCTGTTTAATAAAAACCTCACCGGTACAGTACGAAAGATTAATAAGGTAACGGGAATTATAGCGGGATTTTATTTTCTGGGAATTTTCCTCTACCTGTGGATAAACGCTATCATTCCGATTACTGCGGGGCATCAATGGAGAGGACCGGCGGACATCATAGCAGTTGGGTTCTATCTCAGCGGTATCATCCCATTACTTGGCATAAGCCTGCTCGAAATAAACTCTGTTGCCCGGCAAAGAGATCCCCTGGGGAAATTAAAGCTCCATGCAACGTTTGTCGGCATTTTTCTGGTCGTCGCCCACGTAGCTATGATATTCGGCATGATGAATCCAGGCGTACTCGGATATGTTGCACCAGCGATGTAAACAAAGGTAACTCATGTTTACCAAATATATTTAGCCGTGAAGATAAGGAGCGCGTTGGATGAAACTCTATGAAATTGTCGTCAAAGATATCATGCGTCGTAAACGCCGGGTGTTATACGCGGCGCTGGGTGTTGTAATCGGGACAATGACCGTGGTAGGGATACTCACAATCGCTTCTGCCGGGGAAACTAAAATATACAGGCAACTGGAGCAATACGGCCCTAATTTAACGGTCATCCCTGCTATCAATAACCTTGATATGAAACTGGGTAATCTCAGCATGGGGACACTGACTGTAGGAGACAATTATATACCGCAAGAACAGCTCTTAAAGATCAGGCAGATAGCAGATAGCAGTATCAGGCAAGCCTTAAATATTACCGATGAGGGTGACATCGCTACCATTGCTCCCAAACTTTATGAGAATACGAAGATAAACGGCGTTTCCCTGGTAGTTGTGGGCGTAGACCCTCAGCAGGAGAGAATTGTCAAAACATGGTGGGAACTGGCAAAAGGTGATTATCTAAATGAACCTGACCAGGCGCTGGTCGGTGCGATAGCAGCCGATCTATTGAAGCTAAATGTGGGTGACACCATTGCACTAAACGGAAGTAGCACAAAGGTCAGCGGGATACTCAAAGAAACAGGTTCAGCCGATGATTATCAAATATTTATTCCACTGGCTACGGTTCAAAGCGCGTTTAATAAAGCAGGGATGATTTCCTCTCTTGATATTCGCGCCCTGTGCAACGCCTGCCCGGTGGAGATGATCGCGGATAGCATAAATAAGAATATACCGGGAGTTCGAGCAATCGCTGTAAAACAAATTGCAAAATCCGAAATGGGGCTGGTGGAGAAAATGAATAACCTGATGCTGGCTCTTGCCGGTATTACCCTGGCAGTCGGATTGTTCGGTGTCATTAATACGATGATGGCATCGGTCCACGAAAGGATCAAAGATATCGGAATTATGAGAGCAGTCGGGGCATCACGCAAACAGATTATCAGGATTTTTATCTATGAAGCTGTTTTCATTGGCATTGTGGGTGGCCTAATCGGATATTTATTCGGGACTGCCCTGGCCTATATAATCGGTCCTCTGATCTTCGAGGGAACTACCATTTACGTTGTACCTCAATATTTCCCGCTGGCCTTGATTATGTCAATCGTTGTTGCCGTCGCGGCTACGATTTACCCTGCCATCCAGGCCTCGGAGATAAGGGTCGCTGACTCGTTCAGGTCGGTGTAATCTACGCGGCCATTACGAATAAAGGAGTGCGGTATGTTAAAAGTTAGCAACGCAACAAAAATATACGGCGAGGGGCCGACCAGGGTAGTCGCTCTTGATAATGTTTCTTTAACTGTAGAAGACGGCAACTTTATTGTTATCATGGGCCCCTCGGGTAGCGGTAAATCCACACTGTTAAATATTATAGGTGGACTGGATTACCTTACCAGTGGAGAAGTTATTTTAGATGGAAAACGCATCGACGGCTACGATGAAAACGCTCTTGTAGGCATCAGAAGGGGTAAGATTGCCTATGTTTTCCAGCAATATCACCTGCTTCCGTCGCTCACCGCACTAGAGAACGTTCTTCTGCCCCTGATCTTTGCCGGAGATGTGAACAGCGAAAAGGGTGCTGTGGATATTTTAAAAGGTGTCGGTTTGGAAAAAAGAGCTGATCATAAACCAAGTCAGTTAAGCGGCGGTGAGCAGCAGAGGGTGGCCATCGCACGGGCACTCGTTAATAGTCCCGGCCTTATCCTGGCAGATGAACCTACAGGAAACATGGATCACAAGACGGGTTATGAAATCCTTGAACTTTTTAAACGGCTCAATGAAGGGGGACGCAGCATTGTTATGGTAACTCACAGCCCGGATATCGCCGGATATGCAAAGGAAATCATTACTTTGCAGGACGGACAAATTACAGGCCGGACCAAACAGGTGTAATACCAAGATAATCAACTGGATAAAAGTAATTCGCTATTGAAGGAGGGCACTACTAATGCAGGGGAAGGCAACGCTATTAATAATTCTGTTTTCGCTGGTTCTCGTCCTTGTCGCCTGCGCAAACCAGGCTTCTATATCAACTCCAAGCAAAGTCCCTGCAACAGGAGCAACGCAACAGGTTGCCGGCGGTAGTACGGCATCCACAGCGCCAACGGCGGCGACTGTAACACAAGTATCCAGGCCTTCAGGAATAATAAAGGCCAGGGAAATTATTCCTGCTGTAGCAGAAGATGTTGTTTCCATCCCCGTAAGCACAGTACAGAATGTGTGGAACACCCACTTCGAAACAGCAACCCCGAATGGGAAATGGGATTTATGGCCTACATTCTGGATAACAATATTTATGTGCGCGCCAGCGTTTGCCCCCCGTGCAGGGGTAGGACCTACTCACTGGACGGGAACGTCCTGGTTTGTGATATGTGCGCCACCACTTTCAACACTAAAACCGGAGTGGGAATTGCCGGAGCTTGCGTGAACTATCCCAAAGCATCTGTACCTTATACGATCGAGGATGGTAAAATCAAGATGAACACAGGCGACCTAATAACTGCATATCAAAACACTTTAAAACCTGGAATGCCTTAATGACAGAAAGTACAAACGGTTTTTGCATACTTTATCCACCTATCAGCTTAAAAATACTTCGACTTTTGCATTGCCGGTGATCTTTTCGAGTTCACTGGTGAAAACCGTCCCCTCGAATCCAGCTTTACGGCGAAACTGATAGTGGAGGCTGACACGGTTATCCACCACCGACATGGTCTGCATTCGAAGATCACTCAGTTTCTCCTTGAGAAATGAGTTTATTTTGGCGTCCAGGCCGGGGAAGATTGCCTGGTCAACAGTTATTATCAGATTGCTGCGGCCAGAAAATGCAAAACGGTTTGCAGATAATCCCTGTACAGCAAGAACAAGCAAAGTTACTGAAAAAAGCAATACTGCAACAAGATAATTTTTTGTCGCAGCCAGGATCGAGGAAGCGATCAGGAGAAGCAGGAAGCCAATCTCGGCCGGGTCCTTCACAGGTGTCCGGAAACGCACAAAGGACAGGGCGCCCAGCAAACCCAGGGACAGCGGTATCGATGTCTGAATACCGAGAAACAGTGTGGTAATCGCCGGACCACCGAGAAGGAATGTCCTGTGTACTCCTGCCCCGATATTTTTGGAGCCATAGAAAAATTGGTACATGAAATACGTGATCACCGAAGCCAGCAAAGAGAAGGCGATGGGAATTAAAGCGTCCCCTATACTGAGAGGTTTCTGCAACTCCTCAAACAATGTAACAAGTTGTTCTAACATATCGAGTCTCCTTAATCACTATTTAACTGTTATTCCGGAAGGCGATAGCCGGCCTGTAGCGCCGGGCCGTGCCATGTGTGAATCAAGACAGGAGGAATATTTGGAGAACCTGCTCCAATTGATATCCAGAGCCTTGATAATTCTCAATATTACCGGCAACTCCATGCTTGATCCTTTAATCTCCATCACTCCGCCGGGTAATTCCAGATCATGTTCCGCATAGCCGATGCCCGGCATAACCATGCTTGAACGAATATGACAATCAATGGCAATATGATAACCTGTTACTACCTCAACAAAACGGTAGCGCCAGTAGGATATTTCGATAATCGGAAGCAGTGGTTCCGCAGGAAAGTAGCCGAACTTGAACAGCGTATCGGATAGCACTGAATTAGATATGATGCCGTTACTGAGCTTCGCCGGAGTGAGATTATCAGAGGGAACCTGTAATTCAAGGCGCTGTTTGGTGCTGGAAAAGCCCCGCCTTGATTTCAACTCCAGGTAAATTGCCTGCTTCCCCTCTGTACTCCAACTACGCCCGTACCAGCGGATACGAACCTTATTCTTAACCAGTTCACCCGAGTCCGAAGCATCATATTGATCCAGATTTGCGGTATCAAAATAGAGGCTGTTTATCTGTTCTGCAGGATAATTGCCATCTGCGCGACAGATACTGCGCAATAAACCGTATGCTGAGTCCACCTTTTCAGGTGACAAATAAAATTTGCGCTCTATTCTCTGAGGAAGGTGATCTCGATTGGATGTCAAATCACATAGTTGTACGGACATTTTTCTCAGGCATTCCTTCTACATTAATCTGAGTTGAGTTTGCGCTCCAGTAAACCTGATTGTTGCTGCTTTATCTGTAGTAAACAAGCTAGATCTCCTGCGGGTGGGTCGCCCCGGCTTCCGCTGCTGCATCCCCGGTGTGGTATAACAATTCCCGGGAGGCATGGGATTGTCAGCATTTTCGTCACGTTCTTTTGCATTTTCCACTTCATAGATTGCGGATACAGGAACGCAGCAGCGGATCGAAGTGCTCTGTATTTCGCTACTTTGCAGGACCGGTCGGTCCCTGCCCGGCAGGCGGGGTACCGCCCTGCGGAGGAGCGCCATCAGGAGGAGGATTCCCACCAGGGCCCCCTGCGGGTATTCCCAGTGCTTCGAGTAGTGCCGCCTCGGTTACACCCAGTTTACTGGCTATTGAAGCCATATCAGGCGGCTTTTGCTGCGTAGTTCCCATAGCATCCTTCAGTTGCTGCTCGGTTACGCCCAGCTTGGCAGCAGCGGCAGCAAAATCGATTGCAGGCGCTGATGGTCTGCTGCCCGGTGTAAAATTGTCTGATGGGGGAGACTGCATACCCTGATTAGCTGAAGAAGGCTGTTGCCCAGGCGATGCAGGCTGCTGGTTGTTTGATGCAGGTTGCTGATTGGTTGTGGCCGGTTGTTGAGATGAGGACTGCTCATTCCCCGCTGTTTCACAGCCGGCTGCGGCAATTATTATTACGCCCGTAAGCACAACTGCTACAAGTGCTGTTGTCCACTTCATTTAAAATCTCCTTTTTCTTTTATTGAAATCGTCGGCCTTTAATCAGCTTTTAGATTACAACAGAAAAGAGAGCTTTCAGTAGTGCATAAAATCATGAGGTCGCACATGTAACCCTTACTTAATTAATGAAATTTAATGACAGGTGTCATAATGAGTTACCCGAATGCGTGACCCGGGTAACATGAAATATGGAAACGCGCTAAACTATAATTAGTTCATGCTGGAAAGAAATGCCCAATCGGATGCCATCAGCCTGATCAGATTCGCTTCATTTCTCTTGATCGTATATCTGATTGTGCTGGCTATAGTTAATCTGATCTCGGGACCGCCGCAGCATAATGCGCAGTATTACTATATTTTTTACGGATTTATAGCTGCCCTTTGCTTGTGTCTGGCTTACTGGACATGGATTCAAAACCGTCTTGGGAAGGCCTTTGTCCCTTTAATCATCATCATCCTTACCGTAGGGCCGATAATCAGTAACTGGTTTATCACCAATCTATCACCTTTCAATATGCCATCTTCACCGGATAATCCGGTGTTAAGGCCGCTTCCCTTCCTCTTTATCGGGCTTTTGCTGGTGGCCTGGCAGTATAAATGGCAATATATACTGTTAATAGTGCTGGGAATTGCGGGATTGAATCTTGCCACTGTTTGGACCACTTCTCAACCTCATACAGGCCCCTTCATGGGTGGCCTTAATATCACCCTGATCCAAACAGTTATATTCCTTGCACTGGGATTTTCCATCAGTTATCTGATGACCAGGCTTCGGGAACAACAGCGGTCTCTGGAGAGGGCAAATATAAGCCTGACTCATTACGCCAGCACGCTGGAGAGTCTTGCCACAAGCCGCGAGCGCAACCGCCTGGCACGGGAACTTCATGATACATTAGCCCATACGCTGAGCGGCCTCTCCGTCCAGCTGGAAACAGTCAAGGCTTACTGGGACATGGATAACCAGACGGCACGTGCCACTATGGAAAAATCATTACAGGCAGCTCACGAAGGCATGGAGGAGACCCGCCGTGCGTTGAAGGCCCTGCGCGCCAGTCCTCTTGATGATCTGGGGCTGGAACTTGCACTGAGAACGATGCTCAAAGATACAACGGCAAGTTCACATCTGGAATATGAACTCATAGTACAGGATACTATGCCGGTGCTGTCCCCTGATGTCGAGCAGTGTATTTATCGTGTGGCCCAGGAAGCCGTTACAAACGCATTTTATCATGCCAGCGCTAAAAAAATAGCCGTTAAATTGGAATACACAGGCGAAAAAGCTTCGCTTACCATAGTTGACGACGGTCAGGGATTCGATATTGATAAAATCAATAACTCGGGCCATTTCGGTCTAGTAGGTATTCGGGAGTGGGCGCAACTTGTCGGAGGAGATTTAAAAATTGACAGCAAACCGGGTTCCGGAACTACAGTGCAGTTGACTATATGATATGGAGAAAAGAACGATAAAAATACTTATCTGCGATGACCAGGCCATCGTCCGGGATGGTCTGGCCATGTTGCTTAAACTTGAACCGGATATCGAAGTTATCGGTATTGCTGAAGACGGTGCTGCAGCCATTGAGTTGACCGCTAAAGAGAAGCCGGACCTGATATTAATGGACTTAAAAATGCCGTTTGTCACCGGGGTTGAAGCGACCCGGCAGATCAAAGCCCGTCATCCTGAGATAAAAGTTCTGGTGTTGACTACCTATGACGATGACGAGTGGGTTTTTGACGCTATACGCGCGGGAGCAGCGGGTTATCTTCTAAAGGATACACCCCGAGATGAGCTAATCAAGGCGATCAGGGGCACTTTATCAGGAAAAACATTCCTCGATCCGTCTATCGCAGGAAAAGTGCTCGAACAGGTCCCCAGCCATCATACGCAACCTTCCACACTATTAACCGGTAAGCTCACAGAGCGTGAAACTGATGTGCTCACTTTGATAGCCAGGGGCTCAAGCAATGCTGATATCGCAGCAAGGCTTTCCCTTTCGGAGGGCACGGTACGGAACCATGTCAGCTCGATACTGGCAAAATTGAATGTCTCCGACCGGACACAGGCAGCGGTTATCGCCATCCAGCACGGGCTGGGCCGCAATTAGCATTTTCACGCTCCCCTAATACATCTTTCTTAGTGCAGATTATTTACAATCCAACGTACTAAACTATATTGTAAATATGGTCAGCCAGCTGAATATAAAAAAGGGGCTCTACATTTATTTGAGCCCCTGAAATACTCTGGTGGAGGCGAGGGAGGGTCGAACTCCCCGTCCAGAAAAAAGTTGCCAGCACTTCTACAGGCTTAGTCTGTACTTTAATGTCGCCTGCTTAACCTCTACAGGCGGAGTTTAAGCGGGCCAGCTGATAAATCTTAGATAGTCCTCATCAGCATCGGGACTGTCGCATCCCGGCATTTCGTCGCCCAATCCCAACCCACCGGGACGAGGCCGGGTTGGACGAGCAGCCTAGTTAGGCCGCTACTGGAACTGCTTCTTCGGCAGTTGTATTGTGCCACCTGATTTACGAGGTAGATGGCGCCTCGGCCTGCCGTACTGTAGGCTCTTCCCTGTCGAAGCCACGCGCCCCCATATTATTTTGTTGGTAAAGTGCTCATCCGGGCCGGCGTTTCAGCGCCCTTTCGACTTCGCGCTCGGTATCCCTTTTTGCAATCACCGCACGCTTATCGAACTGTCGCTTGCCACGTCCCAGACCCAGCTCTAATTTAGCTACTCCCTCTTTAATATATAACCGTAAAGGTATCAGAGTCAAACCTTTCTGATCTGTCTGTGCAGCCAGCTCGGCAATCTGTTTACGATGCATAAGCAACTTACGCCGCCGGTCAGGCTGATGGGTATCATGGGACGCTGCCTGATAAGCGGCTATATGTGAATTATACAGCCACAGCTCACCATTATCCGGCCTGGCATAAGCATCTCTGATATTCACCCGGCCCGCCCTGATCGACTTGATTTCAGAGCCTTTCAAAACAATGCCGGCCTCATAGCTCTCCAGGATGTGATAATCATGATAAGCTTTTTTATTTACAGTAATCGCCTTGGTACTTTCCATATGTGTTACAATTCTAACATTCAGGGGGCGTAAATTATATAAGGGGGCGTGGTATTATGTCCAGTTTCTTCGAAAAATACTGGCTCATTATTGCGGCGGTTCTGGTAGTCAGCCTGATGACAGGTATCGTTTTTCTGATCGTCAGATTATCTCAGCTCCAACCGGTGGAAATAACCATACAAGATTCACCGGTACTGGCCTCCAGCAGCAAAATCTACGTCGGCGGAGCTGTGGCCAGACCCGGTATATATCCGGTCAAAGGCGACGACACGCTCTCCACGGTCATCGAATCGGCAGGCGTTGCGGCTAATGCCGACCTGGAAAAGATTAGAATCTACATACCGTTAAAGGATCAGTCAACTCCACCTCAGAAGATTAATCTCAACCGCGCTGAAGCATGGTTGCTGCAGGCGTTGCCCGGCATAGGCGAAGGCAAGGCCATGGCAATCATAGACTACCGTAATAAAAACGGCCCGTTCCGCAATATCGACGACATCCTTAAAATTGAAGGCTTTGGCACTTCCATCATGGAAAAAATCAGGGACTTTATCAGCGTGGAGGATTAGCTCTGCATGCCCCTCCTCTATCTCAGCATTTCGTGGCTTACAGGTATCTTCATCGGATCGATTATCGCATTGCCGGCATGGTTGCTGGCTCCAGGCCTTTTCTTAGTACTACCGGCAATTTTTCTTAAACGTTATAGAAAAATCTTTCTGCTCTCCGCTTTCTGCTATCTGGCTGTGATCGGCGGAGCATTACGATATGAGTCAACGATTCAACCGCTGGACAATACCCGGCTCCAATATTACAACGGGAAAGGCGTATGTCAGATACAGGGCATGGTATCGGATGCGCCGGAAATTAAAAAATCGTCAATTTCTTTCCGCCTTTCAGCAGACAATCTTACTTTCAATGATACCGCATGCAACGTCAGAGGAGACGCTCTCGTAAGGCTGCCATTTTACAAGGACGTTCGATACGGTGATGTCCTGCTGCTTACGGGAGAACTTGAAACACCTCCCCAATTCGACGATTTTGACTATAGGAATTACCTTGCCAACCAGGGGATCAATTCAGTTCTGAACTACCCGAAAACCTCAGTGCTGGAAAGGCATCGGGGATGCATGCTTTTTACCTGGATTTATGACCTTCGAGATAAGCTGGCGCAAAGCCTGTCCGTATCGATGCCGGAGCCTCAAAGTTCTCTGGCCCAGGCAATCCTGCTCGGGCTAAGAGGGAATATTCCCGCCGATCTAATGCAATCATTTTACTATACCGGCACCACCCATCTTCTGGCCATCTCCGGACTTAACCTTACTATCATCCTCGGCATGATAGTTGCAGCAGCCATTCTGCTCTTCGGCCGAAAAAACAAACTCTATATATGGATTTCGCTATCGTTGATATGGCTTTATACCCTTCTCACCGGCATGCCCGCAACGGTTGTACGGGCAGCTTTTATGGGGACTGTTTTCCTGCTGGCAGAACTAGCCGGGCGGCAGCGGAACTCAATAGCCGCCCTGGCTCTCACAGCAGCTTTAATGGTGGGACTGGAGCCACGAATCCTCTGGGAAACGAGTTTCCAGATGAGCGCCCTCTCCATGCTCGGCCTGGCTCTGGTAATTCCATATTTTTACAGGGATTACAGTATAGCTGATAATCCCCGACACTCTGTGAAAAACCTGGTAATCGTCGGATTCGGTAGCACCCTGGCCGCAGTATTGGCTACCTGGCCGGTGATAGCCGTCAATTTCCACCAGTTTTCACTGGTCAGCATGCCCGCTACTTTTTTCGCCATGCCATCTTTACCAGCCATCATAGTCACCTCAATATTAACAGCTGTGGCAGGATTGATATGGCAACCTCTGAGTTGGCTGCTGGGTCTTACAGCCTGGCTGTTCCTCAGTTATTTCCTCCTGATCATACAAATATTCAGCACCCTGCCACTCGTTTTTATCCAGGATATTAACCTTGAGTTTTGGCAGGTGATACTGTATTACATCATACTGGCAGCTACCCTACTGATATTGCAGAATTATCCGCGTTTTCTTGATCTGCTTAGATCTTCCGCATCTGAAACGGCTGCTGCTATTAACTCTCTGAAAGCAAGACCGCTCAATAGTTATGCAGTGTATGTTGTTTCTATATTGCTGGCAGCAAACGTCCTGGTCTGGATTGCCTTTGTCTGCCTGCCCGATGGCAAGCTTCATGTATGCTTTCTCGACGTCGGGCAGGGGGAATCGATTTTAATCCGAACCGGCCAGGGGCAGAATGTTCTTATAGATACCGGGCCCGATCCCAAATCGGCAGCTGTGCAACTTGGCAAAAGCCTTCCCTTCTGGGATAGAAAAATAGATATGCTGATATTAAGCCAACCCCAGTCCGACCACACCTCAGGCTCGCTTCAGATTATGCATACTTATGCAGTTAAAACCGTGGCATTATCCGCGCTACCATCAAATTCTGTATTCTACGAAGAGATGGATAAGCTGATTGCACTTAAATCTATTAAAACGCTATCCTTGCAATCAGGGCAGGAGATATCGCTGGGAGGCGGCGTTAAACTATTTGTTTTAACTCCACCCGCCGACCTGCTTGAAGGCACTGAGGATGATATTAACAACAACTCGACTGCTCTGAAGTTGAAATGGAACAATATAGATTTCCTGCTCACCTCGGACATCGAAAAAGAAGCAGAGAAGTACCTGATGGAAAACAGGATCAACCTTCACAGCGCCGTCCTGAAAGTCGCTCATCACGGCAGCCGTAACTCGACATCTGATGATTTTCTTGCCATAGTCCGCCCTGCAGCGGCCGTAATTTCGGCAGGCGAGCAAAATAGGTTCGGCCATCCCCATCAGGAAGTCCTCGACAGGCTAAATGAATGGATGGGTGAAAATATGGTTTTCATCACCAGTAAATGCGGTACGGTGGAATTTATCTCTGATGGGCAGAAGCTCTGGTATAGAACGGAGAAAGTAATAAGTAAATAAAGCCGGCATCTGTAAATGAAAATAAATTTTAGTCAATTCGATTATAATAGGGTTAAATAATTAAACGAATATTATGTGTGCCATGAGGAGGAACAGATGAACGACAGGGTTGCTATATTCATAGATGGTAGCAATCTTTACCACTCTTTAAAGAACATTTATAAAAGATATGACCTTAATTTCACCGAGTTCGCGCGCAAGCTCTGCGGCAACAGGCGCCTTATCAGGACATATTATTACAACGTATTGCAGGATCCAGGCCAACGTGTGGAAGGGACACGTGAGCAGGGAGATTTTCTGGAAACTCTACGCAAATCTCAGTATTTCGAACTAAGGCTGGGTACTACTAAACTATCACAGGGCATACCTGTGGAAAAAGGCATCGATGTGATGCTGGCAACAGATTTACTCTATTTCGCGGCAAACAATTCTTACGATATCGCCATCCTGGTAAGCGGAGATGCCGACTTCAGCTACACGCTGCAGGTAGTGAAAAATATGGGCAAACATGTAGAGGTTGCTTATTTCGAACATGCGGTATCCAAAGACCTGCTGACGATTGCAGACTATCTGCATCCCCTGGATACCAAGTTTTTTACAGGTTTATGGACCAGTGGTTATAAGCGGTCCAAAAGAAAAAAACCTGCGCGGCACAGGCAGATAGTTAATGCCACCGCAGTAGTCAATAAGGTCAACACCGAGGAAACAAACCAATTACCCGCAGAAAGTTTTGCTGCGCCCCCCGCGGAGTTCAATCCGCCTCTTTTATAAACGATAATTGCGGATATCGGATTTTTAAATCGGCGGGTGAAACTTTGTCGCCCGACATATCAAGGGCTATACTTTTTTCAGCATCATCCACAATAAGAAAAACAGCCTGTTTGGTAATATAACAGGAATCAGAATCCTTGATATTCCACCAGTTTAATGAAAGCTTTACCACTGGAGTAAGGATGAATTTCCCCACGATCAACGGTTTTTCTGCAGATATAATTTCGCTTTGCATTATTTCTGAATCCACTTTTGTCCGGCACGCCAGACGGAGGGAGAACAGACGAACATAACACATGGTATCAGCACCTTAATGGGGCGAACCAGTATATTGCCGTAAAGATGTCCGTCCAGCATCAAATCCTCTTCAAATACCGGCTGCAGGTTAATTTCGCCTTTTACCGATTGTTTCAAAATAAGAACCAGCGGCAGTATCAATCCGGTCATCATGCCTGTATAATAATCATCTCCCAGGCTAAACTTTGCATCCGCAGAGATTTCTTCTATCCTGACACCACTTTTCAGCCTCTTTAACAAGGTCCAGATGCTGTTCCATAGACCGTTTACCTGCAGTAAATCATATAGCCTGGAAATCCGGGACGATCTTTTCTTTTCCAATCCTTTTTTAGCCTGCGGCCGGATTTTTTTCTTGCGTGTTAATTGAAATTCCCAGTTCAGTAGCTGAAAAAAATACGTGAGGCATATCTTTACATCGGCACTGCCGCTGATCCTGGCCCGGATTAATATTTCAAGCGGCAGACAAAGAAGAAAGATACATAGAAGTACTAAAGCCAGTATGAATATCAGGAAGGTCAAGCTCAGTCTTCCTTTTTACGCTCTCCCCATTTCTCGGCGATCTTCTCCACCACACCAGGCACTTTCTCACCCAATTTCTCGATAGCTGCTGCAACACTGCTTTTTATCGGCTCAATGCGGACACCGTCTTTATCTATCACAATGATGGCAATCGGCCGCATTCCACCGGCCCCACCGGCTCCACCTGTATTGGCCTTGGCACCCTCTACAGATTGCTTTGCATCGCCCTTGCCACCTCCCGCAGCGCCAAATCCAAAACCCATGCTCAGCAGCGGTATGAGTGTTGTCTCACCAACAGTAATCGGTTCGCCTATGACAGTCTTGCTGCTAAGTACTTTCTCAATCTGATTTAATGTTGTCTTAACCATATTTTCGACATCTTCCATTTGAATCCCTCCTTAAAACGCGGGCAATGGAACAAAACCAATGTAATCACATTTTAACGTAACCAGCGACAAGTGTTAAGTAATCAGCAAAACTTACGGGCCATTGCGGAATACGAAATCATTTCGTGGCGTTGTAAATATCAATGTTCCCGATATCAATCCATTTCTCATTAAAAGGATGGGCATGCACGTGGTCTCGATCAACAATAAAAGTAATGAAATTGCCCAGGTTGTCCCTTTTTGCATTACAGCAGAACTCATTTATGAGCGGAAATACCCTTTTGGGTATGATCCAGCAGGCAGTGGCGATCAAGCTTGATTTCGGCGCAGCCGGCTTCTCTTCAAGCTCCGTTATTACCCTGTCAACAATCTTAACCACACCGTACTGCGTAGCGTTTTTAGGATCACCTACGTCATAAACAGCCACCAGAACATGTTCGCCGTCAAATGCACTGATAAACTTCGATAGATCGAACTCAAAATAGTTATCGCTGCCAAATAATAGCAGGTCTTCCTGAATGTTTAATTTATTGATCCAGTGGTTGAGCGACCCGATAGCGCCAAGCTTTTCCTCATCCGAGTACACTTCCTCCACGCAAATCATGATTTTCCTGTTCTGCTTGTTTTGCCAATCTTTAAACTCGGACTCGAATTTTTTATTCACATTGACCATGATTTCAATACCAGGCGGAATCTTATCAACGATATGATTGATCATGGGTTTACCTCTATAAGGCAACAGGGCTTTAGCTTTATCCAAAGTCAAAGGGTACATCCTGGTGCCGAAACCGCTGGCAAGTATCAGGCATTTCATGGTCTGGATCACTCCCGCTTGAAATTTGATTTTATTCTGAAAATACAGTTTACCCCACACAGGTTCCGTTATCAATACTCAGCCAGCCTCTGTTAATGGACAGTAAGTCGAACCGAACATAAAATATAAACATGATCAGGAAACCATTCCGCCGCCTGCAAATCATCGGTGAGAAAGATGTAATATTACAGGGGCACAAAATAGGCTACCAGCTCAAGCAGAGTTCGAGGATAAGAGGTATCAGGCTTGAGATACGCAGTGATTCCGGGCTTTCAGTTGTCGTGCCCAGAAAATATTCGCAGCAGGCAGTTGATGATCTCCTCAAAAGCAAATCATGCTGGATTTTTCGCCACCTGTCTGCGGACGAACCTCGACAGATGCCGCTCTTTAATAAAGAAGCTGACCATGGTGATAAGCTGCCTTTCATGGGGAAAAACATTGAGATTGCTCTTGCCCCTGATAAAGCAAAAATCCCGGTCATCGAACTGAAAGGAAACCGGTTGATCGTTTTTTCCGACGGTGCAAAACCCGATATGGCTGTGTTGCTTGAGAACTGGTACCGCGAACAGGCGGCAACTATATTAAAGAACAAGGCTGACGATTTCAGCGCATTGTTGGGCCTCACTTACAGGAAGCTTCTCATCCGCGGTCAGAGAACTCGGTGGGGCAGTTGCTCGCGGTTGGGCAATCTGACACTCAACTGGAAGCTACTGCTGGCGCCTGAACCTGTGATAGATTACGTTATTATTCACGAGCTTTGCCACAGGAAACACATGAACCATTCCAGGAAATTCTGGGACATGGTGGCAGGATACTGCCCGAAGTGGAGGGCACACAGGCAATGGCTGCTGGCACATGAAGACGAGCTTAAAGCAACCGCAAGCTTTAAAGCATATAAATTTATCTACTCATAAATGATTAACCAGTCAATTGATTTGATCTCACCGTTTGACACAAAGCTATGATGGGCGTTAACATATGTGTTTGTTGCCTGTAAATAATCGGCAGTTACAAATCTTAGTATGGCGCAGAAATCGTCTCTCAACAATAGACCGCTTGAGATCAGGTGGCATGGGCGCGGCGGGCAGGGAGCTATCACTGCCGCCAAGATCATAGCTCAGGCGGCTTACCTTAAAGGCTATCAGGGAGTAACAGCAGCCCCTTCGTTCGGCGCAGAAAGGCGAGGCGCACCTGTAAGCGCTTCAACCCGCATCTCCCATGAACCTGTTCTGGTGGTCTCACAGGTTGAGAATCCTGACATTGTCGTAGTGCTGGATCATACATTACTCAAATATCCGGACGTTACGCAGGGCCTGAATAAAAACGGCTGGCTGATAGTGAACTCCCCGCTTCCACCCAAAGAGCTCGGCATCAAAGGCGACTTCAACATAGCTACCGCAGATGCCACCAAAGTCTGCCAGGACCTGGGATTAATAGTAGCCGGACTTGTCATCGTCAACACGGCTGTGCTCGGAGCCGTAATCAAGGCAACTAAAATAGTTGACTTCTCCGCTCTGGAAAAGGTCATACGGGAGAGATTTTCCAACAGCACAGTCGACATTAACCTGTCAGCTATCAATAAGACATACGAAATAACGAGGCTGGCAAAGTAGGTATTAACTATTATGGGCACCAGAGAATGTAATCATATCTGTGACGAATCCTCACCTGGCATAGGTGAAGCAGGCATAACCGGTGAATGGCGCATCGATGTGCCTTTCATAGATGAGAAGAAATGCATTCCTGCTCGGTCAAATAAACCGACTTGCTTCCTGTGCTGGCTATATTGTCCCGAAGCGGTCATTACTAAAAGTATTCCACCGTCCATCAACCTGGAATATTGCAAAGGATGCGGAATATGCTCGCAGGTGTGCCCGGTACAGGCCATAACCATGTTACCCGAGGAAAAAATGTGAGTCTGACATAATGGCTAGCCAGAAGAAATCTAACATACACATTTTAGATGGCAACCAGGCGGCTGCTATTGCGGCTAAATTAAGCCGCGTCCAGGTAATCGCCGCATATCCAATCACGCCCCAAACGCCTTTAACGGAGCAACTTTCCCAATACGTTGAAGCAGGCGAACTGCAGGCAGAATATGTAGCCGTTGAAAGTGAGCACAGCGCTATGGCAGTATGCACTTCTGCCTCACTTGTGGGCGCACGCGCCTTCACAGCTACTAGCTCTCATGGATTGGCATACATGCATGAGATGCTGCACTGGGCTGCAGGCGCCAGGCTCCCTATTGTGCTGGCATGTGTCAACCGTGCCATCGGAGCGCCCTGGAATGTGCTCAACGATCAACAGGACTCTATTTCCCAGCGCGATACCGGTTGGATACAGATATACTGTCGCAACAACCAGGAAATAATAGACTCCGTGATCCAGGCTTTCCGGATTGCAGAGATCGTCCATGTTCCTGTCATGGTCTGCTATGACGGGTACATACTTTCCCACACAGAGATGCCTGTCGATATACCCGACCAGACTGATGTGGATAAATACCTGCCGCCTTATCAGGCGCATACCATACTGGATCCATCCAATCCCAAGAACTACAACCTTGTAACACTGGCCAATCCCCGCATGGGAGTGGACGGCAAGCTGTGTCACGGGTATATGGAACTGCGCTACCTGCTGCAGGAAGCCCTGCAGAACTCCAGAGAAACCATATTGCAGGCAGGCAGAGAATTCAATGAGGTTTTCGGCAGGGACTACTCTGATATGTTCTGGGAGGACAGGGAAGACGCTGAGATCACCATCGTCGCTATGGGCAGCCTCGCCATGGAGGCCATCGTGGCTGCCGATATGCTCCGCGAAGAAGGCATTAGAGTAGGAGTCCTGGGGCTCAGGGTATTCCGGCCATTCCCCAAAGCGGATGTTGTGAGAGCACTGCGAAAGTCCAAATTGATCGTGGTCTTTGATAAAAATATCAGCTACGGATCGGAGGGCGCCACCTGTTCGGAGATAAAGTCCGCCCTATACGGAACATATATAAACGCCTCCATCAGGAACTTTATTGTGGGGCTGGGTGGTCGTGACGTAAAGGCAAGGGAACTTGTCGATGCCACCAAAAAAGCCATAGCGTCCCTTAAAGAGACGGTTATCAATCCCGACTACCCGGAATGGATCTGCCAGATATAGCGGAGAATTATATTGAAAACTAACGCTGTCAACCTAATAGAGCAGGAATGGATACTGCCGGGCAACCGCACCTGTCCGGGTTGTGCCCTTTCACTGGCCTACCGGCATACACTCAAGGCGCTGGAAGGACAGTGCATCGTTACCGTGCCTGCCAGTTGCGCCACCGTATTGCACGGCATGTACCCCATCACTGCGGTTAACGTACCCTGCGTGAATACTCCTTTTGCCTCCACAGGCGCCTCTGCTACTGGTTTAGTGGCCGGCTTAAAAGCGCTGGGCAAGAAGGGCATCACAGTGCTCGCCTTCGCTGGCGACGGTGGAACTCATGATATCGGCATTCAATCGCTCAGCGGCGCGGCTGAAAGGCAGTACGACTTCATTTATATGTGTTACGACAACGAAGGCTATATGAATACCGGCAACCAGCGTTCGGGTTCCACACCCCTGGGGGCTGTCTCCGGCACCACACCCGTTCTGGGCAAACAGCAATACCAGAAGGATATGACCGCCATAATGGAGGCACATGGATTGCCCTACGTAGCCACATGTTCCGCATCTTACCCTCTCGATCTATATGAAAAAGTAAAAAAAGCCAGGACCATCGAGGGCACAAGGTTCATCCATGTGCACACGCCCTGCCCGCCGGGCTGGCTCTTCCCCTTCAGTGATACTATCAGGATGGGAGAGATGGCTGTGGAGACCGGTCTTGTCGTTCTATACGAAATTGAGGATGACATTTTCCGCCTCACCTCCGCCAGTGAATCGCTGGCACGTAAGGGAGGAACCCTGCAACCCGTCCGTGAATACTTTATTTCGCAGGGAAGGTTCAAGACCATCACCGAAGAGCAGATTGATGAGTTGCAGAACTGGGTTAATACCCGCTGGAAGCACTGCCTGCACCGCGCCACCAACCTGTAACGTAAACAGGCTCAATGTTCAATCGCACATTATTTATTTTCAAAAGAACATGTTTTATGTGCGATAATGAATATGCAATGATTCTCAAGCAAAATGACTAGCGGCAAACAATCTATGGATTCTTAAGCTTTTCCATTTCCTTTTGTATCTCTCTTCTTTCCCAGTCACCACCCTGCTTGGGGAAAACGAAGACACCCAGGAAATGAAAGATCAGCCCTATACCCCAACCTCCCATCGGGTAGATAAACCAGGGATAGTTGAAGTTCGTTAGACCCGATGTTACCGCCCATATGCCGATTATAAAAGCGTTAACGGTTATATATACAATCAGGTGAATGAAGAAACCTTTCTTCTGCGCCACCCTGCTTTCAGCAATCTTGCGCATTTCCTCTTCTGACATTTGAGCTGTCATTTGTGGGCCTCCTGCTGTTTTGAATCCACAGAATTATATCATGGATGACTATGTAAGCAAGACACACGAAATTATCAGACTGTGCAATCGGCAGGAGGATCTTGCACAACGGAAAGGCTGCCAATTCTGCTATTTCTCGTCCGCGTACTTTTAACCTGTTTAAAATGCAATTATTACTACCCCTCTTACAATCCATGCAGATATATCGACGTTTAAAATGGTGGGACGGCAGTGGTTTTTCAGAGGCAAGCTTCTCATAAGCCAAATGCTTGTACTTGACACCTTTGCCTGTTCTTGTTAGACTGCATGCAGATATTTTGTGTGCAATTTATCTGCAATAAAACTAACGTGAGGTGAACCATGGCTGATCCCATTTACGAGAAGCTGATACCTGCTCTCAATGCACGGTCAACGACCTATCCCGCAGTCAAATGCGATGAGTTCTTCGACCTTGTTAGCTTCCTTTTTACACCTGAGGAAGCCGGTATCTTCGCCGCCATGCCATTGGGTTTGTCCACGGTCGAGGAAATAGCCGAGAACCTGCCCAAGGCCGACCTCAAAAAGCTGGCAGGTCAGCTTGAAATAATGGGAGACAAGGGTCTGATCCACATAAGGGAAAGGGACGGTAATAAAGTATATGAAGCCCTGCCTTTCGTACCGGGCATCACGGAGTTCCAGCTCATGCGTGGTCTGGTGGATGACTGGCACATGAAGGTTGCCGCACTGCTCATGAACTACTCGAGAGCAATGTTTAAGGCCATGATGTCACCCGCGCCCCCTTCACTGGAAGGCCATGCACCGGGTAAAAAGGTGGCCGTAGATAAGGAGATAGAACACAAGACAACTATTGTGCCGCTGGCTGAACTGAAAGAGCTGATCATGAAAACGGAATACATATCGTGCGGAACCTGCATCTGCCGCCACCAGGGCGCCCTGCTGGGCAAGCCCTCTACAAAGCCGGTAAACAACTGCATGATACTCGGCGAGTCCGCGCAGTTCGCCGCTGAAAGGGGCTTTACAAAGCGCATGACAAAGGAAGAGGCCGTCAAGCGCCTTGAGGAAGCAGATGAGGCGGGACTGATCCACACATTTGCCAACAGCCCGGACCTGTATACCAACCTGCTCTGCAATTGCTATAAAGATAAATGCATGATCATCCGCGGCGTCAGCAGGTCTCCAGTTCCGAGCATGGCCGTCAACGCGCGATTTTTAATCAAAATAAACGAAGATGACTGTACATCCTGTGAAGCCTGTATCCCCAGATGCCAGATGGATGCGCTGAAAATGGCGGATGGCAAGCTGGTGCGCGAAGAGAAACGCTGCATAGGCTGCGGTGTCTGTATGTGGGCATGTCCCACCAATGCTCTAACACTGGAATCCAGGCCCGCCAGCAAAATACCTCTCAAGGCGTAGCGTCCTGAATTGAATTAAATTAATAAGGAGAACTGATATGGCCAACGCAATCTATGATAAACTTGCCGCCGCTCTCAATGCCCGCGGCACATCTGTGCCCGCGGTCAAATGCAAGGAGTTCTACGACCTTGTGGAGTTCCTCTTCACGCCCGAGGAGGCGTCTATCTTCTGCGCCATGCCCATTGAATATACAACGGCTGAGGAGATCGCCGCCAACCTGGGCACAAAGGACACAAAAAAGCTGGCAGCCGAGCTGGAGAAGATGGGTGACAAGGGTCTGGTGCATGTTAAGGGCGAGGCGGGCAAAAGGAAATACGAAGCGCTGCCCTTCGTGCCGGGCATCTTCGAGTTCCAGCTAATGCGCGGCATCGTGGATGAACGGCACAAGAAATGGGCCTTCCTGCTGCTGGATTATTCCAAGGCTATCAAGCGCGAGATGATGTCGGCCACGCCTCCCGTGCTGGAGAAATCCGCCCCAGGCCGCAAGGTGAGCGTGGAAAAGGACGTGGCCTATCCCACCACCGTCATCCCCTATAAAGAGATGAAGCAGCTTATCATGGACACCGAACATATCGCTGCCGGTACCTGCGTCTGCAGGCACCAGGGCAACCTGATCGGCAAACCCAGCACCGAGCCCACCAACAACTGCATGGTCTTCGGCGAGTCCGCCGAATTCACCTACGAGCGCGGCTTCACGAAGAAGATCACCAAAGAGGAAGCCCTGCAAAGGCTGGAGGTTGCGGAGGAGGCCGGCCTGGTGCACTGCTACGTCAATAATCCGGGGCAGTTCACCAACCTGCTGTGCAACTGCTGCGGCTGCCATTGCTGGATCATAAAGGGGCTGAGAAACTCGCCCGCACCTCGCCAGATGATCAACAACCGCTACCTGATCAGGATCGACGATGAGGCCTGCATAGGCTGCGAAGCCTGCATCGAAAGGTGCTGGATGAAGGCGCTCAAGATGGAGGACGGCAAGCTGGTGCGCGATGAGAAGCGCTGTATCGGCTGCGGCATTTGCATGAGGGTCTGCCCTACAGACGCCCTGATACTTGATGATAAGGAAGGCGCTAAAGTCCCGCTCAGGCATTGAGGCCGCGGGCTTCCATCATATAAAATTTAACTGCGAGGTGTTCATTGGTCAATGCCGTATATGAAAAGCTTGTCCCCGCGCTGAACGCGAGGGGCACTATCCTGCCTTCCATAGCCTGTGATGAGTATTTCGCCTTCGTGAGCTGCCTTTTTACTCCTGAGGAGGCCGAAATACTGGCTGCCATGCCAATGGGATTCGCGACTGCTGAGGAAATAGCAGGGCGCCTGCCGGGCAGCGATGCGACATCAGTTGGAAAACACCTTGAGGAGATGTGCGATAAGGGCCTGATACACTCCAGGAAGCAAAACGGGAAACATGCATATGAGGTGTTGCCCTTTGTACCCGGCATCTGCGAGCTCCAGTTCCTCACAGAGGAACTGGACGAAAGGCACAAGAAAATAGCATTTCTGCTGGATGCATATAACGCGGCATTGAAAAAGATGTTCATGGCGGCTGCCCCTGCCGGAGCCAAACCGTCATTTCCAGGCAGAAAACTGGTTGTGGAGCAGGATATTTTCGACAGGACCACCATCATACCCTATCACGAGGCTAAAGAACTGATCATGGAATCCAACTACATCTCAGCGGGTATCTGTAACTGCCGCCGTCAGGGTGTTCTGAAAGACAGGGCCTGCAATAATCCGCTGGACAACTGCATGATATTCGGGAAATCCGCCGAGTTCACGGTGGAGCGAGGATTTACCAAAAAGATTACAAGGGAAGAAGCGCTGAAGAAGCTGGACCAGGCGGAGGAAGCAGGGTTGATACATCAATACTGCAACAGCCCCGAGCGCTTCACCAATCTGCTGTGCCACTGCTGCGACTGTCATTGCCTTTTGCTCAGGGGTGCGAAAAGGTCGCCCGTGCCCAGCCAGGCAGTGGTGGCCAGATATCTGCTGAATATCGATGACGAGGCCTGCATAACGTGCGAGGCCTGCATTGAGAGATGCCAGATGAAAGCGCTCAAAATAGAAGGCGCTAAACTGGTGCGCGACGAGATGAGGTGCGTGGGCTGCGGAGTTTGTATGTACGTCTGTCCAACTGAAGCGCTCAGCCTGGACGTACGGCTTGCCGGCAGAGTACCTCTGAAAAAATGCTAGGCAGAATTATTCCTGTTCCTGTCCCTTTTTTACTACGCGATCCCTGGCCCAGCGATGAATCTCATCAAGCGCCGGCGGCGCTACGCTGAAGACATCTATATCCTTGGGAAATTGGACGAGGTGTCCTTCACGTATAAATAACAGGGCGATATCCCCGGCCTTGAGCGTTTCATCAATGGCCTGGCCAATATATTCGTATCTTTTATGCGAGGCTTCGTTGTAGAACTGGTAAACCTGCTTCGCTACCTTTTCACTCAGGAAACCAGTGATGATACAGCGTTCCCAATCCATGACTTCTTCCAGCAGCTCTTTGTCCTCTATACACTTGAGCCTGTCTTCTCCTTTACTGCGGTCAACTATAATTCTATAGCTTTGGGGACTCAGCGCCTCCAGCATTTTCATCCCCTCCTGCCCGCCGTCACTGATCGTCTCGTGATAGATCACGGTCACACTTCCCAGGCTGTTTTCCAGCTTGGTAATCATCTCACCCGCCTGCTGCCAGTACTTATCAAAAAGCTCAAGATATTCAGACGGCGAGTCTTTGCCCGCATAGATCAGCGGCACCTGTAATATCTTCCTTCCTGCCGTAAAGCTGCTGACCTCCGGTTTTTCTATCTTCCCCAATTCCTCTGACATATCTCCGGTCCTTTCCCTTTTAATATAATTATCAGCTTATTTTAAAGTCATGCATTGCGAAAAACAAATACGGATAGGGTTGCATGATATTATTAAAAAGCTTCACTTAAAAAGTCACTAAATTATTTATATCGGTACTTACCTGGCTGATGTGCTTCATTGACAATAAATAGTGTTCAAACGAATATAAAAAGAGTTCAATTTCAGCAATGAATTTGAACTCTTTTTGTAGTTATCAGTGATTTTGCCGTTACCATCCGCCGCTGGCACCGCCACCTCCGGACATACCGCCGCCGAAGCCGCCAAAACCGCCGCCTCCACCTCCTCCACCTCCAAATCCACCGAAACCACCCCAGGTCTGGTTCCATTTGGTGGATTTGCCGGATGCCACCTGCTTCTGGTAATTCTTGGAAAGCAGATAGTCAGTACCCAGTCCGAGACCGGTGAATATCAACGGCATCGCAATTAGCGCCGTGATGCCCCCGATAACCAGGCCCATTATGCCACCCGCCACAGCACCCCAGATACCACCCAGCCAGATGTTCTTGCTGCGAGCCATAAAACCTGAAAGGTAGATTGTAATGATCGACATGAAAAAGAAGGCTGTGCCAAAATCCTCAAACACATTTTTTACGGGATTTTCTTCCAGCGGAGCCGGGGGCGTCCCGTTCCTGATATATTTTTCTATGCTGTTGACACCGGCAATAATGCCGCCTTCATAGTCATTCTGCTTGAACTGCGGTATAACATCATTATCGCGTATCCTGCCTGCGCGGCCGTCAGTTATTATCGGTTCCAATCCGTATCCTACCTCAATCCTCATCTTGCGATCATCCAGGGCTACCAGGAAAAGCACACCGTTGTTCTTGTCCTTTTTGCCGATCCCCCATTTTTCAAACAACTTTACGGCATAATCTTCAATGTAATCCCCTTCCAGGCTTTTCACGGTTACCACAGCAACCTCGGCGGTAGTATCCTTCTCCAACTGGGTGAGTTGCGCTTCCAGCTGCGTTTTGGCCTGCATGGATAACAGGTTGGCATAGTCATTGATAAATCCCTCGTATTCAGGGAAATTTTGCGCCTTTACCACCGCTGTGCCCAAGGGCATTAAAAGCAGGGCACACAATATGGCCAGGGGCAGAAGAAACAGGCAACGGTTCACTAAAACTTGACCTCGGGCGCCTTCTCAGAGCCGGATACGGCCTCGAAGTACTGCCTCTCGGTAAATCCGAACATACCCGCCAGCATATTGGTGGGGAATGTCTTTATCGTGGTATTGTAATCCCGTACTTTTTCGTTGTAACGCCCCCTCTCCACACTGATGCGGTTTTCCGTTCCCGCCAGTTCGTCCATGAGATTGGTCACATTCTGGCTTGATTTGAGCTCGGGATAGTTCTCCATGACAGCTATCAGTCTTCCCAGCGCCGTCTCAACTTCTCCCGCTGCTACCGCTTTATCGTTAACCGTCTGCGCAGCGCCATATTTAGTCCTGGCATCGGCAATCGACTGGAACACCGTCTGTTCCTGGGTCATCATCCCTTTCACGGAATTTACCAGGTTGGGTATCAGATCGTACCTCCTCTGGTACTGTGTTTCCACCTGTGACCACTGAGCATCAATATCCTGCGACTTGGCGACCAGTGAGTTGTAAATGCCGGCCAGCGCCATAACTATGATTATGGAAACTACGACGACTGCTCCGACTGCCGCCAGCAGGCAACCCCATTTTGATTTCATCGTTTCATCCTCCTGTCTAAGGAATTAATTTCTGACTGATATGCAATTCTACATCAGAGCATACTGCAGAACAACTGATTTTAGGATATTCAGCCACCCCGTAACAGCTTTACAACCAGCAACGTCTGAGCATATAATCGCTATGACTTTTGCCAGGGGAGGAGAATAATGGCAGTTAAGAAAGAGCTTGCAGCACCCTGCGGACTCTACTGTGGAGTTTGCGGCATATACATTGCCACCAGGGACAACAACGATAGGTTTAGAGAACGCCTCGCCCCGGTATACAACGCAACGGCAGAAGAACTTGTCTGCGATGGATGCCTCTCAGAACGAGTTTTCGGCTTTTGCAAAGTATGCCCCATAAAATCCTGCTGCTCCGATAAAAAGATCGAGGGTTGCTTTCAGTGCGCGGACTTCCCCTGCAAATTGATCGATAATTTCCCCATCCCGGTGGGCAAGAAAGTCATGTTGCGTGCCGTCCCCAGGTGGCGTCAAATAGGCACCGAAGAATGGATGCAAGAAGAGGATAAGCGCTACGTATGCCCGCACTGCGGTCACCCGACTTTCAGGGGAGCCAAGCGCTGCCGTGAATGCAAGAATCCTGTCGACCTGGACTAAAAGGGATATATCTTGGACTTAAATTTACTCTTTATTGCCGGTATTATCGCCGTAGCCCTGGTTTTTGACTTTACCAATGGCATGCATGATGCCGCCAATTCCATCTCCACCATTGTTTCCACCAGGGTTCTGCCGCCCAAACTGGCCGTCATTTGGGCGGCTTTCTTTAACTTCATAGCGTTTCTTATCTTCGGGACAGCGGTTGCTGTGACAATCGGCAATGGAATGATAGATGTGTCACTGGTGAATGAGACGGTAATCCTGGCGGGTCTCATTGGTGCTATCTGCTGGAACTTGATCACCTGGTATCTGGGATTACCTAGCAGTTCTTCCCACGCTCTGATCGGTGGCTATGCGGGGGCTGCCATAGTAAAAAGCGGCTTTGGCGTGATTATCCCGGGAGGATGGTACAAAACACTGATTTTCATCGCCCTGGCGCCCGCTATCGGCCTGGTTTTAGGCTGGTTATTCAAGATCATTACATCGTGGATACTGCGTAAAGAAAGGCCGGGAGTAGTAAATAAATGGTCGCGAATTCTGCAGCTCTTTTCTGCCGCTTTTTACAGTCTGGGTCACGGAGGCAACGACGCGCAGAAAACCATGGGCATCATAACCAGCCTGCTCTTTGCCGGAGGTATAATACACGAATTTGTCGTACCGTTGTGGGTAGTATTGATTGCACATACCGCTATTGCCCTGGGAACATTGAGCGGCGGCTGGCGCATTGTTAAGACCATGGGGCAAAGGATCACCCGGTTACGACCGATAGACGGATTCTGTGCGGAAACTGCCAGCGCCATATCCATTTTCCTGGCCACGCACCTGGGTGTCCCTGTCAGCACCACGCACGTCATAACCGGCGCCATTTCCGGCGTGGGCACCGCCAACCGCTGGACTGCCGTGCACTGGGGGATTACCCTGCGTATTGTATGGGCCTGGGTCCTGACCATTCCGGGAGCCGCCATTATTGCGGCAATAGCTTATTTCCTGATCAAGTTGCTGTCCGGCGGGAATTTGTTTTAATTCCTGTTTTTGCCCTATATGCACAATATTGGCAGATCAGGGATTCAGCACAGCAGTAATTCAGATCAAGTTTCCACTTCAAATTGCCCTTCAAGGGCTATATCCTGCGAGGAACGACCCACCATCACCTTAAATACACCCGGCTCTACAATGTACCGCATGTTCTTATCGTAGAATCCAAGCTCTTCAACTGGTAAATCGAAATATACCCTCTCGGTCTGACTCGGTTTTAAAGATAGACGCTGAAATCCTTTCAACTGCTTTACCGGCCTTGTAACGCTGGCTACAACATCATTTATATAGAGCTGCACTATTTCCTCACCATCAACCTTACCTGTATTGGTTATCTCAGCCCCTATCGTCACTTTTCCGCACCTATCAATTTTCTGTGGCTTAATAGTAAGGTCCTTATAGTCGAATGTTGTATAGCTTAAACCATAGCCGAACTCATAAAGGGGGCCGGTGCAGGAATCCACATAGTCACCCCAAAACTGAGATTTTCCTCCTGAAGGTTTAACGCCGTAATAAACAGGCAACTGCCCCACCGAATAGGGGAACGAGACCGGTAGTTTCGCTGAAGGATTGCAGTCGCCAAAAATAATGTCGGCTACTGCATTGCCACCTTCTTCTCCAGGCAGCCATGCCTCGATAATCGCCGGGATCTCATTGGCAATCCAGCCAAGCGTGACCGGCCTTCCGTCCACAATCACAAGTATGACAGGTTTGTGCGTGTTATACACAGCTTTTACCAGGGCATCCTGAACATCGGGCAGGTTAAGACTGACCCTGTCCCTCATCTCGCCGCAGGTACATTCTGTCGTCAATCCGGATTTACCGCCCACTACCAGTATTACCACATCTGCCGCCAGGGCAACCTTGACAGCCTCTTTTAAATCCTCGCCCAAATCTTTCCCCAGCTCACAACCTTTCGCATAGTTGACAGAGCAACCGGGCAATACCTTGTTACGAATCCCCTGGAGGATACTGACAACAGGCACTGTCAGTTGGTCAGGTAACAGGTCCTGTTCGGTAAACCGACAATTGAGCGAATGTGCGGTCATACCTATCATACTTACGTGGGCTGCATAAGTGTAATCGCCGAGCTGGTTTCTGGGATTGTCGGCGTTGGGCCCGATCACCGCTATTGTTTTAAGACTTTTATTCAGCGGCAATAGATTATCCCTGTTCTTGAGCAGTACAATCGATTTACAGGCGGCCTCCCTGGCAAGAACCCTTTGTTCGGGTAGATCAAATATTTTCTTTCCGGCTGGAACTTCGATATAGGGCCTCTCAAAAAGACCGGCCAGGAATTTCGTCTTTAGTACTCGCCTTACGGCACGGTTAACCACACTTGTTTTAAATCTGCCGCATTCAATCTCTTGTTTGAATTCGTCGGAATAACATTCATGCTTGGGTAACTCGATATCTATGCCTGCCGTCATTGCAAGCTTGGCCGCCTCAGTAAAATCAGCAGCTACGTAATGAAAAGTTTTAAGCAGCGATACAGCATAATAATCTGAAACTACCGTTCCCTCAAATCCCCACTCTTTGCGTAAAATTTGTGTGAGCAATTCTTCTGAAGCAGCGCAGGGGACGCCATCAACCTCATGATAACCGTTCATGATGGAAAATGCGCCAGCTTCCTTGATCCCCTTAACAAATGGGTAAAGATAAACCTCTTTAAGCATCCTGGTGGTAATATCGGCCGGGGCATGGTTCAGGCCACCCTCCGGTTTACCATAACCGGCAAAATGCTTAAGAGTCGCTATAATGCCATCTCGAATATTTTCCCCCTGAAGACCTTGTATATAGGCAACCCCCAGTCGTGCCACGAGGTAAGGGTCTTCCCCGTATGTTTCTTCAATGCGTCCCCAGCGTGGTTCACGCGCAATATCCAGCACAGGAGCAAGACCCTGGTGTAATCCCACAGCCATCATCTGCTTGCGAATCACCCCCCCAATCCTCCGGATAAGGTCGATATCCCAGCTGCTTGCCATGCCGATCGCCTGGGGAAATACAGTCGCCCCTTTGGTAGCAAAACCGCTCAGGCATTCTTCATGAATTAAAGCAGGTATTCCCAGCCTGGTATTTTCAACAAGATACTTCTGAACCGAGTTGGCATATTCGGCAATTTCCTGTGGTTCAAGCGTCGTACCTACTCCTACCCTATTCACCTGTCCTATGCCATCCTTGATCAGCATATGTGCTTTTTCAGGTGAAAATCTCCTGTTATCCAGCAGCTCCATAGCCCATACACCGCCAAGCTGCGCCATCTTTTCACCCAGAGTCATACGGGAAAGCAGATCTTCTACTCTTTTCTCGGGAGGGTTATGTTGATTCTGATAAGGCTTCATGGGTCCTCATTATCCATCAAGTACAAATAAAGCATTTTTTCTCGCTTCAGTCGAATTGTCTAACAATGTGCAGGCACTGAACCGGATACTCATAGGATAAACCCAGCCAGATATCAAGTCAATTGAAGTAGATTAACACTTCGCCGGCTGATTCTGCTTTACTCCGCAGAGCATCGATTCCGCACCCTGTGTTATAATTCAGTGTGTAAATCCGCTAAACCGGGTAGCTAACATTCAATTTATGATCTATTTTTTAGTTCCCACCGCTTTTTACACAGGTTATGCACGTTTTTGTCCCTCCATCTCCAACCTGCGGCATCGGAAACAATCCGAAGGCATGAATGAACAACAGGTGATAATATGTTCAAATTCAATTTAATGCCCCGTGATGACAGGTTCTTTGATCTTTTTGAGGTCAGCGCTCAAAATATGGTCAGGGCAGCGGAATGTTTGAAGGAGCTGGTCTGCAGCTGGGAAAACGTCGATCAGAAAGTTGAAGAGCTGATGAAAATCGAGCACCAGGGAGACACCATAACACACGAAATTATGTTTCAGTTGAACCGATCGTTCATTACACCCTTCGACAGGGAAGACATCACTCAGCTGGCACATGCTCTGGATGATGTCACTGACCTGATCCAGGCTGCCGCCGACGCTATGGTGCTGTACAAGGTCAAGGCTCCGGGTCAGAGAGCCAGGGAACTGGCTGATATCCTTGTACAAACAACAGCCGAGGTTCAACATGTTATGCCAAGCCTGAGGAAACACAACGCCAACCTTGAAAAGATACTCAGCAGTTGTGTAGAGATAAACCGTCTGGAGAATCTGGGTGATACAATCTACCGCTCAGCTCTCGGTGAATTGTTTGAAGAAAATACAGAAACCGCCGATCTGATCAAATGGCGAGAAATCTATGAACATATGGAAGGCGCTACCGATATGTGCGAAGACGTGGCCAATGTCCTCGAGAGTGTAGCCCTCAAACATGCCTGATCGGCATGCGACTAGCGGAGGCAGCAAACATGGAGATTAAAAACCTCATTTTAAAGAACAGGAGCTACAGGCGTTTCTATCAGGACGTAGAAATTAAACTTGAAATCCTCAGGGAACTGGTTGACCTTGCCAGGCTTTCCGCCTCCAGTAAAAATTTTCAGCATCTCAAATATATCCTTTCCAACGATCCCGCAAAGAACGCTTTAATATTTTCCACGCTTGGATGGGCCATGCTTTTGAAAACCTGGCCGGGACCATCTGAAGGCGAACGCCCTTCCGCATACATTATTGTGCTGGGCGATACTGAAATAACCAGGGCTTTCAGTTGCGATCACGGAATAGTTGCTCAGAGCATATTGCTGGGTGCTACTGAGAAAGGGTTTGGCGGATGTATGATAGCTACAGTGCGTAGAAAAGAGCTAAGCGAAGCATTAAAGATAGCGCCCCGCTATGAAATCCTTCTGGTGATCGCACTGGGTAAACCCAAAGAGACGGTTGTGCTGGAACCTCTGGGCAAAGACGGTAATACAAACTACTGGCGTGACGATAACGGGGTGCACCATGTACCCAAGCGTTCGCTTGAAGATATCATCATCGGCTAAAGAATTTTCTTACTCATCGTAAGTGTATTCCCGGTTGCAGCATGAAAAGTGTACTGCACTTCGTCCATCATTTTTCTCATCATATAGATTCCCAGGCCGCCGATTTTCCGTTCTTCCAGGTCCGTATCTATATCGGGCGCAGGTACCCGTGAAGGATCAAATTTCTGCCCCCTGTCTCTCACCGTTATAACCAGTTCATCCTTATGTAAATCACAGGAGATTTCGATATAGCCGCCTTTATTCAGGTAACCATGTTTAATTACATTGGTACAGGCTTCGTCAACTGCCGTTTCTACTGCAAAAATGTATCTATTGAGCCCTTGTTGCTCCATCCAGCCTGTGACAAATCCTACCAGCCTGGGGATGTCTTCCAGCTTTGCATTGTCAATCTGCAGTACGTTATTTTTCATAGGTTTTAATGATTACTGCATAGCCTTGACAACTACGCAGGTAAAATCGTCATGTTGCGGCTGACCGAGAGAAAAACTAAACACCTCTTCCTTAATCTTCTCCACTACAGCCTGCGCTGGTAGTGCAGCGCTCTTCGATATTACATCGGAGAGTCGATCCATGCCGTATTGCTCACCTGCTGAATTAACAGCCTCAGTGATCCCGTCTGTATACAGCAGCAGTAAGTCTCCCGGAGCGAGGGCAATTTCCTCGTTTTTCAACTTAATATCTTCAAGCACACCGAGGGCAATCCCTGCGAGTTTGGCCAGGCCGTGACTGCCTGTAGCATGCCTGTAAATCAAAGGGGGATTGTGCCCTGCATTTACATATTTAAATCCTGTTGTTCCTTTTTCAAGTACTCCGTAGAGCAACGTCACAAACATGCCGGATTTGGATTCCTGCTCAATAACATGATTTGCCTTTTCAATAGCCTCCACGCCATTGTTTTCTTCCAGTACATTGGCTCTTACCAGAGCGCGCGACAGCGCCATGAAAAGTGCCGCCGGCACACCTTTCCCGGATACATCCGCAATTACAATTCCATAGCTACCGTTATCCAGTTCAATAAAATCAAAAAAATCGCCGCCAACCTGCCGGGCGGGAAGGCTGCATGCAGCAATATCGAATCCTTCAATTGACGGAGGTGAATCGGGCAATAAGCCCTGCTGAATATTCCTGGCAGTCTCCATTTCATATTCAGTCCGCTCCAGTTCGTGACGATATTTCTCTTTTTCTGCCGCAGTGCGTTGCTCTATTACAAGGTTCTGCACAATGTAGGCGAAGACTACCGATCCCATAGCGTTCGCAACGATCATGGGAAACATTACTTCCTGCACAACCGCCAGAGCCTGCGTAAAAGGTTGGGCTAAAAGGAGAGTAATGCCCATATGCAATGATTCCACAAATACGGGAACTACTGCTGCCAGCCATATGGGAATATAGTCTCCCTTCCTCATAAGATAGATCCCGCCGCCGATCAAGCCGGCAAGTACTGTAGCAACAGCGCAAGGAACGCAAACAAAACCACCCAGAAAATAACGGTGTATGCCGCCGATCAACCCCGCGCCCAGGCCAACTATCGGGCCACAAAACATACCGCCAACCAGCGGCCCCAGATCCCTTGTATTGGCAATAGCCCCGGACGGGAGTTCGACACCTCCGTAAGTCCCGAAAATTGATAAGGCGCCGAAAAGGATAATGAGAAGAACCTGGTTCTTAAAATTTAACTTCTTTCTCAGAGCCTCCCGGAAAAATGTCGTGCGGGAAACCAGATAAGCAAAAACAACGACAACACAGGCAATTTTTATCAGCCCGATGAGGATATTTATCAACGCTACCGTCATTTAATTATCCTTTCAAGCCACTGATGTAGTAGTGGGGGATATAACTATCTGACTTCCGTTTATTTTCTGTTCCAGGTTGCTTTTGATGGCATTGATAACGCTCTGCACATCAGCCATTTTTCGCTGACCGTCAAATTCCAGGAAAATTTCAACATAGACGCTTGCGCCGGATCTGCGTGATCTGATGCCGTGGATAGCTTCATAGTCGTTGAAATAACCGGCGAGTTCCCTGAGAATAATAAGCTGCAAAGATTCCTCCAGCGCCCTATCCAATAAATCGTAAACCGACATCGTGCTGATATTGTAAATTGATTGCACAATGAAAAGCCCGATAATTATGGAGCCGACCGGATCCACATACGCTGACCACGCATAGTCTCCAAATATGTAACTCAGTACTAACGATAATGTTACGAAAACAGAAGCAATAGTTTTAAAGCGGTACATTCTCCATAATGACTCCATGACCGGCGAATATTCCTCTTTGGCAAGGTGATAATCATGCCTCCACATCCAGACACTTGTGGCCAGGGCTATCAACGTGAATATAATAGCAACATCCAGACCTTTGGGATGTAATTCAACCGGATGCTGAAATCTTTCTACTGTATGCGAGATTACGATTATCAGAGAAAGCACTAAAACTACAGCTACTATTAATCCGGAAAAGCTCTCCAGCTTTCCGTACCCGTAATTGTAGCCTTCGGTTTTACCACGGTTGATTTTCCTGATACTCAGGTAGGAGAGGAATACGGCCGTAGCCAGACCTGCATTTTTTAAAATCTCAGATTCGAGGGTTACCGAATTCGCTATGATCGCAGCAATTATACCCGTAACAAGGCCAAATATTCCCAGTATCAATCCCAGAAGAATTGATCTCTCTTTTGCCTTTGCATGACTGGCAGGACTCGACTCTGAGTGTTTAGATAATTTTACCATGACAGGTCTTTTAGAATAATATGAAAATGAGACCGATAATACAAGTCAAACTTCACTTTAGTATTGATAATCCTTAACTGATCCGAGCAACTGATGGCCCTTTTTCTGATACTTCATTTCGTGCTCAATATCCTGATACAATCACATCAGGGTGACTTCGGTTACCCCGCTAATTGACTTCACGCAGACTAGTGATTTGATTTATGATATAAACTAATTGAAAAACAGAAGCAGGTATGTGATATTATTGATCCGAAATAATGATGCGGCATAGATTAATAATAATATTCATAATATTTACGGCTTCGCTGACACTCTCCTGCATTAAACCGGGGATGGCATACTTCAGATACGGAGACCTGGCCCGCAATAACAAGTCCTGGGATGAAGCCATTGTGCAATATGACAGGTCTATAGCGGCTGATCCCACATACGCCCCGGCTTACTATAACAGGGGGCTCGCATATTATCACAAACTTGAATATAACACAGCCATCGACGATTTCTCAAAGGCGATCGAAATGGAACCCGGCGATTCCAAAATGTATTTCACCCGCGGAAAAGCCTACCTGCTGATGGATAACTACACCAAAGCGATTGATGACTTTTCCCAGGCATTGCTCCTGGAAAAAGAATATACGAACGCATTTTTCCAGAGGGGATACACCTATTACTTAATGGGAGAATACAGCAAGGCCATATATGATTACAACGAAGTAATAGCCTTGGATCCCAACTACGAGGATATTTACTTATATAGAGCCAATGCTTATGCCAACTTGGGAGATTATGATTCGGCGATAGCTGATTACAATAAGGAATTAGCCCTGCATCCTGAAGAATCTGAGATTCCACGAAAAAAGGCCTGGATGTATTTCAAACGGGGAGATTACGACCAGGCTATCGATGGTTATACCGATGCCCTGGCAATAAATCCCAGCGATCCTTCAATTTACAGAAGTCGAGGACAGGTTTATCACGCGATGGGAGATTATCACAAGGCAATTGCCGATTATGATAAAGCCATTGAACTGGACCAAAATTATGCAAATGCCTATTATTATCGCGGCCGATCGTATTATGCGCTGCTGGATTTCAACAAAGCAATTTCAGATTTTAATAGCGCAATTGAGCTGAATCCGGATTATGCTGAAGCTTATATCGAGAGGGGTAAGGCTCAATATGCCATGGGTAAAACAGACGAGGCTGTCAATGATATCGATAAAGCTATCGATGTCAAACCGGATTTTGCTACGGCTTATAATGCTCGGGGCAAAATTAATCATAATCTTGGTTTATATGAGAAGGCTATCTCCGATTTCAATGAAGCCATCGAGTTGGATCCACTATATGCCGATGCTTATTACAATCGGGGGAATTCATACTATAACCTGGGGCAAAATGACCTGGCCATAGCTGATTATGATAAGGCGATTGAGCTCCGTCTCAATGATGATGATTATTACCTCAAGCGGGGATGGGTTTACAGAAAAAGTGATGAATACCAGAAATCAATCATAGATTACAACAAATATATTGGCCTGAATCCTAATAATGCTTATGCGTACTGCGCACGCGGCAATGCCCGCTATAACAGGAAAGAGTACGATGAGGCACTGTGGGATTTCAATAAATCAATCGAGCTCGATCCGAACTTTGCCAGCGCGTATTTTTCACGCGGTAATCTTTATAAAATAACGGGATTATTCGATCTTGCCATTGAGGATTTTACCAAGGCCATCTCATTAAATCCCCTGGACAATAAGTCATATAACAGACGTGGCCTGGTCTACAAGAACCTGGGACGTTTTGACGAAGCTATCGCAGATTTCACCAAGGCTATAGAGATTGATCCTCTGTATTCGTTGTCATACAACAACAGGGCCTGGTCTTATTTCAATAAGGGAGATTTTCACAGCGCCAGGGACGATTTCGATAAAACATTACAGCTGGATCCACTATTTGCTGATGCCCAGAAAGGGCGTGATGAAATAGAAAAGGTCATATTTGAACTTAAGTAAACAATCTTGTTCAAGTTTAATTGTCCGGTTGTAAAGAGCTGGAAAATATCTCTAGTATTGCCTTCGCGTTTTCATAATCAAGACTAACATTGCTACCGGCACAATTACAAAAACAGCAATCACCAGCCATACATAGCTCGGGCTTTGCTGCTTTTCCTTGGCAGCTTTTACAGCTTCTTTATCCGGAGGCGGGGGTGGAGCTACTTCTGTTGTGAAAGTGAAGGTGGAACTCCAGTCGCTGGGATTAGATTGACCTTTTATTTCAAAAGCACGGACGCGCCAGTAATAGCTTTGACCATATTCAAGCGCATCCTTATATTCATATCCTGTAGTAGTAGTAATAGCTTTCTTAATCACCTTTGTCATTTCAGCATCCTTGGCCAGTACTACTTCATACTTTGTTGCTTCCTTGTAAGGCGCCCAGGATAACGATGTAGGTTTAATCGGGCATCCTGTACAACTATTTTTTGGACTGAGTAGTTCCAATCCATAAACTGGCGTAGTAGTAACGAAACCTGGTTTCACTGTAAAACTTCTCACCACCGACCACGGACTGATTGCCAGCTGTCCGGTTGACGATCGGGTAACTCTCACCCTCCAGTAGTAGGTTGCGCCAGCTTCCGGAAGTGAACCGGGAGCCAAATATACTGCAGGTTTTAAGATATCTGCGGGACTGACGGGGTTGTACTGCTGGAATATGACATTATAAAAATCCCTGTCTTTACCGATAGAGTACTCATAGTCCACTGCAACACATAGCTGTTCCCAAGAGAGATCAACTTGCTGGTTACGGCCACTTACCGGATCACATCCCACCAGGGCCTTATCCTCCGGCGCTTTGAGCGCGGGGCCTTTTTTAGCCAGACAATCCGTATATGCCCAAAGCATCCCACGTAATATGGCGGGATCATAGCCTGTTGAGCCATATGTGCCACCGGATACGTTATCTATCGCCCAGAGTGTTGTATAAGTATCCAGTGTGCAACAGCCACAGTACTTCAGAGCGGTCGGTTCAAGCGTGAATCTAACATTATTGGCGGTATTTGACGCATATGTCTCGAGACAATCCCATGAGATTCCGAAATCGGGTATGATTTCCCATGGTTTAATGGTTCGACACGCTCCGCTGTTATTCCTGCGTGGTGTGCTGTTATCGGTCACAAATGTGTTATTGATAGTCTGTGTAGTTGTCAGGTTATCATGCACTGTATATAGGGCTGGTTGAGGATCACCGGTTTTAGCCATCACAATGCCAAACTGACCCACTATATGTGGAGGAGAATTAAGAAATGGTAGCCAATCGACTCCCGGATGATTATTATTGAGCGGTGTCATCATATCCACATCAGGCCATTCTGAATATGCTGGTAGTTCCTGCCTGTAAATAGTCCCCGTGAGTCTGGTGTCTTTCACTCCGGCAATATTTAGTTGATCATCTGCTATATATGCATATTTGTTGTTTCCAAATTCAACATCAAATGCCACATGAATATTTCCGTGGGGCGGGCACGTACCGGAAATGGTAATCCACCTTTTTCCGTCATCCGGCGAGAATGATGCAACAGGATCGTTCTCACTGGCAGCGCCAACAAGCAACTTGTCTTTACCGAACACGGCAATCGTGTGAGCCCGGTTGACACGGCTGTCGGTGCTGGTTGCTTTATTACTCCATTCTTTTCCCGTATAGGTCAGCTTTTGGACCATTCCCGGCGTGGATAAATCATACATAACCGTGCTTGATCCAAAAGTAAAGTCCTGTATGGGATCCCTGGCAGGTACTTCAGCCCAAAAATTACCATAATCAGGAGACCACATCTGTGCCCTGGTTAACCGTGCAGCCCAAGCTACTACGCGTCCATCCGGTTCATCGTCACAAACTTCAGGCACCCTCAATATAGGAAGATCAGATTGAGCATCACGGCAACTTATAGATGTGGGACGAGTAAGAACACGTTCCCAGTAATAACCTTGAACCTGACTTATGGGTAAGGGTTTAGCAACATCAATATTCATAGTGGAGCGCCAGACACTGTCAAACTCATTACAAGAGCCGGCAGTAGCTATATTGCGATTGACAGAAGCCAAGTATGTGGTAGTACAATCCAGCGATGGAGCCACGTCATTCAGCCAGTCAATAGTAGTATTTATTAATCCTAATTGATTCCAAGTCTCCCCATTGGTACGGCTGATCGAAAAGGCGGATTCATCGTTTCTTAGCGGATCGTTCAGCAAATCCGTGTACCAGTTTGCGCCGCTGAGGCTTGCCAGTGAACCGGTTCCTGCAAAAGCCAAATTACCTTCATCATCCCAAGCCACCCTGGCAGCGCCGATACCATCTTTTACTCCGGAAGCGCTAGGAATAGGACCGGGACCGGCACCCGTTATACACACCCCCTGATTCGCAGCGCCTGTTGGCGGTTTCAGCGCGGGATACCAGCATGGTATGGGGCAAACTGTAGGGGAATCGGTAAACCACGTCGGCACAGTGGCAGTACATGGATATCCATAATGTTCGCCAGCAAGCAATTTGCCGGATGCATAGGTTCCGAAATAGGCAATGCTGTAGATGGATTTATCGGGTGTTCGTGTTGTATCCATAAGCTGATATACATGTGTATCATCAACGCGAAATATACCATCCTGGCTGTTAGTACTTTTTTGAGTATCGCAGTCAAGACTGACATATACCCGGCGTAAATTCGCACTTTGCCCCTGGAAATCCGATACAAGAGCCAGGTCTGATATGCACAATGTATTCAAACCAGGGGAAGAACGGGGGGCCGAAGAGCTATTACGTACTTCAACACCCGGCGAGCTGAACGAATAGGTCTTGGTATCATTATCCAGCCAATCATGATAACCAATATTGAAATACGTAGAATTATCAGTATTGGTGGCATATACAAGAGCTATAGAATGGTCAGTAGAATAACTGGGAGAAAACCTTATATTGAAATAGTCTGCTGTGCCCTGCGGCACCGGAGGGACTGAAGGGACGGCACATTGATTGATCCACATACCTCCATGCCGTGAGCTGATGATATAATAACTTCCATTTCCACCACCCGCTACCATATTGCCCGTTACGGTGGCAACTCCAACATCCCTGATATCAACATCGTAAGCCATGGAAATATCAAGATCGCGTATCGACTCGTTAGGATCTGTCAGTACCAATCCTAAATCATCCCAGGAGTTCCCCGCATCTCCGGTGTACCAGACTGCTCTTGGTCTGAAACCATCTGCTGCAACACCAACACTCAAAGCCCATGTGTTAGGATTATCCGGCGCTATGGTGACGTTGAACATTTCATTGCCCCATCCCGCGGCAACCAGCCGGTTAAAAGATGCGTCACTCCATGTAATACCGTAATCACTGCTCACCATCAGCCTGTTTTGTGATCCCCCTGCGGTCGGCAAGCCACGTACAATCGCTACTACCCTGCCAAGCTGGCCGACTGCCATATCGATTATGTCTCCCGGATTAAATATATCGTTGCGCCCGGGAAAAGAGCCCGGTGTAGAAACGATATCCCACCGCATAATCCCCGGGGCAGCCTGAACAGGCACACAATTAAATGGATTAAGGGGAAGTAGTAAAGTAGCTATTATTAAAAGGGCAAACAAAAATCCCGCAAATTGCGGGATCATCGATTTATTTTGAAAAAGCTGCAAGGCAGTAAATAATTTGCGATATATATTTCTCTTCTTCAATATTGCCAATCCTAGTCGAGATTGAGATTTAAGGCTATTTTCAGCAATAAGTTTCATACCCCTATGTATTCATTTTCCAGACTATCTATCCCCCAATTGTTTACATTATAGCATAAATACAATCACACAATAGCAATGTTTACTTTCTCTGATCGATACGGATTAATATTCACTAAATTACACCGTCAATAACTGAGTCACTTTCAAACCTAGATATCATATATAACACAGTAAGAAAACCGTGTTTTATCGCTAAGCATTAAAATTATGCTTTCATGTGATCATGACCGTATAATAATGATGCACTAAGCTGATTTAATAATGTTGAGGTATTATCCCTTTTGAGCAGACATGCCCTAGTCATTATTTCACTAGTATCGATTGCTTTGGTTATTGCCACAGCTCTACTGCTGGCAGATTCAGAAACATTAAACCCGCAACAAACTTTTTTTAGCATTAAAGATCCCAGCCCTGTCCCCTGGATGCTTCACGGTGTAGTTCTGGATCTGGGGAAAAAGGGGGATTATGACGACAAATCCGTTGAATCTCCGACAATTATCAAGCAACCGGAAGTTGGCTATATCATGTGGTATCGCGGACAGACATATGCTGATAAAACCGGCCGCATCATGAGAGCAACATCTCCAGACGGCATACACTGGACCAAAACGGGTGTTGTTATGATCCCCGGTGAAGATTACGAAGGCGACAAGATTGATCCAATGGCTGTTATTTATGAGGACAATCTTTATAAACTTTGGTATGGAGCAGAGGGATCGGGAGGATGCGCTTGCCATGCCACTTCTCCAGATGGTATTAATTGGACAAGGTATCAGGGAAATCCGGTGTTAAGAAAAACGACGGGAAGTTGGGACAACGAAGGGGCTGGCGGGCAACATACGGTTATTAAAGCAGGGAACAAGTACTTAATGTACTATAAAGGCTATGGTAAGAGCGCGCCGGGATGGACGTTTTATGGGCTGGCAGAATCCACGGATGGAATTAAGTGGGCAAAGAAAGGGAAAATATTGTCTCCGGATCCCCGCATAGGCGAAACAATCGTTGTAAAGAATCTATATGCGTTCAAAGTCAATGATTACTACTGCCTCATGTTTACTATGTCGGAATATCTGAATTTATTTCTGGCCACAAGTAAAAATGGAAAGGATTGGACTAAGAACGGCATCGTATTTTTTCACGGTCAAACACCGGGGGGTTATGACGAGAAATGGTCTACGTCTCCTTGCGTACTGCCTGAAGCTGATATCATCAGAATGTGGTACGAAGGTGGTGACGCCAACGGGAGAGTGCGCACATTATATGCCGAGGTATATAAAGATCAATTTACCAAGGCTTTCATGAACAAAGTTGTGCCCGCCCCGGAGAATTAGCGAATTATTTCCAGTTCTAGTGGATTTCGGAACGAAAACATTCAGCAAGTGCTAGTATGAGTCAGCATCATCCTCAGCAATAGCAACCGTAAGCGCCAGCAGTGGCATGCTTATCACAACCAGAATAACGGCAGCCATTGCAGTTGCATATGCAAGAGAAGGCCTCCGCTCCGCTATCTCCTCTTCTTTTTTGCCACGCGTGAGCCATTTTGTATCTCGAGCTGTAAGCATTGCATAAAGCTTATAGGGAGCCAGGATAAACGGCGATATGAAAGCATAAGCCGGCAGGAACAGTAATGCTTTGGGTTCCCTTACAAGGTACGGCAGCCCTCTAAGGGCGCGGATTATTATAACACCAGCTATAAAGATAAGCGGTCGGAACATATGCCACCAGGGATCAAACCACGATGTAGCCACAACTCCGATATCATGTCCGAAAAAGAATCTCCATCCTGCGTAGCCAATAACTACAATCCAGAACGGAAGCCTAACAAGAGAGATAAACAACTGAAACGGATAAAGCGGACCATGTTTATAAGCAAAGCCATTTGATAAAGCTGTCAGAGACCTCCTTGTCGAGTTCCTGTTCCACCTTGTTTGCTGCCTGAGGAATTCTCTGAATGAGGTGGGTGGATTGGTGTATGCTATGGCAGTGGACTGATATACGGTCTTGAAATCTTTTTTTATAATCAGCGTAGTCATCCAGCCATCATCGCCTGAATCACATTTCTTGCCCATGAAAGTCTGGTTTAAAAACTCCTCTTCGCAGACCAGAGCCAGTTCTTTACGCATAGCGTAACATTCCCCGTTAAGCACATGAACGGTGCCACTTGTACTCATGGCCGGATAAATCATTCTATTACGCAGCACCAGCGACCATTGATAGCACTTACCGCCTATACCGTTATCATTTGTGGTCACAACCTGACCTGTTACACCCCCAATCTTAGGATCAATGAATGGTTTAACAATCTCATCAACTGTATTATTGTCAAATTGCGTGTCACTACCGGTAACTATCACAATGGGATTTATTGCATATTGAAATCCTGCCGACAGCGCTTGCCTTTTACCGGGAGGGGCTATGACGATATGCAGTCGGGGATGACGGAATATGGCGCCCGGCATTGTTGCTGCTTTATCGCGCACATCAACGAGTGCCAGGATTTCATCATCCGCCCCCGTGTTTTTAATCATAGTGCCCAGACTTTCCAGTAGTATGTCTGTTTTCTCATTATAAATAGGTACCAAGATCGATACGGAAGGGCGGAAAGGTTCTGCTGTTTTAAAGGGTTTATACCGTGTCGATAAGAATATTCTTAACGTCCAGACAAACCAGCAGAAAAGACCGAAAGCAAAGAACAGGTGGAATATGTTGTAATAAATAAGATCAGCAAATTGTAATAACCAGTATATCATTGTATACTCCAGCACCTCCCCATTTCAAATGATGGAATATCTGGAGCTCGGCTGTTATCTTATTAAGATACTTACTTATTCTTATCTCCTAAGTCTTAAGCGGCTACTTCTTTATATAGTTATAGTACTGATTACCAGTGCTGGTGTCAAAACATCCTGTGCATTGACACGTTTAAAGCGAACTGCTATGTTATTAACAAGGAATGAACGTATATGCGATTGTAAACTTTGTGCATCAATAATAGCGATATATGGAACAAAATGATCGTAGAAAAAAAATCCTGGTGGCCGATAAGCAGCAGGTATTCCGCAAAGGGCTGGAATTAATGCTCGGTCAGGCTGATGATATCAGTCTCTGTGACTCAGTTAGCTCCGAACGGGAATTGCTCAGCGCAATAACCGAACTTTACCCCGATGTACTGATACTGGATATAAACATGCTGGATACTAATATCCACCTGGCCGCGACAGTGAAACAGCAGTTGCCCAGTATAGCCATTATTATCGTTACACCTCAACCCAACGACGAGGAGATGTTTCTGGCGATCAAATCACGTGCAGCCTCATACCTCGACCGATCAACTTCAGCAGAAGAATTGCTTGATACAATACGCAGGGTTTCGTCGGGAGAATATCCCTTGAATGATAGTTTTCTGAACCACCCGGACGTAGCCAAAAAAGTACTGCAGCAGTTTCAGGATATCTACTGGGGCAAAGGGGCCGAAGTGCTTGTTTCACCATTAACGCCCAGAGAATTTGAGATACTCAATTTCATGGCAAAAGGAGATACTAACAAGCAGATTGCAGACAAACTCACCGTCAGTGAACACACAATTAAGAATCACATAACATCAATATTGCGTAAACTGGATGTTAACGCCCGTACGGAAGCCGTGATTGCAGCCATCAAACGAGGAATCATTTCCTTCCAATAGCTATTTGGCCGGATTTAAAACCCGCCCCAGGAAAAGAATTGAGCCTGTTTTAACGTCGCGAATCATGAAGATGAAGGGACGATCTACAGTCATTTCAACAGGCTGCGCCGGCATTGCTGTTGCCCCTACTATCACCACTGTAGCTGCTGCCGCCTCGGTACCGGATTCATCTACTGCAACAAATGCCTTATGCAGAACATCTGTTATATATAAATCATTATTCCCATCCATGCCGGAGAAATCCGCCTGACCTGAGAACGCCAGCGGCATGCCCATTGTCTTAAGTTTTTCCTTCAGCCCTATATTGAAGTCGAACTCGAATTTTGGCATGGTTAGCGCCACGCGGCCATACGAAAGCTGTTTTATGATCTCATTTATCCGTTTTGTGCTCAGTGTGCTCTCAAAGGTTTTAAATTGACCTGTATCAGGCACGATTATTAGCATGGAAAGTTCACGCCCGTCATACGGTAGCTCAACAGCTTGAAAATCATTCCCTGCAGTGTATCGGAAGGACTCTGTCTGTCTCATCATGGGTACCGATACTTCATTACCAGTTAGCAAGTGAAAAGTATCATTGCTTGTCGAATTTTTCTCAAAAGAATGTTGCCAGGCGGCGTTGAAATAGATAGCGTTCGTTAAAACCAATCTGGTTAATTGATCGATGGCGCCTCGCGGGATTAAATCCTTTATTCTGCCTTCTGTCTGATCACTGACCCAGTTATTGATGGTAGTCCGTGACTCTTCCGTAGCATTCATAAAATCAAGTATCCTCAATCCAGCGCCATAATTTACTGCCAGCAAGTCTAAATATGCGGGGAGAAACTGGTAGCCTTTTTGACCCCAGATTGCATTGACTATATTTAAGCGAAAGCCTTTGCCGTCCTTGCCCTGAGCCCCCTTACCACGACTGTTCAACTCTTGATCCAGTGCGTTAAAAGCGTTATGCAACTTATTCTGAGGCAATATATAGTGCAATGTTTTGGCCATTTCACTTTCCGTATCACCTCGCGCTCCCCCATATGTCATAGCAAGCGCCATTGATACGCTGTAGGGTGAATAAAACAGGTTCCCTTCTTCTCCCCGCAGCGATTGATAAAGGTCTAACGCAAAGTCATTGTTACCGTCAACCAGTTGCACGAGATCAGACTGGGTAATAGCCGGGGAAGAGATCCTTTGTTGATCAGATTTTACCTCTTCTTTTAATTCGGGTTGCGCACATGCGTAAAGGTTTAAAAGCAATGCACTCATCAATATTAGTAATATAC
>Ga0163210_1000009_pt1 | contig 66905 bp, 50 predicted proteins | sample Kivu_220m_FD_113536 | JGI IMG/M metagenome (GOLD analysis project Ga0163210, IMG submission 113536) | Freshwater microbial communities from Lake Kivu, Western Province, Rwanda to study Microbial Dark Matter (Phase II) - Kivu_220m | ecosystem: Environmental > Aquatic > Freshwater > Lake ...
CATCTACTTTTTCCAGCAGACTACTCCGCTGCCGTTCAAGGGAAGCCATCTGTTCAAGCTGGGGTTGACGGTATTCAGTGAAGATAAAAATGAAGCAGAAAAAAAACTGCGTGATCATCACCGCAAGTCATGGTCGGTTGAACCTCGTAAACCGAATGGCAGAAAAGCGCGCATCCTCATCAGCGGCAACGTCATGGACAGGCCCGACCTGTTCGAGATCGTGGAAGCCGCGGGCGCGGAGGTCCCCGCCGCCGACCTGTGTACCGACCTGAGATATTTCAACAGGTTTGTTGATGAGGATATCACTGATCCGTACCTGGCCCTGGCGCGGGCGTACCTGGGCGAGCCGCACTGCTCGAGGACGGCAAGCGCCAGGGAGCGCGCTGAAGAGATCAGGAAGCTGACCCAGACCTATAATATCGACGGTGTCCTGCTGACCTCGGTGAAGTTCTGCGACCAGCACCTCTATGACGCCCCCTTTATCATGAGAGACCTGGCGGAGGCAGAAATACCGGCCATCTTCCTGGAGAACGACTATACGTTCACCAGCAGGAGCCAGATCGCCACGCGGGTGGAAGGATTTATCGAGACACTGGAGGGAAGGAGGAGCTGAGCCATGCTGAAGCAGTTTTATGAAAATATGAAATCCGCCCTCGAGGCGCAGTATAAGGAAAGGCCGCGCGCCTTTTTGCCGGTAAACATTCATCTGGCATCAACCCTTCTGGACGCTTACCGTGAGGATGCCAGGGTCGTGTGGGCGTCCTTCTACTCATTCCCCATGGAGCTCATAGCCGCCTTCGATGTCGCCCCCTTCGATTATGAGATAGCCACCAACCTGCTACCCATGATGGATGCAGACGGTTGCGTAAATATCATGTCCCGTGCCGAGGAAGAGGGATATTCCACGGACATTTGCTCGTTCCACCGGCTGGCCATGGGCTGCCAGCTGCTGGGTTATATGCCGAAGGCCGACCTGCTGCTGTCGTCTTCCTATTTCTGCGACGGCAAGGCAAAACTGAACCAGATAATAGCAAATTATTATGGAAAAGAGTCGATCACGCTGGACGTGCCCAACCGCATCGATAAAGAATCGATCGCCTATGTATCCCGACAGCTGCAGGGCATTGCGGGCAGGCTGGAAAAAGTGGCAGGCCATAAGCTGGACCACGACCGACTGCGCGAATGCATCAGGGCCTTCAACCGGGCCCGGAGCGCCTACGGGCGGCTGGCGGAGGTGCAGAAAATGAAGCCCTTCCCCTGGAACGGGGCCCTGGCTGTCAATATGTCTATTTTCGGCAACCTGATAGCGGGCAAGCCCACCCAGGAGAGGCTTTACCAGGACCTGGTGGACGAATGCTCTGCCAAGCTTGCCGGCGGCAGGTTAACGCCGGAGAAATACCGTGTGCTGTGGCTGGCATGGTTCCCGGAACAGCCCACCAATATCAACGAGATCTTTAAGAAAAGCGGCGTGAGCATAGTGATGGGCGAGCTGGAAAGAATTTTCTGGGATGAGATAGACGAGAAGAATCCCTGGGAGGGCATGGCATTATGGTGCCTGAAAAATCCTTATGTCGGCCCCATTGAACAGAGGATGGCCGGTATTATGCAAATGGTGGATGAATACGATGTGGACGGCGTAGTCCACTTTTCTGCCGATGCCTGCCGTCATTCCTGCGCCGCCCATCGCATGATAGCGGACGAACTGCAGAAAAAGAATGTCCCCTTCATCGTGCTGGAGGGAGACATGAGCGACAAGCGCAAGTATTCAGAGGAAAGGTCAAGGCTGCTGCTGGAAAGCTTTATAGACGTCATGTCAGGCAGAAAAAAAGAGATTAAATACTCCAGGCTGGCGGGGAATTAAAGAAAAAAATCAAGATAGCGGCACATCATAATGTGCTACTGTGCCTTCCTTTTACAGCGCTTATTTAAGGAGGCCATTGGATGACTTATAAAAATATAATCGTAGAAATTACCGACAACATCGCCACGCTCACACTCAACCGCCCGAAAAGGCTGAACTCGCTCACCATAGGGTTGGCCGGCGAACTGGCCGCTGCCATTAAGCTACTGAACGAAGACGATGATGTGAAGGTGCTGATCCTGACAGGCGCAGGAGAGGCTTTCTGCGCAGGCGCCGACTTTTCAAGTGAAGTCACGGTCACTGATCGCAAACAGGCAGATATTAGCAGGCAAGTGCGTACCGCACCTTTCGCCAGTCTGGGCTGGGCCACAATGCAGATCGCAGGCTTCGGCAAGCCAGTCGTAGCCGCGGTCAACGGCCATGCCGTGGGTGCGGGGCTTTCCTACGCGTTGGCTGCGGATATCAGGATAGCCTCGGATAAAGCAGCCTTCTCAGCCATTTTTATCAAACGCGGGCTGGTGCCGGATGCAGGCATATCCTTTTACCTTCCCAGGCTGGTGGGCATGAGTAAAGCGCTCGAGCTTATGTGGACGGGCGATATCATCAATGCGCAGGAAGCTTTGCGGATCGGTATGGTTAACCGCGTGGTGCCCCATGACGAGCTTATGAAGGTAACGCGGGATTTTGCACTGAGGCTGGCCAACGGGCCTTCTCTCGCCATAGAGATGGCCAAGCGTATGGCCTACTCCTCTTCTAATACCGACTCTCTCATAATGCAGATGTCTGTGGAGGACTATATGCAAAATGTCTGCACCGGGTCCGAGGACGCGCTGGAGGGCGTCGTCGCATTCCTGGAGAAGAGGGAACCGCGCTTCAAAGGCAGGTAAATTACACTTGAAATATAAGTCGGTTTTTTTGAGATACTTCCACTCAGTTTCTTGAATTCCAAACGGGTTGATACATAGCCGGTTCCAAATCCCTTTTATCCAGTCGAGAAAATTATATGATCAATTTCAGTGCTATACTTAAGGTGAGAGCTGTTATCACAGGCAGAGAAAAAATGGACATTGGCCCTGGCAGGCACAGCGGGCACAGGCCGGATTCAGTGGTGTGTGTGGGAACCGGCAGGGTGAGCGGATCCGCCCGATTATTCTGCGCAGTTACTGCCGTCTTCGCTATCCTTGCCGTGCTGGTGTTCTGTGTGTCTGTCTGTCCAACTGGCCAGGCGAATATCAGCTCGCACAGCCCTGCGGCCGCGACCACTGCGCCATACCTTTATGATAGCGATGGCGCTATGGCTGTAGGTGGTGATCTTGCCCAGCTTAAAGGTTTGACAGGCAAGGGCGTGGTAGTTGCCATAGCGGATACGGGCATAGCGCAGCAGGGCGACAGGTACCATGATGACCTGCCCTCGGGGAGGATTCTGGACCAGTTCTATTTTAAGGACTGGTGGACGGGCGCCGACGAGGAAGCTGCTGTTGATACGTGGGGCCATGGGACGCATGTGGCAGGGATCATAGGCGGCAGCGGGCTGCACGATCCCCTGTTCAAAGGGATGGCTCCGGAGGTTTCACTGCTGGCTTACCGCATGGTCGACCCGCCTTATGCCGCCTCTGCTGCTGAAATCAGCCGCTGGATGCATACGACGAGGTTTGAAGACTTAACACGGCGTGCGGCGCTGAACAATGCCGATGTCTTTAATAACAGCTGGGGCGGGTCCATCGCTCCCTGGGATACTTATAATAAGTATTGCGCCGTCGCGGACAGAGCGGTGAGAGGCGAATACAGGAATGCGGAGGGGCGGCCTCAGTGGATGAACGTGGTGGTGGCAGCGGGAAGCGACAATCATTTGATAGGAAGCCCGGCGCTGGCCAAGAACGTGATAACGGTGGGCGCCATCTGTGATGGAAATTCTGCGAACTACGGCTGGCCGCCGGGCAAGGTTGCCGATTTCAGCAATTACGGTCCGGTTGATGCCGGGACCGGGAAGGTCAGGATCAAACCGGATGTGGTGGCGCCCGGCGTCAACATCACGTCCACCATACCATGGTACCTTTCCCGCTGGAACAGGGAAGGGGGGAGTTATTATGCCGTTCAGGAAGGTACGAGCATGGCGGCGCCGTACGTATCGGGCGCCATAGCGCTGCTGCTGCAAAAATACCCCGCTGTAAAAACGTGGCCGGAAAAAGTTAAAGCCCGTATCATCAACACGGCAGTGCCGCTGGGGAACGGTGTGGAGAAAGAGGGACACGGCATGATCGATGTTTACCACATGTTATGCGATGACGATTCTTTCCGGGCGTTGCTGTGGGAGGGCAGCGATATCAACGGGCAAATCCCCCAACGCCTTTTCTATTTCGATGTTCCTGAGGCATTTAAGGAAATAAGGGCAACGCTGGTCTGGTCGGACAAGCCCGGAACCAGCGAGATAGCCAATGATCTTGATTTCAGTGTATATGACAGGTTTGGAAGCTTGGTGGGAGCTAGCAGTGACAGCGGCGATAACGTCAAGCACGTGGTGATCAACCAGGGAGAGCCGGGAATCTGGAAGCTGGCCGTCAATAAAACCAGGCTGACAGAGCCAAAACAGGATTTCGCGGTATGCGTCAGCGCCGTGCTGGCCGAACCGTCATTGACTATGAACGTGCATTCCGATAAGGCAGCAGTCCGCCAGGGTGAAGAGCTGAAATTCACCGTCGAGCTGGGCGATACGGGATATACGGCCGCCGGTTCTTACGTGTCTGTGGCAGTGCCTGCCGATTTCTATTTTAACTATGTGGATATCTACAAGGCCGACGGCACAAAATACCGCTATGACATCTCCGACATAAATTTTTCGGTTGATACCTACAACATCGCCGTCGGAGAGGCTGTGTCCGGGTATCCCAGGAAAGCTGAGTGGGTGTTTAAAGCCAGGGAAATGCTGGTACACGAAAAATACACTTTCCGGATTGGCGCCCGGGCTAGAAACGCTGCCGGGATTCAGCAGTCTATCGTGATAAGCAAAGCCAATACGCCTATTGTCGTTTGCTATCCACCGCAGTTAAATTTCATAGCGCAGGAGGGAGGCCTGAATCCCGCCAGACAGCCGTTGTACATCCATAACGCCGGAGAAGGGCCGTTTAGCTGGAAGCTTGCCGCGCATCAATCATGGTTAAGCCTGGCGCCGGCGAGCGACAATAAAAGCGGCATAGCCGAGATAGCAGTGGATATCGGCTTGCTGCCGCCGGGGATCCACGAAGATACTGTCACGGTTAGCGTTCCCGATGCGATACAGCCGCCGCGCGCCATACCGGTCAGGCTGACTATCAGCCCCCGCAATATAGAGGCGCTGGTTGGGGCCGATGACAGCCAGATATACACAACGTCTCCCGGAAATGCTTTCTTCCTGAGCAGGTTCAAGTGTGAAAAGACCGGCACATTAGACGAGATACGGCTGAAATGCAGCAGTTTCGGCAACGTCCGCGTTGCACTTTACACAGACCGCAGCGGAGACCCGGATAAGCTGCTGACGTCTAATTATGAAAGCGCCTATGTAACGGCCGGGTGGAACATCATCCCCGTCAGCGAAGTCAATGTTTACGCAGAGAGCCACTACTGGCTGGGTTTCAACACCAGCATCAGTCTGGTAGGATATCCCGCCATGCCGTCCGGTGAAACCAGGTACAAATGGTGGAAATTCGACGAGTTTATTTTCCCGGATTACGCGGGAACTGAATTTACCGGCAAAGCTGCGCAGATGCTGATCTCCGGCTGGGGCAGCCCTGAAAGTCTCGAAGATTATTGAACGGCTATCCGTTGCTATACCGGATATGACGTGGTGTTGTGAGGTTGACGCAGTTCCTTGACATGCCAAAAACAATATGTTATATTAAACAAAAATAATACAACATATTGTTTTATTTATGTTAAGGAGGCATCATGTACAAAACACATTTCATACTACTGGCAATGGCATTAATTCTGGTTCCTGCGCTGATTATCGGGTGCTCGCAATCCACGCAGGGTCCCGGTTCCTCGTCAGTGGAACCCATTGTAATCGGCTATGTAGGATCAATTTCAGGCCCGGGCACCAAGCCCTGCATTGATGCTCAGAAAATGGCAGTCGAGGAGATCAATGCGGCGGGAGGTATCCTGGGCAGGCCGATTAAGTTCATGGTCGAGGACACCAAGGGAGAGACATCGCTGGCGGTGGCCGGCGTCACCAGGATGGTCATGGGCCACAAGGCGATCTTCTATTCCGTGGAAGGCAGGACCGAGATAGCCATGGCTACCAAGCAAAAAACCATAGAGCTGTACAAAGATTTTCCCCACATCATGGAAGCCAACGGCGCAGCAGGGGTGGAAGTCACGGAATCCGTGATCAATAACTATGACAGGGAAAAGATGATTTTCCGCCTGTTTAATCCTGAGCCGGGACACTTCGCCTGGGCCAGAACCATTTTTACCATTTCCGATCACAGCCGGATGAAGCTGGCCAACTTTATGCCCAAGAAGTGGGCCATCCTGTATGAAAACCTGGCCTGGACGCTGCTCTTCCGCAACGGCGGGCCAGTCTGGAACCTGCCCACCTGGGACCAGATGGCAAAGGATGATTGCGGCATCGACGTGGTCTACAGCAAGCCGGTGAGCGCCAGGACAGGCATGTGGCTGCCCGTGCTCGATGCGGTGTCTAAAAGCGGCGCCGATTTCATTTTTGTTGTGTCCAGCTGGTTCACAGATACGGAGGTGCTAACCAAGCAGTGGGCGGACTCACCTGCCAGGGACATCCAGATCTACTTCTATGGAGGAGTCTCCCAGACGCATGATTTCTGGAAGATGACCGGGGGCAAAGCGCTGGGTGTGCTCACCGGAGCGTATGAAGTCCCGATTACAGAAAATACCATGCCCTTTGTGGAAAAGGCCAGGGCGAGGGGTATTCCGGTACAGCAGCATGTGGCCTGTGCTTACGATGATGTCTACATGTTGAAAAAGTCCGTTGAAGTGGCCGGTGGAGTGGATGATGTGGACAGGCTGATATCCGCAATGGAACAGGCTGAGTTCGACGGCGTGATCGGATTATGCAAGGTGGAAATGACCAGGGTTCCTGGGTTCTTCCACTCTCGCGTTGCCTGTAATCCCAACAATCCCAAGGAGGAATTCGACAGGGGTTTGAAGACCGGACAGGCCCAGGTCCAGGCTAACGGGGAATATGTGTCGATCTGGCCGGAGAAATATGCGCAATGGGACAGGTACAAGCCCCCTGCCCAGCTGCGAGCGGAAGCCGGTATCAAGTAAAAATCGATGATTTGTATATCAGGAAATAGTACCGGAGAAACGCTTGAAATCGCGTACTGACCCTCTTACATAAAACCTCCAATGCAAAGAGAGGCGCCTTGCCGGGGTGGGGCGCCTCTCTTTTATTTGCAGGTGACGGTTGCAGCGATGTTCTATGTATATGACGGGTGGGTTCGGATGATGTGTGAGCCGGTTCAGATGGATTGGTGACATATTGAGAGTATCGTGTTAAACTAAACCTCGTGTGCTTGCAGTGCTGCGGATTGATTGTTGACGCATAGCACAAGCAGAGATCAGGTAGTGTAAGAGCGATGTCGCGAACCCTCAATTTCCTTCTGTCCATAGTGCTTATTTTCCCTTTTATCGCTTCCCTGGTAGTAGTGACGCCTGCAAAGGCGGATATCAATCTGGGATCTTATATATCAAAGTACCCGTCGGATAACCGTACGCCGCGATATTCCATGCCTTCTGTACCGGGATTCGATGTTAGCGGATGGAACTTCCAGTCAATTTCAGCGCCTCCCCTGCCGTTACAGATGCCGCAGCACACTGCGACCGCCGGTATCATGATGCTGGGCGCCGGTTCACTGGCTGATGTATACGTTAACGGGACCACGGGCAGCGACAACTATACAGGCAGTTCGCCTACCGTCCAGGCCGGCGATGTCGGGCCCAAGAAGACCATACAGGCAGGCCTGAATGAGGCTGATGATTATGGTACGGTGCATGTAGCGGCCGGGACCTACAGGGAGAATTTGACCGTAGACAATATCAGTGTTTACCTGGAGGGTGTCAGTGCCAGGGATACCATCATCGACGGAGGCAGCATCGGCCCGGTAGTGCAGGTGAATGGTGATTCCCTGGATATCGTTATAGACGGGTTTACCATCCGTAATGGAAACGGTGTTTCGGCCGGCGGTATTATAACGGATTGGGATTGCTACTTGTACATCTGGGACAGTGCCATTATCAACAATACGGGTGATACAGCCGGCGGCATTTATTGTGAGGAAGGCTACCTGGAAATACTGCAATCTCTGGTAGCGGGCAACACCGCGGGGGAGTTTGGTGGAGGTATACTTGCTGATGAATCGGAAGTATTACTGCAATCTTCCACCATCAGCGGTAATTCGCTGGCTCCAGGTGGACACTGGGGTGGGGGCATATTTTGCATAGATAGCCTTGTTTATGTATTTGATGTCACACTGGCCTTTAATTCGGCTACAGGCGATCCGACGGGGGCTGGAGGTGGATTGGCCAGCGTCTTCTGTGACTGGCTGATTTACAACACCATTATTGCCAATAACAGCGCCAGTACTGCAGGCACAAACAACGGCTATTTCCTATCGCCTCCGGATGATTTTGTACTGGATGCTTATTCCATAGACAGCGAGAACAGCACCCGTCTTACAGACCCCACATCACAGGTCAATACCGACCCGGGTCTTGGCCTGCTGCAGAACAACGGAGGTCCTACTAACACCCATGCTATCACTTCGGACAGCCCCGCATTCGAGAGGGGTGGTCCACCTCTCCTGCTGGACGAGGACCAGCGCAGAATTATCAAGCCCCAGGGCGCGTACAGCGATGTGGGCGCTTATGAGCTTGTTTTAACTTCGAACACCAACACGGGCGGGTCAGGCTCGGGACAAGTCGGCTTTAGTACCGATACGGGCGGGCTGGCGCACCTGACCACGCTGACTCCTGTTATCTGCCCGGGCATCTTCGAAAAGGGCATATCGTTTCCTTACGGCGTATTCTCATTCCAAATAGTAGGTATTCCCATAGGATCCACCGTCAGGGTGACCATACGGCTGCCGCAGGCCGTCCCCGCCGATCTCCAGTACTGGAAATACAGCAGTATGTGTGCGTGGACCAACTATACGTCGCTGGTATCGTTTACTACCGGGGATAATTTCATTGTGCTGACGTTAACAGACGGCGGCCCCGGCGACCTGGATGGTATAGCTAACGGCAGGATCATAGATCCCGGTGGTCCAGCCTGGTCGGCCGTCAGGCCGTCATCAGAGCAAGTGCAATCATCCGCATCCTCCGCATCCTCCGTAGCGATGCCCCAGCAGCCGGTCATGCTGCCGAACTTGATTGTGCGGAGCGCCTCGCTCTCAACGGCAATGGTTGGTGCGGGTGAGCCGGTTACCGTTACTGCAACAGTCGTTAACAGGGGCAGTGTTAACGGCAGCATGAAGATTTCGCTGATCATAAATGGGGAGGAGGAAGCTGCCGAAGGAGTTACCGTCAATAGCGGCGGCGCCAGGTCCGTGACTTTTACTGTCAGCAGGAACCAGCCCGGGACATATCGAGTGTATGCAGGAAGCGCCTATGCAGGAGAATTTTCGGTAAGCCAGTCTGTTGATCCCGAAACGATATTGTTCATCAGCCTGGCGATGCTTTTTGCAGCATTTGTCCTGGGATTGGTCCTGATTTACCGCAGGCAAAAGGCCGGATATTAATCCCTGTACTGCCGTCTGCCTGCGATTTTAGCTACCCGATGTTTTTGATAAATACCACGCGGTCTTTGCCGGGTCCGGCATAATGCTCAACAACCTTCACGCCGTCTTTTTCCGCGTCGCCCGTGGGCAGCATGCCGATGCTTTTGTGAAAGGCGATGGAGAGCGAATTGACCGGGCTGGTGATGGCCTTCAAATTTTTGCATCCGTGTGACCTGGCATACTCTTCAAAATGGGCATAGAGGCGCCGGGCAAGTCCCAGCCTGCGGTAGCCCTGCCGCACTGACAGAAGTTGTGCATAACCCACCGGCTCGGACTGGGAGATGAAGCCGAAAAGATAGGCCAGCACCTTATCGCCCTCCTTGGCAACGAAGGCGGTATTGCCGAACTCGTTGATAAGCGTGGGATGATGCAGGCCGACCGTGCGGTCATGGTCCCAGAACTCGTTGAATTCAACTATGATCTGGTCGAAATCCTTCTTCGTGCAGGTGGTTATTTCCACGGTAATGTCTTCCCGGCGTGCCTGTTATATAGCCGGATAGTATACACGATGGCAGTACTGCGAATAAAGCGTAAACGAAATAATTGAAATTAGAGAAGGGACCGGGAATCACCACCCGGTCCCTTTCACAGTGCAAAGGATTCATTAGAAGAAGATGAATAGTACAACGACGGCCTTAACCGCCGGAGGCAATGCATTGATCTGCGCCATCACGTCGGCCTTGGTGACCTCGATGTTCATCATGCTGATATTGGCCGCTGTGAGCGTGGCATCGAAGGTGATGCTCTTGGCTGCTCCGACCGTATTGGACCATTTATCCCACACGGGCAGGCTGCTGCCAGCTTTGTTGGGATTGCCGGTGGCGGCAAATGTACCGAGGTATGACATCATGGCATCCTGCAGCGCCACCCTGCCTGCCTGGTTGGCTGCCGAGAACGAATGCAGATAGAAGGTGTCCCGGTTCCAACCGAAGAAAAAGGGGATATCGGTGGCATGGCCTGCGCCGTAGATGAAGTCGAATCCCGGCGTGTCCGAACCGACACCGTCCCACTTGAACCAGAAGGCGTAGACGTCGTCCTGGAAATTCTTGGCAAGCCGGGCGAGGCTGTCAACAGCGAATGCTTTCCAGCTCAGCGCCGGGTATTTGCCGCAGGCTTCATACAGGAAGCTATCCCCGTAAGAGCCGAATACATCCGTCAGCGCCATGGGTGGAGGAATTACTCCCAGCACGTTCAAGCAGTTGAACCAGGTCTTACCGGTAGAAGTTGGAATGGTCGTGCCGTAAAGCGGCAGGAAGGGCTTTTGCTCATATTCAGTGCTGCCCAGTACCATGGGCACCTTGTTATAGTTGCCTGTGGCGATGATATCCGCCGCGGTCCCCGTCAGCACATAGCCGTCTATGACGGGCCCGGCGGCATCAATGGAGCCCTTGGCATTCATGGCGGCGCGTTCCACCAGTGTTCCCGGCTTACTCCTCAGGTAGGTCTCGATCTGCTCATTGGTCATGGCGGCGCGGTAAGCTGCGGCCGCCGCAGCGTCCGCGCAGGTGCCGTCGAGCACAAGCAGCTTCTCGATCAGGGCGTTGGCGCGCGCTACACCCACAGCCACCGGCACGTTGTTACCACCTATGCTCAGCGTAAATGCTTTATTTAACAGGCCGCTGGCCAGCGGGGATATGACGATGTTCATAGTATTGAAAGCGCCTGCCGACTGGCCGGATACGGTGATATTATTGGGATTGCCGCCGAAGAAGGCGATATTGCTCTTGACCCATTTGAGGGCTTTGATGGTATCCAGCGTGCCGAAATTGCCTGATTTATCCTCCGATGTCCCCGTCGGGTTCATGGCAGGATGACTCAGGAAGCCAAAGGGACCCAGCCTGTACTGAATGACCACCACGACCATATTCATCTTGCTGGCCAGGATAGAGCCGTCATAACCCGCAGCGCCTCCGAAATAGTTGGCGCCGCCGTGAATCCACATGAGGACGGGCAGGTTTCTGGATTCAGCCTTGGGACGGAAGACGTTGACATACAGGCAGTCTTCAGCCCCTGTAATCTGGTTGGTGGGGAGCCACGTAGGCAGCATTACCGGCTGGAAGGCGGGCGCGAAAGCGTCTGTGGAGTGGCGGATAAAATGCCAGCGCTCAGGATTTTGCGGCGCCTTCCATCTCAGCGCGTCAACCGGCGGTTTGGCATAGGGGATGCCTTTCCAGACCCAGCTGTTATTGCCCGCATCTGCGCCGGCTACCGGCCCGAACAGGGTCATGGTAGTGGTTTTGGACGCATTTTTAATGGATGCAATGGCTACCTCGAGCGCTGCGATCAGCGGCGCCTGCTGGTCGGCCACAATCCACTTTTCGATCTTATCCCTGATGTCATTATCGAGCTTGTTGGTGGCGCTTCTGTAGGCGCCGACCTTGACGAGCACTTTTACAACGTCGATTTTCAGGTTTAAAGCCTTGTGACGCCCGGCGGCTGAATGTGAACCCTCTTCGGATTCAACATTTTTTTCCAGCTTATCGATTTCATCCTGGTCGCCGCGGTCTTTGACCTCGTCTTTCCAGGAATCGAATTTCGATTTGAAAGAGTGTTTCCCGTCAGCATCAGACGGAGTTTCAAAAGCGGAATCCGGCAAAGCCTGCACCAGGTTTTCCAGATTGGTTACCGCATCGTAGGCGCCGATGCCGACAGCCGACGCTTCGGCATGAACTATATTCGCCGCCGGCGCAGCAACCAGGGTCATGCCCAGTATCATAGACAGCGCCAGGCCTGAATACAGTATTCTTACCATCCATGCTTTAAAAGTTTGCATTGATAACCTCCCTTTAATTAAATCGAGTAGTCAGTCGAATAAATTTAGCGCTATTTTTTACCCTGTCTCACCTCCTTAATTAATATGCTGAATGTTATATGGAAAGAACGATGCAGATATGGTTTACTGTGTGATTATGATATCCCGTTAACAACCGCTCCTGACCGCTATTAGCCTCTAATTACTTAGTGCGAAACTGTTCGCGCTTCAGCATTGGCTATTCTATGACACGATTGCGCGGTTGTCAATAGCGCCCCGATCACCAAACTTGAAATAACCTATTGCCCGTCTATCAGGCGATACATGTCTTTGTAGGCGCGGGCAAAATTGGGATCCTGCCTGATGAACTCATCCCGTAAAGAATTCATTTTCTGCACAAATTGACGGTCGTCTTTCCTGCGCACTATTTCCGCCCATTGGGCAGCCCTGGACGAGAAAAGTTCTTCGACCGCGGCTGCATCAGGCAGTTGCATCTGCAGCGAGGCATAAAAATCAGGGTCTTCAGAGAGCACGCTTTCAGTAAGCGTCAGCAATATCCGGTATGTAGTGCCGTCAATCCCGGCGGCTTGCTGGAGCTTATCCAGGCTGACCAGGGTATCTGCCGAGACCAGGGCAATGAAATGCGAAAGAGCCAGCACGATACTCATAATGCGATCATGCTCGGCCGGCGTCATTATCACCGCAGCAGCGCCTTTGCCCTCAAGGTATTGGCGGACTTTTTCAGCGAGGGCATTTTCATTTTCATTGACAGGGGTAAGGACGAATTTCTGCCCTTTGATGCCCTTCGCGCCAGGCCCGAACATGGGATGCGTGCCCAGCACCGTGCCTTTTTTTATATACCGGTGCATGACCTGCACGGGCATCTCTTTGATGGATGTCACATCCAGGATAAGCTGAGCGGGACTTGTATGGGGCGCTATCTCCCGGACAACCTCCTCGAATCTGCCTATAGGCACCGAGATCACTACTGCATCGCAATTTTCAGTTGCCTCCGTATTGGAAGCAATGCCGGCGCCGAGCTGCTGTCCGACCTCAGCCAGCTTCTTTTGATCGCGGCCTGTTATGGTAACCTCGTGCCCCTCCTGGAGCAGGAAGCGCGCCAGCCAGCATCCCAGTTTGCCATAGCCGCCTATGATAGCTATTTTCATGCCACAATCCTGAACACTGTCATTTTGCCCGGGGATACGATCCCAGCACTTTGAGGAAAAGGCAGGTCTGCTCCAGCTTTTCCAGCGCCTGCCGCACCACCGTATCCTGCCGGTGGCCTTCGAAATCCAGGTAGAAATTATATTCCCATGGCTTTTGCTTGGTGGGCCTGGACTCGATCTTGGTAAGGTTGATCTTCCTGGAGGCGAACACCTTCAACGATTCATACAGCGTACCGGGCTTGTGCTTGAGTAAAAACACGATGGAAGTTTTATCGTTGCCCGTCGGAGGCGCATCCTGTCTGGATATCACGAAAAACCTGGTGAAGTTGCGAGTGTTGTCCTCGATTTCCGTGGCTATGACCTTCATCCCGTAGATCTCGGCTGCCCTGGAGCTGGCTACGGCTGCGCCGTCCAGTATGCGCTTTTCCTTGATCATCTTCACGCTGCCCGCCGTATCGTAGGTGGGGATCAACTCCCGTCCCAGGTGGCGCAGGAACTGCTGGCACTGCGCCAGGGCCTGCGGGTGAGAATATATTTTTTTAATCGCATCAAGGCCGGCTTCCTGGTTGGCTATCAGGCAATGGGAAACCCGTAGCTCCAATTCGCCGCATACTTTAACATCCGAATCCAGCAGCAAATCATATGACCGGCTGATGCTGCCTTCCAGCGAGTTCTCCACAGGGACGATGCCGTACTGCAGGCTGCCTTCCTGGACGTATCTGAATACCTCATCCAGTGTCTCGCAGGGGACCGTGCGTATGGATGAACCGAAGAAGCTGAAGGCAGCGGCTTCGCTGTAGGCGCCGGTCTCACCCTGGAAAGCCACCTCTGCTCCCTGCATTTTTTTACTTGTGGTTATGATGAGCCTGTAGATGTTTGCCATGTCCTCGGGGCTGATGCCTTCCTCCCCTGCGATGGCTGCCACCCTGTCCAGGACGGCTTTTTCGCGCGCCGGGTCCTCTATTTGCAGGCTGTTCTCCTTTTTTTCACCTCCTATATCCCGTGCTGTCCTGAAGCGTTCGGCGATAAGCCTAGCCAGCCTGGCATCGATTTCATCGATCCTGCTTCTCAGATTATCCAAGCTCATTTTATTACCTCCGGTATAAGTCCGGCCCTCATGGCAAGGTCGCACAACGTAATGGCCATCATCGCTTCCGCCACGGGCACCGCCCTGGGGACGATGCAGGCGTCATGCCTGCCGCGCACCGCTATATCTGAATTCTGCAGGGTTTTCATGTCTACCGACTGCTGATTTTGAGCGATAGACGCTGTAGGTTTGACAGCTATGCGAGCGATCACCGGCATGCCGTTGCTGATACCTCCCAGTACTCCGCCGGAATTGTTGGTTTTGGTGACAATCCTGTTATTTTCTATGATGAAGGGATCGTTATTCTCGGAGCCTTTCTTCTCCGTGCAGAGGAATCCCGACCCGAACTCCACGCCTTTTACTGCGGGAATAGAGAAGAATGCCGCGGCAAGCGCGCCTTCCAGCGTTGCGAAGACGGGTTCACCCAAACCCACCGGTACGTTGAGCGCCAGGACTTCGATAATGCCTCCGACGCTGTCTCCCTGGCCTGCCACCTTCTGTATCAGGTTGACCATTTTCCCCGAAGCATTGGCGTCTGCGCAACCCACCGGGCTGTTAACAGCATCATCCCTGATTTTATCTGTGGAAACCTTCCCTGCCTTGATTTCGCCTATCTGTACAGTATGTGCGAGCACATCTATGCCTATGAGGCCGAGCAGCTTCCTGGCAACCGCTCCTGCCATCACGTGCCCGGCTGTGATCCTGCCGGAAAACCTGCCCCCGCCCCTGTAGTCATTGAAACCCCCGTATTTCATATGGGCGGTGTAATCGGCATGGCCGGGCCGGGGAATAAACCTTGTCTTCTCATACTCCGAGGAATCAACGTCCCGGTTCCAGATAATCAAACAAATGGGAGCTCCGGTCGTCGTATTATTAAATATACCGGAAATTATCTCCACCTTATCTTCCTCGCGGCGGCCGGTTGAGCCGGCGCTGGTTGACGCCTTTCTTCTGTCCACCTCTTTTTGCACGTCTTCTACGTTCAAAGCAAGTCCCGCAGGACAGCCGTCAATAACGGTACCCACGCACTTGCCGTGGCTCTCTCCGAAACTGGTTACTACGAATAATTTGCCCAGGCTGTTACTCATCTCGTTGAATTACACCTCCCAGTCTTTCTAACTCCTGCCAGTAGGTGGGGAAAGTCTTGGCGACGCACTCAGCGCCATCCAGTACGATATCACCAAACGCCACGCCCGGGATGCTGAAAGCCATGGCGATCCTGTGGTCGTCTTTACAGTCTATCACAGCCCTGCGCGACGGCCTGGAGCCTGTGACGGTTAACCTATCCTCACTCTCGGCAACTTCTATGCCCATGTTTTCCAGGCCTTCCCTTACGGCTGCTACCCTGTTGGACTCCTTGAGCCTTGTCCTTGCAATGCCGGTGAATTCGCTTACACCGTCCGCTACTGCGGCCAGCGCCGCCATGGTGGGCAGCAAGTCGGTGCAGTCCGATAGATCGGCTTTAATAGCTTTTAAAGACGATTTCTTAACCATTATCGAGCTGTGATCCACTGTGACAGCGGCGCCCATGTCTTTGAGAAAATCGAGCATCACCTTGTCACCCTGGTGGCTGCCGGGGTCAAGGTTTTCCACGGTAACCTCGCCGCCAACGGCTCCCAGCGCCAGCAGGTAAGATGACGAGGACCAGTCGCCCTCGATAACATATTCGGCGGGCTTATATTTTTGCCTTCCGACTTCATATTTAAGCAGGTCCGCCGAGGACTCCACCTGAACACCGAACTTATGCATACAGTCCAGTGTCATCATGACGTAGGGGCGTGATTCCAGGGGAGGCGTAAGGCTGATGCGGACGCCGTCCTCAGCAAGGGGCGCGGCCAGCAGTAATGCCGATACAAACTGAGAGCTGATATTGCCCGGCAGGGAGGCGTCTCCACCCTTGAATTTTCCTCCACGGACGATCACGGGTGGCTTACCCTCAGTGGCGGCGCATGGCACCCCCATTTGCTTCAGCGCATCAGTGAGCGGCCCGACCGGCCGCCTGGAAAGGGTCGCGCCGGCGGTGAGCCGTGACTCTCCCGGTACCAGCGAACAGACCGCCGTCATAAAGCGCAGGGTGGCTGCGGAATCGGCGCAATATAAATCCTCAACGGGACGATGGAAGTGTCCGCCGGAGACCAGCCAGAAATCCGCCTGGCATCTGATATCGATCCCTATTTTGCCGAGCACTGCTTTCGCCGCCCCGGTATCATCCGCGCTTAACGGATGAACCAGCTTACTGCTTCCGTCGGCTAGCGCAGCGCACATGAGGGCACGCAGTGTATAGCTCTTCGAGGGAGGAGCTTTCATCCTGCCCCTCATGTTACTTCCTGAGATCGAAACCTTCATCCTGCTTTAACCTGGCGATTATTTGCTCGACTGCTGTACCTATATTGATCCTGGTTGTATCGATTGTGATATCCGCTGCACGCTCGTACAGGGGTCTGCGCAATTTTAATAGTTCGCGCACGGTGGCTTCCGGGTCGGGTACCTCGAGCAGAGGCCTTCTTTCCCCGCCCCTGGCTATGCGTTTTAAGATGGCTGAGGGAGAAGCGGTCAGGTAGACTATCCTTGAATTTATCCTCAGGCGGTCGATGTTTATCTGGTTGAGCACAATGCCGCCTCCGCAGGCTATCACAGCGTTACTTTTCTGAGCGGCATGCCGGGTTACCTCTATTTCAAGCTCCCGGAACGTGATTTCATCATCCTGCTGGAATATTTCAACGATGGATTTGCCTGCCTTTTTCTTGATCAACAGGTCGAGTTCGACGAATTCACAGCCCAGTTTTTCAGCCAGCGCCTGGGCTACAGCCGTCTTGCCCACACCCATGAATCCAATGAGCGCGATATTGCTCTTCATACTTTCAGTGCCTTCCTGGCCGCTTTGCGCATTTCTTCCAGCGGAGCCTTGAGCCCGGTCCATTTCTCGAATGACAGAGCTCCCTGCCAGACCAGCATCTCCATCCCGCCGATGGTGACGGCGCCTGCCTTTTCGGCTTCCAGGAGGAGCCTGGTTTTGGAGGGATTATAGACAACATCGGCGACAACCATGCCGGGCCTGAGTAAAGCACGGGTAACGAGTGTCTCGTTGCTATCGGGGCTCATACCCACGCTGGTAGTATTAACGAGAATATCCGCGACCGCCATTACGACGGAAAGGTTCATTTCATTCAGTTCCATTGTGCCCATGATTTTACCGGTTGTTTGCGAGACCGCTTCGATAAACTGTATTGCTTTGCCCGATGTTCTGTTGAGGATGGTGATATCGGCGCCGCGTTCCGACAGGATGTAGGCGATGGCCCTCGAAGCCCCACCGGCGCCCAGGATAACTGCCTTTTTTCCCCTGGGATCAACTTTTTTCTCCAGCAGGGGTTGTAAAAAGCCTTCGGCATCAGTATTAAAACCCTGCAGCAGGCCGCCGTTATTGACAACTACGTTGACCGCGCCGATCTTTGCCGCCAAAGGGTCAACCGCATCGAGGTATTGCATGACTTCGATCTTGTGCGGAATGGTTATATTGACGCCGCAAATATTCAGGCCGCGCATGCCTTCCATAGCACGGCGCAGGTTCTCCGGCCGGACGTGGAAAGGAAGGTATAAATAATCCAGCCCCAGCTTTTTAAAGGCGGCGTTATGCATTGACGGCGAGATGGAATGCTCCACCGGGTCGCCGATAATGCCGCAGATCCTGGTTTTGCCTGTTACTTCTTCATTCAACATTTTCCAAGCATCCTGTAAATATTATTTAACTGCTGCACCGTCGGCTGGCCGGGCGCGGATTCGCCGCCTTCGAAGAGAGAGGCGTAGGTGAAATAGCCCCCTGCCAGGGGCGACAGTATCCTGCTGGTGACTCCCATATTCCCCATAGCGAAGGCAACCAGCTTGATCCTGGGGAACCGCTTAAACAGTTGCAGCAGTATAATATTGTCCTCAAAGCTGCGGGCGGTTGTGACTACTTTGCAGATATCTGCCCCGCTGCTGATCTGCTGCTGTACTACGGCTGCCAGGACCTCCAGGGAAGGGGTCTCTTTCCAGTTGTGAAATGAGACCATGCACCTGGCTTTCTTTTTAATCCGGCCGATGCTTTCCCCGAGTCCCTGCAATCCGGTTTCTATATCGATAATAGCGGCGCCCAGCTCGAGTGCCCTGTAAAGCTCAGCGATCCTGCCTGTTTCGTCACCCGACCATTGCCCTCCTTCTTGAATACTCCGGTTACAGGCTATCCACGGGCGTTTTAAATGTCCGATCATATCCGTCCAGCCGCCGCCGATGAGGTCGATGCGTACCTCAAACAGGTCGGCGAGGTTACAGGCCTCAATTATTCCGGCTATATCGGCATTCCTGATGACACAGCAGATTTTAGGTTTACTCATTCCAGGTTGACAGCACCTCCTCAATCAGAGCAAGGCTCACTTCGTCGGAAATAAATACTTCTCCAATTGATTTAGGCAAGACAAATCTGATCCTGCCGTTGTGAATTTTTTTATCGTGTGCGATGGCTTCACTGACCCTGGCTATGGATATCTCGGGCAACCTGGCGGACAGTTCCGCCATCTGGAGAAGCACCTTCATGCGGTTAAATTCCCCCTCGCTGAACAGCCCCATCCTGAGCGATATTTTGCCCGCTGTCAGCATACCCAGGGCAACCGCTTCACCGTGTTTGATTTTAAAGTCGGATGCCGATTCTATAGCGTGGCCTACGGTGTGGCCGAAGTTCAAAATATTCCTCAAACCCGTGTCTTTCTCATCCTTCTCCACTATGCCGGCTTTGATCTTTACTGACCTGAAGACAACGTCTTCCAGGCAGCTTTCGTCCCTTGCCCTGAGCTTCTCCATGTTTTCCTCAAGGTATGCAAAGAAAAGCTTGTCGATTATCACGGCGTATTTAATGACCTCCGCCAGCCCGTTACTGAATTCAACATCCGGAAGGGTTTGAAGAGTAGCCGTGTCCGTCAGCACCAGCCTGGGTTGATAAAAGACGCCGATCTTGTTCTTAATCGTGCCTGAATCTACGGCAACCTTGCCTCCCACGCTGCTGTCGACCTGAGCTAGAAGCGTGGTGGGAACCTGCACCAGCGGCAGGCCGCGCATATAAGTGGCGGCGACAAATCCGGCAAGGTCACCGATAACACCACCTCCCGTGGCCAGGATGGAAGTTGTTCTTTCCACGTGCAGATCAGCCAGTCTGCCGTATAGCTGCTCTGCCGTTGCCAGGGTTTTCTGTGCTTCGCCGTCGGGCACCAGCAAGGTGGAAAATTTAAAGTCTTCATGAAGCAGTGCCTGGTTGAGGCTGTCCCCGTAGTGTTGTTCAACCACGGGATTGGTGATAATTACAACCTCATGACGCAGACCTGCCTCATCCAAAAGGCGCGCCATCTGCTGCAGCAGGTCCCGGCCAATGATGATTTCATAGCTGTTGCTCCCGAGCTTTAGCTTTAATTTCCTCACTTGGTACTATCCTGTCCTGCCGTTTCCGCCCTTGATTTAACCATGTGGTTGATTTCGTTGCAAGATTTGATCAATTCGCTGAGCTCAGCAGGTGTAATAGTTTGCTTTCCGTCTACTATAGCCTCTTCCGGGTTGTAGTGTACCTCAACCATTAAACCGTTAGCTCCGGCAGCCATCGCGGCGCAACTCATATTATATACAAGGTCCCTGCGCCCTGTGCCGTGACTGGGATCTACTATGATTGGCAGGTAAGTTTCCTTCTGTATCGCCGGTACCGCCGCCAGGTCCAGCGTATACCGCGTATATTCCTTACCTTTACCGATGGGAACGATCCCTCTTTCGCACAGGATGATATTTTTATTGCCTTCGGCAGCAATATATTCGGCAAAGGAGAGGAACTCCTCAATGCCGGCGCCGAAATGTCTTTTAAGCAGGACGGGCTTATTTTTCCTGCCAACCTTTGCCAGCAAGTCCTGATTATACATGTTTCTGGCCCCGATTTGCAGTATGTCGGCATACTCCGCCGCCAGATCGACATGTTCCTCGCCGCGCACTTCAGTTACCACCGGCAAACCGAATTCCCTGCCGGCTTCGCTCAGCCAGCGTAAAGCAGTTTCCGCGCTTTTCCTGTTAATGCCGCCGAGCCCCTGGAAGGAGTGCACCGAGCTGCGGGGTTTGAAGATGCCTCCCCTGAGAACATGAGCGCCGGCTTTCTTAATCTCTTCAGCAATGCGGAAAAGCTGTTTTTTATTTTCCACTGCACAGGGGCCGGCAATATACAGCGGCTCGCCGTTGCCCAGTATTCTATCGCCTATCTTGATATCCGTGCGGAGGCCGCCCGCCCCTTCGGCAGCCCTGCCGTATTCCCTGCTGATGAGCTTATAAGGTGTGTCGATTTTGAGGATCTCTTTTACACCGGGCATAACGGCAAAATGATCGAACGGCACCTTCCTCTCGTCGCCCACTATGCCGATAACTGTTCTGAATTCGCCGCGTGAAATATCAGCCCTCAGGCCGTACTTGGCAATCTCCTTGATTACCCGGCTCACCTGTTCCTCAGTGGAATCGATTTTCATGATCATCATTGCAAAACCTCCTTAAACTGTATAAAAAGAGAAGAACCCTCCGCCTGGAGGGTTCTTCTTAATCTTTCCTATTTTCTTTTATCGATCAGGACCTGTGTGTGTGGCAACTCCCCCCAAGCATGGCATTGGGCGTAAAAAAGTAATACCAGTAATAATAGTATGAGTTGCGGGGAGCGCTATAGCCTGTCATTTTCTGTTTTTTTACCTCAGTGGGTTAAGAATATAACATATAACCTGCGGGCCGTCAATTTTGTTGCATTTTGCGTCCGGATTTTTATACTTGATTGCGGAGTCATGCGATAGGCCGGGGCGATTTATCGATTCAACCTGGCTTTAATGATGATTGCCGTACATGCGGTAACAGCTTCTGCCGGCTTTCTTGGCATTGTACATGGCGGTATCGGAGTTTTTCATCAGTGTTTCCAGATTGGCGCCGTCTTCCGGATAGACTGCGATACCGATGCTGGTGGAGATATTGAGAGAATGGTCTTCCATTATAAAAGGTTCACTAAAAGCCACCAGTATTTTGTCTGCGATCCTGATAATATCCTCCGTGTGATTGATTTCCTGCAGCAGCAGCAAGAACTCATCACCGCCCACGCGGGCAACGGTGTCGCTGGACCTCACAATGCTTGTCAGGCGTTTGCCGACGGCTTTCAAAAGCAGGTCGCCGACGTTGTGCCCCAGCGTATCGTTGACATTCTTAAATTTATCCAGGTCGAGCGACATCACTGCCAGTATACTGTTATGGCGCTGTGCCTGGGCAATGCCGACTTCGAAGCGGTCGTTGAAGAGGACCCGGTTGGGCAGGCCGGTGAGGAAATCATGTGTTGCCATCTCAGAGAGCTTCTGCTGCATCCGCATGCGCTCAGTGACATCACGGCCGACGCTCCTGAATCCAACGATCCTGCCGCGCTCATCTCTGATGGGGGATATGGTATTCTCGGAGTATCCCATGGCGCCGTCTTTACGGAATACCCTGAAATCAATGCCTTTATTTGATTTTCCTGTGTTATAAACTTCCAGGTAGGCCTGGTACATCTTTTCCCTATCTTCGGGGTGAATGATATTTTTTGCTTCCATCCCGATCGCTTCCTCACGGGTGTACATCATATTGCGGCAAAAAGTATCGTTAATAAACGTATATCTTCCTTCGAGGTCGATCTCAATATAAATATCTTCGATCTGCTCGAGTATGGTCCTGAACCTTTCCTCGGACCGGATCAATGCCTCCTCCAATTTCTTGCGCTCGGTGACATCACGGCTGACGCTCTTAAAGCCTACGGGCTCCCCTTTATCGTTTCTCAGAAGGGTTGATGAAGTTTCCATAAAGCACATTGAGCCGTCCTTGCGGATGACCCTGGTAAGGACGTCATTTATGGGCTCGCCTGTACGATAAATCGTATTAAAAGCTTCGCGTATTGATTTTATGTCTTCAGGGGGAGTGTAGGTTTTATAATGGAGTCCGATCGCCTCTTCTTTGGGATAACCCATATTGCGGCAGGCCGCGTCATTGGCAAAAGTGATCGTCCCGTTCAGGTCGAGTTCGAAATAGGAACTCTGTGTTTCCTCGAGTAAGGTCCGGTAATTCTCCTCCGACTTCTTTAAAGCCTCTTCCAGCAGCACGCGCTCGGTGACATCGCGGCCCATGCACTTGAATCCGATGGACTCCCCTTTCTTGTTCTTCAGCAGGGTGGCAGAAATTTCCATGAAGCGCACGGCGCCGCGCTTCTGGATTAATTTGCTGCAAAAGTTTTGCACAGGCTCGCCCGTACGGTAAATAGTGTTGTAAATTTTAAAAAGCTTATTCCGGTATTCAGGCGCAGTATAGGACTTGTAGTTAAGCCCGATCAATTCCTCCCTGGGATAACCGAAATTGTGGCAGGCCGCGTCATTGGCAGAAGTAATTGTGCCTTTCAGATCGATCTCGTAATAGGAGTTCTGAACCTCCTCCAGCAATGTCCTGTAGTTTTCTTCGGAACGTTTCAGTTCCTCTTCCAGCAGCATGCGCTCGGTGACATCGCGGCTGACGCAGCGGAAGCCGAGGGGTTTTCCTCTCTCGTTTTTCAGCAGTGACGCAGCGGTTTCTATGGTCACCGTGGTGCCGTTTTTACGCTTGATTTTATAAGTGAAGCCTTTATTGGGCATTCCCGTCCTGAATACTTCGTTGTAGGCCAGCCTGACGAGCTCGATATCTTCTTCAGCCATGAACTTGGTATAGCTCGTGCCCAAAAACTCTTCCTTGGTGTATCCGAGGATATACAGCGTAGTGTCATTGGTAAAGGTCAGCTTGCCGGAAAGGTCGACCTCGAAGTATGCCTCCTGCATCTCTTCCAGGATATTGCGATATCTCTCCTCCGAATGGATCAGCGCCTCCTCCAGCTTTTTACGCTCCGTGACATCGCGCCCCACACACCTGAAGCCGGTCGGTTCCCCTCTGTCGTTTTTCATCAGCGAGACGGATGTCTCACTGAAGGTGATACTGCCGTTTTTATGGAGGATTCGGTGCAGGAAACCCTTGTTTGGTTCACCGGTGGTGAAGACCTGGTTAAATGTCAGGAAGACCTTGCTGATATCGCCGGGAGGAGTGATTTTGCGGTAGCTCATCCCCGTTAATTCTTCGGCAGAATAACCCAGGTTGCGGCAGGTCGCCTCATTGACGAACAACAGATTGCCCGCGGCATCGATTTCAAAATAGGAGTCCTGCATCTCCTGCAGAACCAGGCGGTATCTCTCCTTGGTGCGCAGCAGCGCTTCCTCGAGGCGTTTATGCTCGGTGATGTCGATGAAGCTTCCTACGGCAGCCCTGTTTTTCATGTAGCTGCTGGGGGATATGCGTTCCGAAACCCAGATGACTTCGCCATCTTTCTTGACGATCCTGTACTCATAGGGGACGGGTTTCCTGGTGCTCTTTAAGCTGCTGATGGCATTTTTGCGGACGAAGTCCTGGTCGTCAGGATGTACGATGACCAGTGAATTCTTGCCCAGCAGCTCCGCCCTCGGATATCCGGATAATTCTTCGAAATAGCCATTGACGTAAACAAATTTTCCCTGCTGGACGATATAGAGGCCCACCCCAAGGCTCTGCAACAGGCCGCGAGTTATCTCGGCCGAGTCCTGGGACTTAACCAGGCTCTGCAATTCCTGCCATTCTGTAGACTTGGATCCCATGGTTATATTAAACCATACCCCTTAATATGAGTTGATTATAGATACGCCCCTTAACAGCCATATAGAATTGTAACATCATTTCGGTTCGCTGAGACGGCTGATAACATCAGTGAAGTGCTTATAATCTCGGTCGCAGAGGAAAAACCATCTTGCTTAAGGCGGGCGCCCGTTCGAACTCGATTGCCGATAAGCGGCACAGTCTCTATTTCGCCACTCCTCATATACGATTAATGGACATCGTAGCACATAGTGCAATTTGATATCACTTGAACCTCCATTATATCACACGAGTCAATATGCAAAGCCGGTATATGTGGGGAAGGCCAGGGGATTTCATATACCGGCTTGAAAAACAAGTACTATTCTGCTGCTACTGCGCCATGCCGAGGGTAAGATCAATTGATCTGGCGTAGCTGTCAGCTGTTTTGCGGAAGTGGAATCCGTAAATCGATAATGTTACTGACAGCGCTATCAACCTCGGTCTTGTGAATGCAGTCCACGCCAGCAGCTTCCAGAAATACATTCTTCCCTTTTCGCGGACACCCAAAATCCAGAAGGATTTGAGCAACGCTCTGTAATGCATCATCTTTAACCTGGCTGCCCTCTGGGGTTTGGGCTTATACTCTTTTAAAAAAGTTGTGATCCTTTCATAATACTGTTTAGGAGCATAGATAGTATTGACAACCCTTCTGTACCCGGCTACCAGCGTATCGAATTTCATTTTGGGTACGAAGTTTATGGAGATGTCGGTATTATTGCCTGAGAAATTACCTAAAAGCCTGTTCTCATTTTTCAGGCGTTGATACAGGCGCGTGCCGGTGGGAGCGTTGAGCAGGCCGACCATGGCGGTGACGACCCCGCTTTTCTGGATAAAATTGATTATTTCCTGGAAGATGGACTGGGTATCGCTGTCGAACCCGATGATGAATCCTCCCTGCACCTCAAGCCCGTAGTTCTGCAGTTTCTTAATCGCAGGTATCAGTTCCTCGCTCTTGTTCTGGGTTTTACCGCATTCGGCCAGGCTGGCTGCACTGGGGGATTCGATGCCGATGAAAACCATGGAAAAATTCGCCTTTACCATCAGCCGGATCAGTTCGTCATCCTCTGCCAGGTTTATGGATGTCTGTGTATTAAAAGTAAACGGATTGTTTTTTCCTTTCATCCATTCGATGATCGCCGGTAGTATCTCCGCCTTGAGCTTCTTCTTGTTGCCGATGAAGTTGTCGTCAACAATGAAAACGCTTTCCCTCCACCCGCTTCTATAGATCGCCTCGAGTTCGCGGATGACCTGCTCCTTGCTCTTGGTTCTGGGCCTGCGGCCGTTGAGAACGACGATGTCGCAGAACTCGCAGTCAAAAGGACAGCCGCGCGAATATTGCAGCGCCATAGATGAGTATTTGCCCATATTGACAAGCTCCCATCTCGGTACCGGCGTCAAGCCGATATCCGGCCTTTCGTCTGATGTATAGATATGCTTGGCGCAACCGTTTTTTAAATCTTCGAGGAAGGGAGGCAGGGTTATCTCCGCTTCATTTAAGACAAAGTGGTCTACGCAGGCGAAATCCTGGTATTGCGTGGTGAAGAGAGGGCCGCCCGCCACGATCGTAGCACCCAATTTTTTACAGCGTTTAATAGTCTTTTTGGCGGACTCTCTCTGTACTACCATGGCGCTAATGAATATAAGGTCTGCTTTTTTAATCTCCTTATCTTTCAACTTGGACATGTTCATATCAATTATTTTCACTTCGAAATCGCTGGGCAGCATGGCCGCAACAGTCAGCAAGCCCAGCGGGGGGAAGGCGGCTTTCTTGGAAACGAATTTTAAGGCGTGTTTAAAGCTCCAGAAGGTATCCGGATACTCCGGGTAAACCATTAATATTTTCAAGATAATCTCCTTAATTGCAAGTGAGTGATGATGATTCTGTAGAAGGTGTGAATCTACACAACGGCATCAAAAATCCTGCATATGAGTATATCATATTTACGGGGCTGTCAATTTTTCAGGATGAAGACGCATGGGGATTTTATATGGCGACCCATCCTCAACTCCCTGTTTTTACTGCCGATACTATAATATATTATGCACAGCATAATTGACAAGCTAAGTGTCAAGCAATAAGCTTACAGTAACTGAAACTACATCACCCGGCTGCGGATTTTTTCACCGTTAATTTGCATTGGATTTTTATATTCAGCGAATTCAAGAAGCTCATGCGGAATAGGGAAAGGAGCACTTATGTGGCATAAAGGTTGGCGCGAACAGATCTGGCGGGAGATAAGTCAGCCATGGGATGCCATTGTGGTCGGCGGTGGAATCACCGGCGCCGGGGTGCTGCGGCAGTCCGTGGCAGCAGGGCTGAAAACACTGCTCGTCGAAGCTAATGACTTTTCCTCGGGGACTTCCAGCAAATCCTCCAAGCTGATTCACGGCGGTTTACGCTACATACTGAATAAGCAGTTCAGGGTAACACAGGAGTCAGTAAGAGAAAGGGAATGGATGTTACGCACTGCGCCTCACCTGGTGGACAAGCTCGGTTTCATTTTTCCCAACCTGGAGCGCTACCACGCAGCCACCCGCCAGATCGGTATTGTGCTTGCCATTTACGACCTGCTGGCGCCCAAGTGGGATCATCGTAGATACGGCCGACAGGGGCTGGCCAAAGCCTGCCCGATCTTGAAAAAGGATGATTTAAAGGGCGGTTATCTCTATTACGATGCTGTCATGGATGATTGCCGGGTCGTGCTGCGGGTGATCAGGGAGGCTGTCAGGGCCGGTGGAACAGCGCTCAATTATGCCCGCGTGGAAAAGCTCCTGCGCATGGAGGACGGCAATGTGTGCGGTGTTGCGCTGAAGGATGTCTCCGGGACGGACGGGAAAACCGCTGAAATACAGGCAAAGGTCGTGATCAATGCGTCGGGCGCCTGGTCAGATGAGATACGCGGGCAACTGGGACAGCCCGGCAGGCTACGCCGGGTGCGCGGCAGCCACCTCGTTTTCCCAAGGGCAAAATTGCCGGTAAGCACGGGAATCACACTGCTTCATCCCGGTGATAACCGTGCTATGTTCGTCATCCCCTGGGAAGGTACCACAATCATGGGTACTACAGAAGTGGACCAGGCTGTTGAACTTGACCGGGCATATGCCGAACCATTTGCAGGCGCGGATGAAATAGCTTACATCATGGAAGCAGCCGGATTTCTTTTCCCTGATCTAAAGCTGAGTAATGATGATATTACCTCCACTTTTGCAGGATTGCGGCCTATCGTAAGGGGAGGGGCTGGCTCGGCTTCCAAGGAATCGCGCGCCCATGCGTTGTGGTTGGAGGATGGGATGGTGACCATCACAGGGGGAAAATATACGACCTTCCGCATCATGTCCAAACAGGCACTGGAGCTGGCTCTCACCCGCATAGGAAAGCCTGCAAGATTGCTGCAGCAGCGTATTTTCAATCCGCTTCCCGAGATGAAGTACGGTGATATTGATCCGGTTACTTTACACTATCTGGCAGGGCGCTATGGAGATGAAGCTCCACAGTTGATGGCAGCTGCGGGAAAAGACGAGCTGGAGCATATCGATCTTACGCCTAATGTATGGGCCGAGCTGCGCTGGGCTGCGCAGAGCGAAGGCGTGGTTCACCTTGATGACCTTTTAATGCGGCGGGTAAGGCTGGGGCTTCTGCTGCCCGGTGGGGGAAAATCGTTTTTAAAACAGATCCGCGGTATTGTCCAGACTGAACTGGGCTGGAACGATGACCGATGGCAGCAGGAGGAGAGCGGCTACCTGCAGACCTGGCAGAGATATTACAGCCCGTCTCCCGGTTAGGATTTTTACCGGCAATGAGGGAACCCCCGAGTTCAATGTAGACGTAAGTCGATAAATAGAAATTAAGATCTTTCCGAAGTATGGCTCCGAGGAGGTCAGGATGTCCAAGAAACAGGAGTTCAATCCGCAGTGGTGTGAACAGGTAGCGCCGCCGCGCTCTTTCCGCAGCCTTTTCAAATACGGAGACCCCGCCGGCTTCAAACATCCCAACGCGGGCATGTACAGGTTACTTAAAGATATATTCTCCATGACGGATGATGATTTCAAACAGCCAAGCCTTTCCATGAAGTCATTCGATGTAGTGATACCGGCCAGCCTTGCCGGTAGCCATATTGAAGCCCTGACTGAAATTGCGGGTAGTGGAAATGTATCCATGGATACTTATGACCGGGTGCGTGCCTCGTACGGCGGCGCTATGATCGATGATCTGCGCCTGCGTAAAGAAATAGTGGAAAACCTGCCTGACATGGTGGTAGCTCCACGCAGCCGGGAAGACATCATACGTATTGTCAGCTATTGTGACGATCAGGGGATTCCGGTTTATGTGAGCGGCGGCGGCTCCAGTGTGACACGCGGCAAGGAGGCGGTTAAGGGTGGTGTCTGCCTGGATGTGAGCGTACATATGAATAAAATAGTTACATTAAACGAGACAAATATGACGGTAACCGTGCAGCCGGGTATTATGGGTCCCGAGCTGGAGAGAATGTTGAATAACGCGCCGCAGACGCTGGGCGCCCGCGGGCGTTACACGGTGGGACATTTCCCGCAGTCATTCGAACATTCCAGTGTGGGTGGCTGGGTGGTGACCCGCGGAGCAGGGCAGAACTCGACCTACTACGGTAAAATTGAAGACATGGTAATCGCGCAGGAATATGTTACACCGGCAGGAACACTCAAGACGCTGGAATTCCCCCGCAGCGCTACAGGCCCGGATTTTGACCAGATAATGATCGGCAGTGAGGGCACATTCGGTGTTCTGGTCAGTGTCACATTGCGCATCTGCCGTTATATGCCGCAAAACACACGGCGTTTCAGCTATCTTTTTAAAAACTGGGAGGATGGATTGAACGCCTGCCGTGAGGTTATGCAGGCGGAGTCCGGCTATCCCTCGGTATTCCGCATCTCCGACCCGGAGGAAACGGATGTAGCCATGCGCATGTATCATGTGCACGGGACACCCGCCGATACACTTCTGCGCAAATTAGGGTACCAGCCCATGCAGCGCTGCCTCCTGCTGGGCACAGCCGATGGCGACCGGGATTTTGCCCGGCTTGTCGACCGCAAGGTAAAGCAGATATCCAGGAAATATCACGCTTTTACACTTACACCTTTCAGGGTAACGCAGGCCTGGGAGAAGAGCCGCTATACCGATCCCTTTATGCGCGAAGATTTATTGGACTTCGGGATTACCATCGATACGCTGGAGTGCGCTGTCACCTGGGCTAACCTGGCTGAAGTGCATAATAAGGTGCGTTCATTTATCAAGTCCCGTCCGCGGACCATCTGCATGACACATCTCTCGCACGCCTATCCGCAGGGCGGCAACCTGTATTTCATTTTCGTAATACGCAGCAACGATCTTAACGAGTATCTCTGGTTGCAGTATGGTATTCTGGAGGCTATTAACAAAGCAGGCGCTGCCATGAGCCATCATCATGGCATCGGAAAACAGACTGCGCCCTGGCTTGAGGAGCAGCTCGGCAAGCAACAGATGGATGTAATACGGGTTCTGCGCGATCACTTCGATCCGCATCACATTATGAATCCAGGCGGTACACTGGGATTGGACATGACTGAGCAACAGCGTAAAAAACGCTGGGGCTTGAGGGAATAAAAATGAGGTGATAACCATGGCTGAGAATTTGCTTTCAATCGACGCCGGCACTCAGAGTGTGCGCGCTCTGATTTTCGATCCCGGGGGCAAGCTGATTGCCCGGCGACGTGTGCCTTATGACCCCTATTATTCTGATGCGCCCGGACTCGCCGAGCAGAAGCCCGCCGTCTTCTGGCAAGCGCTGTGCCAGGCGTGCCAGGACCTGTGGGAACAGCCGGAGGTGGAAAAGGAAAGCATTGCTGCTGTGGCTCTTACCTCGCAGCGCGCAACCATGCTTAACCTGGATGATAAGGGTGAACCTCTGCGTCCCGCGATTATCTGGCTGGATCAGCGCCGCACAGAGGGGCTGCCACCCCTGGGCGGACTGTGGGGAGTTGCTTTCAAACTGGCGGGCGCCAGTGAGACCGTGGCCTACCTCCAGGCGGAGGCTGAGGCCAACTGGATACGTACACACCAGCCCGATATCTGGAACAAGACACATAAATACGTCTTACTCTCGGGTTACCTGACTTATCGCCTGACGGGTAACTTCGTCGATTCGGTAGGTTGCCAGGTGGGCTATATTCCCTTTGATTACAAGGGACAGAACTGGGAGCCCAAATGGGGCTGGAAGTGGCAGGCAGTACCTATTGACCAAGGTATGCTGCCCGACCTGGTGCCCCAGACCGGCATACTCGGTAGGATTACGGCTGAAGCTGCTGCGGCTACCGGTATTCCCGCAGGCGTGCCGCTGATTGCCGCCGCCGCTGATAAAGCCTGCGAGGTGCTGGGGGCCGGCGCCCTGGAACCGAACGTTGCCTGCCTGAGCTACGGCACCACGGCTACCATCAATACCACGCACGAGAAGTATATCGAGGTAATTCCGCTTATCCCGCCTTATCCCTCCGCTATACCGAAGCTGTATAACTTTGAGATTGAGATCAATCGCGGCTACTGGATGGTAAGCTGGTTTAAGAATGAATTCGGCCTGCGTGAAGAACGCGTGGCGGCCGAAAAAGGTGTCGAGCCGGAGGCGCTCTTCGATGACCTGGTGAATGCGGTGCCGCCGGGCTCGCACGGGCTGGTATTGCAGCCTTACTGGTCACCAGGGTTGCGCTTCCCAGGCCCGGAGGCGCGGGGAGCCATTATAGGTTTTGGGGATGTGCATACACGCGCCCATCTCTACCGTGCTATCCTTGAGGGACTGGCCTATGCTTTACGTGAGGGGAAGGATCGCACAGAGAAACGTAGCGGTGTGAAAATCACGGACCTGCGCATAGCGGGAGGCGGCAGCCAGAGCGATGCCGCCATGCAGCTGACGGCTGATGTCTTCGGCATTCCCACGGTACGTCCGCACGTATATGAGGCATCGGGACTGGGAGCGGCTATAGACGCTGCGGTCGGCATGAAAATCCATCCCGATTTCAAAACGGCGGTAGCGGAGATGACACACATCGGTCAGCGCTTTGAGCCCAACCCCGCGACACGCCAGGTATACGACCGCCTGTACAAAGAAATTTATCTGAAGATGTATAACCGGTTGCGCCCGTTTTATAAAGTGATCAGGGAAGTCGGCACCAGTATTAAATAAAAGAATTTCCTGAGTAGTTAGAGACCGGGAATTTCCCTCTGGGCAATCTCAATGTCGTCCGACTCACAGTAGAATTTAAACTGGCTGCGGCCGTGATGTTTGGCATAATACATGGCGGCATCGGATTTTCTGCATAGAACGTCCAGGTCTTCTCCAGCTTCGGGATAGACGGCGATGCCCATACTGGTGGAAATATTCAACCTGAGTCCGTTGATGTTAAAGGGCTCCCGGAAAGAATCCATGATTTTTTGAGCTATGGCAGCCGTATCATTGACGCTGTCAGTTTCCAGCATCAGTAAAACAAACTCGTCACCCCCAGTGCGGGCTGCTGTATCACTGGCGCGTATGTTATCGGTCAGCCTTGTTCCGACAGCTTTAAGCACTTCGTCACCTATGTTATGCCCGTATGTATCGTTAATGGGTTTAAACTGATCCAGGTCCAGCGACATAACGGCCAGCCGGTTGTTTCTACGGCGGGCGAGCGCTGAGGCTACATTGAAACGGTCAAGCAGCAAAACCCTGTTGGGCAAGCCTGTAAGATAGTCATGAGTTGCCATCTCCTCGAGCTTTTGCTCCAGGCACTTGCGTTCAGTTATATCGCGGGTAACTCCCAGGAGGCCGTCAAACTCACCACCCGGCGCCCGCAGTACCGTAATTGCTGTTTCAGTCCAGAGTGTGGTTCCATCTTTACAGAACATTTCCCATTCCTGTGTGAAGGTGCCGGCGCCGGTTACCTGGCCTGTGAAAGGTCTGGATAGCTCTGCCTGTATCTTTTGCCAGGTGATGTCCCAGGAAGCAGGTGTCAGCATCTCGGTAATCTTCAATGCCAGCGTTTCTTTGACCGTATAACCGCAATGCCGTACTACTGAGGGGCTGATAAAGGTGTAATTGAGATTAACATCCGTCGTCCAGATAACGTCGTCAGTGTGGTCAGCAATAAAGCGGTAGCGCTGTTCGCTTTTCCACAGTGCTTCCCGGGACCTGCTGAGGTCGATAGAAGTCCCGATTTCCGCGGCGATGGTTTCCAGAGAGTTGCGTGCATAAGCCGGGATCTCAGGCAGTGTGCGGGAGGTTACAATCAGGCAGGCGATGATGCTGTTGCCGTGTTTGACGGGTACCACTGCCGCTACCGTGACATTCTCGGCAACAAGATCATCCTGAAAAGGCGGGGCGAAAACTTCCCTGGAGCCGTACAGCGCCTCTCCTTTCAGAATCAATGCGGAATACGGAGAATCGCGGCCTAATGATGTATATTTCTTTTCCAAGGCTGCTGAGAATCCTTTTCGTGCGTAGAGCCTGATTTCCCCTGTCTTCTCATCGACCAAAAATACGACTCCGCTATCCATGCCGGATATTTTGATAGCTGCTTCCAGGCAAACTGAAAGGGCATCTTCCAGGGAAGTTGCCGCGTTAAGGGCGATAGCAAGATCGCGGCGCATTATGGAGCGGTCATCTGCCAGCTTGCGCTCGGTCATGTCGCGGCTGATGCCGCGAAGGCCGATAATCCTTCCCGTTTCGTCTCTGAGCGGGTAAATCGAATCCTCGACAAAGATTCTTGACCCGTCTTTGCGGATGTTTATCATCGGCAGCCAGCGTTGCGGCATGCCAGAAGAGAAAACCCTGGAATATGCTTCGACGACTTTTCTCCTCTCGTGCGGGGGGATATAGGCTTTGTAATTCAGTCCCTGCAGTTCTTCCCTTGTATAGCCAAGCTGACGGCACATGGTATCGTTAAAGAAAGCGTAGTTTCCCTTTTCATCCACTTCATAATAAGCATCGTCAATCTGGGCAAGGATGTCTCGGTATCTTTGCTCGCTCTTATGAATGGCATCCTCGGCCAGCTTGTGATCCGTTACATCGCGGCTGACCGACCTGAATCCGCAGATTTCTCCGTGCTCATCCCTGCGAAGATCCACCGAGGTTTCAAAGAACAGCGCCGTACCATCCTTGCGTCGGGCCCTGTGGGCAAACCCCTTGTTGGGCTCTCCTGTGGTATACACCTCGCTGAAGACATCGAAGAGATTTTTAACATCGTCCTCCACGGTGAAGCAGCTGTAATTCTTACCGAGCAGCTCATCGCTGGAATAACCGAGGTGATGGTAAACTGCCTCATTGAGGAAGGTGAAATTTCCGGCCAGGTCTACCTCTGCGTAGAGCTCTGACATCTGCTCAAGCATGGTCCTGTGTATTTCTTCCGAATGTATCAGCGCTTCTTCGAGGTGTTTGCGCTCGCCTATGTCCATGAAGCTGCCCAGCGTCGCCCGTTCCCCCATATAAACAATGGGAGAAACCCTTTCCAGTACCCAGATTATTTCGCCGTTCTTCTTCCTGAATCTGTATTCATAGGATTTTGAGATTTGCTGGTTTTTTAGATATCTCGTTGCTTTCTTTCTGACTTTGATCCTGTCTTGGGGTATGACAAGATGGAGGGCTTTCGTTCCGGTTAATTCTTCGCTGGTGTAGCCGGTGAGCTTTTCAAAGAAAGGATTTATATAGACGAACTTTGTGTTCTGAACGATATATACCCCGATTCCAATGCCATGCACCAGGTCTCTACTCAGGGCGATATAGTCTACCCGGCTGCCCCATTCGCGCTTACTCCTGTTTTTTGTTAATGGAGGAGTCATCGCCACCACTTATATTCAACTGTATCAAACGTAATATTAATAAATTCCAGATCAGGTTGTCAATCGAAGGCGACATTTGAAGAAGACAATTTTTCAGGGCAATCGAAAAATTTTCCGCTGGCTAAACCGGCGTGATTCTGCTAAATTACATACAGAGCGCTATCTGTGCAGCGCAGATAATAAATTAGAGAGGTTGATATGCCGTTACAGCAGTGGATTCTTCTTAATATACCTACCTGGATTATTGCTTCCACCATGATTGTAGTTGCCATCGGCACGACGGTGGGCGGTGTATTGCTGGTGCATCGCCGTGTGAATGTCAAGACGCTTAAAAGCCATCACGACATCGCCGGCCCTATATTTGCCACAATAGGAGTTGTCTATGCCGTCATGCTCTCTTACGTATTGGTCATAGTCTGGCAAAACTATGACCGGACAAGCAATAACGCGATAAGAGAAGCTAATTTGTATGCAGATATTTACCGTGACACGGTGGGATTTTCCGAGCCTTTCCGTACGCAATTCAGGACGGCAATGATCGATTATCTCAACTCGGTGGTTGATGATGAGTGGGAGGATCTGGCACGTGGGGAGGGAAGTTTACGAACAAGGGAACTGAACGCCAGGGTGTGGGAGCTGACCGGAGCGTATGAACCCGCAACAGAAGGGGAGAAAATCTTTTTTTCCGAGATGCTGCGCAGGATGAATGATGCAGGAGAGCTCAGGCGGCAACGAATAATAGATGCCCAGGCAGGTGTTCATCCCATGTTGTGGGTTGTGCTCCTGTTTGGGGGCCTGATTACGGTCGTTTTTTCTTTCTTTTTTGGATCGGATAACCTGATAGCCCAACTTATTATGACCACCTTGCTTTCAGTATTGATCATAATGATCCTGTTTACCATCCTGGTAATGGATTTCCCCTTCAGCGGAGATATGAACGTTAGCCCGGCGTCTTTTGAGCAAATTCTACAGTATATGAAGTAATTTTATATCAGGAGGGTGGAAAATATGGAGTTGATTGATTTGCTGGTAAAAAATCTCGGGGTGAACGGCAAGCAGGCGGAGGGCGGCACAGGTTTGATTTTTAACGCGATAAAAGAAAAGGCGCAGCCTGATGATTTCGCCAAAATTGCAGAATTGGTGCCGGGAATCGGCAGCTTGATGAAGGCCGCGCCTGCGCGGGATAGTGGTGGGGGTGGAATGTTGGGCATGGTTGGACAACTGGCTTCATCGCTGGGAGGAGATTCTCAACTGGGTAAGCTGGGACAACTGGCGAGCCTGGCTGGTGGTTTTGAGAAACTGGGGCTGGATCCGTCTATGGTCAATAAATTCCTGCCCCTGATATTGACCTTTCTTCAGAATAAAGGCGGAGACGATATAGGCAGGCTTGTGCAGGGTTTGCTTAAATAGTTTATTCAGGTCTCATAGCTTTCATGCCGGACAAGGTCGACCACCTGTTTACGGTCGTCTCTGTTCAATCCTGATATTTTTAGAACCTGCTTTAAAAATTTGAAGCCTGCCTCATGTTCCGGATTTATCAGCTCGCTTACACCGAGGGATTCCAACGCACTGGCTTGTCGCGGAGTATGATACCTTGCCAGTATTTTCAGCTCCGGGTTAATGCTGAGGGCTGCCTTGACAGCGGATTCCACCGCCATCTGATCCGGAAATGTGATGGCCATTGCCGAGGCATTGCAGAGGTCGGCCTGTGCCAGCACGTGTGAATTGGTGGCATCCCCGTATAACCTTGGACTGCCGCAGGTTTTTGCCTCATCGATACATTCCGGATCGATATCTACGATGAGGTACGGTATGCCGGCGTCTTCAAGGCCGCTGGCCAGGTTGCGGCCAACCCTCCCGTATCCAGCGATGATAACCCTCCCCGGCTTATCAGGGAAATCAGGGGCTGGTGCCAGGCAGGTGTCCAGGGTTGCCTGACTTTGATCCGGTATGGCAGGGGCCAGCCTGGGATAAATGCGCGAGACCAGGTTGAAGGATACGGGTGTCAGTAACATGGTGACCACTGTACTTGCTATGATGAGGGAATAGAAAAAGCCTGAGATAATACCCTGGTCCATCCCGCCCTGTGCCAGCACGAAGCCGAATTCACCGATCTGGAACAGCCCGGCGCCCGTCATTACCGCAATCCTGTTGTGGTACCCGAATAACCGCACTACGCCGAAGACTACCGCCATTTTGACCACGATTATCACGCCGACCAGGAGCAGCACCAGAGGCCAGTTATGCAAAATATACATCGGGTCCAGCAACATCCCCAGCGAGACAAAGAACAGTGTGGCGAAAATATCGCGCAAGGGTGTAATTTCGGCCAGTGCCTGATGGACGAACCTCGTGGACCGCAATACCATGCCGACCAGGAAGGCGCCGAATATTATAGACAGGCCGAGAAAATGTGTGCCGGCCGCAGCTCCCAGGCAGGTGACGATGATAGTAAGCAGAAATAGCTCCCTGGACCGAACGCCACCGACATTGCCCAGCAGCCAGGGGAGCACCCATCTGCCCAGGATAATTGTCAGCCCGATGAAAAGGGCAGACTTTAACGCCGCCATCCCCAGTTCCTGCGCCAGGTTATCGCTTGCGCCGCCCATTACGGGCATTATCACCATCATAAGCACAACGCTGATATCCTGCAGGATGAGGAAAGAAACCATGATGCGCCCCTGAACCGTGCTCAGCTCGCCCCTTTCCATGAGCATCTTCAGGCAGACAGCGGTGCTGCTCAGTGAGATGATCAGCCCGAAGAGTACGGATTGTTGAAGAGACCAGTTAAAAGCTACCAGGCAGACAGCAGTAACCAGGATGAGCGTAATTCCGATCTGGCTGACGCCACCCCAGATGCCGATTCTGCCGATATCCTTCAACTGTGAGAACGAGATTTCCAGGCCCACCGTGAACATTAACAAAGCTACACCGATGGAGGCGGCCGTCCTGACGAGCTCGGGATCGCCTACCCATGCCAGAGAATAGGGGCCGACAATAATTCCGATGATTAAATAGCCCAGTATGATTGGCTGTCTCAATCTATGCGCTATCATACCGCCTGCAAGGGCAGCAGCCAGCAGGATGATAATAGATATCATAGGGCTCTGATCAACCATGTCAGCTTGCCTCCGGAATGGATGTTACCCGATATCGCCTGAATTTTGTGGCCGGATCCAAACAAGGAATATTGCCGGGAACGAATCAATTATATTACCAACAACAATCCGATATCAATAAAGCAGTCAGTTGGGTGCACGTATGCTTACGGCTGTGATGATTTAAAGAACACGGCTGAGAGCGGCGGGAGCGTAATGCTCAGTGAATGCGGCCTGCCGTGGAAAGGGATGGCTTCGGCGCCTTTTCCCCCAAGGTTTCCCTCCCCGCTTCCGGCATATTCGGTGGCATCGCTGTTGAACAGCTCGCGCCAGTAACCATTCCTCGGGACGCCTACGCGATAGCTCAGTCTGGTGGCCGGCGTAAAATTACACACAACGAGGATAATATCACCGTTTGTATCGTCTTTGCGGATGTAGCTGATGGTACTGTGCAGCGAATCGTTACAGTCGATCCATTCAAAACCTTTCCAGTCAAAATCGAGCTCGTGGAGCGCTGGTTCGTTCCTGTAGAGATGCAGCAGGTCCTCACACAGTTTCTGCAGCCCCTGGTGAGATTGGTATGCCAGCAAATGCCAGTCCAGGCTGGTATCATGGCTCCATTCGCGCCATTGCCCAATTTCATCCCCCATGAAAAGCAGTTTTTTTCCTGGCTGCGAGTACAGGTATGAGAATAAAAGGCGCAGGTTGGCGAATTTCTGCCAGTCGTCGCCCGGCATTTTGCCCAGCAAGGAGCTTTTGCCGTGCACAACTTCATCATGTGAAAAAGGCAGGACGAAGTTCTCGCTAAAAGCGTAAAGCATGCGGAAGGTAAGCCGGTCGTGGTGATACTTCCTGTAGACAGGGTCCCTGGATATATAGTCCAGCGTATCGTGCATCCAGCCCATATCCCATTTCATGCCGAATCCGAGGCCGCCCAGGTAGGTCGGCCGGCTTACCATGGGCCAGGCGGTGGATTCCTCCGCTATGGTTTGAACGTCCGGATAATTTTTATATACCTCTTCATTGAACCTGCGCAGGAAGGATATGGCATCCAGGTTTTCCCTGCCGCCGAATTTATTGGGGACCCATTCCCCCTTCTTGCGTGAGTAATCGAGGTACAGCATGGAGGCCACCGCGTCTACACGCAGGCCGTCTATGTGGTACTTGTCCAGCCAGAAAAGCGCGCTGCTCAGTAAAAAGCTGCGAACTTCGTGGCGGCCGTAATTGAAGATATTGCTCTTCCAATCAGGGTGGAACCCTTTGCGGGAATCGGCATGCTCGTAAAGGTGCGTGCCGTCGAAGAAGCCCAGGCCGTGCTCATCGTTGGGGAAATGTGACGGGACCCAGTCGAGTATCACTCCGATGTTATGGCGGTGCAGGTAATCTACGAGGTACATGAAGTCCTGTGGCGTACCGTAGCGGCTGGTGGGGGCAAAATACCCTGTGACCTGGTATCCCCAGGAACCGTAAAACGGATGCTCCATAACAGGTAAAAACTCGATGTGTGTGAATCCCAATCGGTTAACATAATCCGCAAGTTTGGGCGCCATTTCCCTGTATGTCAGCGGGCGGTTGTTGTCCTCGGGGACGCGCATCCACGAACCGGGGTGTACCTCGTAAATTGCAATGGGCGCGTTAAGCGAGTTAAAACGACTTCGGTTCTGCATCCAGTCATGGTCTTCCCACTCATAGCTGAGGTCACGGACGATGGATGCTGTTTTCGGCGGTTGCTCGTTGAAAAAGGCATAGGGATCGGCCTTATCCACACGGTAATTTTTGGCCTTTGAGATGATATGGTATTTGTAGAGCGAGCCATCTGTCATGCCCGGGATAAATCCTTCCCAGATGCCCGATTGCTCGCGAAGTTTCAACAGATGTCCCTTTTTATCCCAGCCATTGAAATCGCCGATGACATAAACCTGTTCCGCGGTGGGCGCCCAGACAGCGAAATATGTCCCGGCTTGCGAGCCGCGTTTGAGCGGGTGGGCCCCCAGCTTGTCATAAAGCCTGATATGGCTTCCCTCGTTGAAAAGGTATAAATCGTCCTTGCTGAGCAGGCTGAAATCACTCTTCATATTAAACACGCGGATAGAAATTCGGCTATGGAATATTATCTACATAAGAAGTTCGAAATGGCAAGTGGGGGAGACGCTGCAATGAAACGCGGAAAAAACCGCGCTGCCTGCAGGGAATTGAATTACAGTGGGTCAGCAGTGCATTATTCAGAGAATTTAAATCCCTTTTCGTTAAAGAGCCGTACGCAGGCATCCACTGCCTGTTCATCGTAAAGGATGCCCCTGTTTTTAATGATCTCCTCGAGCGCTTTCCCCGGGCCGAGGGCGGGCCGGTAAGGACGGTGTGACATCATGGCTTCGACGACATCGGCAACGGCCAGGATCCTGGCTTCAAAGGTGATCTCTTCTCCCTTAAGCCCGTGAGGATACCCAGAGCCGTCGATTCTCTCATGATGCTGAACGATAATGCGGCACACAGGCCAGGGGAACTTGATGGCCTTGACTATTTCATAGCCGGCCTCGGCATGCGATTTGGCCAGGCCCATTTCCAGTGTGGAAAGCTTGCCCGGCTTGCTGAGTATCTCGGACGGCACGTGTACCTTGCCGATATCATGCAGCAGCCCGGCTACACGCAGTCCCTGCTTGTGATTGTGGGGTAACCCGACCTCATCGGCGATGGCAAGGGCAAGCTCGGTGACCATCCTCTGGTGTCCTGCGGTATAGGGATCACGCAATTCACTCATCATCGCAATGGCCTCGATCGTGCCTTCGAGCGTGATATTAATGGTATCCAACGCTTTTTTCAGCTCCTCCTCGGATTTCTTGCGCTCGGTCACGTCACGGGCGATGCCGCGCAGCCCCATAATTTCGCCTTTCTCATTCCTGATGGGGAAAATGGAATCTTCCAGGAATATATTGGTTTTATCTTTTTTAATGGCCGTTATAGGGTGCAGGCGTTTGGGGGCGCCCGTGCGAAAAACGTCCGTATATGCTGCTACCTGTGAACGCCAGAGCTCACGGGGTGTAAAGACCTTATAGTTCATGCCCAGCATCTCTTCCCTGGTATAGCCGTAGAGTCGCGCCTCGGCTTCGTTAAGGAAAACAAGGTTGCCGCTGGCATCTATTTCATAATAGCCCTCTCCCATCTCATCGAGGATGGTGCGGTATTTCTCCTCGCTCTGCCTCAGTGCTTCTTCAATTCTCTTGCGGACGGTAATATCACTGATAAAATTCAAGGTGGCCGGCTTGCCTTCCCAGTCGACAAGTACCGAGCGTAACTCGACCCAGGCTTCCCTGTTGTTTTTGCCAATAATTCTAAAGCTGTAAACGTCCTGTACCTCTTCACCATGGAGCCTGCGCACGTGCCTGTCGATCACCATCTGCCTATCTTCGGGATGTACGAAATCGCTGAAGGAGCGGGAATATATTTCTTCAGGGTTATATCCCAGCATCACCCCCGACCGGCGGTTGATGAATTTGATTACACCGTCCTGTACTATGAAGATGATTTCCTGCGCGTTTTCCACCACCGAGCGGTATTTCTCCTCACTCTGACGCAGGGCTTCCTCGGCCTTCTTGCTGATGGTTATATCTTCTACGACGTTGTAGACTCCCACGATTTCCCCGCTGACCATCACGGGAATAAAGGTGACATTTAATTCAATCCTATCTCCGTTTTTCCTAGTTGTCGTGGTTTCGTATGTTACAGATTCTCCTTTTAAAGCCTTGCGGAAGTTACGGCGGGCATTTTCAAGTTTCTCAGGCAGAACCATATTCTGGGCAGGAGTGACCAGAATTTCCTCTTTTGAATAACCCAGCAGGGCACAGCCGGCAGCATTGACGTCAATATAACTACTCTCTTTATCCTGCACGAGGATGGCGACGGGGTTATTTTCGAATAACGACCGGAAGCGCTGCTCGCGGTCGACGAGGGCGGCCTCGTCCTTTTTCCTCTGTGTAATATCCCGCGCCGCGCTGAGGATGTATTGGTGACCACCATAGGTGATAATATTGGCGTGTACCTCGATCGGCATAATAGAGCCGTCCTTACGGTAATGCCCGCCCTCGAAAATGATGTAGCCGGTCTTCATCATTTCTTTGATACGCGATTCGATAAGACGGGCATACTCCGGTAAAGTCAGCTCATACAGGTTCATTTGCATAAGCTCTTCCCGGGTATAACCGCGGGACTCATAAGCTGTTTCATTCACATAGATGAAGTTGCCTTCGAAATCGTGCATGAAGATGGAGTCGGTCGCGGTATCCAGCAACCTGGCCCGCAGGATCAATTCCTCCTCGGCTGTTTTGCGGTCGGTGATATCCAGCATCACGCCGATCAAACCGGCGGTTTTGCCTTCGACGTCATTATAGGTGGCTTTATTGAAAATAACATCGTGAAAGCTCCCGTCTGCATAACGCACTTTGGCTTCGTATACCTGTGCCCCGGGTTTATTAAACAATATCGCATCCATCTCCATGTACTTACCGGCAAGCTCTTCGGGATACAAATCCTGAGCAGTTTTGCCCGGTATTTCTTCAAGGGGATAACCCAGATAGTCCGCAAACGCCCGGTTACAGCCCACGTATTTTCCACTAACATCCTTATAATATACGGGTGTGGGGATGGAGTCGATGAGGTTCTGCAGGAAGAGGACGTTCTGCTTGAGCGCATTTTCCATCTGTTTGCGCAGCACGTTGTCTCGGTAGACTGCAACAAGTATTTTCCGCCCTTCGATTTCGGCGACACGCACCCTGGCGTCCAGCGTAATTAACGATCCGTCCTTGGCAACGTGCGTGGTTTCGAAATTGAGCTCTCCCGTTTCCAGTATCAGCCTGAGGCGGTTCTCGGTGAGTTTTAAATATTCCGCCGGCACGAGCTGCCGGACGTTCTTCCCCAGTATTTCATCGTAGGAAAAGCCGGCTGTGCGCAAGGTGGATTCATTGGCATAGACCACATTGCCGAACTCATCGAATGCGATAATAGAATCGAGGGTTGAATCCAGTAGCAGCGCCCTTTTCCTGAGCTCCTCTTCGGTTTTCTTTCGCTCGGTTACATCACGGGCAATGCCGCGCAGGCCCACGATTTCACCCTTTTCGTTCCTGAGGGGAAAGATAGAGTCCTCGAGGTAAACGGGCGTGCCGTCCTTTCTCAGGTTTACCTGCGGATTTCTCAGGCGCGGTTTACCGGTCTTAAAAACAGTGCCGTAGGTTTCGACCACCTTGTGCCAGTCCTCACGCGAGATGTAAGCCTTGTAGTTCAGTCCTGTATACTCATTGCGGGTATATCCCAGTTGCCGGGCGGCAGCGTCGTTAAAGAAAGTGAGATTGCCCTTTGAGTCCACTTCGTAGTATGCTTCATCCATTTCATCCAGGATGGTGCGGTATTTCTCCTCACTCTGTCGCAACGCCTCATCCGCCTTTCTGCGCTCCGTAATGTCACTCCCGCGAAACGACAGGCCCGTGATTTCACCTGTGGGAGTAACAATGGGATTAATGGAGAATTCCATGTAGCAGGTTTCGTTGGCGTAATCATAACGCTGTTCGAATTTGAACTGCTCTCCGGCCAGGCCTCGCGCAATAACGCCTTCCCAGAATGCTTTCCTCTCCGCACGCATAGGTTCAAGCATATCCATGCCTTCAACTAATTCGGCGTGCACAAACTGGGGGTACCACTTCCTGGCGGCGCTGTTGGCCTGCAATACGCGGTGTTCCCTGTCCAGCGACCAGATGAAATCCTGCGTATTTTCCAGTATGGCCGAGATATTGGCGTTGCTCTCCTGCAGGGCTCTTTCGGACAGTATTCGGTCGGTGATATCGTTAAAAGTGGTATAAACCTGATACGGCCTGCCGGCTCTGGCTTTAAAAAGGGGTGTGGCGTCTATATTTATCCAGCGGGTCCGACTATCCACAGGATCGAAGATGCCCATTATGATATCCCTGACGGGTTTACCTGTTTTCAGCGCAACCATCGAGGGATGCGTCTCACCGGGGAAGTCGCTGCCGTCCTCATGCATGGCTTTCCAGCGCGGGTCGTACGAGGTACGGCCCATGATCTGGTCCTGCGTCAGCCCGAGTATGTGTAAAGCTGCCGGGTTGGCCGAGATGATCTTGCCGTCGGCATCCTGGTAAACCACGCCCTGCGCCATGGTTTCAAAAAGCAGGCGGAACTGCTCTTCGCTCTGTTTAAGCGCTTCCTGGGCGTGCCTGCGCTCCGCGATCTCCTGCTCCAGGTCATGCATTTTCTTCTCCAGCTTCTGCGTCAGGCTGACCTTATACAGTTCGACCACCTTCTTGCCGTCGCCGGATTTCAGTTTTATACCCAGCTTTTTTATAGCCGGTTTAGCTGCTGTAACCTCGCCAACTATCCTGAACAGCTCCTCCGGCTCCACAGGTTTGCGGATAAAAGCATCCGCTCCCAGCTTCAAAGACAGCTCTTCGTCTTTTTTATCCAAATAGGTACCGGTAAGAAAAATGAAGGGGATATTCTTCAGCTTTTTGTCGTTCTTGCATTGCTGGAGAAAGCGGAACCCGTCCATAACGGGCATAAGGATATCCGACACTATCAAATCGCCGGGCGTGGCGCGCAACTTAGTTAGGGCTTCCTCACCGTTGGCAGCCGAGGAAACCTGATGTCCGCCGGCCTTGAAAAGCCTTTCCAATACCCTGCGGTTCTCAGCGCTGTCATCCACTACAAGGATATTCATTCCGCTCCCTGTTGATGAAATGTGAACGATGTCCGGGGTGCCTATGAAAGGAAATTGCTATAGAAATTCCGTGAGCGTCTGCTTCGTATCTCCTTTTCTACCTGTGCACATTTATATAATTAATCATGTTAGCTGCAAAGTCAAATTCGTCTGTGTTCGGTGTATTCGACTCAATGTACGTATGAATGAGGATTTTGCAGGAGTGCCGGACGATTTCAATAAAGAGGTGCAGGATTACGGCTGCACTGTCTAAATGGCGGGGTTTTGAATCTATGCTATGCTATAATTGAGTAACATAGCGAGGCAATATGGGTATCAGGTTTATAAAAGAGCCCGAACTGATAAATCCGGTGATGATCGCGTGCTGGCCGGGCATAGGCAACATCGGCCTGATAGCCGTGGATAATATGCGCCGGGTGCTGCAGGCCGAGGAGATGGCTTATATAGAACCCTGGGATTTTTTCTATCCCAGCCGGGTGATAATTCACGGCGGTGAGATCAGGGAAATGCAGTTCCCTGCCAGCATGTTCTATTATAAACGGACAGATCAGCGCGACCTGATCTTCTTTATCGGCGAGGAGCAGCCGGCAGAAGGCGGCAGGGTGTATGCCGAAGGCAGCAAAGCTTATGCCATGGCTAACCTTGTACTTGATATAGCAGAAAAGTTCGGCTGCAAACGTATTTACACCTCGGGAGCGGCGGTTGCTCCCATACACCATACTGCAAGATCGCGTGTCTGGGTAGTTCCTAACAGCAAAGCGCTGTTGCCCGAAGTTAAAAAGTATGACAACTGCCTGCTGATGTCCGATATCGAGGGCAGGGGCGGGCAGGGGAATATAACCGGACTTAACGGGCTCCTGCTGGGAGTCGCGGGCAGGCGGGGTTTGGAAGCCGTCTGTATGATGGGCGAGATACCCGTCTACCTGCAGGGCTTTCCCTTTCCGTATCCCAAGGCGTCAAAATCCGTACTGGAAGTTCTAACTCCCGCCCTGGGTATTTCCATGGAGATGGAAAGCATCAACCGTCTGGCCGAGCAAAGTGAATTTGAACTCTCCTCGTTGTATGAAAAACTGCCGCCTGAAATCAAGGAACAGCTGGACAGGTTGAAGCAGGTATTGATTGCCACGGAAAACAATGCAGGCATCATAACCGAGGAGGACAAGAAGAAGATACTTGAAGACATCGACAAATTCTTTAAAAGGGAAGGCAGGGAAGAGCAACATTGAATCCTGAGCAGGTATTCAAAGTTTATGAAAGCCCCAGGCTGAAAAAGCCATCACTGATTGCAGCCTGGATTGAGGATGCCGGCAAGCTTGGCCCTCAGGTAATTGATTTTCTGGTGCAAAAGCTTGACTGCCGGGAGTTCGGCGAGATTTTACCGGAGGGCTTTTTCCCCATGTCCGGAGTTACGGTGGAGGACGATGTAACGCAGTTTCCCATGAGTAAATTCTTTGTCAGCGATGAGCATAACCTGATTATTTTTCTGAGCAATACCCCCAGAACCGACTGGTACAGGTTTTTGAATACAGTTCTTGACATCACGCATAACGAATGCGGAGTTAAAGAAATATATGCGCTGGGAGCCATGGTTTCCTCCGCTGCACATACTATGCCGAGGCTCATCCTCTCGGTGGTAAACTCGCCGCAGATGAAAGACATACTGAATCCTTACGGGATCATCAGCGATATGGAGTATGAAACTCCTCCCGGCCAGAAACCCACTATCAACTCCTACCTGGTGTGGCTGGCATGGAAGCGTGGATTGCCCGGCGCCAGCCTCTGGATTCCGGTATCCTATTACCTGATCCCGGCGGAAGACCCACGCGCGTGCAAACGATACGTGGACTTTTTCGACCGCAGGTTCAACCTGGGTATCGATACACAGGAGCTGGATGACCGCATGGCCGAACAGAATGCCAAGATCGCCAGGCTGTTTAAGGAAAATCCGGCGGTTGAAGGCTTTGTGCGCAGGCTGGAGATCAACCAGCCCCTGGAACCGGAGGAAAGTGAGCGGCTGGCACGAGAAATGGGCGAGTATCTGAATAGACCATAAGTAAGAAAATTCTAAAATCCAAGCAATTCATTAAATTCTAAGTTCTAAATACTAAGCTCTAAACAAACTCAAAATACAAAATTTAAAACATTTGAGCTTTGCGTTTTGGATTTGTTTAGGACTTAGAGTTTGGGGTTTAGAGTTTTGTATCCGGTGCCTGCAGGGTGGCACTCTAAATCTGTTATAATTTTACGGTTAAAATACGATTAAACAGGAGGTGTGTCCATGGCTGTAGGCTATCAAAAAGAGGGCAAAATTGCCGTAATTACTTTAAACCGTCCTGAAGCGCTGAACTCTTTCGATCCCGATCAAATCAACGAATTCAATCAATGTCTTTATGATTTCAATATGGATGAAACTCTGTGGGTTGCCATTGTGACTGCAGCAGGTGAGAGGGCTTTTTCCGTGGGCGCCGATATCAAGACCACCTTGCCGAGGATACAGGACAGCGCGCACAGGGGCGAAATGCCGGCTCCGGCGATTTGCGAGGATATGCAGATCTGGAAACCTATCATCGCTGCTGTAAACGGCGCCTGTCTGGGTGGCGGCTTCGAAGTAGCCCTGGCCTGCGATATCAGGATTGCATCCGAAACGGCCACTTTCGGTTTTCCTGAGATCAACCTCGGCCTGATACCGGGCTGGGGTGGTACGCAGAGGCTTCCCCGGGCTGTACCACTGGCCAAAGCTGCCGAGTTGCTGACCTCAGGGCGCCCTATTGATGCGCAGGAAGCCTACCGCATTGGGTTGGTCAACAAAGTAGTTCCTCCCGCGGAGCTGATGAATGAAGCCAAAAAGATGGCGGAAGCGTTGCTCAAGCCGGCTCCTCTGGCAGCCAGGGCGGCCAAGCAGGCTATGCTGCAGGGGCTGAACACCACATTGATTAACGGGCTGGAAATTGAGTACCAGCTGGAGAAGTATGTAACTAAGACCGAGGACTTCCAGGAGGGACGCGAAGCTTTCATAGCCAAGCGTAAAGCTGAATTTAAAGCTAAATAAGTATTGAGGAGATAATAGAATGGCGTTTAAAAAGATAGGTGTTGTCGGCTGTGGCCTGATGGGCAGAGGGATAGCCGAAGTAAGCGCAAAAACCGGCTATGATGTGGTGGTTTCTGAGATCAATAACGAACTGCTGAATAAGGGCATGTCCGCTATTAATCAATCGTTAGCCAAAGCCGTGGAGAAAGGCAAGATGACGGAGGCGGACAAGGATAAGACACTGGGTAAGATCAAGGGTACCGTCGACATGCAGGAATTCAAAGACTGCGACCTGGTGGTTGAGGCTGCTGTCGAAAACCTCGACCTGAAGAAGAAAATTTTTATAGAACTGGATTCGATTTGCCAGCCGGGCGCTATACTGAGCACCAATACTTCATGCCTTTCGGTCATGGACCTCGCTGCCGTCACTAAAAGGCCGGACAAGGTATTGGGCTGCCATTTTTTCAATCCTGTGCCCGTTATGAAGCTGCTGGAACTGGTTGAAACCATCACGACCAGCCAGGGAACGCTGGATGCAGCGGTGGATTGGGGTAAATCTCTGGGTAAGACCGTAATTGTGGCCCCGGACCGTCCGGGCTTCATAGTAAACCGCGCTTTCATGCCCTATATGATAGAAGCGTTTGAGATGTATGAAAGCGGCGTGGCCAGCAGGGAAGATATCGATACAGGCGTCCAGCTTGGCCTGAACCATCCCATGGGGCCCCTGACACTGGCTGACATGGTCGGTCTCGATACGCTGCTTTTCGTTATCGATGCTATCTACGCAGAGACCAGGAATCCCAAGTTCGTGGCGCCGGTGCTGCTGCGCAAAATGGTTACCGCCGGGCACTTGGGCCGCAAGACCGGCAAAGGGTTTTATGACTATAAATGAAATCATATATTACTTTTAATTGAATGAAAGTAGAAAAGGCCAGGGAACTGGGTTTCTGTTTCGGTGTGCGCCGCGCTCTCAAAATAATCGAAAGCGCGGCTAACGGCCGGACAAAGATAGTCACGCTGGGCCCGATAGTCCATAATAAAACCGTGGTGGCGCGTTTAAAAGCTCTCGGCGTCGGTGTGATCGATGACATCGAGAAAGCTGACAGCGGTGTCATAGCAGTCTCATCACATGGAGTTGCGCCGGCTACTATGGACAGGATTCAAGGGCAGGGCGCTAAAGTAATTGATACTACGTGTCCCATAGTGCGTAGTGCGCAGAAGGCTGCCCGGAGGCTGGCCGGAGCAGGCTTCAGTGTTGTCATTTATGGTGAGGCCAATCATCCGGAAGTGCGAGGCTTGCTGGGATGGGCCGGTGAACACGCTATTGCTTCCATGAATGCGAATGAAGTCCCGCTGGAGTCACTGCTGGAAAGAGTGGGCATACTATCTCAAACGACACAGAACAGGCTGGAATTTATCAGTTTTGTTAATAGTTTGACCGCCAGGTTGTTGCCGGGAACCCGGGAAATCAGGATTATCAATACCCTGTGTCAGGAGACGTTGAAGCGTCAATCCGCTGCAATCGAGCTGGCTAAGACGAGCAACTTGATGATAGTGGTAGGCGGGCATAACAGCGCCAATACGCGGCACCTGGCCGAGGTATGCAGTCCCATTGTGCAGACGTATCATATAGAGAATGCGGATGAGATCGATGCAGCGTGGCTGCACGGCAAAGGGATTGTTGGAATTACGGCAGGCGCTTCTACTCCGGATGAGGCTATCGAGCAGGTGATAGCCAAAATTAAACAGTTGTCACCATTCAAGTCTGCCTGACAATATATCGGGAACCGGAGGCAAGCGGGGATATGAAGTATATATTAAGTTTAGCGCTTCTGCTGACAACAATATTTACAGCAGTAACATGTTCAAGCCCGGCGCGAAAGCTTGCAGATGAGGGTGATTTGCTGTTTACGCAGCATAAATACAACGAAGCTATTGCCAGTTATAATGAAGCACTGAAGGCGGATCCAAAAATTATATTGAACGGGCAGCTCGCAAATGCGTATATGGGAAAGGCGGAGGAGTCATATTCAAAGCAAAACTATACAAGTTTGCCGGATTATTATAATGAGGCTGTCGGGCTTAATCCCGAGATCGCTAATGGCACCGGATCTGACCTGGGAAACCGGTTATATCTGGCAGGGACCGATTATATGCTAAAACAGGAGTGGGTTAAAGCTGTGGATGCCTTCTCTGCTGCTGTTGATATCGGATATGCTTCTGAAGAACTGCACTTAAAGCGTGCAGGGGCATATATTGCTCTGAACCTCAACTACGCCGCCGTTTCCGATTGCTATAAAGCTCTGGCGCTTAATCCCGATTCTGTGAGTGCATACAAACTCAGAGGGATAGCCTACTATCAGGCCGGCGAATACGACAAAGCACTGGAAGATTACTCCAGGGCAATCAGCGGGGATGCTTCAGATAAGCAGGTATATTTCAACAGGGCCATGGTCTGGATAGCAAAAGGTTACTATGATCTGGCGATTAGAAATTTGGGCGCGGCTCTTGATATCGATCGGACCTATATAGCTGCCGGTATCTGGCTGGGCCGGGCTTATTTCAAAAAAAGCCAGTATTATGCAGCTATCGATCAGTTTACAGCAACCCTGGCCGGGAGCAGTGCGGAGGCTATGGTTGTCTACAATGATAGAGCCGTTTCTCTGGGTAAAACGGGTAAGTTCAATGAAGCGCTACAGGACCTTGACACCTTGATTGCTTTTAACCCGAAGTTTTATCCGGCTTATTATAATCGCGGCGTGATTTTAATGAAGATGGCGCAGGTGGAAAAAGCTATAGGTGACCTGACTGTTTATCTTTGCCTGGATAGTAACGATTATTATGGATATGCATGCCTGGCTGAAGCCTGGCGAAACTGTTACGGGAATTACTTTCTCTATAGTGATAGAGAAGACATAGTCGGCGAAGCTGTTAAAAGATGTGGCGCAATTATTTTAAGCGGAAAGGGATACCCGGATTTGTTGCATTCCGGAGGTCATCTCTATTTTCAAAGTGAGAGGGGAGGTAAGTGGTTCTAGGGGAAAAAGCGCCCGCCTGGTTTCCTGATCAATATGGGTGGCCGGAAAATTGAAGGTTAACCCAATTCGTCGGTTAGTTTACGGCCGCCGAGGAGGTGGAGGTGGATGTGGGGTACAACCTGCGTGCCGTCCGGGCCGTTGTTGATCGACAGCCTGTATCCTTTTTCGGCCACACCTTCTTTGCGGGCGACGAGCTTGGCCACAAGGAGCATTTTGCCCGCGAGCTCCTTGGTTGAGGTATTCAAGTCATTCACCGACTCTATATGTTTCCTGGGGATAATGACATCATGCACGGGCGCTTGCGGGTGAATATCACGAAAAGCGATTAGATCCTTGTCGCTGTAAACAATATCCGCCGGTATAGACCCGCTGGCTATTTTGCAGAATATGCAGTCCATAGCTGCACCTGTTAAGCAATACGGATTGTCTGACAGGTAGTAGTGCGTTCAATCCCGGCAATTTTGTGGAACTGCTCGGTAATCAACTTGCCTACCGAATCTACGGAGTCCCCCTCGACTACCGCAATGATATCGTATGGCCCCATAACCGCATCTACCGACTTGATACCATCGATTTTCTTAAGGCCGTTCAGCACCGATTTGGTCTGGCCGACTGCTGTTGTGATAAGGACGAATGCTTTGGCTGCCATATTCCCACCTCCGTTTTTAAATTTTAGCCGATAGCATCAGCTTTGCGCAAATTCTCAATATCGGCTGCGCTGTATCCCATGCCCAGTAAGACTTCGTCAGTATGTTCGCCGGAATAAGGAGCGAGACTGCGCACTTCGCCCGGTGTCTCGGAAAGCTTGATGGCGATGCCGGGATGCCTGACTTTTCCAAACTTGGGATGGTCGAACTCAAGCAGCATCCCGCGGTGTATCAATTGGGGATCGTTGAAAACCTCGTCCAGAGTGTTTACTTTACCTGCGGGCACGTCGTACTTGATCAGTATCTCGAACCATTCATCACGGGTCCTGGCGAGAAAAATCTGCTTCAGGTCGTCCTCAACTTCTTTCCATTTGGGATCGCTGGATTTGCCTAGAAAGTGTTCCGGGCTGAAGCCGTAGCTTCTAAGGTCTTCCCTGCCGATGGCCCTGCAGAGGTTGTCCCAGAACCAGGATTCCAGGCAACCCAGGCTGATAAGCTTCCCGTCACTGGTTTCATAGGTCTTATAGTACGGATAGCCGCCGCCAAGCGACCATTCGCCCCTGGGAAATTTCAATCCGGCAAAGAGGTACTGTTGCAGGAAGAATGTCATTAACGAGATAACGCTGTCTGTGTATGAGATATCGACGAGTTGACCTTTACCGGTCCTTTCGCGGGCGTAAAGTGCCGCCAGTATGCCCACCGCGCCGTGCATGGAGGCTCCGGCAAAATCCGCAATAAAGTTCAGGGGGATGGCAGGCGGCTCTCCGGGCCAGCCTATCAAGTTCAGGGCGCCTGCAATGGATATGTAATTGATGTCATGGCCCGGATACTGGCTGTAAGGCCCGTCCTGTCCGTAGCCGCTCAGCGAGCAATAAACAATACGGGGATTAATTTCGCTGGCTGTGGCATAGTCCGCCCCCATTCGTTTTACAACCCCGGGACGGAAGCCTTCCACAATTACATCCGCCTTTTTAACCAGCCTTTGGAAGACAAGCCGGCCTTCTTCCGACTTGAGATTGAGGCGTATGCTTTTCTTATTGCGGTTCAACGCATTGAAGGCTGCCGCGTCTTTCAACATCTCTGCGTCAGCTATGCCCGCTACTCCTGTGCCACGGTTACCGGATTGCAGCAGAGCTTCAACCTTGATTATCTCGGCGCCAAAATCGCCCAGTATCATGGTGCAGAGCTCGCCCGGCGGCATATGGGCCAGCTCCAGTATCTTAATGCCTTCCAGAACCAACATTACTCCTCCGCGTACGAAATACTTGATAAGCAGGATTTAAGAAAACGTAGAGGCAAGGTTATTCAAGATCTCTGTGACAGCATCGTCACGATTGAGAGTATAGAAATGGAAATAGCGCACCCCATTCTCCCAGAGGTCCAGGCATTGCTCGCTGGCAAGTTCGATGCCCATCTGTATCACATCATCGGGTTGCGCTTCTTCGAATTTTGTTATCAGCGGTATGGGCAATTCCACCCCACTGATCTCGCTGAAACGCTCGACCTTGGCAAAATCGATGATAGGCATGATCCCGGCAATAACGGGAACCTTGATACCTGCCTGCCCAAAGCGGTCCATCATCTCGTAATAGTAGTAGTTTTCGAAGAACATCTGGGTAATGCCAAACTCGGCGCCTTCGTCAATTTTCTTCTTGGTATAGGCCGTATCAATGGCAAGGTTGGCTGACTCCATGTGGCCCTCCGGATAAACGGCAACACCGATACAGAAATTATTGTACGAGGCAATAAACTTCACCAGGTCGGTTGCGTAGCGGAAATGCGTCTCGCCGTCGAAAATTCCCGGCTCATACTCCTCGGGATCTCCGCGTAGCGCGAGGATATTTTCAATATCGGACTCTTGATAGTAATCAATCACCTGTTGGAGCTCCGACTTGCGGGGATCGGCGCAGGTGATATGCGGCATTACCGTCAGGTCGGTCATATCGTGGATCTTTTTAACTATGTGCTTGGTTTTTTCCAGAGTATTGCGGCCGGCGTGCTGGGTAAAAGAAACGAACGACGGCGAGAATGCTTTCAGTTTGTTAATACGTCCCTGCAACCTGTCCTCGCCGATGGGCGTTTTGGGCGGGAAGAATTCGAAGGAGAGGCTCCTTCCCTGTTTAGCTATGATTTCACTGATTTTCATTTTTCTAAGGCGAAACTAATAAAGCAAAATCGCAACTATCATACAAGCGCAAGAAGCCAAAAGCAAATTGTCCATGATTGACAAACAGGTCAAAGGTAAATATCATGGTCTATCGATGGACGAGACGCTTTCCCTGGCCCGCAACCTCGTGAATGTTCAGGAAGATGAGCGGCGTGTGATAGCGCGTGAGCTGCACGACCGCATCGGCCAATCCTTGACGGTATTGAAACTTCTGCTGAATGAGGCTATGAACCTGCCACCGGATAAAGCCAGCGCAACTCTGGGCGAAGCGCAGTCCCTGGTAAATGAGTTAATGTCACTGGTCAGGTACCTTTCTCTGGAGCTGCGGCCCAAGATGCTGGATGACCTGGGACTGCTCCCTGCGCTGCTTTATCTCTTCGAAAGCTATACATCGCATACTCATATCAATGTCAGGTTCGAACATTACGGCCTGCATAAAAAGTTCCCTCCCGAAATTGGAATTGCTGCCTATCGTATTGTACAGGAAGCCCTTGATAATGTGGCCAGGCACGCCGGAGTCGGAGAGGTGAAAGTGCTGGCCTGGTCGGACAGGAAAGTATTATTCATACGTGTTGAAGACCTGGGAAAGGGATTCGACCTGACCGGGACGAACAATAATGACGGACTGAATAATTTACGCGGGCGGGCCTTGCTTGTTGGAGGTAAACTGACCCTGCAATCAGCGCCGGGAAAAGGGACTATTATTAATGCTGAGCTGCCTGTAATAACGAAAATTAAGAAGGAAACAACCGGAAAATCCGATGATTACCGTAACACTGGCAGATGATCACCATATTGTGCGTCATGGTATAAAAGCTTTGCTTGAGGCAGAGCCTGATATGAGGGTTATTGGTGAGGCGGGTTGCGGCATGGAGGCCTCACAGATGACACAAAAAGCGAAGCCGAATGTGCTGGTTCTGGACCTGATGATGCCCGATATAAACGGACTTAAACTGATCAGCCAGATAAAGAAACGCTCACCGGATACCGCCATAGTAGTCCTGTCCATGTATGGGAATGATTGTTATGTGCTTGAAGCCCTTCAAGCCGGGGCTAAAGCCTATGTGCTTAAGGATTCCCCGCAAGATGAATTTGTGCGTGCCGTCCGGGAAGCTGCCGCAGGCCACCGCTATCTGGCGCCGCCGCTTTCAGACAGGGCTATCGAAGCATACTTGTTGAAAACTGCGGATACCAAACTTGATCCCTATGATATGCTGACTTTTCGAGAACGGGAAGTATTGCATCTGCTGATACAGGGATCCACCAATGTGGAGATTTCCGAACATTTATGTATCAGCAGACGAACGGTAGAAGTACATCGCGCCCGGATTATGAAAAAACTCGGCCTGCACGGCAGGGCGGAACTGATCCACTACGCCATTCTCCGCGGTATTTTGCCTGAGAGTAAATAACACCGATTCAGCGGCAGTAATCACATTTAATACATCGGGGCTTACTATCTGTAAACCAGAAAATCAGGTCACAAGATTTACATAATCAGTGGCTTTCCATATCGAACTTGCTTAGAATACGGATAAAATACGTATTTAAGTAAGTAGAACTACGTATATAACCCCAGATTCAATGGCCGTATAATACACCCTGCGATTCCATGTAAGGGGTACGTTTGCCTTTTCCATCAACATCTATACAGGAGTATTTTTAATGGAAGAATATCTGTGGTTTAAAAGCTATGATGCTGGAATGCCGCATACGCTGGAGCCTTATCCGCAAAAAACCCTGGTTGACTGTTTCTATGATAGCCTGCGGCAAAGGCCTGACAATCCTATGGTGCTGTTTCAGGGGACCAGCGTTTCTTATAAAGAGGTAGAGCGGTTCAGCAATGCCGTGGCAGCCGGATTGATTGCCCAGGGTGTTAAAAAGGGAGACAGGGTATCGATGCTGTTGCCGAATTGCCCCCAGGTCGTATTCTGCCATCTGGGCATCTGGAAAACAGGCGCCATAGCCTCGCCCATTAACCCGCTGTATACGAAATCGGAGCTCGAGCGGTCATTCAATGAATGCGGAGCAGAGGTGGTAATCTGTCTGACTCCATTCTATAAGATGGTTAAGGAAATCCAGCCGAAGACCAGGATACGGCTGGTGATCACGGCCAATATCAAGGACTTTCTTCCCTGGCACATGCGCATGCTTTTCACGCTGCTCAGGGAAAAGCAGCAGGGGCATCGCATTCGCATTAAACAGGGCGATTTAAAACTGGAGGACATGGTCAGGCAGTTTAGAAATGCCGAGCGGCCGGCAATCTCCGTTCAACCTGATGATCACGCTCTCCTGCTGTTCAGCGGAGGTACGACTGGCACAACCGAGGCTGCCGTAGGTTTGCATCGAGGTCTCGTAGCCGCAGGGATGCAACTGAGCACATGGTTTGCGCCTTTACTGGTCCCGTGGGATGACGTCATTATGGCGCCCGTACCCATGTTCCATGTCTTTGGAAACGTAGCGCTGATGGCTACATCCATAGTCAACCATAACACCATGTCGCTGGTGCCCAATCCACGCGATCTCAATGATATGGTTAAAGCTATCAAGAGGGATAAACCGGCCTTTATACCGGGCGTGCCGACCCTTTTCTTGGCATTGCTGAACCATCCGGATGTGAAATCAGGTAAGGTAAATATCAAGTCCGTGAAGCTGTGCGTTGCCGGAGGATCGGCTCTGCTGGCGGAGATCAAACATCGCTTCGAAGCCGTGACGGGCGGCAAGATGGTGGAAGGTTACGCGCTTACTGAATCCATGCTGGGCTGCGTGGCAACCCCTGTTATGGGAAAATACAAGGAGGGGGCTGTCGGCTGTCCTTTGCCGGATGTAATAATTCGTATCGTGGACACCGAGACCGGTACCAGGGTGCTCGAAGCCGGCCAGTCGGGGGAAATCATCATGAAAGCTCCCCAGATCATGCAGGGTTACTGGCAGCGGCCCAGGGAAACGGCTGGTATGATCAGGGACGGCTGGCTGTATACGGGTGACGTGGGTTACCTGGATGAGGATGGCTATTTATATATACAGAGCAGAAAGAAAGAGGTGATTAAATGCGGCGGTTTCCAGGTCTGGCCCAGGCAGGTTGAAGAGGTACTCACCTCTCATCCGGCTGTGACCGATGTGATAGTTGCCGGCATCCCCGATCCTTACCAGGGCGAGGCCGTTAAAGCCTGGGTCGTACTGGACGGCATCCCTTGCACCGCACAGGAACTGAGGGACTATTGCCGTGACAAGCTTACCGGATATAAAGTGCCCCGGTATATAGAGTTCCGCGATGCCCTGCCCAAATCCGCGGTAGGCAAACACCTGAGCAGGATTCTTATTGAAGAGGAACTTGCTAAATCTGAGCAAATCAAGCATAGTTAAAAAAATATTTATTATGGAGTGATGATGGTAAAAGTTATCTGCGACAGCACAGGCGACCTGACCAAGGAAATTATAGAAAAGTACGGCATTAGCATTGCTCCCCTTAATGTCCTCTTCGGTACGGAGTCACTTAGAGATGGCCCCGATATCACACCGGAGCAATTCTATAAAAGGCTGGTTGTGGACAAATTGCATCCCACAACATCAGCCCCTTCTCCTGGAACTTACAGTGAACTGTATACAAAGCTATCGAAAGAAACTGACGAGATAGTGGTGCTGACAATATCAAGCGGGATCAGCGCGACTTATGAGAGCGCCCTGCAGGCCAAGGAACTCGTAGGTAATATCTGCAAGATTGAAGTCGTGGATTCTCTTCTAACGTGTGGGGGACTGGGCTTGCCGGCCTACCGGGCCGCGCAGGCGGCGGCACAGGGCGCCAAACTTGGTGAGATTGTAGACATGCTTAAAGATGTCCTGCCCAGGACACGTGCCTATATGATCTTTGATACGCTGGAATATTTGAGGAAAGGCGGCCGCATCGGCGCCGCAAAGGCCTTACTTGGCGGCATGCTCAAGCTGAACCCGATTATCACGCTGAAGGAAGGCCTGATACATCCCGTGATGCAGGCGCGCAGCCGTTCCAAGGCTATTAATGAACTGGTTAAGCTGGTTATTGACACGCCGAAATTGGAGGACGTGGTTATCCAGGACGCCACCACACCTGATGAGCTCGAAATACTGGCGGACCTCATTAGTGTGAAATTTCCCAAGGAGAAGCTTATTCGTACAAAAGTAGGACCAGCCATAGGAGTTCACACCGGTCCTAATGTGCTGGCAGCCTGCTTCATTGCGGGAAAATAAGTTACCATACAGCATAATCGATATAGGTGCTCGTTTAAGAGAAATCGTTGCGGGCAAAGCTATAAACCGTGTAACGCCGGCTTGCTTACCTGCATCTATATGATGCAGGATGTCCGCAACAGTATTTCTCTTTTTTATATCTTCAGCGGTGTAATGAACAGCGGAATAAATAAAGAAGTCATAATAGTAGATGGTAAAAATCATTTGCGACAGCGGGTGCGACCTTACGCATGAAATGGCAGGCAAGTACGATATCAGCATCGTGCCTTTGACCGTCCATTTCGGGAACGAGACATTCAGAGACGGCATAGATATTACGGCGGACGTTTTTTATGAGAAACTGGTTACCGATAAAGTCCATCCTACTACGTCCGCTCCGGGCCCAGGTGTTTTTGCAGAGCTTTATGGCAGGCTGGCCAGGCAAACTGATGAAATAATGGTTATCACGATTTCCAGCAAGTTAAGCGCCACCTATGAAAGCGCAATACAGGCCAAAGAACTTGTGGGCAACGCGTGCCGCATAGAAGTCATCGATTCACTCTGGGTTTGCGGCGGTATGCTCATACCGGCGCTTCATGCAGCCCGGGCGGCTCTGCAGGGCATGAAGCTGAGTGAGCTTGTGAAGATGGTCAAAGACCTGTTGTCCAGGGTTAACGGCTATATAATTTTCGATACGCTGGAATACCTGAGGAAAGGCGGGCGTATCGGTAAGGCAGAGGCCTTGCTGGGCAGCCTGCTCAAGCTGAATCCCGTTATCACACTCAAGAACGGGCTGGTATCCCCGGTCGCCAGGACGCGCAGCCGCGCCAGCGCGATTGACACTCTTGTTGAACTCATGGAGAAGGTCGGCAGCATTGAGGAAATGATCGTCGAACATGCTACAACTCCTGATGAGCTTGAGGTGCTGGCCGGCCGCCTCAGCCATATATTCCCCGTGGAGAAAATGCTGCGTGCCAGGATCAGCCCGGTGATAGGAGTGCATACAGGTCCCAGGGTGCTCATCGCCGGTGGTATTGCCGCAAAGTAGGCCAGCCGTCCCGGGGTCAAAATCGTTTTACTTTGCTATACTTAAGCCATGATGAAACCATCATGGCAGGCAGGATTGGTGGCGCTGGCGGTTTTCATCGTCTCGTTTGTTCAGACCGGTTGCGTAAAAACGGAACAGGCGCCTGAATTTCCAGCTTCTGATAATATTGCATCACGCCTCCCTGAGTATACATGGCCCCGCATCAATGACTTTGTGGCTAACACGGATCATATTGATCCCGGCCAGAAAGCCATCCTGTCCTGGGATACCGCGGGCGCCAAAGTAGTCACGATAGAGCCTGGCGTGGGCGACGTACCCGCTAACGGTTTAGCCGAGGTCTCTCCTCAAAAAACTACCAGATACACATTAACGGCTGCCTCTGAACTGGGATTTGCTACAGGCTGGGTGACGGTATCCGTAAAGTCTCTTTCCAGCATTAAACCTGACCTGGTGATAACAGGGATTTCCTATAACAGCGGACTGCTTTACTATACCATTAAGAACAAAAGCGGAGTAGATGCGGGACAGAGTAATACCTATCTTTTCGACCAGAGCAAGATGCACAGGGATACAAGCTGGGTGGATGGCCTGAAGGCAGGTGAGGAGAAAACACTGCCGTTCACTAACTTTGATTACAGGGGAGCGGATATCAATATTTGCGCTGATGGCGGAAATGATATAGATGAAGTCGTCGAAGACAACAATTGCTTTGTTCCCACGTTTGGCACACGCTTCACATATAATCTTGCCCAATATACGACCAGGGCGATCTGGAGGGGCAGCGCGGGTAACATTTACTTGCCTACCGAACCTGATAGCAAAGACGGTATCGTCCAGAAGCTGGTTTCCGTAGTTGCTGAAGATGGCAAGACGTACAGCGGGGTTCTGGAGACCGTACCACCGCTTCAGAGCTACGGATGGATTGAGGGCTATTTCGGCGATTGGCAGGAGAACTGGCAGCTTGGCGGGACAATGCTGCCGCTGGAACTCCCCTCTAACACCAGGTTCAAGGCAAAAGCCGGTTTTATCCAGGGGAATGAAGGCGCAGCGGCGACATTTATGGTAGGGGTGAGGGATGTAAACCATAACGTCCAGTGGCTTGAGACATTGAAAACTGTCTATGATGGTAAGATGGATGACATTGAAATAGACCTTTCAGGCTATGCCGATAAAAAAATCATCCTTGTTCTGCGAGTGGAACAGGGGATGCAGGCCAGTACTACTTCAGCCCTGTGGACGGAAGCCAAGCTTACGCAGTAACGGCAGACACCGAATCCATGAGATGGTAAAATAGGCGGCAAGAATTATATCGGTCAAACAATCACTTATGAGAATGAATCGTATTAGCTGGCTGCTGATTGTACTGGTAGTTATTCTTCTGTATTGTACTTCGTGTTGTATCGGCCCCGGCCTTGGCGGTACGAGCTGGAAGCTGACCGCTTTAAATAACGAAAAACCTGTACCGGATACTTCTATTACTTTATCCTTCGGGCTCGACGGGCAACTGAGCGGTATCGACGGATGCAACAGGTTCAGTGGTACCTACGAGGCAAAGGACAATAAACTTACCATGAAGTCCTCTGCAACGGCTACGTCAGCATGTACTGGATTTGTGATGAAACAGGCGACTGATTTCATAGGAGCGCTGTCCTCAGTCATTTCCTATGATTTGCAGAGCGATAAATTGACGTTGAAAGATGTTTCAGGGAATGAACTGGTTAGATTGATCCCGCTCAAGGCAGCTTCTCTGACGGATACGAAATGGAATGCTATCTCCTATAATAACGGAAAGGGAATGATGGTAAATGTTCTGTCAGATGTACAGATTACCGCGGTCTTTGGCAGGGACGGTAAGGTTACAGGCAGGAGCGGTTGTAATAGCTATGATGCCAAGTATCAAACGGATGGTCTTAAGATCACGGTACAGCCTGCAGTCACCACGAAAATGGCATGTGCTGCGCCTGTTATGGATCAGGAGCAATTGTATTTGAAAGCGATGGAGAAAGCAGCCAAATACCAGGTGGGTGTGGATATGCTTGAGTTGCGTGATGCAGACGGTAAGCCCCTGGTGAGCTACCGTGTAGTAAGATAGGTTATCATCAATGCAGGTAACAAGAAGGATATTGACGACGGCAGAGCCCCTTTGTCTTACTTAGTGAGGTTTTTTAGGCGTGTGCTGAGAACAAACAAGCCGGTTGTCTTTTGGCTGAGGTCGGACTGCATGCGGGGGAGGCTGGCTTCTTTGCCCAGGATATCGGTGATTTTAGTATCAATCGCCTGCGGATGCTGATTTTTAGTATCTTTAAGCTGTGCTTTCAGGCTCTTCATCTCCCCCATTATTCCCTGAACAGAATTAACGATGTCGGCTTCGGAGGCGGTAAGCTGATCAAGAGCAGTGTTTATCTGTGTAATAATTTCTTCTGCCGAAGAATCTTCCGGATTTTTCAGTTTGGAAAGGCTGGCTTTAATATCTTTAAACACTGTGAGCATGCTGTTCTCTTCAGTCATCAATCCGGCGCCGTCCCCTCCCAATATGTGAACGAGGGACTCCACCTTGCTTTTGGTTTCGCTGTAAGAGGGGTGGTTGAGATCCGTATATGTAGCGTAATCCACCTTGAATCCTATCATGTACTCCTGTAAATCTTTGCCTGAAGTAGCTGTCTTGCGTATGCTGTTCATCGATGAGTTCATTTTCTCGACTGGATTTTCGGCCAGGCAGCTGCAGAATATAAAAGATAATGAGATTGAGATTAGGATAAGCGCCCAAATTAACTGGAGTCTTTTCATTTCAAACCTGCTTTCTATAATAATGACAGATGCCTGTCTGGTTTAATCGGACAGGCATCATGGCAATGGCTTTACAGAACAAGTATTATAACCAAACCGGTCTTTATTGGGCAAATACATCTGGCGCCGCGATTTGCGGGCATGTGACGAGGGCTACCGCTGCATGACGATTTCCCTGACTAAGTAAAGCAATAGCGCTCCTGTCGGGCAGGAGCGCTATTTAATATCGGGCGTACGATGCCAAGGCCTGCTGTGAAACATAACGCTAATATAGAAGTAGCGCTGTTATTAATCGACGTGGTTACGGGGTTGTGGCCTGGGCTACTGCCTTGCCCTGCCCTCGCAGCCAGAAACTGAAGATGATAAGCGCAATACCGAAGAGTATAAGATAAAGCGCTATCAGCCAGAGTACTGCCAGTGCGCCTGCCAGGGGATTGGCCAGCAATATGCCGCCGAACAGAATGGAAAGTATCCCCCCGAGCAAAATCCAGACTTTACCGGGCAGAACCTTCCACTGTGCAATGGAAAATATGATCTCCAGGATACCTGTGAATATAGCCCAGAAGGCAATAAAATACAGCAGGAAAATGGCCGTCATGCCGGGCCAGACAAATACTATGACGGCGATCAGGATGCTCAGAATGCCGTCTGTAAATATCCACCACCTGTGATTGGTTTTTGGATGTGTGAGGGAAAATATGATCGACCCGATGCCGTCCAGCAGCATATATGCTCCGAAGAATGCGACCAGCAGCAGAACGGTAAACATGGCCGGCAGGGCGAAGAGTAAAATCCCCAGCACCACAGCGAGAAGACCGCGTACGAGATTGATCCACCAATAACGTATCATTGATTCCACTAGCTCACCTCCTCTACAAGATGCCATGATGTTACCAGATTGGATTTGCTCACGCAAATTCGTTGCATAACCATGCAATACGGACGCGACATCTGCTGCTTGTGCCGAATAGAACAAGTGTACTATGATAGATAATCATGGTAGAGCTTCTCAAATTTGCGCTGGAGAAGCAGCGATACGATGCTGCGGCGTATGCTATTGTGTACGGATTGCTCGTGGTGAAAAAGCATGGTAAAAAAGCAAAAAGAAAAAACCGTAAAACGCGGATTTTACAGCCCCGCGCTGGATGAAACGTCCGGGTTGATGCTGGAAGAGGCCAGCGGCATAGACGGACTTGACCAGGAGATAGCCGTGCTGCGCTTGAAGCTGAGGGACCTTATTAAAGACTCACCCGAAGAAAATGAACTGCATCTCAAGACCGCCAGCACTATCGCCAATCTGGTAAAGATACGCTATAGCATCAGCAAAGAGCAGAAAAAATCGCTCAGAGAAGCCATAACCAAGGTGCTGACAGAGCTGGCTATACCTCTGGGGGTTAAAGCCCTGATTAAATGATTCTACGGCCTTATCAGAGCGAAATTGCACGTGCTGTGCTGGATAGTATAGAAGGCTGCCTAGGCCTCACTTTTTCCGTGGAGATTGCGCGCCAGGGTGGCAAGAACGAGCTTTCTGCCCATCTCGAAGTGTTGCTGCTGACTATGTTCATGGCAAAAGGTGGCAACTCGATCAAATGCTCACCCACGTTTAAGCCGCAGACTGTGATCTCCATGATGCGCCTGAAGCAAAGGCTCGATGATTTCGGTTTCGATGGCATCTGGTCCACCGAAATGGGCTACGTTATACGTCTGGGCGCCGCCCGCCAGATCTTTTTATCTGCTGAAGAATCATCCTCAGTCGTGGGTCATACGGCCGATATACTGCTGGAGATAGATGAATCACAGGATGTCAGCAAAGACAAATATACAAAGGAGTTCCGCCCCATGGCCTCCTCTACCAATGCTACTACGATTCATTACGGCACTACATGGGACGACGCCACACTGCTGGAAGAAATCAAACAGTCCAATCTTGCTCAAGAGAAACGGGACGGCATCAGGCGGCATTTCCGTTTCGACTGGCAGGCAGTGGCGCGGTACAATCCGGCTTACCTCGCTTTTGTGGAAGCTGAAAAGGCCCGCCTGGGTGAAGATCATCCGTTGTTCCGCAGCCAGTATGCGCTGCTTCCCATCCGTAGCGGCGGGGGATTCCTCAGCCGGTCGCAGATAGCGAATATGCAGGGCAATCACCCTCGGCTGCACGGCAGACAGGCCCGCTCAGGTGTCTATGTAGCAGGTATCGACATCGCCGGTGAATCCGAGGTCACGGAAGAGCTGGAACTAACTGTGGGGGGCAGGGATGCAACGGTGATTACCATCGCGGAGGTTATATTGCCGCAGGCGGATAACTTGATGGTTGAGCCGGATATCAGGGTGGTGGAACACTATAGCTGGGTGGGTAAAAAACATGCGGAGCTCTACAGTCAAATTGTGGAAATCCTGAAACATACCTGGGGTTGTATCCATGTAATAGTGGATGCTACGGGCATCGGTGAACCTGTGGCTTCGTTCCTCAGGCATGCCCTGGGTAACAGGATTCATGCTTTTAAATTCACCCAGTTATCCAAGTCAAAGCTGGGATTCGGCCTGCTGGCAGCAGTCAACTCCGGCAGACTCAAGGTCTACATCTCTGACGGCTCACAGGACTATCGCGAGTTATTCTTTGAGCTGGAAAGGGCCAGGAGCGTTTATCGGCCCAATCAGACGATCAACTTCTTCGTCGATCCATCAGAGGGTCACGACGATTACATGATAAGTCTGGCGTTGTGTGTGGAGGCTGCTTCACTGTGCGCGCCGCGCAAGGCTACCGGCATTGTCCGGGAATGAAAATTGCTGCAGTCAGGGTTTATAATAATTCTGATTACTAGCATTTTAAAGGAAGTTGAATTGAAGTGTATAGTCCTTGATGCCATGGGGGTAATGTATCCTGTCGGCGACGATGTGAAGGACCTGCTTTACCCTTTCATTGTGGAAAAGGGCGGTGCGAGCGATTACAGCCATATTAGAGACAGGTATATTGAGGCCAGCCTGGGCAGGATGTCAGCCGCCGATTTTTGGAGATCAGCAGGTGTTGATCCGTCTCTGGAAGATGAATACCTGAGCCGTCACACGCTCAGCCCGGGACTGACAGAGTTCCTTAATGATTTTAGTTCCAGCGGCAGGGAGCTGTGGTGCCTTTCAAACGATGTGGCTGAATGGTCGCAAAAATTACGTCGTATACATAGGCTGGAGAAATATTTCCGCGGCTTTATTATAAGCGGTGAAACCGGCCTGAGGAAGCCGGACAGGCGTATCTATGAGCTATTGCTGACAAGGACGAAATGTCAGGCTGGTGAGGTAATGTTTGTCGATGATAATATCAACAACCTTAACACCGCGGCGGAACTCGGCCTTATTACGGCTCTCTTCGATCCTTTGCACCGGAAAGCCTGCGCCCACCATGAGGTAGTAAACGGCTTTGTGGAACTGCTAAGATTGGTTGATTAAGCTATTAGTGTAATAAAAAAAGGAGCGACTTGATTGTCGCTCCTTTTTTATCTTTACGTTATTTGTTAAATAAGGCTGGGAAGGCCTTTGGCTGCGTCTTCCATATCCCTCAGGCGGCCTGTCGTTTCCTTCAGTCGATCCTTCTGGGTCATGGCGAACGCCGATGCCCTGTCGTAATAGTCCCTGATCTTCTGAACGAAAGCTAGCTGAGAGAATGTGACCGTGACGTCAATCGAGCCGCGTTCTCTGGGGAAATCGCCGGCACGGATGACGGCGTTTTCCGCAAGCTCGCGTAGATAGTCGCCCAGTCCCTTGGCGATGTCCATGCTCATTTCTTTGCCCGGGGCGGCCATAAGGTAAAGGGCACGCCCGGCATCTTCGGGATTGATGGCAATGGACAGCTCGCTTATAGCAGCATCCATGGCCTGCATAGCCCTCAGGGTTTCACCACTCTTTTCACGGAAATTGACCTTGGCCAGTTCCCAGGGGAAGCGGAAGCCGCGCGGTATCTCAGTCTTGCCCACACCGATGGCGGTCCAGCCGTCGATGGATTGCATGATGTCACCGGCATCCATAGTTTTGGCGCCAACGCTTTTAGCATGCGTCACCTCGCCGGCGCACATCAGATCATAAAATGGTTCTACTATCTGGCGGTTGATCCTCACCAGGTTCATTGCGAGGCTGGCGTCCTTGCGCACGTAGCGCTGGTTATCAGCCAGGAATACTCCGTCCGCAACGGAGTGAATGGACTTTAAACAGGTGGCCGTATTATATACGCTTCGTAGTTCGGCTACCTCTTCATGCTCGAAGGGGAGCACGCACAGGGCGTATACCGGCTTACCTATATAGCGTTCTTTCAGCATCTGGGCGATGATGGAAATCGCGCCTGATCCTGTGCCGCCGGCTGTGCCTGCGACCAGCAGGAATGCATGCGTCTGGTAGAAAAGCTGGGCTGTTCTAACGGCATCGATTACCTTGTCTCCGTCTTCGCGGGCCAGTTCTGCGCCCATTTCGTTAACCTTGCCTACCCCGTGTCCCCAGGTTTTCCGGCCGCCGATTAGGATGCGGTGCATATAATCGGAGCCTATATTGGATAATCCGGTCAGGTCAGTCTGGTCAGTATTGACAGCAAAGGTACCGGTAACGATGGTCGTCCCTCTGTCAGAGCGAGCTCTGTTTCCGAGGCGGGCGAATTCATCGGCTACGCGGGAGCCACACTGCCCCAGCCCGATAACCATTAGTTTCATTCTCTAATTACCTCGCTTTTGTTATTTTCTAGACATACGTAGCTAGCTTAAATTAAACCCATATTATAGCTATCTGATTTTTTTGTCAAGGCGTTACTCTTCGGCTGTCCAGCCTCCCTTCTTGCTTATTACTCTTATACGCCATATCACCAGGCCTGCAATGACAAGAATACCTATGACTACCAGGCCTATCCACCAGAATTCGAAGCCGGAGATGCTCATCAATTGTGATTGGCTCCATTCGCTGCTATTTCCGGCCCCGTCTATAGCCTTGACTCTCCAGTAGTATTCTCCTATGCCCGGTTTTTCCGTTCCCGACACGCTGTATGAAGGGGTCGTTAAATTCTCCTTGCGTACCACCGAACCTGAAAAATCAGCCTTCTGGCTCAACTCAAGCGCGTATACTACACCACTGGGATCTTCAACCACTGACCACTTGAACTCTATGGGCTTACTATCAAGGAAATCCAGCTTGGTTCCGGGTTCGGGAGCAATGGGTTGAGGTATTCCCGGAGCTACGGATTCTACCGTGAACATCGTGGTGGCTATGGCCTGTGAAGGGTCGCTGACCGTCACCATGTGGCTGCCTGACCCGCTGGCAGGAGGCTTGAATCCTGTGCTGAAGCTGCCTTTGGCATCTGTAGTAGCACTGGTAGTTACCTGTTTGGAATTATACATGATCGTGAGGGGCTGGCTCTCGCCAAAAGCGCTGCCGCTCAATATCGTGTTTTCACCGATAGCCCCGTTATTAGGATTGATAGTAACTTCGGGCGTAATGACAACAATATAATTGGTTACATCTCCAAGCCTGGTAGCATCGCCGAACGAATCGACTTTATGTTCTCCCTTCGTGCATGCAGGCACTTCGAACTGCGCCGACCATGAGCCATGCGCATCTGCAGCTATATTCCCGGCTACCTGCATACCATCGAAAGTCACCTTAATGCCGGCTTCATTCTCCTGGAAGCCTACGCCGCTGGCCCACAGAGTATCACCGACACCGATGACATCACCCAGGCGCCCGGAGGCCTGCTCCACCTTGATCCCCGGTGAAACGGTAAAAGCGGCATCCGGCACTTCTTCGACAGGTGTGGTGGCGCCCTTTGCATCTACCTTGTGAGAGCCCTTGGCTGAAGCCGGGACGGAGAAGGTGGATTGCCAGGAACCGCTGAGGTCGGCTGTCAGGCCGGTCTTAACTACTGTATCGTCATACAGGATGGCAACATTGGTTTCCGCGGCTGCGAAACCTGCCCCCGAGGCATTGACCAC
>Ga0163210_1000012_pt1 | contig 54020 bp, 60 predicted proteins | sample Kivu_220m_FD_113536 | JGI IMG/M metagenome (GOLD analysis project Ga0163210, IMG submission 113536) | Freshwater microbial communities from Lake Kivu, Western Province, Rwanda to study Microbial Dark Matter (Phase II) - Kivu_220m | ecosystem: Environmental > Aquatic > Freshwater > Lake ...
GGATTTTAAGTCCGCCGCGTCTGCCATTCCGCCACCTCGGCATCTTTGGAGGCGGCGAGCGGATTTGAACCGCTGCATAGGGGTTTTGCAGACCCCCGCCTTAACCACTTGGCTACGCCGCCACGTATATAAAAATGGAGCGGAAGACGAGATTCGAACTCGCGACATCCTCCTTGGCAAGGAGGCATTCTACCACTGAATTACTTCCGCTCGCTCCACTTAAAGACAATATTCAATTTGGTGCCGAGGAGGAGATTTGAACTCCTACGGGCTTACGCCCACCACCCCCTCAAGATGGCGTGTCTACCAGATTCCACCACCTCGGCATGGCAGGGGCGGCAGGATTCGAACCCACGACACGCGGTTTTGGAGACCGCTGCTCTACCAGACTGAGCTACGCCCCTATTATACTAAAAATCTAGATTTTTTAAAGTACCCCTGGTGCGAGTCGAACGCACGACACGCGGTTTAGGAAACCGCTGCTCTATCCTCTGAGCTACAGGGGCATGAGACCAAATCACTTTAAGGGCGTAGCTTTCTTACTACAAATCCCTCGGGAGTTAGATAGCCTCCCCTCGTTGGTTCAGTATCACGGGTCTCCTTGGACCCGCCTTTACTGTCCAGGTCCTTACCGCCTGTCGGCAGCTCGGCTTTTGCTTTCGGCTTTTCAATATCTTTGGCCACCAGCGCACCCTGCGGCGTCCTGGCTGGTTCTGTCTTACGTTCATCTTCTTCTGATTTCGAGGGTTCAATCTGCTTCAAAGGGACCCTCTCTCCAGACGATTTCAGCTCTGCCCGGGGAATTGTTCTGGGTGGCAATACCCTGCCACTGATACCGTACCCACGAGCGGTTTTGTCAATTCCAGTGTCTGATTCAAGTTCCGCCAGTTCGGGGATTCCCACAACTCCCGACTTGCGCATATCTGTCAGCGTTGCTTCAAGATCCTTAATTAACTCAGTTAGTTCCAGGGTGTCTGTTTCCTCTTCCTCAGCAGCCCAGCTTTCTATTTCGGTGGCATAGTGTTGGAGCTTGAAACTGTGCTGCTCCAATTGTTTGATCCAATCAGCAAGCTCTTTGGAAGCGTTCTGAATCTCAGGAATCTCCATCTCAAGCAGATTCTTTATGATATTCTGTACAACACTTTTCTTTGGCCTTGGAGCCATATTTTTAATCCTCTTTAATATCCACTCACATTAATATACTTTACTGTTCACCGTTAAAAATTATATCAATGGCCTAAATTCATTGCAATTAAAAAATATTCTACCGCGACTTCTTTTTCACAAATACGTGATACTTACCCTTCTCTTCTTCAATGCCTAAAAACTCATTCCCGGTCATCCGTGCCCAGTTAGGCATATCCTGCTTGACACCTTCATCATCAGCAATAATCTCCAGTACCTGCCCTTCACTCATTTCTTTTACTTTCTTAGTAGTATTGACAATAGGCATCGGACAATAAAGACCCACACAGTCTATGATAGCATCCGCTTTCATACAACCCTCCTAAATGAAGAGGTTTATTTTACTTTCACTTGCTTCGGCAATGTACGTGGCAACCCCGGCGAAGCTGTCGACTTCAGTAATGAATGCATCCTTTGTTATACCCATCATTCCCATCGTAGTCGTACAGGCAATAAATTTAACTCCCAGCTCCTTTGCCATTCTCATAAGCTCGTCAACTTGCGGGAAGTTAATGTCCTTCATTAACTTCTGCATCATGGCTTTGCCCGCTCCACCCATATGGAACTTTGACAGAGGAAGCCGTTTTGCGCCTCCCCGGTTCATAAAGTTAAGCATATTTCTCATAACGCCCTTACTCTTTATGCTGCCTTCACTTTTCTTAATCACATTCAGGCCCCAGAACGTGAAAAAAATTGTAACGTCCATCCCTGAGCTTGCCCCTCCGATCGCTATATTAAACGCAGCCAGCGCTTTATCCATCTCCCCTGAAAATAATATGAGCGTCATTTTCTCTTTATCAGCCATTTCGATACTCCTTATGTCAATTTAAAGGCTTACCGCAACTTGTACATTTAGCAGCTTTTTCTTCAAGTATTACTGCCCCGCAACTGGCACACCGAATAAACGTTAGCTTACAGACCTGACAAAAGGGAGCCTCTTCGACAATTAACTCGACATCACAATAAGGGCAAACGCAACGGCAGATTAACGGTTTTTTATCTTTCTTAGGTTTCGCAGGCATGTTCGTCCTCCTCTTCGGGTTCCTCCTTATCTGTCAGACCCTGTATATCAATTTTATTCTTAATAGCGTAATTCCTGATAGCTTTCCTTAAAGCCTGTGCCCCTAGGTTGGAACAATGGAATTTATTCTTGGGAAGGCCTTCAAGCTCCCTGGCAACCATCGAAGGCGTTACCTCAAGAGCTTCTTCCAGTGTTTTTCCCTTCACCATATCGCTTACTATGCTGGATACTGCGATAGCTGCGCCGCAGCCGAACGTTTTATACTTAACATCTTCAAGCCTGTTATCCTTCACTTTAATATAGAACGTCATCATATCCCCGCAAACAGGATTACCGATCTCGCCGACCCCATCTGCATCGGGAATTTCACCCACATTATGTGGATTCATAAAATGCTGCATAACTTTCTCACTGTAAACAAGCATCTCTCTCACCCCTTCTGTGCTTTGATAAATTTAGAATACAGCGGAGACATTTGCCGCAGGCGGTCTACTACCTGCGGTAATTTCTCCAGTATGTAAGTTACATCATCTCCAGAATTGTCCAATCCCAGGCTGAACAAAATGGAACCCTGCGCAACTTCATGCGAAATGCCCATAGCCAGCAGTACGTGGGAAGCTTTCAACGCTCGTGAAGTGCAGGCGGAACCGCTAGCCGCCGCAATGCCGTGGCTGTTTAGCAGCATGAGAATGGCCTCTCCCTCAATAAATTTCAGGCAGAAGCTAGCGTAATGAGGTAAACGTTGCACCGGATGACCTGTAAGTATGGAGTGCTCAATCTGGCTTAATACCCCGTTTATCAGTGAATCCCTTAAATGTGTCAGTTTCTGCATCCTCGATGGGAGGTCTTTTTGCGCCAATTCAGCTGCTTTCCCCAGTCCCACAATAGCAGGCACGTCTTCGGTTCCCGGCCGCCTGCCTCCCTCTTGAATACCACCATCCATCAACGGCAAAATCCTCACTCCCCTCTTCAGCCACAAAGCAGCACTGCCCTTCGGTCCGTAGAACTGATTTCCTGCAAGGCTGAGGGCATGAACTCCAAGTGCTTTAACATCGACAGGTATATTACCGGTGCTGGCTACTGCATCCGTATGGAAAACAGGGCCGCCCTCCGGAAACTTCTTAGCGATCTCAGCTATCGGCTCGACCGTACCTACCTCGCCGTTGGCATGCATAATGGATACGAGAACCGTATCACTCCTTATATTACGTGATATTTCATCCGGATCGACGGTACCGAAACCGTCAACAGGAATATAGGTAACCTCGAAGCCTTCTTTTTGAAGTGTACGCGCAGAATTCATCACGGAAAAATGCTCGATCGCCGAAATGATAATATGCTTACCTTTCTCCGCTTTTGCTCTGGCTAATCCCTTAATGGCAAGATTATTTGCTTCGGTTCCACTGGCTGTAAAAATAATCTCCTCCGCACTTCCTCCAATTAGCGACGCCACCCTTTCGCGCGCTTCTTCAACAGCATCCCTGGCGCCGTCACCCCAGCTATGCAGCGATTGCGGATTACCGAATATCTCATTCAGATACGGTAGCATAGCCTCTAGAACTTCCGGCAACAGAGGCATTGCACCTGCGTGATCCATATATACCTTTCGCATCGCTTACCGCCACTTCCCTGTAATATATACTTGCTCTAAATCGCGAGCATTCTCTCTACCGCAACATACGCCTTTACCCTTATTTCTTCGGGTACCTTTACCTGTGGTTTCATGTCTTCCAGCGTCCACAACACTTTTTCCAGTGTAATCTTTTTCATATTCGGGCATATGGCTTTCCTGCTTGCCGGTATAAAGGTTTTATCCGGATTTTCTTTTTTCAATCTGTGTAGAATACCTATCTCAGTGCCGATTATCAGCGTATTTACATCTGTTTCTTTAGCTAACCTTATCATACCACCGGTACTGAGAACTTCGTCTGCAACCTGGGTCACAGCTGGAGTGCATTCGGGGTGTGCCACAGCTACGGAATCCGGATATTTTTGTTTTTCCCTGAGTATGTCTTCAGGTTGAATTTTTACATGTGTGGGACAGTACCCGGGCCATAAAATCATCTCCCGCTTCAGCTTGTTAGCCACATAATACCCCAGATACTGGTCGGGAACGAAAATAATTTCATTTTCACCCAGACTCTGTACAATTCTGACTGCATTGGCAGATGTACAACATATATCTGATTCAGCTTTTACATCAGCAGTGGAATTTACATAGCAGACCACCTTGGCACACGGCAATTCTGTCTTCTTCTTCCGTAGCGCCTCAGCTGTTATCATGTCCGCCATACGGCATCCAGCATGGTCGTCAGGAAGCAATACTATTTTCCCCGGATTTATGATTGAAGCAGTCTCAGCCATAAAATGGACTCCGCAAAAAACTATTACATCAGCGTTTGTTTCGGCAGCCTTACGGCTCAGTTCCAAAGAATCACCTACAAAATCCGCAATATCCTGCACTTCCGGACGCTGATAATTATGCACAAGCAAAATAGCATTCCGCCGCTTTTTTAAAGCCTGAATCCTCTCAATCAATTTTATGTCTGTGTCTTTAGCAACCATACTGATTATTATACTTCCTATTAGTGTTGAGTTAAGTATCCTGCCTTCCTGCATCTTCCGGCTATCTCGATGGCCATTGCAACAACTTCAATTGCCGAACCTCCGACTGCCACGAATAGAGGCTCTTTCCCCCAACCCTCCCCCTCATAGAATAGCTCGGGGACTGCGCCATAATGCTCAACCAGGTACTTTATTTTCCATGGCATGGAACCGCCGTCTTTAATCATTACTTTTTCAGGTTCTACCGTCCTGTCGATTTTGCCGAAAGCTAATTTCCTCTCCAAGGCGTATTTCTTTGCTACTCTAATTATCTGTTCGTCGCATTTAAAATTGATCCCCGCATTAATTCCCGGGCTATATTTACGTACTTCGAGGATCAATCGAGCCATGTGATCGGATGCCCCCCATGTTGGCAGGCCGGCCGCAAATGGGTAGCCACGGACAATGGTAATCCTACCTTCAATAGCAGCCACCTCCTTTACGCTTTTAGCACCGGGTATAGCATTTACGACATTCACCCTTACCTCAGGCATAAGGCAAGCAAAATCCCTGCTTTTTTGCAGTATTACGATTGCCTGTACAAGATTGCCTAAAACAACCTGTGATACATCGGTTTTTCTCATTGTTTAGCCTTCCAGAGTGCTGAAATAGGCAGCCCAGAACGGATCCACGGCAACAGGCTCCAGTTTCTCAGCCCTACCGTTTTTACGTACAAAAAGCCTCTTGCTTTTTGTTATCTCACCTACATCCCAGGCTTTAATCCCGTTTTTATTTAACCGGGCGATGATTTTTTTGCCGTTCTCGGGAGGCGCAGTCAGAACCAACGTTCCTTCGCTTATTGATATCAAAGGATCGATACTAAAATATTTACAGATCGCCCCTATTTCATCAGGCACTACAATGCGGTCTTCATATAAAGTCACGCCGGTTTTAGAGGCTGCCGCAATCTCATAAACGCCGTTTAACAAACCGCCCTCCGTGGCATCATGCATGGCATGAGCCAGGGGAGCAGCAGTCAAAGCATCTTTTACCACCGTCATCTCAAAAAAGTAGCCTTTCGCCTTTTCTACCACACTTCTACCTAGCTTCTTCATCAGCTTTTTCTCTGCCTGAAATGCCAGTATTCCCGTAGCTTCAATAGCGGGCCCTTTGGTAATTATCACCCTGTCCCCAATTTTTGCATTTGATGCCGGAGTAATCTGCTTTCTGGTTCCCAGTCCGATCACCGTACATCCGCCGTTGAGCGGATACGGTATTCCCGGATACATACCGGTATGTCCTCCGATGATAGAGATACCTAACTTTTTGCACTCGTCATCAACTTCTTTCCAGACTCCCTCTATCACATCTTCTTTAATTCCCGGAGGAAACATCAGGCAAATAGTCAGGTACCTTGGTTTTACGCCGAGCACAGCGATATCGCTGGCACAGATATGCACTATTGCCCACCCAAAATGCGGCATAAGTACCGGCATTCCGAATGTGGGATCTTCAGCAATTACCATGACATTCCCATCCGGCAATTCAACCACCGCCGCATCCACGCCATGCATCGGCCCCACAATCACCGACTTATCAGCTTTTCCCAATCTGGAAAGAATAATCTTATCGAAGGTCGCCCTGTCAAGCTTGCCTAATTCCGGTAACATACAATCTCCTCATTAAATTTACTTTGAGATTATAATACATTCCGTCGTAGGTTTAATCAACAAACAATCGCCAAATTCAGACAATAATATGCGGTCTGCCTAAACTATTAGTCAGTATGCAAGTTAACAGCAGCCGAAGTGTGAAAGCAGTAGTAAGCCGTTTTCATACGTGATAAAATGAGCGCACTAATAGATAGAGGGTGAAGAAATATGGCCGATGCTAAGTATATCCTTTCTATTGATCAGGGTACCACGGGCAGTGGAGCGATCATTTTTGATGCAGAGGGCAATCCTGTCTCCTCTGCGGATACTGAGACAAAGCAAATTTATCCCAGACCCGGTTGGGTTGAACATGATCCTATAGAAATCTGGCAGACATCACTACGTGTTGCGCACGAGGCTATACAAAAAGCCAATATCCGTCCTTCCCAGATTGCAGCCATCGGCATAACCAACCAGCGTGAGACAACTATTATCTGGGATAAAAAGACAGGCAAACCCGTAAGCAACGCCATTGTCTGGCAGTGCCGGCGTACAGCCGACTTAGTAGAGGACCTGAAGAATAGGGGTTTGGCTGATTCCATTCGCGAAAAAACAGGCTTGATTCCGGATGCTTATTTCTCCGCTACCAAGATCAGATGGATACTCGATCATATTGCTGATGGCCAGCATCGGGCTGAGCAGGGAGACCTGCTTTTCGGCACGGTAGATACCTGGCTTGCCTGGAATCTCAGCGGTGGCAAAGCCCACGTCACTGATTATAGCAACGCTTCGCGCACCATGATTTATAATATACATTCTCTGCAATGGGATAAAGACATTTTGGCCGCATTGAATATTCCGGACGCAGTACTTCCTAAAGTCATACCTTCAAGCTATGTATACGGTGAAACAATCCCTGATTTATTTGAGGGAGTCAGAATTCCGCTGGCATCGATAGCAGGTGATCAACAGGCCGCGCTGTTCGGCCAGGTATGTTGTGAACCGGGTATGGCTAAAAATACTTATGGAACCGGCTCATTTATTCTTCTGAACAGTGGAGATAAACCGATAGTTTCCCAGAAAGGTCTTCTTACCAGCCTTGCCTGGGGACTGGATGGAAAAGTCACCTATACGCTGGAAGGAAGCGTTTTCATCACCGGTGCTGCCGTGCAGTGGCTTCGTGACGGTCTCAATATCATTAAAAGCGCAGCTGAAATTGAATCCCTTGCCCGGTCAGTTCCTGATAACGGGGATGTATATTTCGTACCGGCCTTCGTCGGTCTTGGAGCCCCATACTGGGACATGTACGCCCGCGGTACCATTATCGGGCTAACCAGGGGTTCAACCAGAGGACACCTTGCCAGGGCAACACTTGAAGCCATTGCGTACCAGGTCAGGGATGTTGTCGAAGCTATGGAATCTGACGCAAACATTAAGATACCGATACTCCGGGTTGACGGAGGCGGGACGGCAAATTCGCTGCTCATGCAGTTCCAGGCGGACATACTGGGAATACGCATTCAGCCATCCGCTATCGCTGAGACTACTGCATTGGGCGCAGCTTACCTGGCAGGCCTGGCCGTTGGTTTATGGAAAAATATAGATGAGATATCCAAGCAGTGGCACGCAGCAAAAACATACGAACCCCTAATGTCTCAGGATCAGCGGGAACGGCTATATTCATCCTGGAAGCGGGCGGTAAGCAGGGCACAAGCATGGATATCAAATTAAGAGGTTATTAGAAATGAAACGTGATTTCAAAGCAGTTGCGGGTAAAACATATGATGTCATCGTGATCGGCGGTGGCATAGTTGGAGCGGGAGTGGCTCGCGATACCACATTACGCGGCCTGGACACTCTGCTGCTGGAAAAAGAGGATTTCGGCTCTGGCACAACCTCACGTTCCACCAGGTTGGTTCATGGCGGATTAAGATATTTACGTCAGCTTGAATTCAAACTGGTCAGGCAGGACCTCAGTGAAAGAGAAGTGCTGCTTCGTATCGCTCCTAATCTCGTGCGCCCTCTCGCATTCCTCATACCGGTCCCCAACCTGTATCTCAATGTCGCTATGGCATTGGGCACAACGCTCTATGATGTTATCTCCTACGATAAGACATTACCTTCACGTAGATTCTTTTCAAAAAATAAAACACTGGAAAAGGAACCTGGATTAGAAGTGAAAGGCTTACAGGGTTCGTACGAGTATTCTGATTGCCAGGTTGCCTTTCCCGAAAGGCTTAACTTTGAAACAGCCCTCTCTGCTTATGAGAAGGGAGCTTCCGTGGCCAATCATGCCCGCGTAATCGGACTTATTAAAGAGGGTACCTGCATTGCAGGCGTAGAAGTTAAAGATGAGATCACTGGAGAAATACTTCAGGTAAAGGCCAAATTAGTGGTTAACGCTGCCGGCCACTGGGTTGATCTTGTTAAGGAGATGGTGTTTAGCAATAAGCCGCCTTACCTGCGGAGGACTAAAGGTGTACACCTTGTAATACCCAAGGTCTCCAATAATGCCCTCGTCTTGTTTTCGCCGAGGGACAGCCGCCTTTTCTTTGTCATACCCTGGGAAGGATTTTCACTCGTCGGCACTACAGATACAGACTATTCAGAAAATCTTGACGCAGTTTATGCTACTAATGCGGATGTTAATTATCTGCTGGATGGATTGCATATTGCATATCCCAAAGTTACCCTAGATGATGTCTATTACACTATGGCAGGATTGCGTTCCCTCGCGCTTAAACCGGGTAAAAGCGCTTCTAATACATCACGCAGCCATGAGTTAATTGACCACAGCAAAAGGGACGGGTTGGACAGCTTTGTCACGGTCCTGGGTGGTAAAATTACGGCCTACCGTGAAGTTGCCAAAGACGTTGCCGATATGGTCTGCCGCAAATTGGGCAATAAGGCACGCTGCACAACTGGTGAAACACCGCTGCCGGGAGCTCCGCTAATTGGAAAGGAAGAAATAAATCAATCTGCAACTGACAGTACCCTTTCCATCGATACAATTCAGCATCTGGTAGCAATCTATGGCTCGCGGTACAAGCAAGTAATTAACCTCATTAGTGATGACCCTGTCGGCAAGCAACAGATTAACTCCGGGGGTCCGGACATCGTCGCCCAGATATGGTACGCCGTGAAAAATGAAACCGCTTTAACCATCAGTGATTTCATGTTGCGGCGTGGCATGCTGGGATTCAGGTCTGATCTGGGCCTCGATGCGGTAGATAGGGTTGGGCAGGAGATGAAAAAGTTGCATGGATGGAGCCCAGAGGAACTCCAGAAACAAACTATATCGTACCGTGAAGTCGCAGCCCTCACCCGCCGGTTCAAAACAGCTTGATGTCCAGGTTATTGCCAGGGTTGAAAAATAGATGTTTAGTGGATAATGGGACGTGAGCTTTAATATAGGGCAATTCCTCGACGCCAATGTCTGGCAATACGGGGAATATAAACATCTTATTTATCTTGGCCATGAGAACGAATTTTCGCTGACTAACAGGCAGATACTTGAACGGGCACGGGCTCTGGCCACCGGCCTGAAAATCCGGGGTATTAAAAAAGACGATATAGTAGCTTCCGTTCTCAGCAACATCCCTCAAATTCACGAAATAGCCAATGGAGTAACAAGGATCGGCGCTGTCTACATGCCGGTAGTGTTCATGCTGACTCCTCCCGAGATACGCTATATCCTTGAGGATTCCAAATGCGAAGTAATTTTTACTGAAGACAAGCTTCTGGATAAAGTAAGGGAAGCTGTACGTGGCCTCAATACCATCAAACAGGTTATTTGCATCGGCAGGACAGCCGGCGCGGACGTTATTCCTTATGATGATCTCCTCAGGACCAGCGATGAAAGGGGCAATATTCTGGAAGTCGCTAAAGACGACCTTGCCCTGATCATGTATGCACCGGGTACAACAGGACATCCCCGGGGCGTCATGCTTACACACTTCAATATGCATTCTCAGATAAACTCGGGTGTCTCAGTGTGGAGGACCGATAAAGGCGAGGCCCTCGTCACAACCATCCCCATGAACCATATCTATGGGCTTCTCGCCTGCTTCGAGGGCTATGTAGCCGGCGTTGTTAATATCCTTATGCCGCCTTTTGATCCGCGCAAAGTGCTTGATGTTGTCAGGCGCTACAGAGTTAAAGTCCTGCCCATTGTTCCCACAATGTTGAACTTCATGCTTATGGTATGGGATGCGGGAAAAGACGACCTGTCATCTCTGGATTACCTGACATCTTCAGGAGCATATTTACCTCCGGATACGCTAAATAAAGCACAAAACACATTTGGAATCGAGATAACACAAAGTTACGGATGTACCGAAGTTGGAGGCACAATATCGCTGCAAAGAAAAGACTGGCCGCGTAAGCCGGGAAGCACAGGATTCCCCATTCCAGGCCTGGCCGTCAGGATTATTAATGATGAAGGACAGGAGGTTTCACGCGGAGTGGAGGGCGAAATTATCTGCAAGGGACCCATGGTGATGAAAGGATATATGAATAAACCCAGAGAAACCGCTGAAGTCCTTAAAAATGGGTGGCTCTATACAGGTGACCTGGGCAGGTTTGATGAAGACGGCGAATTATATGTAACAGGGCGTAAAAAGGACATTATTATCAAGGGTGGCGAGAATATAGATCCGGCCATCGCCGAAGGCTGGCTGTCCAAACATCCCGCTATTCTGGAAAGCTCGGTTTTTGCTATAAATGACCGGAAGTACGGTGAGGAAATTGCGGCTGCAATAGTATTGAAACCAGGCTGCGATCTTTCCGAGCAGGAGATTTTAAAGTACCTGGGGCAACATATGCACCACTTTGTCGTGCCCAAAAGAATATTTTTTATGGAATCATTACCCAGAAACAGTATTGGCAGAGCCCTGAAGAAAGAAATTCGCCGTATTGTAGGTGAACTTAATTGAGTCTGAAACACGAAATACACATCCGCACTGCGTCTGTCACCTGTTAATTATTTTACATTTTCGATATTATTTATATAAGGAGGTACAAATATGAGAATTAAGGTGCTGGCAGCCGTCACACTTTTAACGATTATTCTCAGCTTGGTGTCCTCAGGGAATGTGCAGGCTGTGGTCGGGATGAGCCCCATTCAGGGTGCAGTTGGGATCGAAGTTACCATTTCTGGACTGACTGAAGGTGCCTCTTACAAAATTAAGTGGGATGGTGTGGCTAACAAGCAGGGTATTGTGGGAACCACGGGAGCTGTCTACCTGGTCGTTCCTGAGTCATACGGTGGTGAACACAGCGTAATTGTTGAAAGTCCGCCTGATACGCAAATATTTAGTGGGACGTTTGCTGTAGTACCTAATATTTCAATCGATCCTACTTCGGGAGTTGCAGGAACCGCCGTCACGGTAGTCGGCCGTGGTTTTGGTGTCAGTGAAAAAAATGTGGCAGTGACTTATGACGGAACAGTCGTCAAATCAAGCTTAACTGCGGACGAAAACGGTTCCTGGAACACCAGTTTCTTTGTAGAGGCCTCTTCCAAAGGCAACCATGCCGTTGATGCCTCGGGTGATATTACAAAAGCCTCCGATGTCGCTAATAAAACTTTCGCTATAAGCCCCTCCGTCAAAATGGATCCCGTTGCAGGAGGCGTCGGCACACTGGTGACGATAACGGCTACCGGATTTGCCAGTGCAGAATCGGGCATCAAGGTTACTTATTCCGGGAAAGAAGTCAGGTCCGGTTTAATTGCCGAAGTCAATGGCTCATGGACAACTTCATTTGCAGTTCCAAGCTCTACCAGGGGTACCCATGTAGTAAACGCTTTAGGCAACACAACTACTGCTACGGACATCGGCGACATGGTTTTCACAGTGGCGCCCGCTGTAAATATCAGCCCTAATACAGGATACGTGGAAGATACGATTAAAATTAACGGAAGCGGTTATGCCAATAATGAAACAGGCATAGAACTTACGCTGGATGAAAAGGTTATTGAACGAGGAGTGATCGCCGATGACTCGGGTTTCTGGTCAAGCTCACTCAAGATTCCTGCCTGTGCAAACGGTCCTCACACAATTAAAGCAGTAGGAAAGATAACACCGGCTTCCGAAATCACTCCATCGATATTTACTACTCAGTCACAGGTGATAAGCGTTCCTAAAAGTGGTAATGTTAAGGATCTGATCAGAATAACCGGTACCGGCTTCAGCTCCTATAAGGATTACAGTATCTCTTTCGACACCACTTCTGTGGCAACCGGAACAACGACCGAATACGGTGACTTTACAGCCAGTTTCCCTGCGCCCGGCGGTAAAAGCGGCGTAGTTACTATCACAGCTACTGACATGAAAAATGTAACCGCATCGACAACTTTCAGTATGGAGGCAACGGCTCCTGAAGTCCCTGTAATTGCAGCGCCTAAAGACGGTGCTGTTGTTGGTATCATGGGTGACACGAGGGTGACCTTCGACTGGTCGGATGTATCTGATCCCAGCAGCGTCTCTTATTCCATTGAAGTGAGCGACCAGTCTAACTTTGTTAACAAGCTAGTCAACCGGTCGAAATTGACCGATTCAAAATACACTCTAACCGAAGCCGAAGCATTGCCTCAAGGGGAATACTACTGGCACGTGCGCGCCACAGATGGCGCGGGCAACTCCAGCGACTGGACATCGACTTCAATGATTAAGGTGGGGGTTGTTACCCCGAACATGTTGCTTTATATGGGGATTGGATTGGTTGTTCTGCTGATAGCCCTAATGGTTTTCAAAAAAGCAACTAAAAAGAAGCGCCCCAAGAGAGACTGGGAATAAAATCCGTTACCAGCTTATTAAGATTAAAAAAGACGCACCTTAAAAGGTGCGTCTTTTTATGCGCTGACAAGATGTTACAACTCTATCCGTAGTATTAGTATTCTTATCCTCCCAGGTACGCATGCTTTATCCGTTCGTCGTTAACCATTGCAGCTGCTTCTCCCTCAAGTACACATCTCCCTGCTTCAAGTACGTAAGCACGTTGCGCCAGGTTCAGCGCCATGCGCGCATTTTGCTCCACCAGAATAATGCTGATTCCACGGCCGTTAATCTCCTTAATTATCGCCCCGACCTGCTCTACAACCAGTGGCGAAAGCCCCATGCTGGGCTCATCCATCATCATCAGTCTGGGCTGGTTAAGTAGTGCACGGGCAATTGCCAGCATCTGCTGTTCACCACCGCTCAGGCTTCCGGCAATCTGGCTCTTGCGCTCTCTGAGAATGGGGAAGTGGTCAAAGATATTATGAAAACCTGATGCCGCCTCCTTTTTACTTTTTCTCAAATAAGCCCCTATCTCCAGATTTTCCATAACGGTCAGGGGCGCCAGTATCCTCCTGCCTTCGGGAACATGAGATATGCCCAGTCTCACAATTTCATGCGGTTTTAAACCGCTTATCCGCTTGCCGTCAAACTTAATCTCCCCGGTACTTATCGTTTTTAGACCTGAAATCGCCCTGAGTGTCGTGCTTTTCCCGGCTCCGTTGGCGCCGATTATCGTTATAACTTCCTTCTCGGCAACTTGCAGAGAAAGGTCTCTAAGCACTTCGGCTTTACCATAATGAACCGTAATATCGGTAATTTCGAGTAGCACTCTACAACACCTGCTTTCCCAGATAAGCTTCTATTACCCGCTCATCGTTCTTAATTTTGTCAGGCGTGCCTTCCACGAGCTTGACACCCAGATTCAAGACCACAATTCTGTCACATAAACTCATCACAGCCCTCATATCATGTTCAACTATAAGCACAGTGACGCCACGTTCGCGAATCTGACGTATCTTCTCAATCATAGACGTGGTTTCACTTGGATTCATACCGGTAACCGGCTCGTCCAGTAAGAGTAAATCGGGCTCGCTGGCAAGTGCAATAGCGATGGCAAGCACACGCTGCCAGCCGTGTGGCAAATTAGCCGCAAGTTCATCTCTCAGTGCACTCAATCCCATGAATTCCAGTATCTCTAAAGCTTTATCCCTTTTATTTTTCTCCTCCCGGTTCGCCCCCGGCGTATGCAGCAAGGCCTTCCATGCAGCTTCCCTGTAATGTCTGTGGAAACCGTTGAGCACGTTCTCAAATACGGTTTCTTGCATGAAAAGGGTAGGTTCCTGGAAAATTCTTCCTATTCCCATACGCGCTATCCGGTCAATCTCCAAACCGGTTATTCGCACGTCCTTATATAGGATTTTGCCTTTGTCAGGATGGTGAAACCCGCTGATTATATTGAAAAGCGTGCTCTTTCCGGCGCCGTTGGGGCCGATAAGGCCGACTATCTCCGATCTGTTAACGTCGAAGCTCACATCTCTTAAGGCAATGAGCCCGCCGAAGATCTTGGTTATATTATGAATTTCCAATAAACTCATAGCATTGCCTATCTTTTACCACCTTGCATTTTCCAGATCTTAATCTTACTCAGCTCGGATTTAAACCGTTGCAAGCTGAAATCAGGTGGATTTTTAATTGTTCCCAGTATACCGCCGGGGAAGAAGAGAATTATTACCAGGAGCAACAAACCTGTAATGATCGGCTCGATTTCTTTAACGACTCGCAGGTACTCGGGCACAAATGTCATTATCAGGGACCCGATAGCCGGACCCAGTATATAGAATTCCAATCCACCCAGCACTGCATACAATTGAACATATATGGAAAGCCACCCTGCAAACGCGCCGGGAGTAATATTCTGAAAGTAATGCGCGTAAAAGCTACCCGCTAAAGCCGCTGTAGTTGAACCTATGACAAATGCCAGCAGCCTGTAACGGTACGCGTTTATCCCCAGCGTTCCAGCCAGGTTGGGACTCAGCTTGATCGCCCTCCACGCACGGCCGATTCGAGAGGAATAAAGTGCATTATAAATGATTATTATCAGCAGCAATATCATCAGGATCAGGTAATAGCACTCCCGTTTGCTCACGAATTCCACAGGACCCAGCGAGCCGGGTCGGGGAATATTCATAATCCCGCCCCAGCCTCCGAGAAATTCAATCTGGCCTGCTGCAATGACAATTACCTGTACAAAAATCAGGGTGATAATAACAAAAGCCACACCCGCATTCCTGACAAAAATGGCGCCAAATCCAAGAGACAGCACAGCCGAAATAACTATTGTTACCGGTAAAGCCGCCCAGAAGGAGAGACCGAGACTGGTGACCAGCATCGTCGATGTATACGCTCCCACGGCGTAAAACGCGGCAGCTCCCAGTGTAATCAATCCCGAGCTGTATAACATACTGAACGTCATTCCAAGTATGGCGCCTATGCATGTCATGATAAGCAGATGCTTTATATAGTCGCTATCTATGCAAAGAGGGAGAATGATAAGAACTGCTAAAGTAACAATAATTGCTCCCAGCTTCAACCTGCTGTTCCGGCTAACCGTGCTGCTACTCGTTGGCTTCACCGAGCAATCCTCCGGGTTTAAATACCAGAATGACTATAACCAGAATAAATACAAAAAGTTCAGCAATACCACCCATAAATTGGAAACCGAAGCTGAGCAGCAGGCCCACCAGCAAACCGCCGGCAATAGTTCCCCTGTAGCTGCCGATCCCGCCTACCAGCAACACAAGAAAGGACATAAAAATGATATTTTGCCCCATAGCTGGTGTGACTGAGAATAAAGGAGCAATTATGCCACCGGCCAGCCCGGCCAGCGCGCTGCCCAGGGCAAAGCAGGATACAAATATCCAGAAAGTATTAATACCCTGAAGAGTAACCGCTTCCGGGTCATAGCTCACCGCCCTCATGATTTTTCCGAATCTCGTTTTGTACATCAGGAGGAACAGGCCGATACAGATTAAAATGCTGAGAAAAATTATTACTACCCTGGTCAGGGATATCCTGACACCGAAAACATCGATAATCTGCGGGAACGGGGACAGTATGCCACGTTCCTGTGTACCGAAGCAGAGTAATGTGCCCTGTTGTAAGATCATCATCAGGCCGACGGATGCCATGGCGCTCAACAGCAATCTATATGAAAAAGTCGTGCTCACGGTAAAGCGTCGGCTCAAAACGGCAAAAACACCCAGGTAACTCAATGCTCCAACCACTGCCAGGGTTGCTCCTGATAATATGAGCGCTAAGGCAAAATTCAGATTGAGTGTTTGAAAAAAGAGTAGGAGCACGTAGGCGCCCAGCATATATAGCTGGCCATGTGCAAAATTGAGTATCTTGGTGCCACGTAAAATAATATCGAGGCCCAGCACCATCAGGATATAGATCGAGCCGATTGTCAGGGCGTTTACTATTAGCTGGATGAATAAGCCAGGGGACATTACTTCCTCTTGTATTCGTTAAAAAGCTTGTGCCGGAAACCGGCACAAGCTTATGCAAACAACTACATTTTCACCTTGGCAACCGGGCCTGTCAAACGTTGGAACGCAGCTGTCTAAACTATTTCCACGTTCCGCCGAAAGCGGTCTCGTTGGCCTTAAGTGACTCTTCAGGTGAAAGCGTACCAAGATATTCGTATTTGCCATTCTTGAAAATACCGAAATCCAGTGAAGCGCATGTATCGCAGAATCTATCAGCTTTTAGATCCGGCCGCTTGACCAGCATTCCTTTGCCGTTGGGACTCTCCCATTGCACGCCGTTTGCGGAGAGATATGCTGCAACCGTCTCAGCGTCAACGCTATCAGCTTTCTTTACTGCTTCTATGAAAGCATAAAACGCGGGTATCCAGTTAAGGCTGGCTGAGGACCACTGCCCGTACTTGGCAACCCAATCCGCCTTGTATTTATTAGCCATCTCACTGGGATTGGGCACATCCGTAGCAGGTATTATAGAGATAAGGTTTTCCATAGATTCCTTGGGCGTTACCGCGAGCACTTCAATCAGGTTGGGCTGCATCGGGCTGACATGTACACCCTTGTAACCGGCTTCATATAAGGCTTTGAACTGAAGGCCGAACTGAGTCCCGGCTACTGCGCCCGGATAATCCATGATGTCCGGATTAAGAGACATTATCTTTGTGGCAAAAGGCGCGAAATCCTGTGTGTCACGCGGATAAAAAATGTTATCCAGTACTTTGATACCCAGGGCGGTGGCTACTTTAGCATTATCCGCTGCCAGCGCTTTGCCGGTTTCGTCATCCGGCGATAAGTTTACCATCGTCTTTGCGTTGGGAAAGTTCTTTGTTAATAAAGGAAACAGCGGGGCCAGGTTAGTCCTCCAGGTTGCTGTGCCGTATGTATATTTGTTTTGCGGGGCGATGATTTTACCAGAGGCGCCGCCGCAGAACACGAGAACTTTGGCAGGCTCGGTAACTGCCAGGCCTGCAACTATGGGAGCAGAACCCACCTGACAGACTATATAGTTGACTTTATCCTCATTCACCAGCCTCTCAACAGCAGCCCTTCCTCCGTCTGCCGTATATTTGTCATCGTAGATTATGATGTCGATATTATATCTTTGCCCTTTTACAGTCAGACCGCCTGCCTCGTTAAAAGCAGGAACCAGCATCTCAAGTGCTTTTTTAGTGTCGATTCCCAGGCTGTTAGTAAAGGGCAGTGTGCATCCCAGTTTTAGAATTTTTGCTTCAGCAGCAGGTGCCGCGACAGGAGCCGGGGTTGTTGCAGGGGCCGCATTGCATGCGATAAGCAACGGCGTTGCCGCCAGTACCACAACCAATACCACAAAAATAAAGATCCTTTTCACAGTTATTCCTCCCAAAAATTAGTAATACTTAACAGGTTGCCAGGACTACTGTTGTTTGCGGGTGCGTGACTCCAGCGTCACCGCGGAGATGCGGTAACTTATCCAGAGTCACCTTCGGTAGATATACTTATTTATACCCATCCACTAACTAACTGCTCTTCGATTGCACAAATTTTCTAAGAGTATACTATGTCTACTTATCTAATTGCAATAGTCTGCGCTATCCCGCTTAGAATTACTTAATCCTGACCAGATGCTTGTATCTGTTACTGCTATTGGTGTGCCTTCGCCCTGGGATATGAACCCAGCACTTTAAGAAACAGACATGCCTTCTCCACCCGATCCAGTGCTTCTTTGATAACCGGGTCTATTCTATGCCCTTCGAAATCAATATAGAAATGGTATTCCCAAGGTGTTTTCCGGGTGGGCCTCGTTTCCACCTTGGTAAGGTTTATTTCACGGTCGGCAAATTCCTTGATGACTTCAAAGAGAGTTCCGGGCTGATGCTTCAGCAGTGTGACAATAGACGTCTTATCGTTGCCCGTCGGCGGCATATCCTGCTTTCCCAGCAGGAAAAACCGTGTGGAGTTCCAGCGGTTATCCTCAATTTCCCTTGCCAGTATCTTCATATCATGGGCAAAAGCCACTCCCTCACCCGCCACTATAGCGCTGTCAGTCAGCCTTTTATCCTTAATCATTTTTACACTGCCGACCGTATGGTACGTAGGTATCAGGTCGCACCCAAGGTGTCTGAGAAAGGCCTGGCACTCACCCAGAGCCTGCGGGTGGGAGTAGATTTTCTTGATCGATCCTAAACTGGCTGATTTATTCGCTGCCAGACAATACGTGGTCCTGACCTGCACTTCCCCGCAAACTTTTACGTCCGATTCCAGCAGCAGGTCATATGATTGCCCGATGCTGCCTTCCTGTGAATTCTCTACCGGCACTATGCCGTGCTCGAGGTCTCCTTGCTGTACCAGCTTATAAACTTCTTCAATGGTGTCGCACTGCCTTGTTTTCACCGATCGTCCGAAAAACCCGAAGGCTACTTCCTGTCCGAAGGAACCGTCTTCACCCAGAAAAGCAACTTCTATTCCTTGTAGCTTTTTCTCTCCGGCCAGGATCTGCCTGTATATATTTTCCAGCTCACCCGTATCCAAACCTTTTTTGCCCGCAAGAAATTTGACATGCTGCAGAGTTTCATTGTCCCATCCGGTATCTAATGCCACAGCATTTTCAGATTTCTCTTGTCCAACGGCGCTCTTCATCGTCTCGTATCTCTGCGCAATCAACTCCACTATTTTTGCGTCAATATCTTCCAGAGTCCTCTTCAAATCTCCCGAGCTCATATGATGTCCTCCTCTTAATACTGCCTCATTCTACTAATCATAACACGTTGCCTGTGTCTTTGTTACGGCTGTGTTTATAAATCCTGTAGCCGTAATACAGGATAACTCCAGCGATCCCCGCCAGTATTATCATGTCAAATATATGGCTGTATTTCATTATCTCCGTCCAGTTGCTTTTGAGGACATAACCCGCATAGGCCAGGAAAGTATTCCATATACCGGCGCCGATCACCGTATACAGAATGAACTTAAATAAATTCATTTTTCCTATACCTGCCGGAATAGATATCAGATGTCTGACAACCGGAATGAACCTGCAGATCAGGATGGTTATGTCGCCGCGTTTATTGAAGAAATTCTCCGTTAGGGTTAAATGGTGCCTGTCAAGAAGCAGATACCTGCCGAATTTGTCAACAAAAGGCCGTCCTCCCCAGTATCCCACATAGTACGAAATAAGCGAGCCGATGATACTGCCCAGTGTGCTGAAAAATATCACTGCGGGAAAATTGAACTTTCCTTCTTCAATCAGAAAGCCGGCAAAAGGCATAACGGCTTCGCTCGGTACGGGCATAAACGTGCTTTCCAGCATCATCAAAATAAGGATGCTGAGATAGCCGGTGCTACCGATAAAATTGACTATAAATCCGACTAACGCCTCTGTTAAACCCAATGATCCGCTCTCAACTTTTCAGGATGATATCGTGACGCCTTTCACCGGTCTGAAATACTTTCTTTAACCGTTCCTAAGGTCCGGTTAGTCAAATAGTATAGCAGATATTAATACTTGAAAAGACCATAGAAAGCTGGAGTAACAGATACCTTAAAGAAAGCTGAAAAAAATGGTGGGCAGTACAAGACTCGAACTTGTGACCTCTACGATGTCAACGTAGCGCTCTAACCAACTGAGCTAACCGCCCCCGCAAGCAAAACGAATTTTATCAATGGATATGTCGGTAGTCAAGAAAACCTCGAGGTTATATTGGATTGGCACGGATTATGCTTGGATTCCAATACTGATCAGCCTTTGCTTGACAGCTTGGTATTCCCGTGTAAATGCAGGTGCACGGTGCTTCCGCATTTGGGGCAGGTCACCTCAATAATAGTAGCTGGCTGGCGCATGACCCGTTCGATTAATGTCGAAACCATGGTATCAAGCTGATCAATACGCTTGTACATCATTTCAAGACGCTTCTCCATCTGAGCGATTTTGTCCAGTTGTTTGTCCGCTTCTTCGAATTTCTTGTCCATTTTCCTATACCTGTCTACTACAAAAGAATGAAAGAGGAGAAACCGTGTAATTTCTCCTCTTTATCAGATTCCACGTGTATTTAGCTCACAGGCTTTTTTCCTGCACGCCCATAGCGCCCAACTCTTCCTTATCGCGCTTCATGTGGTCTTCCAGCCTGCCGCCCATGGTCTGCTCCAGATATTTCCTGTAGGCTTCCTTTGCAGTGGGTGAATTCCTTACCGCTATTTTGGCGTTCTCCCACTCTTCTGATACCAGCAGGTCCTGTCGCTCCTGGCTGAGCGGAAACTCCACATCCATCAGTGCCTCTGCTCTCTCTATTATCCTGTTCATAACCGCCCTCCTCAGGCGATCGAATGAGAGAAGTTCCTGATCCTCATAAGGCCGTGACGTCCATTGTTCATTTGCCATAATACGACCTCCCGTACGCGCTTTTATCGTCTTTATGATATGATGCCGTCAGGTCTATGTCAAGCCTTATTGCAGATATATTTTACGTTTATTTGGCACAAAATTGTTAATTGTAATCGCACATGTATTTCCTTTGACAAATAAATTCATTCAGGGCTAAAATGAACTCACTTTTTGCGGGAGTAACTCAGCGGAAGAGTTCCTGCCTTCCAAGCAGGGTGTCGCGGGTTCGAATCCCGTCTCCCGCTCCACAGCTTCAAAATCTGCCGTATGTGGCAGGTTTTTCATGTCCTAACACCCTGACTGGAAATCAGGGTGTCGCATGCAACGGGCATTTTGAACGTAATGGGTAAAATCTGATACCCTGCGTGCTCAAAAAGCTTTTCGCAGAAAAGGCCTTTTACCTGCCTGAGAATTACCCCAAAAAAGTCAGGCAAGTATTCATGGTGGGTGAGTTTAATCCTCCCTCGCCTCCACCAGGCAATTTGAAGCTAAAATCCATTGGATTTTAGCTTTTTTATATCTAAGGGGCGGGTTAGCAGTTATTCTATACTTAGAAAAAATATATCAATAAAGCAATTGAATAAACAGGTAATGAGTGTATTAAATTCGCTTCTTTCGTGCTATAAAAGGGCTATTGCCGCTTTTCGTTATATCTAACTGTTGTTATCAACGCTATTGTTCAGCTATGTCACCATTGAACAAACATCAGTATATATGTTCAGCCAAAATACAAATTAATTGGCATTCAGTGTTCATTTGTGCTCGCCTGATTTTCGATGGAGCATCCAATATGCAGCCCTCCTGAAATCCACTAACTTCGTGCTTGTGTTCACGAAATTTTCCGGACATTCAGACATTGGATAATTTTGCCCTTTTCTATCAAAACAACTCCTTAAAGTCGATAAGCTGGCTGTAATCGACTAATGTGCTCATGGCATGTGTTTCCACTGCTATGCCTGCTTCCTCAACGGCTGCCATCGGATTGAGCCCACCTATGAGTATGATACCTACCCGGTTAAGCTCAATGGGTATCTCGCAAATCGGGTCGCTGACGTTGCCGACACAGAGGACGCCGTTCATCCTGGCCTTGGCCAGCTTATTGATGACCTCATGGGCCAGAGGGCGGCAGAGGGCGGGTATCTCGCGGAAGTTTGCCAGGATGATCCCATCGCCGTTCCTGGTAGCCTGGGTAACCGAGGTCATCCTAGCCTTTATGAAAACCTCAGAGGGATCAAGGGAGCAGCCATCATAATGAATGAGCTCGATGAAGCGTACCGGGCTATGGTCTTCAATTTGCAGCAGACCGCCAAACTTGGAGTTCATGGGAATCCCTGCCCTGAGCAGGGTGCCGTTCACCACGATGCTGCATACCGTGCCGATGGCGGTTTTTCCCTGCGGCACCAGCAGTTCGCCGATACGATTACCCTCACCGGCGGTGATAACCAGGCTGCTAACACAGAGGCGCGTATCAAAGACGGGCTTCATTAGCCGCAACGCTTTCGTAAACTCTTGCTGCCTTAATATTGAGACATTAACCGGCACCAGCCCGGTACGCCTCTCCAGGTCAAAGGTGGTTCGGAAGGCTAGCAATTCTATGCGGGAAATGGCAAATCCTACCTTGTCCTCAACCAGACCGTGCTTCAATTCCCTGTGACCCAGTTCTGTGATAACACGGCCATCCCGGCGCCCCGCCAGGCGCGTCAGGCCTTGCTCATCTGAAAGCTTGAGATGGTAGCGGACGGCGCGCTCGCCAAGGTCAACCCCGAGGTCCTTGAGCTTTCGGGCTATGACTATCGAACCAAGGGGCTCTGCCGATTCGGCAAGCACTCTGAGTATGGAATTGGTCTTGCGCTCTACGCCCTGAATTTCGAATGTCATGATTTTATTGAATTACATCAACAGCTTGCCATATATGTATACAAGGGGAGCATGGACTAGCAAAGACAATCGACCGCGCATGTTTTCTTGATAAGGGTACATAGGCATAATTTCATTGCTCTGCTATGAATTTAGGATTTTTATTACCTCCTCCTTATCCAGATCATTTACATAGAGTATACCGCTGGCTTTAGCCGCCTCCTCCGTCAGTGCAGTGATGTCATCTCTGCTGATGTGTTCAAGGGAGAATTTGCGTGCTCCCGCCATCAACTGGCGCAGTCCCTGGTTGATTCTCTCCATGTACGTGTAGAAACCCAGCGCACCTGTCGGAATTTTTTCAAATTGGCTGCCGAATTTCTGCTTGAGTTCTGCAGAAGTGATAAACACCTCCTCCGGGGTTGTACCAAACCTTTCGATATATACCGGCACCTGTTTTTCGGCCATCCTCTTACCAATAGTCTTTCCGACCATAGCAGCTGCGAGCGGCGCCCTGGCCATAGTTATAGACTTCACATAAGGAGCGCCTAGAGCCAGTCCCTTGAATATTTGGTCCTCAAAGGCAAATCCGCCGGCTATGGCAAGGTCAGGCACGTATTCTCTCTTTTTGGCGAGCTTATCCGCGTACCTGTACAGCATTGACCACAGCGGCACTCCAGGTATACCCCATTCGTTCATCATCCTCCAGGGGCTCATGCCTGTACCGCCGCCTGCACCATCCACCGTTAGCAGGTCAATCTTGGCCTTTGAGGCAAACTTCAGCGCCCTTGCCAGGTCTGCCGGCCTGTAGGCGCCGGTCTTGAGCGATATGTGCTTTGCGCCTGCCCTGCGCAGTTCTTCAATCCTTTTAAGGAATGAAGCCTCATCCACCATACCCACCCTTGAATGCCTTTCAAATTCCTTAAACCTGCCCTGTTCAAATGACCTGGCAACTATTTCATCATCGGGATCAGGCAGCAGAATGTATCCCCGCTGCTTTAGCATGCGCGCCTTATTGATGTTGTCGATCTTTACCTCACCACCGATGTCCTTAGCCCCCTGACCCCACTTGAGCTCAACGTTTTCAATGCCCAGTTTGGATATTGCATATTCCTGCGCTCCCAGCATGGTGTCTTCTATGTTGGCCTGGATGATGATGGTTCCGTATCCATCCTGTTGCCAATCACGGTACAGTTTTATTCTGCGCTCAAGCTCGGGTGAGTTGATCACCCTTCCCCTGTCCAATTCTGCTTTGGGATCCATTCCGCATACGTTTTCTCCCACGGTAAGGGGTATGCCTGTCAAGGCAGCACCTATAGCCAGGCCTTCCCAGTTATTCTGCGCAATGGCCGTCGAGCCCATAGCGCCTACGATAATGGGCATCCTGGTTTTGATCCCCTTATCACGCCCGAGCCTGTTTCCCAGCTTTACATTGGCAAAGATGGCCTTTTCGGATGTTGCTTCGATACCATGCGCGCCAATCACAGTACCCAGGATGGAGAAATGTGAAAGGTCTATGGGATAATTTTTCTCTGCCCCTGTAGTAATAATGCCGAAAGGCTGAGGATACATGGCTTCCGACCCGCGGTAAGCTGATTTGCCGATTTCGCACATCCCTATACAGCCGTCGACACAGGTAGCGCACATCCCGCTTATCGAACTGATGGAACCTTCAGTCCTGTTTTTGGTAAGCGTAGCTGCAGTTGCATTTATCCTTGATATAGACATTGTCCTTTCTCCTTATTAAATACAATTTTCATTCTTTATATTCAACCTTTGCCGGCTTCTCTTATACATGTACCGCAATCGCCTGCGGCCCCCATGTAACACATCTGATCAGGGTAGTACTCGGTGCAGGTAGGTTGAAGCTGGAGGCAACTACCGCAGATCACACCTGGCGCATCCGGACCCTGGCAGCGGAGCTGGCAGGCCGGGCAGATATACATGCAGGCCCCGCAGCGACGGCATACATCAGACTGGCGATCGAAAGGAGTGGTTATCTGCAGTTTGCCTCCCCTGTTGACGAAACCTATTGCCTTGCCGTTCATCTGCTCTGCGCACATCCTTACGCACAGGCCACAATAAACGCAGTCCTCATGTTCCACTTTGAACCTTACTTTTTGCACACCCATGGATGATGCAAGGTCCTGGATTGTTTTGGAGCTGGGGCATGTTGATAACAGCAGCTCAACCAGCATCTTCCTGGCGGTGATTACCTTCCTGGAGTGGGTCCTGACTATTAGCCCTTCGGTGGCAGGATATGTGCAGGAACTTACCAGCCTGGTGTTATCACCCTCCCCTATCTCCACAATGCAAAGGCGGCATCCCCCCCAGGGTGACAGCCCATCGTGGTGGCACAGCGTAGGTATCTCGATTCCGTAGAACTGTGCGGTTTCCAGAACGCTCCACCAGTCTTCCGCTCGAACATCAGTGCCATTCAATCTAAGTGTTATCATTAAAATATCTCACCTCTGTCTTCAGTGGTTTAGTGGCTCTCCAGGTCACATCTCAAACAGCGTTTACATTCATTCACTGCCTGGTTTCGATCATAGCCAATCTCGACTAGGTCGAATGACTTGCGCTTGTCCGGCGGCAACATTGAGAATGGCAGGCGGCACCTCTCTCCTTCTTCGACAGCAAAAGGTGTTAGCTCCTCCGCTGGCGCCAGCTTTTCATCAATGTTACCCGTACCGCCAAGATACCTGTCTATTGAAACGGCGGCTTTCCGTCCTGCTGCAATAGCTTCAATAACCGATGCCGGTCCGCTGATAACATCGCCCCCGGCATAAACGCCTTTTCTTGAAGTTGCCATCGTGTCTGGATCAACAGTAATTTCCCCGGATTTCCCCAGCGAAAGCCCGTAACCGCCCGGAACTGCGGGGCGGTCACCAATATTTTTAATGACAGTATCGTACTCGCCGGAAAACTCGCTCCCCTTGATCGGGACAGGTTGCCGGCGTCCGCTGTCATCCATATTCCCCAATTCCATCCGCACAAACTCAACCTTCAACCTGCCGTTAACCCTGGATATCTTGACGGGTGTAACCAGGAAATCCAGCTTTACTCCTTCCTCAACAGCTTCCTTAACCTCCTCAGGGCTGGCCGGCATCGCAGCATAAGTGCGGCGGTAAGCAATGGCGACTTCTGCTACACCCAGGCGAAGCGCGGTGCGCGCAGAATCTATGGCAGCGTTTCCTCCCCCTACTACCAGCACTTTGTTGCCAGGGTTTATTTTGACCCCCATATTAACATCCCTGAGGAAATCGATGCCGTTTAATACCGCTGCATCATCCTCACCCTCTATCTCCATATTCCTGCTGAGGTAGGCGCCGATTCCTGCAAAAACCGCATCATAACCGTGATTGAACAGGTCATCCAACGACTCTACCCTGCTATTTACCTTGATATCTACCCCAACCGCTTTAATTTCATCGATTTCACTGTCAAGGATTTGCCTGGGCAACCGGAATGCAGGTATTCCCAGGCGCATCATGCCGCCGGTAACCCGTTCAGCTTCTAAAACTGTCACATAGTGTCCCCGCCGTGCCAAATAGTAAGCTGTGGTTAGCCCTGCCGGCCCCGAACCTATCACGGCCACTTTCTTACCCGTAGGCGGCAGATTTCTGGCGTTCTTTTTCCACGAACCATCATCATGGTCAGCGGCAAAGCGTTTGAGCATTTTTATCGCCAGGGCTTCATCCACCTCGCCCCTCCTGCACTTCCGCTCACAAAAATGCAGGCAAACATAACCGAGCACTGCTGGGAAAGGCACTTTTTCACGAATTACAGCAACCGCTTCACCCGGTTTCCCTTCATTAATAAGTCGGATATAGCGAGGTACGTCTATTCCGGCCGGGCAGGCATTCTGGCAGGGTGATTTGACCAAAGCCTTGCATACCCCAGCCCGGCAGTGGTGCTTCCGGATATGCTCTTCATATTCTTCTCTGAAATACCGTATGGTTGCCAGTACAGGGTTGCCGGCAGTCTGGCCAAGGCCGCAAAGCGACACATCTCTGATGGTTGATGCTAGTTCCTCCAACAGCTCGATATCGCCTTCCTTTCCCTTCCCCTGCGTAATATCCGTCAGTATCTCCTGCATGCGCTGTGTGCCCTTGCGGCAGGAAAAGCACTTGCCGCAGGACTCATCATTGAGAAACGCTGTGTAATAGCGGGCAATATCCACCATGCAGGTATTCTCATCCATCACTATCATCCCACCCGAACCCATGATGGACCCAGCTTTCTTCAGGCTTTCGTATTCGATGGGCAAATCAAGCAGTGCAGCCGGGATGCATCCGCCGGAAGGCCCGCCCGTCTGTACCGCCTTGAATTGCCTGTTGCCGGGAATACCTCCTCCGATATCATAGATTATTTCACGTAGGGTTGTTCCCAGCGGGACTTCCACCAGTCCGGTACTATTTATCTTCCCCACCAGGGAGAAAACCTTGGTACCCTTGCTTTTTGCAGTGCCAATCTCTGAGAACCATTTGGCCCCTTTATTGATTATCAATGGCACATTAGCCCATGTTTCAACGTTGTTTATATTGGTCGGCCTGTTCCATAGTCCTCTCTGGGCCGGGAAAGGCGGCCTCTGCCTGGGCGTTCCTCTTCCACCTTCAATTGAGGCTATCAGGGCTGTCTCCTCTCCGCAGACAAACGCTCCAGCTCCCATTGAGATGGTGATATCGAAATTGGAACCCGAATCCAGTATGTTATTGCCTAGTAATCCATAGTCTTTTGCACTCTCAATTGCCAGTTTACAATGCTTTACGGCTAGCGGGTATTCATCACGCACGTAGATTATCCCCTCACTTGCACCTATAGCGTAACCGCCTATTATCATCCCCTCAATAACACTGTGGGGATTGCCTTCCAGTAGGCTCCGGTTCATATATGCTCCAGGATCGCCCTCATCTGCATTGCAGATCACGTACTTGATATCTCCCTGTGCCTTGCGGCAGAGCTCCCACTTACTTCCTGTTGCAAACCCTGCACCTCCACGTCCGCGCAAACCGGACATCTTTATCTCATCGATCACCTCTTCCGGCGACATCTTTAAAAGTGCCTTGGGGAGCGCTGAATAACCATTAATAGCAATGTAATCATTAATCTCTGTTGGGACAATTTCTCCGTTAGCACCTAAAATAATCCGCTTCTGTTTCTTATAGAACGGAACATCTGGCTCATAGAGGATTTGCTGGTTTGTCAGAGGATCCACATATAGCAAGCGCTCAATAATCTTCCCCTTAAGCAAAGTTTCAGAGATGATCTCGGGGATATCCTCAGGACCCACCTTTTGATAAAAAATTTTCCTGGGATGGATAACAACAATCGGCCCGCGTTCGCAGAAACCGTGACAGCCGGTTTCCTTTACCTGCAGTTTGACTTTCAATCCTTTGCCTTCAATTTCTTTGATAAATGCATCCCTCACCTCCTCGCTTCCTGCGGCACGGCAACCCGTACCCGCGCACAAAGATATGCATGAAAGCTGTGGTAACTTTTCCTCGCTTATTCTCCGCCGCAGGTTTTCCAGGTCAATGGCAGTTTGGATTGGCTTCACGTCACTATAAATAGTCATAACTTCTCACTTTGCCTCTTGAGCACGGTCTCCACTTTCGCAGGCGACATCTGCCCGTAGTACTTGTTGTCTATAACCATGACAGGCCCGATTGCACAGCAACCGAGGCACATCACGGTCTCCAGTGAAAATTCTCCATTTTCACTCGTCTCTCCGGGCTGTATGCCCAGCTTGTCCTTGGTTGCATCGAGGACCCTGTTGGAACCTCTGACATGGCAGGCGGTGCCGAGGCACACTTTAACATGATGACGTCCCCTTGGTGTAAGGCTGAAAGACTTATAAAAAGTGGCTACGCTGTACACATCTATAAGCGGCCTGCCGACCCCGGTGGCAATTTCCCTCAGTTTTTCTTCGGGCAGGTATCCGTATTCTTCCTGTACCTCCCGAAGAAGTGAAAGCAGGTTAACCTCTTTTTTCTTGTCGGATACTTCCATATGTATAAGGCTCCTTAAAAATATCGGTGGTTATTATTCCTAATCATCAGATATGATGCCGGCCAGAGCAATGGAACTTGTGGCCAAAACCATATGTGCAATGCCCGTCCTCTTTGCGGGTATCAGCTTGTGGGGTTGCTGATCCATACCTGGACAGGCGTCTGATAAATGGATTTCAACAGCGCTGCATAACCCTTGCGGTTCTTCACATCATCATCATCTATGATCTGGATATCAAGCGCATGTTCCAGTTCCTTAAGGCCCAGGAGACGACGTTGATGTTGCACCATGGCACGGTCCATGGATTCTCCCAGCGCTTTCAGGGCATTGGTCTTGCGCCCTACCCAGATGATCATATGAACGAGTGTGGATGGTGACATATCTTCGTAACATTCCTCAGATGTCGTATTATCATCGTAGCCAAAAGCATAGACAGCTTTGATGTCTTTATCCCATATACCCAGGACCTCACCCAGTTCCTTGGCGACGTTGTAGTGGCAATAGCTGCATGCAGTGGGGTCGCCTTTTTTAATACAATCTACCAGAGCCTTTATGTTGCTGAAGCCCATTTTATCGGCAGAATTTTTCAGTGCCCTGTTTACGACAGATTCAACTGTACCTGCTGGATCCATTCTGCGGGATGAAGGCATTGCAGATTTCCCGTTATTTCCCTTGAGTTGTTTATTGTTTGGCATCCTGTTCAATTTACTTCCCCCTCTTATGATGATTGCCTTCGAAAATACTGCATAAATGCGCGACACCATCATCATAATTCAAAAGTCATGAAAAATTTATAGAAAACACAGCGTTTTTCATGAAAAAATCATGAAAAAACACACATATATACCGGTTTGATATTCGGATAATAGGTGAAGAGCAATGGAGGGGTCTGCGGGCGGTTCAGTCTTCGCAGGTAAGCATGTAGCCGATGCCGGGTGACGTAATTATATATTTTGGATTTGATGGATCTTTTTCCAGCTTCAGCCTAAGGTAGCGTATATAGGCCCGCAGGTAGTCTATGTCGTCTCTGTACTCTTGTCCCCATACCGCACTGAGCAGATCTCGGTGCAGCATCACGCGATTGGGATTAAGTGCAAGCTGCCGCAGGAGTGAGTACTCTGTCCTGGTAAGGCGCACTTTCCTGCCATCCACAGTAACACTCTGGCGGGCGAAATTGATCACCAGGCCGCGGCATTCAAAAGACGCGGTTACTACTTCTTCCGAATGGCGCGTACGCTTTAAGACCGACCGCACCCGCGCTATCAGTTCCCTGGCATTAAAGGGTTTAGTCAGGTAATCGTCAGCGCCTGCATCAAAACCTCCCAGGATATCGCTCTCACGCGCTTTTGCTGTGAGCATTATCACGGGTATGTCCGAGAACTCGCGGATCTTCCTGCACAACTCATAGCCGTCCGGTCCCCGGGGAAACATAATGTCGAGCAACACAAGGGAGGGTTGTTCAAGCAGGATGGTCTCAATAGCAGACTCGCTGCCGGCTGCAGCAATTACATTGTAATCCACTGCAGTCAGTATTTCGGAGACGAGCCGTATAACCTGCGGCTGATCTTCGATAATCAGGATTTTTTCTTTTATCAGATTCTCCTTAAACTATTCCGCCGGGTTCTGGCTGAGGCCTTTCAGCGGCAAACTGAAGCAAAATTTGCTGCCGTGCCCTAGCTGGCTCTCTGCCCATATGCGTCCCCCGTGAGCCTCAATAATAGCACGGCTGATGGGCAAACCCAATCCTGTGCCCATGATCTGGGCTCCCGAGTTTGTCCCGGCGCGAAAAAACCTGTCAAACAGGTGATTCAGATCTTCCGGCGCAATACCAACTCCTTCGTCGGAGACGCTGATGATAGCCTGATCCTCTGATATTGTGCCCTGCAGAACAATCCATCCGCCCCCGGGTGAGTATTTGGCAGCGTTGTCCAGCAGTTGTCGAAGGACCTGGAGTATTCGTTCGGGATTGGCATCGATCAGCGGAAAATCATCTGCAAAATCAACCAGTAAGGAGTGCTTTGGATAACGGCGACCCATGTCGTCAGAGGCCTTCTCCGCCAGTCTAGGCAACCGGACAGGCTGCAAATCGATCTTCATCATACCTGCTTCGATAATGGAAGACTCAAGGTGATCGGAAATCAGATCTTCCAATAGGTCACATTCCCGGTCAATGATTTCCAAAAATTCCCGCTGCTTATCAGGGCTGTAAACGATCTCTTTCAGCAGTAATGCTGTGGAGAAGCCCTTGATTGAAGTTAAAGGAGTGCGCATCTCATGGGCCATGTTTGATACGATGCCGGCCCTGTATTTCTCATTGCTGCCTACCACCTCCATTTCTATTGCAGTCTTACCAAGGGCGTCCATTTTCATGAACAGCGTTAACAGATAACCTATGATCTGAAAGAAAATATTTTCCTTTGATGTAAACGCAGCTCGGTGGCCTGTCTTCAGAAACAAGAGGATGCCATATCTTGTCGAATTGGAATTTAAAGGTATACATGCAATGGCTGCCGGATAAGCCAGGCTTGGAATTTTTACACCGAGGATTTTTTCGATGTTGCCCGTATCGGTAACTGCAGCTTGATCGACTGTAAACGCCTCGCTTTTGCTGTTTTGAAACACCCTGCTAATAACGTCTCTGTCAGTGTGTAATCGAACCTGGCGTACCAGATTAGTATCAATGCCGGAGGAAGCCAGTGCCACCAGCCTTCCGGTTGAAGGTTCATATCCCCATATTACTCCTGCATCTGCGACCGCCAGTTTAACAATAAGATAATCCAGCACCTGCTGCATGGTTGTCCCTGCTCCCCAATCGGTCATCAGGATCATCAATAGGTGTTCGATAACTGTTAACAGTTTGCTCTCTTTTGAGATTTTTACCTTTTTATCCATATTGCTGTCTTTAGATTTGTCTGCCTGCGGTGCTGTTAAGGCCGGGTGTGTATATCAATTCATTTTACCTATTATTGGGATAAGTCTCCAATTCGCTGGCGGAATTCAGATGTAAGATATCCTTAATTGCTGAACAGGTGATTGTTGCCTCACAAATATGCATTATAAAGCAGGTATTTAATGTTGAACGGATTGAGTGCCTGCGAAATTTAAGCATTGAACAAAATACCCAGTGCCTATCTTTACCTCAGCAGATTAATATTAGGACGGTGTGATGGAGCCCGGCCATACTTCAACTCCACCATCATTATTCATACCTCTACTGATGATGGGCCTACCGGTATTTGGACATTACCAAGGCTGAAGTTATCTTTTGCTAAAGCATCCGATATCGATAAACAAACTTGTAACCATGATGCTTGGTAATATTTACCCGTTTTAGATACATTCAAGGGTTTCAGGCGGTGCGGTATTGTGATGTTTGCCCCACAGGCAAGTATGCTAAAATTGGGCAAGTAAAGTGATGGGAGGGACGAAAACAGCGGCAACCTGCCTGCTAGAATTTTCAGGCGTTTTTTCCGGATTTTTACGATCAAAGTCGGATTAAAATCGGGTTATTCCTTCCAAGAAGGGTGTCGCGGGTTCGAATCCCGTCTCCCGCTCCAATTAACTTCACCATTATCCGAAGGTGAATACCAGTGACCGATTATTCGTCGTGCAAACGCTTATCCCAATACCGCTTCCTTCCTCAAGAAGCAGTAGGCCAAAGCTCATTTATCACAGTTGGCAATCTCAATACTCACACATGGGAGTCAGGCAGCGGCATTCCCCTGGTTCTTGTCCACGGTTTCATGGGTACTGCATTCGACTGGAGGCTGAACGTAAAAGAGCTTGCCAGTCATTTTGCGGTTAAAGCGTTCGACCTTCCCGGGTTCGGCTACAGCGATAAGCCGACGGGCTTCGCGTATACATCCGAAGGATATGCCGACTTCGTTATATCTTTCCTGGATACAATCGGTAGTAAGAAAGCAGTGTTAGCGGGGAACTCAATGGGAGGGGAGATCATTTTGCAGGCCTGCCTTAAATATCCCGACAGGGTGTCTGCGCTTATTCTCATTGATTCCGGCGGTTATCCGGGAAGTGTGCGCTTCCTGCTGTTCAGATTGCTCCAGATTCCGCTGCTCGGACCCGTAATAATGTCACTGGTAACCCCTGCGGCAGTTAAATACGTGCTGGGCCGGATACTTCTCCATAAGAAGCAGATTACGGATGATATAGTTAAGTATTATTACGCAGTTTATAGAACCCTAAATGCAAGGAGAATCCCACCTGTTGTCGTGCGAAACATGATTAAAGATGAATCCTTCATCCAGGCCCGGCTGAAGGAAATCAATTGCCCGGTCCTCATTATCTGGGGTGCTGGGGATAAGGTTATTCCACCTTATTATGCACAGTTGTTCAATCAGGAGATATCAAAATCGAAACTGGTGATTGTGGATGATGCGGGGCACCTGCCTCAGCTAGACAATCCGGACGCTGTAAACAAATCAATAATCGACTTTTTAACTGACTTTACGCGTTAGGGGGAATAGCTGTTCAGACGTTGCCCGCAGAATCAGCTTCTCTTTGTTTGATAAGCTCGGCAATCTCTTTTTTAAAGCCCCATTTGGCAGGCAAAGTATCCCCTGCCTGTTCGATTTTTTCCGTTTCAAAGGGGGATTTCGAAGACTGATACGCATTGGCGAACTCGTGTGCTATGGCTCCCGTGATAACCGTGTCGGGAAGGTCTTTACAATCGACAGAGCATATATGGATAAAGCCCCTGGCCGGCATAGGTATCAATTGAGTCCACTTGGCCGCGTTCCTTTTTACTGAACCGAAACTTTCCCTGTCCAGGTAGCTCCATTCGGAAACCTCGATTATGTTCATTACGGTGTTTTGCAGGTCTCTTTTTACGCTGGTCGGCAACCTGCTCCACGTATCATCGATGATTTTTTTCAAACGGGTGTCAGAGACATTAACCGGGGGTTCCTTGGATTTGTATTCGGCCAGCAGGCTGATCATCAAGCCCAGTAAAATCGGCAAGGATAAATAAAAATACTTATACAGGCTCTCGCCCTGTACCAGGGTGCTGATAGTCCAAACGGCATAAATGATGAACGCCCAGAAGATCGAATGTATCCCGATCCTCTCCCTTATCTTAAGCTCACGGTCCGGTACCAAAAGGAATGTCCCGATACAGACGAATCCCAGGCAGGCTATGCCGATAATTCCTCCGATAACTTGAGTATCCATGGTCCACCTCCGGCAGACAAATTATAGCATCATAGACGAAAATTTCAATGTTGCGCTATCCAATAGCAGAAGCTCTGTTGTTTTCTCCTCGCAAATCAGCTCCCCGAATATGCAAATAGAGGGCACGAAATTGCCTCTTAAGATCAGATTGTGATAAACTTTTTATCTGGTTTCTTCAATATTACAATTCAAATAGCATGGGCCGTTAGCTCAGTTGGTAGAGCAACTGACTTTTAATCAGTGGGTCGCAGGTTCGATTCCTGCACGGCCTACCATTTGATCTCAGCTTTTCATTCCAATCCTTTTTTCTGTCCTGCCTGGCCGCAAGTTATTGTTGCAAACCGTCGCTAAAGCTTCGAGCAGTACCAAAGTCCTAGCAGATATAGGGAATAATTGCCGATTCAATTTCAGAACTGCATCCGGTATCCTGTAAATACACCTACCCTGCGCTGGAAACAGTAAAGAAATGTTGTCAGTATTTTCGGGATGGCGGAAAAAGAAACATATCCGTGGCTGGGTTATCGGCTCCGGCGCAATTCTTACTATCATCACTTTCATAGGCATCATGTCCGTTTCTTCAACTCCGGGATTTGCGCTGAATAGCCCGTTTGAGCAGGCGCCAAATGCAGACGGCGTAAATACCACTCAAAATGTGTCAGGCTCTGCAGGGAATGCCAGCGGCTTTAATATCTTTGGCTGGCTGAATTCATCCCAGGCCAGCGGAGGCGGCGGATCTTCGGGAGGCGGCAGCGCCGGCGACGGTACCGCAGGCGGCGACAATGCTGTTAACGCCGGATCAGGCGGCAGCCCCACCGGTAACAACCCGAACGACTCTGGCAATGCAGCTAATAATTCCACCAGTGGCGGGGATTCCGCTAACACCGGCGGTCAAGACAGCAACATACCGGATAACGGTGGCGTTGATGGAAATAGCAGTAACGGCAGTCCGGATAATGACTCAGCCAATAGCGGCAATTCAGATAATGGTAATTCCGGCGCCGGTTCCACCGGTGGCGGTGATTCAACTAATGGCAGCACTGACGGCGGCACAGCGGGCAACGGCAGCTCCGGCAACGGTGCTTCGGGCGGTAGTACGACAGGCGGTAGCGGCTCCGTAAACAGGATTCCAAGCGCCTGTTTTGGCGGCAGCGGTCATTGCTACGTCGATCGTAAATAACCCTGACGCGATTTACAGTAGTCCACCATAGCCCGACTGTCTTTCTAATTTACCCCACCGATTGCTTCCTCGGGCCAAGTAACTCGTGCGCTTTCTTGAGCAATTCGGGGATGGGCAAATGCTGGGGACAGATATCTGCGCAATCTTCGCATTCAAGGCACTGGTCCGCGCGCTGCTCCGGCTTCAAACCGGTGGGCCCGCGATATAAAAACCGTCCCGTGCCAAGGTCATTGTAAATAACGGCATCGTTGTAGATCTGGAAGATTCGAGGTATCTCCACCCCGTTATTACACGGCATACAGTAGCCGCAACCGGTACATTGGACAGGACCAATCTTGCGATAAGCCTGCTCCACCCTTTCGATAAGCGACAGATCATCTTGCGTAAGTACGCCGGGGCCACAGCGGTCTGCAATCTCCAGGTTTTCCTGCAACTGTTCCATCGAGCTCATCCCGCTGAGTACCACCGATACCTCCGGATGCTCCCAGACCCAGAGCAGCGCCCATTCCGCGGGCGTCCGCTTGCACCCGGCTTCGGCCCATATCTTCGCCACTCCATCAGGCGGTTTTTTAGTCAGGCTTCCACCCCTCAGCGGCTCCATTACTACCACTCCCATTCCCCTCTCAGCGGCGTAGTTTAAACCCCTGGCGCCTGCCTGATACTCCGTATCCATGAAGTTATACTGAATCTGGCAAAAGTCCCATTTAGCATAAGCGTCCACGATCTCTTTAAACACTTCGAATTCGTCATGGAAGGAAAAACCCAGGTGGCCGATACGCCCGCCTGCGATCGCTCCCTCAGCCCAGCGCAATACTCCCAGGTCTCGTACCGCTGGCCAGGTATCCGCATTCAGGCCGTGCAGAAGGTAGAAGTCCACCCTGTCGGTTTGCAGGTGATCGAGCTGCTCTCCCAGATAGCGGTCGAAGTCCCTGGGTGACTCGACAAACCAGACAGGCATTTTGGTAGCCAGCTTCACTTTCTGCCGGTAACCTTCCTGCAATGCCTGGCCGACTATGGATTCGCCGCGAGCCGCGTGGTATGTATATGCTGTATCGAGATAATTAATGCCGCTGTCGATGGCATGCCTGATCATGCGTACCGCTTCGGTTTCATCAACATTGGCGGGATTGGCATCGATTTGAGGCAACCTCATGGCGCCGAACCCCAGCACCGAGCCCTCCCAGTCGAGCTTGCCGAACTTCCTGTATTTCATATCCCTCCGGTCCGTGACTGTCCACCACCCGGCGTGTTCGCTGTCACTCTTCCTCCGCCTTTTCGTCTTTACCTTTTTTGCCGGTCTTCATTTCTTCCCTGGCGCCTATGAAGATCAAGGCCAGGATGCAGGCCAGCATACCCACGACGAAAACCCCGCAGAATACTACAAAAATGACTACGAGGTTCATAACATTACTCCTTTATCTGTACCGGCAGCACAAAATATATGCTGTCACCCGATTACCTATTATAATATGGTACAACTTTGGAAAAAGAGAACCAAACTGGTTCCGGTAATAGCAGTAAAGTGAAAAATCAGCCTGAACAGGAAGAATATTGCTACAGTCAGGAAGGCTGGGCCAACCTCGCCAGGTTTTACGATCCCTTTTTGAACTTCCTTTTCCTACCCGTAGGCGGCGAAGGCAAGGTCAGGGCTAAATTCGTGAATTTTATCGATCCCGCTGAGGAAGACGATGTCCTTGATATCTGCTGCGGCACAGGAACACTGATTCCTCTGCTTGCCAGGCGGATTACGCGCGGCAGGGTGATAGGAATAGACCTCTCTGCTGCCATGCTGTTCAAAATCGCAGGCAAATCCAATAGTTCCAAGGTATTTCCCCTGCAGTCCGACGCTCAGAATATGCCTTTTGCCGACTGCTGTTTTGATAAAGAACTGATCTCACTGGGGCTGCACGAGATTCCCGACGGCGTCAGATTGGTTGCGCTTAAAGAAATTCACCGCACGCTGAAGCCAGGCGGCTCCCTCTTTGTCTTTGACTTCAATTTGCCTGAGGGAGGGCCAACAAGGCTGATTACCAGGCTCTTCGTGAAAGCACTGGAAGAAAGTTTTACCTACGACTGGCTGATTGATGAAAAATTATTCCCCGAACTGGCAGCCACCGGGTTTACAGTGGAAAAACGGGAAATCATCTGCGGCGGAATCCTGCAACTGGTACAGGCCAGGAAAACTTGAACGGATAACAGACTATTTCTTAGATCAAGCTCTCCACGATCTCGGCGGCGCTCTTTACCATTTCAGGGCAGATTGTCTGAAACAGCCCCTTCTTCCTCACTTCCAGCAGCGTTTCACGGTTGCTGATATCGTATCCCAGCAGGTCCCTGCAGGTTATCGATCCATACCGCGCTTTGAACTTATCCGCGAATTCCATGACCTTTGCATAAACCATGTCGTTGGATTTCCAGGCAGTTTCCGCAGTCATGCCGTGTTTCAATCCGATCACCATGAAGGCGCCCGTCACCGCGCCGCAGGTTCCACCCATCCTCGCCATCCCTCCACCGAAGGCGGACGCCACCCTGTATGCCAGCGCGGCATCCATGCCCAGTTCATCGCTGAATGCGGACAGCACCCCCTGAGAGCAGTTGAAACCCTTGCCGAACGTCTGAGCCGCGTCTTCAGCTTTACTCATTTGACTGCCTCCCGCTTATCTTCTGCCAAATGCCGGTATGCCTGTGATATCGGCGCCGATGATGAGTGTATGCATATCATCCGTTCCCTCGTAGGTATACACCGATTCGATATTGGACATGTGCCTGATCGGCGAGTATTCCAGGGAAATGCCGTTGGCGCCCAGCAGCTCGCGAGCGGTGCGGGCGCACATGCGCGCGATGGCCATATTGTTCTTTTTCCCCATCGATACTTGCGCGGGACTGGCCCGGCCTTCATCCATCAGCCTTCCCAGCCTCAGCGACAGCAGCTGCGCCTTGGTGATCTCAATCAGCATGGTCACCAGCTTCTCCTGTACAAGCTGGTACGACGCAATGGGAGCGCGGAACTGCTTTCTTTCTTTAGCATAATTCAGGGCTGTCTCGTAACAGTCGATGGCGGCGCCGATGCCACCCCAGGATATCCCGTACCTGGCCTGGTTCAAGCATGAGAGCGGAGACTTCGTACCGTCGGATTTCGGCAACAAGCTGTCCAGCGGCACGGCGCAGTCCGACAGTATCAGCTCGCCCACGTCACCGGCTCGCATGGAGCCTTTATGTACCATGGCAACCTGCGTCATACCCTTGGTGCCGCGTTCCACCAGGAAACCTCTGATCCCCTTGTCGGTCCTCGCCCAGACCACGGCGATATCGGCTATCGATGCTTCGCTGATCCATTGCTTGGCCCCGTTGATAATCCACTGGTCGCCCTGCTTTTTGGCTACTGTTTCCAGCGATGCAACGTCGGAGCCTATATTGGGCTCGGTCAATCCGAAGCAGCCGATCTTTTTGCCGCTTGCCAGCAGCGGCAGCCACTTTTTCTTCTGCTCTTCCGATCCATACCTCCAGATAGGGTACATCACCAAGCCGGCTGAAACAGCCATGAAGCTCCTCAAGGCGCTGTCGACCCTTTCCACCTCCTGGCAGATCAGGCCGAAGGTGACGTAACTGGCGCCGGCCGCACCGTATTCCTTGGGAATGAAGGGGCCGATGAGGCCGAGCTTGCCCATTTTGGGCGCCAGCTTCTCCATGTTTAACGGCTCTTCCTTATGAAAAGCCTCGGCTACCAGCGGCTTTACCTCACTGTTAAGGAAGTCCCTGACCAGCTCCCTGGTCATCTTCTCCTCATCGCTCAATAAATCATCGATGCTGTAATAATCTACTCCGCTGTAACCCATGTTATTTCTCCTTTCTAAACTTTATGTATACACCAGTCGATAATGCGCTGTTATAACGAGGGTACTTTCTATTCTCAATCCGGGACTGGCCGTAAAATTACTTCCGGCCTATTACTCTACTTAAATCACGGGTATATATCAGTTACCGGGTTTAGTAGTTTTCGCCCAGCAGCTCATAGTAAGATTGCGGATGCTTGCAGGCCGGGCATACCGTGGGAGCTTCCGTTCCTTCGTGTATATAACCGCAGTTTGTGCAATGCCATCTGACAGTAGCTTTCTTCTTGAACACCTCGCTACCTGAGATGTTTTGAATCAGCTTCCTGTACCTGCCCTCGTGGAACTTCTCCACCTCGGCAATCTGATTGAAGGACATGGCAACCTCGGGGAAGCCCTCTTCCTGCGCTATCTTGCCGAAGTCGGCGTAGAGCGTGGTCCATTCCATTTTCTCACCGGCGGCCGCTGCCTCCAGGTTGGACTTGGTATCCTTGATCATGCCGGCCGGATAACCGGCGGTTATCTCCACATCGCCGCCTTCCAGGTACTGGAAAAATACCTTGGCATGTTCTTTCTCATTACCAGCCGTCTCATCGAAGATATTGGCTATCTGCATGAATCCGTCTTCCCTTGCCTGGCCGGCGAAATATGTATACCTGTTCCTGGCCTGGGATTCTCCCGCGAAAGCTTTCAACAGGTTCTTCTCGGTCTTCGTACCCTTTAACGATTTGCCCATGAAGTTTACCACCTATCCTTCAATCTTATTCATATCCTGTCCGCAGCACACCAGCGTGCCGCCGCCGACCTTTGTAACCGTTACCTCGTTGCCACATACTCCGCACCTGTACTTTTCGCCAACCTTTTCTACTGCCATTATGTTAACCTCCTTTCCACTGCCTGACTATTGTACAAAATTTTTTCACCGCCTGCCCGCACTGATCCTGTAGCTGATTTGAAAAATATTCAGGAAGTGGTACAATATTCCCTGAACGACAGAGCGTTCGGTCTGTATTACCCATCATGAGAAAAATCCGCACCTACAGCAACGATAAAGACCTGGTAAGCCAGCGCAGGAACCAGATCGTTAAAGTGGCGGCCGAGCTGATCGTCAAGAAAGGCTACAACCGCATCAGCACCCGTGACCTGGCTGCAGCTCTGGGCATGAGCACCGGAGGGCTTTACCACTATATCGGATCGAAGGAGGATATCCTCTACCTGCTCATCAACTTCACCTCCGACCTCACCGAGCAGGGACTGATTGCATTCAAGCGCGCAGGCGCACAAACCGCAACTGATAGTATCAAGGTAGCTATTAAAAACTACCTGAACATTGTCGATAGCTACCGGGATTTCCATAATTTCGTTAACCACGTCATGCTTTCGCTCTGCGTTAAAGACAGAAAGATTGTATACACGGCGGAGAGCCGCATCGTACTTTACTATGAAACCCTCATCCGCAGGGGCATTGAAAGTAAAGAGTTTAAAGCGCAGGACCCCAAATTGATTGCGCATAATATCGTAGCTATTGCCAACGCCTGGGCCAACCGCGGCTGGTATTTAAGAAAATACTACACCGTGGATGACTACGCCGACGAGCAGATTAAAATCATTCTCGCCCAGCTGGCTGCGCCCAAAGCGAAAACCGATGGGAAACTGCCCTTAAAACCCGCTAAGAGTGCAAAAGGGAAAACTTCAACCGGAAAGGAGGTGGGCAGCAATCGAAAGAAATAAGGGGTGCGTTATTAAGCATTTTGTTTACAAAAGTAAAAATATTTTAAACAGGAGGAACAACAGGCAATGACCACAGGCAGCAAAGAAAAAACAGCTCTCAGGACCAAGAAACAATATATCGACGGCCTGGGCAAGATGCGCCGCAACGTATATTACGACGGCCATCTCATCGACCGCACCGACCAGTTACAGATGGACTGCATCAATACCATCGGGTCGACCTTCGATTTCGCCCAGGATCCCGCACTCCAGGATCTGATGCTGGCCAAGAGCCATCTTACCGGCAAGACCATCAACCGCTTCACCCACATTCATCAGAGCAAGGAAGACCTGCATAAGAAACAGGATATGACGCGCGCCCTGTGCCAGAGGGTAGGCGGCTGCATCCAGCGCTGCATGGGCATCGACGGCTCCAACGCCTGCAACGCAATTTCATTTGAGGCCGACAAACAGAACAAGGGCGCTACCGAATACCATAAGAATTTCCTCAAATGGCTCGAGCGCTTCCAGGACGGCGACATGGTGGGCTGCTGCGCCCAGACCGACGTCAAGGGCGACAGGATGAAGAGGCCCAGCCAGCAGCCGGACCCGGATGCCTACGTCAGGATCATCGAGAGGAAGAGCGATGGCATCGTGGTGCAGGGCTGTAAAGTCCACAACTCCGAGGCCTCCGTCGCCGACGAGATCATAGTCGTACCCACCCGCGCCCTGCTTCCCGAGGAAAAGGACTGGGCCGTTGCCTTTTCCGTCCCGGGCGACTGGGAAGGAGTCAAGCAGGTGGTTACCATCCATAACCTGCGCGAGCGCAAACATTTCAAGAGGGGCTTCATGCCCGGCGCCACCGATTCCTACACCATCTTCGATAAATGCTTCATCCCCTGGGAGAGGGTCTTCCTCGCCGGCGAGACCACGCACGGCGCAGTGGGCGCCCTGCTCTTTGCGCTCTTCCATCGCCACAGCTATTCCGGGTGCAAACCCGCCATCGGCGACGTAACCATCGGCACGGCAGCACTGGCCGCTGAATACAACGGCGTGCACAAGGCCAGCCATGTCAGGGAAAAACTCGCAGAGCTCATCATGATAACCGAGCTCGGCTATGCCGCAGGTTTCACCGCTTCAGAGATGGGCAAACCCGAGGTCTACATGCCGGGCACAGGCTTCGTCCCCTACGGACCGGGCAGCTTCATCCCCAACTCCATCTACTGCAACGTGGGGCGCTGCCTCACCGGTGAAAACGTCTACCGCGAAGCCGAAATTATCTGCGATATCGCAGGCGGCATCCCGGCAACCTTCCCGCATGAGGGTGATTTCATCAATCCCGATACTGCTGACCTGCTGAAGAAATACACCATGCGTAACCCGGAAATCAAGATCGATAATGCCATCAAATTCTGGATGTACGTTGGTGACTCCCTCTGCTCGGCCAGCGGCGGCATCAACCAGGTCGGCGGGTACCACGGCGGAGGCTCACCCGTGATGGAGCAGATAGCCATCACCACCCAGTACGATATCGAAGCCAAGAAAAAGCTTGTTAAAGATATAGCCGGCATCAAGGACTAACCTCAAACATATTGCTTCTCACCCCCGCGGCGGCCCCGGGTCGCTGCGGGGGTTGCTTTTTATTACGCCCCGATACCGGGCTGCTGCGGATTGACCCGTGATGTTACAATATATAGGTTTACTATCAGGAGGCTGAGATGCAGATAGCTGTTAAACGGGTCTACTGTCCGTCGTGCGGAAGGCTGAGGCAGGCAAAGGAACAGACCGTCAATAAAGAAACACAGATACTTTGCTCTAAATGCGGACGACCGCTCTATTCATGGAACGGGCTGCGCTGGAAGGTCATTAAACCATCATCGTAACCGGCCTGCCGGCTGTTCAGTTCAGGAGAACTTTTTGGAATCCGCGAACGCCTTCCTTATCACATCCCGTGTAAAAGGCACGATCCTGCTGTTGCAGTGAACTTCATCAGCCAGGTAATACTTCTTTATAAAACCGTTCTCGTCCGACGCTATTGACTGGATATCTATATAGGGAACGCCCATAGATTCGCAGCACGACCTCAGCTTCTCGTTGAATACTCTGGATATCACGCTGCGCTCACGCGGCTTGCCGCTGAAGGGCAGCGCCGTGATAAACTCCTTGCTCGCCGCCGGAGGTATGCCGTGAACACATACGGCAAATCCTTCTTCTTTAATGTTCTTTATCGCCTGCCCGTACCTTGCCACCGTCTCGTCGATCAGACTGTCGATGCTCACCGTCTTACAACTCTCCCCGTATTTCAGATAGATGTGCACACGCGCGTCTATCTCACCGAAGATCAGAAAGACCACATCCCTCTGCTTATCCACCCTGGACAGGAACAGCCTGAGGAACATGCCCGATTGCGTGGTGCTGTTCTCCTTGACCAGGTTGTGCGCCGTGGCCTGCGAGATATGCTGCACCAGGAACGGCGCATGAAAGATGAAGGGCCTGGCATGGCTGTCGCCGATGGTGTAGATGATGCAGGTATTGAACAGCTTCGACCGCGCCTTAAGGACCGAGTTGAACAGCGCCAGAAAGGGGTATTTGAAAACCATGTCCCGGAAGGGGAAATATATCGACCCCTGATGCTGCAGCCAGTCGATCCTCGCCAGCTGGAACCTCTGAGATAAAGAAAATTTGCGTTGCATTCAGGTAATTATATATGCGGCACTCGCTTAGTGCACGCAATAACTGGAAGGCAGGGAAAGTAATCAGATAAACCTTTCGAACCTGTCCTTCTTGGCCTTGCATACCGGGCAGATCTCAGGCGGTCCGTCCCTGGCGCAAAGATAGCCGCAAACCTTGCACCGCCATACGGGCAAAGGCAGGCTGCCCATGGTTATCCCCACCGGCGCCGCGGCCTGCTTCATCCTCACCGATCGCGGCGGACGCCGCTCCGGTATGGAGCTAAGCTCCTGCTCGCCGTCCAGTACCTTCTGAGAAACATATAATGCGCAATAGCAGGCGCCGTGTTCGTCGACATCCTGGTCCCGGTAGTCGCAGGGGCAGATAATGTCCAGGTCCTCCTCCTTCTTGCCGCTTGCCAGCCGACAGGGGCATGACTGGTAGCCGTACCTTTTCTCATTTACCAGCAGCCCGTTGATCAGGCCCCTGGTGAACTCCATGTCCGGGTTCAGGTGGTAGCCCCCGCTGTCGGCGTCCTTCTTGAACCGGGCATAAGCCCGTTCGATCTCCTCCTGGGTTACCGTAGCTTCCTCACTCACTATTTCAAAGCCTCCCTGATCTCGGATTCCCTGAATCCCACGATGCATTTGCTGTCGTCGATCACCAGCGTGGGAAACGAGCTGTCCGGATTCCACTTCTCCACCAGCTGCATGATCTGCTCCTTCTCCTCGGGCTTCAGCAGGTCCACGAATACATAATCATATTCCACTCCCAGGTCCGCCAGCAGCTGCTTGGTCTTCCTGCACCAGATACAGGTGCTCAGCGCATACAGCATTAAGTTCTTCGCCTTTTTCCCCGGCACATGTTCCACGGTCATTTTTCAGCCTCCTGCAATATTCTATTGATATATATCACACCCCGCCGGATTTCTCAATTCGTATCTGCTGCTCGGCGGCGGATGCCTGAATATACAATCGAAGTCATTTTATCCGTTTGTGCTATCATAAAATATGACTTTAGTTATAGGAGGGCTCGCATGGACCGGTTTAGCATAAATGCTGCGGATTCGGTATTGATACTGATCGACATTCAGACCAACCTGGCGGCGGCCATGAAAAAAGAGATTTTCCAGACCACCGAAAAAAATATCAATGTCCTTATTTCGGCCTGCAAGACGCTGGGCATACCCATGATCATGACCGAGCAGTACAGAAAGGGGCTCGGCCCCACCGTGAAATCCGTGCAGGACAACCTGGGCCCGCTGTTTCAGCCCGTGGAAAAGCTCAGCTTCAGCTGCTGCGCCAACAGCGCTTTCCGGAATTCCCTGGAGAAGCTGAAGAAGAAGTATTGCCTCATCGCAGGCATAGAATCCCATGTCTGCGTGCTGCAGACCGCGCTGGACCTGGTCAAACAGGATTATTACGTGCACGTGGTCAGCGATGCCGTATGCTCCAGGTTCAGGAACGACTGGCAGCAGACCCTCGACCTGCTGCGCCAGGCCGGAGCGGTGGTATCCACAACCGAGATAGCCGTTTTCCAACTGCTCAAAGAAGCGGGCACCGCTGATTTCAAGACCATCTCCCCGCTGTTTAAAACCAGGGAACGCTGACATTGGTTCCGACTGCTGGTAACGCGAATTAATATAAATCCGGAGAACTGCCATGAAACAGAATAGAGGTTTAATACTTATAGCTGTGATGCTCATCGGCATCTCGGCGCTGCTTTATTACTTTCATTTTGTCTTCTTTCACGATCCCCACCACATCTTCATCTATCTGGTCGGCGACCTTGCCTTTTTACCCCTTGAAGTACTGCTCGTCGGTATAGTCGTGGAGCGCATACTATCCCACCGGGAAAAAGAGGAGAAGCTGCATAAGTTAAATACGGTAGTGGGTGTTTTCTTCTCCGAGGTTGGCAACAGGCTGGCCGAAAGGCTCATCAACGCCTCCGACAGTAAGGAAAGGATCATGCAGAACATCAGCGTGAACGCACGCTGGAAGGACGCCGATTTTAAAACAGCCAGGGCTTACCTGCAAAAAGATCCCCCCGTCCATTTCGATAACATCGATCTGCCCGACCTGAAATCCTTCCTGCTGGAGAAGCGGGCCTTCCTGCTCACTCTGATCGAGAATCCCAACCTCATCGAGCATGAGCACGTCACCGACCTGCTGCTGGCCGTGTTCCATCTGAGTGAAGAGCTCGAATCACGCCCGTCGCTGGACAACCTTCCCCCCAACGACCGGGCGCACCTGCAGATGGACCTGCAGAGGGTATACCAGTTCCTGGTGCGCGACTGGCTGGAATATATGCAGTACGTCAGGACGGACTATCCCTTCCTCTATTCCCACTACGTCAGGACACACCCCTTCCAAACCAACCCTTCGGCCATCGTAGTTTAGCTGAGCTTGTTGGTCCTGCCGCAGCGCGGGCACTGGAACGATTCCGCGGCGTAGTCGGGCGGTATCTTGAATTTCATACCGCACTCGCAGGTCACCGGCCGGTAATCGTTCAGCTTCCATAGTGCGTCCGTGGTCTCGCGCCTCCGCTCAGTGAGCGCGGGTATGCCTTCCGCCGGGGCGGCAGCCTTTGCCGCCGCAGCCGGCGCCAGCGCCGCCGCGCCCGCCAGCGTCGATGCCGGTATCACATTGCCTCCGCCCTTGTGCACGCTGCTGAAAGCCCTGTCATAGTAGTCCAGTGAATACTGGCCGGCCATGCCCCGCAGTATGCGTATCCTCTCCGAGATAGGAGGATGCGTGCTGGTCAGGTCCTCGGCCGCCCGGCCCTGCTTGCGGAAAGGGTTCATAATATACATAGGCGCCGTGGCTTTGTTGGCCGATTTCAACGGCTCCGTCGATGCCGCGATCTTCTCCAGTGCCGAGGCCAGCCCCTCTGGATACCGGGTATATAGAGCTGATGATGCGTCCGCCAGGTATTCCCGCTTGCGCGAGATGGCGTAGTAAATCAACTGCGCCATGATCGGCGCCAGTATCATCAGCGCGATGGCCACAACGATGATGATCAATTGAGCGGCGCCTCCTCCCGATCCCGAGCTCCTCCTCGTGCCGCCCATCCCGCCGAACAGCATGAACCGCGAACCGTACCAGGCAAGTATCACGATGGCGCCCAGCAGCACGCCGCACAGCGCCATCAGCAGCACATCGCGGTTCTTGATATGCGACATCTCGTGTCCTATCACACCCTGCAACTCGTCACGGTTCAGCCTCTCCATCAGGCCGGATGTGACCGCCACTGAGGTCTTGTTTTTATCCCGTCCCGTGGCGAAGGCGTTCAGCGCCGGGTCGTCGATCAGGTAGATATCCGGCATCTTCTCCAGTCCGCAGGCTATCTTCATCTCCTCCACCACGTTATACAGACGCGGCAGGTCGTCGGGGCCTATCTTTTTGGCGTTGGCCAGCGAGAGCAGGATGCTGTCCCCCTGGAAATACGCCACCAGCGTCATGATGATCCAGATCAGCAGCGCGATATACAGGCCGGCGCTCCAGTCCCCCAGCAGGGCATAGCCCAGCAGGGCGCCCAGCATGAGCAGCAGCATGCCCATGGTGACCACCAGTATGGCGGAGCGGGTCTGGTTATCCCTGATCTGTTCCCACATTTCGTACGGCTGTTAGCTGAAGCTTACCTTGGGCGCCTCGCGTTCGGCCTCGACGGTGACCTCGAAGAATTCTCCGGCCTTGAAACCGCCCATGGAGGCGACGATATTGGAGGGGAACATCTGGGTCTGGTTGTTATATTTCATCACCGAATCGTTGTAGAACTGGCGCGCAAAGCTGATCTTGTTCTCCGTGCTGGTCAGCTCCTCCTGCAGCGCCAGGAAGTTCTGGTTGGCCTTCAGGTCGGGATAGCTCTCCGCCACGGCGAACAGCCTGCCTAGCGCCTGGCTCAGCTCGCCTTCCGCCTTTCCCTGCGCCGCCACACCGCTGTCCACGGCCTTAACGGCCGACGCCCTGGCGTTGGTCACGGCCTCCAGCGTCCCCCTTTCATGCTGCATATAGCCCTTGACGCTTTCCACCAGGTTGGGTATCAGGTCGTGCCTCCGCTTGAGCTGCACGTCTATCTGCGCCCAGGCGTTCTTGACCTGGTTGCGCAGTCCCACCAGCCCGTTATACATCGCTATGAAGACCACTACCAGCAAGACGATGATGCCGATGATGACAAATCCTGCAATGAACATGATCGCTTTACCTCCTCAGCAAAATAGCTTAATCTTGATCCTGTCTGAATCCATATACATCATTTCAATATGACGACTACTACCAGCACAATGATGATAACGATGATTATCAATCCTATAACAACCATGACCGCTATAACTCGCCTTTAAAAAACTTGCTTTTCATCCGGTCTGAATTTAAATACGTCGTTTAAAAACGTCTCTACTTTATCGGTGGCGGTATCTTTCGATGCGGCTGCGTTTATCTGGTCCAGCAACCGGTTCAGCTCTCCGCCGTCGAGCCACAATCCATGTCCCAGGCTGCACGCATCCACTGTGATCCCTTCATTCACACCTATCAAAGTCTTTTTCATCGTCTGGTTGCAGATGGGGCACTTGCGCTTGTCTTCACTTGACTTGGCCTCCGGACGGGCCAGTATGTCCGCCACGTATTTGCTGGCCGCTCCCTGCTCCATGGCGTCCAGCAGCAGCTCCAGCTCCCCCTCGTCGAACCACAATCCCCCGCAATGAGAGCAGTAATCGAGCTCCACCTTCTCGTACTCGATCACCAGCGCTGAAATTTTACATACGGGGCATTTCATATTTCGCTCGATAGATACAATTAGATACAAGTTTAAATCCGGTTTACCTTTAAGTCAATACATGCCGCTACACCGGTTTAACAGATATCATCTCTTATATTGACAGCGTTAATCTGCTATAATAGTATATAACAAAATAAAGTACGTTATTTAATACATAAATATGTACATTATTTTGTAAGGAGGATACATGGCCAGTCTGGCGTTTCACGACAAAATTGTAAATGCTTCCGATCTTAGAAAAAACCAGAAATACTGGCTGGAAAAAGCTGCCAGCCAGCCTGTAACTGTTACGTACGGCATCAACAACCTGGCGATATTAAATCGCGACCAGCTGCGTAAGCTTTATCAACAGAGCTACTACATGGAAAAGGCAATCCAATTTTATACTTCAGTAGTGAGACAGGAAAAAAGTGACGTGTTCCCCTGGCTGGATTATCTGGACGCCGGAGACATGTCCCGATTTATCACGGAGTTCACGGACGCTGTCTTAAAAGCCATTTCAATTGACGATTGGTCTGACGTTGAAACTCTGTTGGAAGATTGGAAAGCCACGGCTGAAACTTTTCATGACAGGGCAGCAATGCGTGCCTTAAAAGCCAAAAGCCGCAAAGCTGACTATATCGCTTTAGAGTGATGGCGAAATATCAAATAAAACTGAAAAACACTGCCTTATTGGACAGATGGCGCTCCCTGGAAGAGTCGATACCTTCGCAAATGCAACGCTGCAAAATATTTCTCGAGGAAAATCACCATAACAGGTTGCGCTCCGGCGGGAAGTTGAAAAAATTAAAAGGCCGGCTCCAGGGGATTTTACAGTACGACCTGACGGACAACCACCGCGTACATTACAGGGTAGACACAGTGGCAAAGATTGTCTATATAGAATATATCGGCGCCCATCCTTAATTTATAGTTGGCCTACAGGCCTTTTGTTTTTCAAATCTCCCCGCACAGTCACTCACTTGCCCCCTTACCCCTTTATGATTAAACTTAAATCAACTTCCTTTTCCCGGATAATATCGCCGATGCAGGGGGATAGTAAAAAAAGATGAAAAAGTTTTTTCAGAACAACTGGAAATTTATCGTCGCCGCGCTCTCTCCGCTGGCGCTCATCGCCATCATCTTTGCCCTTCCCCTCAAGACGGTGCCCGTGCCCGTCACAGAAACTTACTACGAGACTGAAATCAAATCCGAGCCCTACACCGTGGCCGAGAACTACACCGAGATGGAGCCATACACGGCCTCCGAGCTGCGCACCGACACCCTCATCGACCAGGCGGTGGGCTACGGCACATTCACGCGCAGCTTCCAGGTGGACCAGCCGGGCGCCACCGTAACGGTTGAGATTGCCAATAACAGCTACGGCTATTCCTTCATGCCGCGCTATTACATCATCGGCGATAACTACAGCATGTATCCCTATGACTGGCGCTATTCGCCCTGGTACTGGGACAGCTGGAACACCTGGGGCGCAGGCCAGTCCTGGGCCACGGTCAAGCTCACCTATTCCCAGCCGGTGACCAAATACCGCGAGGTAACCAAGACCCGCGAGGTCACCAAATACCGCGATGTCCCCACCCAGGTTAAAAAGGAGAGAACCGCCGTCCGGTATGTTAAAATGTCCATGTGGGAAAGCATGTTCCGCTGATTTCCCGCAACCGGCGCAAAATATCGGGCGATATCAGGAAGGTAAGATGAGAGAATCATTGATGGACATCATCGTGTGCCCCGTCTGCAAGGGCACGCTCGAGCTGAGTATTAAGGAGAAGGAAAAGGACGAGATCGTCTCGGGATCGCTTTTCTGCAGCCAGTGCAACTTCAACTATCCCATCAAGGACAGCATCCCCAACCTGCTGCCCCCCGAAATGCAGTCCTGACGCACAGACTTAATCGGGCTTATACAGCGCGCATGACTCCGGCGATTCCCACACCTCCACGCTGTCCAGCTTGATCTCTCCCTTGAACAGCGGCTTCAGCCTGCCGTAGATGGTCCGCGCCAGGTTCTCCGACGACGGATTGATCTTATTAAAGGGCGCCACCTCATTCAGGTTGCTGTGATCGTACTTGTCCAGCGCCCCGTCAAGCTGCTTCTTCAACGCCGTGAAATCGTAGGCCATGCCGTTATCGTCCAGCTTCTCCGACCGCAGCCTGGCCACCACCTTGAAGCGGTGCCCGTGTATCTTTTCGCACTTCCCCTTGTAGCCGCGCAGGAAATGCGCCGCCTCGAAGCTCTTCTCAACTGAAATCACATACATAGCTGTCACCGACTTTCTTGAATACAATTCTACCAGCTTTCCTCACCCTGCTCCCGGGACCAAGCTCCTCAAGCATCTCCCTTATTGTTTTATGTAAAGCCGGATGCGCCAGTTCCGGGTTGAGCTCCATCAGCGGCACAAGCATGAAGGCCCTGGTGTGCAGCCGCGGATGCGGCACGAACAGGTCCATCTGCTCTATCACACTGTCGCCGTAGAGCAGTATGTCCAGGTCTATCTCCCGCGGCGCGTTGGGAAAGGACGGCCTGCGGCCCAGCTTCTCCTCGATGGATTTAAGGAACTTCAGCAGGTCCCTGGCGCTCATATTGGTCTCCGCCCTGACCACAGTATTGAGGAAGTCCGGCTGCTCGCGATAGCCCTCCGGCTCCGTCTCATAGGGCGATGAGATGGCCTTGATATCGAGCCTCTTCGACATCAGCGTCAGCGCCCGGCTTAAGTTGCCGTACCTGTCGCCCAGGTTGGAGCCCATCCCTATGTACGTCTCGGTCATCCCTTGAAATTGCCCCTCACTACGGCGTCGCTCATTTTGCACACCAGCTTCATCTGCCGCACGTCGTGCACCCTCACGATGTCCGCTCCCCTGCTTATGCAAATGGCCACCGTGGCGGCCGTGCCCTCCAGCCTTTGCTCAACGGGTAGGTCCAACACAGCGCCGATCACCGACTTGCGCGAGGTGCCTATCAGTAATGGACGCCCCAGCGCTCTGAACTCCTCCAGCCTGCGCATTATCTCCAGGTTCTGCTGCACCGTCTTGCCGAAGCCTATGCCGGGATCGATGATGATGTTCTCCCTGCTCACACCGGCCTTAACGGTTTTTTCAATCAGGCGTCTCAGGTTGTCCCTGACCGCCGCCATGATATCGTCCACCTGCCTGCCGCGTTCATTGCTCGTCAGAATGATGGGTACGCCCCGCTCCGCAGCCAGGCCCGCCAGTCCCGGCTCCTCTTTCAAGCTCGATATATCGTTGATCATGCAGGCCCCGACATCCAGCGCGCTCCTCGCCACCCCCGTCTTGTAGCTGTCCACACTTATCGGGATTTTAGTAATCTTCGCCAGCCTGCGGATGAATGGCACGATGCGGTCCATCTCCTCCTCGGGCGAGACCGGTTTGGAATCGGGCCGCGTGGATTCACCACCCACGTCTATGACGTCCACACCTTCCCTGATAAATTCCTCCGCCTGCGCCATGGCCGCGTCGGCGGTCTTCAGCCCGTCGCCCGAGAACGAGTCCGGCGAGAGGTTGATGATGCCCATGATATAGGTGCGGCTGCCCCATTTGAATTCGCTATCGCCGCATTTTGTCACCGCCGGTCCCACTGCGCTTTCCAAGCTCATCTCATGCTCCTGCTGCATCCTTGTATGAATCTATTGTATCACGACCCGCCGCGATATATTCATTTCTTTGGTCAGGCCGCAGCGGGATATGCTAAAATGGTACTTCAATTACGTTTATCGACCGCACACGGCTGATCGAAGGTAACAATGGGCAAAACACTTAGCGAAAAGATCCTCAGCGCAAAATCCGGCGTGGACGCGTCCGCCGGGGACATCGTTGTCTCGCCGGTGGACCTCGTCTTCGTGCAGGACACCACGGGGCCGCTCACCGTGCGCCAGTTCAAGGCAGGCAAGAAGCAGACGCTGGCCGCTCCCGACCGTACCGCCCTCTTCATCGACCATGCGGCTCCCAGCCCCAACCGCCAGCTCTCCAACGACCACATGTTCCTGCGCGATTTCGCCGCTGAGTCAGGCTGTCTGCTTTTCGATGCCGGCAACGGAGTCTGCCACCAGCTCGTAGCGGAGAAGCTGGCCAATCCCGGCGATGTCATCGTGGGGGCCGATTCCCACACCGTCACCGCGGGCGGCCTGGGCGCCTTCGCCACGGGCATGGGCTCCAGCGATATCGCCGTGGCCATGTCGCTGGGCAAGACCTGGTTCCGCGTGCCGGAGAGCTTCAGGGTGGCCGTTACGGGTAATTTTAACAAGTGGGTGGAGGCCAAGGACCTCATCATTTACCTCATCGGCCTCATCGGCGCCGACGGCGCCACCTATAAGGCGCTGGAGTTCGGCGGCGAGGCCGTGGACCGCATGCCCGTGCCGCAGCGGCTCACCATTGCCAATATGGCAGTGGAGGCCGGCGCCAAGGTGGGCATTTTCCCCTCCGACGGCATCACGCGCGACTTCCTCAAAAAGCAGGGGCGCGCGGATAAATATAAAGCGCTGCAGCCTGACAGGGACGCCGCCTACGAGCGGCAGATAGATATAGACGCCAACCGCCTCGAGCCCATGGTGTCGCAGCCCCACACAGTTGATAACACGGCGCCCGCGCGCACTTTGGGTGATATTAAGCTCAACCAGGTCTTCATCGGCACCTGCACGAACGGCAGGCTGGAGGACATCGCGGTTGCCGCGCACATTTTAAAGAACAGAAAAAAGCACCCGTCCGTCCGCCTGCTGGTCTGTCCCGCCTCGACAAGGGTGCTGACTGACGCCATGAATCTCGGTTACATTAAAACCATCATCGAGGCCGGGGGCGTGATACTGCCTCCCGGCTGCGCCGCCTGCCTGGGGCTGCACCAGGGCGTGCTGGGCGACGGCGAGGTCTGCCTCTCCACCGCCAACCGCAACTTCAAGGGCCGCATGGGCAATCCCGAGGGCCTCATCTACCTGGCCTCCACGGCCACGGCGGCTGCTTCGGCTATAACGGGCAGGATCACCGATCCGCGGGAGGCGCTGTCGTAATGGGCGCGGCTTTTAAGGGCAGGGCCTTCAAGTTCGGGGATGACGTCTCCACCGATCTCATCATCGCGGGCAAGTACGCCCACCTGCGCAGCAACCTGCCCGAGCTGGCCAAACACGTCATGGAGGACGCCAATCCTGACTTTGCCGCAAAGGTAAAGCCGGGCGATTTCATCGTGGGCGGCTCCAATTTCGGCCTGGGCTCCAGCCGCGAGCATGCCCCGCTCGTCATCAAGATGGCGAGCGTCAGCGCCGTCCTTGCCAAATCATTCGCGCGCATCTTCTTCCGCAACGCCATCAACCAGGGCCTGCCCGTCCTCATCTGCGATACGGATAAAATCAGCGAGGGCGACCAGCTCGAGGTCAGCCTGGACGAAGGCGTTATTAAGAACGTGACGAAGAAAGAGCAGTACACATTCACTAAAATACCGCCCGCCATGCTCAGCATCCTCAACGAAGGCGGCCTGATCCCCTATATAAACAAATACGGCGACTTCAAAATATAGTAATTGGAATTTGGTTCTTGGAATTTGTACTTTGTATTTTGGGTTTGTTTAGAGTTTAGTGTTTAGTATTTCGGGTTTAAAATATACACGTCATTGCGAGGTGCATTATTTACATGTCATTGCGAGGAGCCCCGATCCATCGGGGCGACGTGGCAATCTCCTGTCCTGCCGCAATACTATGCAGTAGATTGCTTCTCCCGATGTTATCGGGA
>Ga0163210_1000013_pt1 | contig 52451 bp, 60 predicted proteins | sample Kivu_220m_FD_113536 | JGI IMG/M metagenome (GOLD analysis project Ga0163210, IMG submission 113536) | Freshwater microbial communities from Lake Kivu, Western Province, Rwanda to study Microbial Dark Matter (Phase II) - Kivu_220m | ecosystem: Environmental > Aquatic > Freshwater > Lake ...
AAATATAGCGGAGTGTGTTTTATACGTATAATATAGCACAATTGAGCACGGCAAACAACGATTTTGAGACGGATGCGACAATATTTCTCTTTTAATTCAGTTAATGCAATCTTTTTGAATTTGACTCTTACTATAGATTGGCTGGTACATTGTCAATTTGATCGTAATATTTATTCATGTTCTAAGCATACAATTATGTTGCATTTTTGCAATCTTTTGGGTTTGTCAAATAAGCCATAAAAAAAGGGGCCGGATTTGAGTCCGGCCCCTGTCCTCCTTGCTAACTAAACTACTGTGTCTGTCAGGCTACTTTTTCCATCTCTCTGAGGTGGGTGTCTATGCCCCTTCCGAAGAGCTTGAGCCTGATGGGCTCGTCATTGCCGTACTTTTTGTAGACCTGGCAGGTCTCGCAAACGCTGGTGTCACGTCCGGTTGCGCCCTTGTCATCCAGTTTGCAATAGGTCCCTTCGATCTCCCAGCAGGGCAGGAACTGGAATTTAACCGCCGGGCACTCAGCCGTTATTTTGTCCGGACAATGGCTCTTCTCCCAGCATGGTACCTTGCCTTCCCAGAAATTAAGTCCGCCTTCCTCCACCTTCGGTGTTACTTTGTTGATCTCCATTACTTTTGCCATTGTCATTACCTCCTGTTTTTATTTCCTGTTTATTTGTTTTCTTTTTACGCTCTAAATTTAACACGCCGCCTCCCGCCCTCCATCCGCCCCATTACTTAATTTGTTTATGCGCTTCTGCGCATTAATAAATTAGTGGAACTAAGCCAAAATGCTTAGCGGGGATGGTGTTATAGGATTAAACGGAAGCTGCGCCCCGGCGCCCTGCCGGCAGGGCATGCGTTTTCGGTTGCTGCGTTGTATACTATGCCCAATCTGAAAGGAGCGGATGATTCAGCACCGTGGAAAGTTTGCAGGCTGAGCAGCAGATAGCCCGTATCACGCTGGCAGCCAGGTTGGAATATATCCCTGCGGTTATGGGCTTTGTTCGTGAAACCTGTCTCAAGCTGGGCCTGGACGGCGAGGAGGCCGGGCGTTTCGAACTGGTGGTGGAGGAAGCCTGTGTGAACGTGCTGGAGCATGCGCTCGACCCGGGGGAGCAGGGGGCTTTCGATGTGATCATAATACGCAGGCCGGGACAGGTGGTGGTGGCGGTGGAGGACCAGGGACTTCCCTTCGATTTCAGGAAGTTCGAGGCTGAGAGTGAATCCAGCCTGGGCGTCATCCTGATGAGGGCTTTCGCCGATGAAGTGCGTTTTATCAACCTGGGACGGAAGGGTAAACGCGTTGAGCTGGTGAAAAACCTGCCGTATAAAAATATAGAGGCCTATGTATCTGAGGCCGAGAGGGACAGCGTCCAGGCCTTGCCGCCTGTTTCTCCCGATATTGAGGTTACCGTTCGGCCCATACAGGCGGAAGATTCCGTGAGCCTTGCCCGCTGTATCTACCGCTGCTACGGTTATACCTATCCCATGGACTACATCTATTATCCCGACCGTCTGAGGGAGATGCTGGAAAGCGGGCTGCTCATCGCCTACGTCGCCCTTAATCCCGAAGGCGAGGTGATCGGTCACATAGCCCTGCGCAAGCATTCACCCGAAGCGCGTGTAGGGGATGGGGGCCAGGCTGTCATGGACCCGCGCTACCGCGGTCACGGTTTCCTGGGCAAGCTGATTATTTCCTTTGCTGAATATGCTCAGCAACGGGGCATTTACGGCGCTTACAGCGAGGCGGTTACCGTACACCCCTTCAGCCAGAAAGCCGGGCTTACCATGGGCGCTTTCGAGACAGGTGTGCTCATGGGTTTTATTCCAGCTTTCCTGTCTTTCAAAAAGATAAAGGAAGCTGCACAGCAACGCCACAGCGCCATGCTTTTATATACCAGCGGCGGCAATGAGCCCGAGCGTGATATCTATCCGCCCTTCCACCATGAAGCGATGATCAGGAATATTTACAGCAAGGGGAAACTCAGGCGTAACATCATCAGCGCGCGTGACGTAAAAAGCCATATGGAATTGCCGGGCAATGCCCGGGTGGATGTGAGTGTGAATGCTGAAGTGGGCCAGGCTTTCCTGCAGGTAAAGCAGCCGGGGTACGACCTGGTGGAACTGGTGAAATTCCGTCTTAAAGAGATATGCCTCAGTCATATCGACTGTATATATATCGACCTGCCTCTCTGCCTGCCTGCCGTGCAGAGGTTCGTTGCTCCGCTTGAGATGCTGGGTTTCTTCTTTGCGGGCGTCATTCCCGAGATGGCGGAGGGCGACATTCTCCGCCTGCAGTATCTGAATAACGTGGACCTCAGCGCTGAAAATCCCGCTGTTGCCTCGGACTTCGGCGCAGAGCTGCTGGATTACGTGAAAAGGGCCGGCAAGCATGCAGGATGAACAGCAGATCGCCCGCATAACACTGGCAGCCAGTCTTGACTACGTTCCCGCGGTTATGAGCTTTGTGCATGACATTTGCCTCAAGCTGGGCCTGGATGATAAAGAGGCAGGCCGTTTCGAGCTGGTGGTGGAGGAGGCCTGCGTGAACGTGCTGGAGCATGCCTTCGACCCGGGGGAGCAGGGAGCTTTCGATATCCAGATATTACGCAGGCCGGGTCAGGTGGTGGTGGCAGTGGAGGACCAGGGACTTCCCTTCGATTTCCGAAAATTCGATACGGAGAGTCAGTCCGGGCTGGGCGTGATCCTGATGAAAGCCTTCGCGGACGAGGTGCATTTTCTCAACCTGGGACGGCAGGGAAAACGCGTTGAGCTGGTGAAAAACCTGCCCTATAAAGACATCGAGGCCTATGTTTCCGTGGCCGAGAGGGACAGCGCACAAGCCCAACCGCCCGCGCCGGCTGATATTAAGATTGCCATGAGGCCCATGCAGCCGGAAGATTCGATGAGCCTGGCACGCTGCATCTACCACTGCTACGGCTATACCTATGCTGCGGATTATATCTATTATCCCGACCGGGTGAAGGAGATGCTGGAAAGCGGGCTGCTTTTCGCCTATGTCGCCCTTAACCCTGAGGGCGACGTGATCGGCCATATATCATTGCGCAGGTTAAGCGCGGAGGCGCACATCGGGGAAAGGGGCCAGGCCGTCGTCGACCCGCGCTATCGCGGCCATGGTTTGCTGGGGAAGCTGATAGGTTCAATCATCGAATTTGCCCGTGTGAGGGGAATGTACGGCATGTTCAGTGAAGCGGTGACGGCGCACACCTTCAGCCAGAAGGCCGCCCTCGGCATGGGGGCAGTTGAGACAGGGGTGCTCATGGGCTTCAGCCCTGCGTCCATGTCCTTTAAAAAGATACGCGAAGTAGCCGGGCAGCGCCAGACCGCCATGCTCATGTATACGAGCTGCGGCGGTGAACCCGGGCGGGATATCTACCCGCCCTTCCACCATGAGGCGATCATCAGGCATATTTACGGCGGGGGAAAACTCAAAAGGAATATACACAGCGCTGGCGATGTTAAAGATAATTTGGACCTGCCGGGCAATGCCCGTGTGGATGTAAGGGTAAGCGCTGAAGCCGGCCGGGCTTTCCTGCACGTAATGCAGCCGGGGGACGACCTCGTGGACCTGGCGAAATTCCGCTTGAAAGAGCTCTGCCTGAGGAATATCGACTGCATCTATATCGACCTGCCACTCTCGCTACCTGCCGCGCAGAAATTTGTTGCTCCGCTGGAGATGCTGGGCTTCTTTTTCTGCGGCATTATTCCGGAGATGGCGGAGGGCGATGTGCTCCGCCTGCAATACCTGAATAACGTGGACCTGAGCAGTGAAAATCCCGCCGTTGCCTCGGATTTCGGCAGGGAGCTGCTGGATTACGTTAAAAAGGCGAAGGAACACAGTTAAACAGGGAGATGATGGCAGGCTTGCCTGCTCACAGCGCGACAGTGCGACCTATTGCGGCAATCCCTTGCTGTAGCAGCGCACGGGGATATTCTTCCGTATTGCCACATAGCATCTGTTGCAGCTGGTGCATGAGGAGGCAGAAGTTTTTCCTTCCCTGATCCTGCGCACCAGCAGCGGCTCCCTGATAAAAGGACGGCACATGGATATCAGGTCGGTATCGCCGTTGTTTATCGCGTTTTCCATAGAGTCAACATTACGCCAGCCGCCCACTGCAAAGAGGGGAATGTTGCCCATAACCGGCCTGATCATCCGTGCAGCTTCGACATTATAGCCTTCGGAGAACTTTACGGACTCCTGCATTTTTCTCAAAGCCGGTTCTATTTGCGGCCTGGCCGCCGGGTCGAACATTGACAGCACCTCGGGTACCGGGATATCGCCCCGGCACACATACCATGTCGACAGCGCCGTGGTGCCGCAGCTTACTTCCAGCCCGTCGATTTTCAGCTCCGCCAGATATTTAGCGTAATTAACAGCGAGGGATGGAGTAATCCCGGGCGTCCGCGTATAATCGTTCGTGTTCAGCTTTACCAGCAGGAGCTTACTCTCAGGCAATACTTTCCTGGTTGCTGAAATGATTTCCCGCAGCAGGCGGAAACGGTTTTCCTCGCTGCCTCCCCAATTGTCAGTGCGGAGATTGAAGTAGGGTGAGAGGAACTGGTTGATCAGGTAGCCATGCGCAGCATGAAGCTGAATCCCGTCTGCAGCGGCTTTGACCGCGCGTTCCGCTGCAGTTTGAAATGCTTTGATGACTTCCCGGATCGACTCTTCGGGAAGGGAATTGACCGCAAATGGATCTTGTCCCCTCGTGGGGTTATGCACAACGCCTGAGTAACCCAGTTGAAATACAATTCTACCCCCGTGCTCATGAACAGCTTCTGTCATTGCTTTCAGCCCCGCAATCGCGGCATCGGTATAGATCAAGGGCTGATGTATTACGTTCCTGCCGGAGGGGTGGACGGCCATATGGCTGGAGATGATTAACCCGACCTCTCCCCCGGCAAGCCTGGCGTTCTTTTTAACGGCGTTGTCCGTGAGCGAACCATCCTCGGCAGCCAGGTTGTCCTCGCATGCCGAGAATACGAAGCGGTTCTTGAGCTGTATGCCGCCCAGCTTGAAAGGGGTGAACAAGATCGACATGTAAAAACCTCGTCTGAGCAGTCTATACGAAAATACGTCAGGGTGTCCAGCAGCCGTTATTTGAGATACGGGACCGGCTTCCGGCTTTTTGCAAAAACAGACGGGCTGACATGGGAAGTCAGCCCGTTGACAAGCTCGTTTTACACTCCGTGTGGCTCGGTGTTTCCGGAATCATTACTTGGTAAAGTTTATCTGCTACGGATTCACACGTATAGCCTGGGTTTTCACATCTTCACCCGCAGGATTAAATGCCCTGAGTGTATAGCTGTGTGTCCCCAGCCCCAGGGACCAGGTAAGGGTCTGACTGCCCGCTGCAGCTACCGGGGAGCCGTTGATGGTTACAGTAGCGGCATTGTGCACTTCCCACCGCATAACTGCGCTGTGTGCGCCGGTGCCGGGCGGCGCATTGATGACGTTCGGGCTGATATCGAAGACAACTATGTTCGGGCGCAAAGCAGGCGCCGGAGTCGTAACAGGCGCCGGGGTTACCGTCGAGGATGATGATGAAACTGAAACGGTAACGGAAGATGTCACCGATCCTGCTGAATTGCTTGCTGTTAACATATAAGTGACGGTGCTGGAAGGCGTGACGGAAACAGTGCCTGCGGCCGCCAGGCCGCTGCCGACGCCCTGGTCGATCTGGACGCTGGTGGCATTGGTAACATTCCAGATCAGGGTCGCAGTCCCGCCGGCAATAATGCTGGTCGGACTAGCCGTAAATGCGACTATGCTCGGGGTGGATGTGGAAGTGGTCGTGGATGTCGTTGAAGTAGTCGTGGAAAAGGGCCATGCTGTGCAGGACATAGACAGGAGCAACAACGGTGTGAGTATGAATAATTTTTTCATAACAGCCTCCTCTGAAATTAGTAGCCTCTGAGTGTTGATATTAAGAACGTATTCTCCCGCAAAATTGTTTATCCCCGTTATTTTTCACAGGGATACAGATTTCATTTTACCAGAATGTTTGCCCGCTTGAAATATCTTTCTTTCGGTAGTAAGCTATAGTAAGAAAGTAAGAAAGTAGGATAGTTGGAGAAAAACATGTCGGAGCTTGTTCAATTACGCAAGAAAGCACAGTTAACATTGCCGCACTCGGTGAGGCAGGAGCTCGGCCTGGAAGAAGGGGATTTTCTGGATGTTAAGGTGAGAAGCGGGGAGATCGTGCTTAAAGTGAAGAGGCTGGTGGATAAGGAGCAGGCCTGGTTCTGGAGCGAACGCTGGCAGCAGGGTGAAAAGGAAGCGGAGGAGGATATCCGCAACGGTCGTGTCCACAAATTTTCTGATGCGGAAGCTGCGGTGGACTTTCTTCATAAGCAAGCCGGCAGAGAACGGAGTAAAATCGGCAAGGCCAAAAGCTGATGCCCCTTGAACTCACCGAACGTTTCCTGGGGCAATATTCACAACTTCCAGCCACAATTAGGAAGAAAGTAGATAGGGCGCTGCTATTGCTCAATACCGATTTCCGCCATCCCGGACTGCGGAGCCATCCGATAGAAAGTATTCCCGGCGTATTCGAAGCCTCCGTGGACCGGAAATATCGTATGACCTATGAACGTCGCGGTAACACATTGATCATACGCAACGTGGACAACCACGATGAATGCCTGAAGAATCCGTAAAATAGAAATAAGCTGGTGTTTGCAGGTCAGGAATTGCGCGCCCTGCCTCTGGCAAGCGACGCGAAGATGCCTCCGCAGCAGAGCAGGCTGAAGATGATGAAACATATCTGCGTACAGAGCATGAACTGCGGGTAGAGCGTGGGAATAATCTGCACATGGCCTATCACTACCGAGATGACCAGCATGGCTATACCCATGCTCAGCATCTGACCGATCAGGCGCATGGTAGCCAGCGTGGCGGAGGCGATGGACAGCGCCTTTATCTCCACCGAGCTCATGATGGCGTTTGTGTTGGTAGGGGAAAACAACGCAAAACCCAGCCCCAGTACCACTAGGCTCGCAACTATATAAGGCATCTGAGTGTTGTCGCTGAGGAATGCCAGCATAAGCAGTCCCACCATGGTGAGCCCCATACCGCCCGATGCCAGCAGGCGTGCTTCGAACCTGTCGGACAACCTGCCTGTCAGCGGGGAGAAAATTGCCTGCAGCAGAGGCATGACCAGGATAATCAGCCCGGCTTCACCCGGCGTCATTCCCTTGTTATATTGCAGGTAGAGGCTGAGCAGGAAGGTGACGGCAAATGTGGCGGCATAGTTGACCAGGGCAGCCAGGTTGGACATACCGAAGACGCGGTTATCTATAAACAATCGAATGTTAAGCACCGGGCTGTCCACCTTGAGCTCATGCATGACGAACCCGGCCAGTATGAGGAGGCTGGCTGCAACGGCGGCATATCCGTACCAGGCGGGCAGCTCGGCGAAACCCAGCATCAATGCGATCAGCCCGGCGCCGTAGATCACCGAGCCGGGCAGGTCGAATTTTTCTCCACTCGCCTCGGCCCATTCACCCCTGATCATGGACAGCGTCATGACGACGGGCGCCAGGCTGAGGACCGAGATCAACCAGAAGATGCTGCGCCAGCCGAGGGCCTGGGTTAGCAGGCCACCCAGGAAAGGCCCCAGCGAAAGCCCTGTGTAAACGCAGGCGATATTGATCCCCAGCACGCGCCCGCGTTGCTGCAAAGGGTAGGCCAGGACGAGCAACGCCGTGCTGGTGCTGAAGATCATGGCGCTGGCTACTCCCTGGACCACGCGGGAGGTTATCAGCAACGCTATGCTGCCGGAGACGGCTCCCACCAGCGCGGAGAAAATATATATGGTCAGCCCGCAGATGAGCATTTTTTTCATACCGTGGATATCGGCCAGCCTCCCCAGCGGGATGAGGAACACGGCAGTGGTCAGCAGCAGGGAGGTCGCCACCCAGCTCAGTGTGATGGCATCCGCGTTGAACTCATTGCCGATGAGTGGCAGTGCGATATTGATGGACGAGGTGTTGAAAGGGGATATGAATGCGCTGATGCTGGTGATGATGAGCAGGGCCGTGCTGTGACGGGGCAAAGCCGGAGAAGGCCGGGCGTCATCATTCGTTGAGTCTGTAGCAGAAGGCATAGCTGGTGATAATCATACTTAAATACGGAGCGTAAGCACAAATCAATATTTTCCGCTTTGCCAAGCCGCGTGCCGGCCTCGACGAGACGTGGTGGCATTTACGGTTCTGTGCCGGATTTATGGATGCGACGCGCCAGAAAACCGGTTATTTCTTTTTCAGAGTGGATATTTTCAACAGTGAATACAGGCCGCAGTAGCCGATGATGCCTGTGATCAGTGCGATCAGCCCGATAACGATGAGCACGACCATGGCCACCATGCCCCACGAGCTCTGGAAATAGACGCCCAGGCCGATCAAAACGATGCCCAGAATAATTCTGATGATACGGTCCGCAGTGCCCTCATTTTTCTGCATGTCTCCCGCCTCCTTACCCAAATTTTAAAGTCGTTACGCGGCCCAGTCAATAATATTTTTCATCCGGTCCACCAAGTACCCTGAGAATTCACCCTCTTGACAAGCAAAATAACATATGTTATATTACAGATGTTATATAAAAGGATTCTAAGCATGCCTCCTGAGATTACGTTCACAAAAGAGAAGCTGCTGGAAGCAGCTTTTAAGATCGTGAGGAGGAGGGGCAGGGATAAGCTCACCGCCCGCTCGCTGGCCAGGGAGTTGCAATGTTCCACCATGCCTATTTACTCCTACTTGAAGTCCATGAAAAAGCTGGATCAGGATATAGCTGAGAAAGCTGTTGCCCTGATGCTGAAATATCAGACTACCATGCGAAGCGGTGAGACGTTTTACGATATGGGGCTGGGCTACATTCAATTCGCTAAAAAAGAGAGGCATTTATTCCGTTATCTCTTTGTTCCCGATAAAGCAGGATCGGCGCAAAATGTCACCGCCGGAACCATGAGGGATTTTGCTTTTTCCAAGCTGGTGCCCATGTTGAAGCCCGATATCCATTTGGAAGGGCTGAACGAACAGCAGATGCAGAGCATCGTTACCAAGATGTGGATCTTTACACACGGTATCGCCGTGCTGGTTAACAACGGGTCTTTCAATCCGGATGATGACGCATTTATCCAGGAGCTTCTGGCTGAAACGGGTTTCTACGTCATTCAAGGAGAAAAAAATAAGCTGATGGATAAATAGGAGGCAGTCATGAAAGTTATGGCACTTAATTCAAGTCCGCGTGTTACGGGGCAGAGCAAAACCGAGATGCTGCTCACCAGCCTGGTGAAAGGTATGCGCGACGCCGGCGCCGAGGTCACGGTGGTCAACCTGCGGGAGAAAAAGATCAACCGCTGCCTGGGCTGCTATACCTGCTGGACCAAAACTCCCGGAGTATGCGTACATAAAGACGATATGGCGCTGGAGCTGTACCCGCAATGGCTCAAATCTGATATTACTGTCTATGCATCCCCCCTTTATTACTATACCTTTAACGCGGAGATGAAGGCCTTTATGGAGCGCACACTTCCCGTATTGACGCCGCAGCTTAGAAATAAGGGCGAGGTCACTTCACACGATCTGCGCGGCGGGCATCCGGCGGTCGTCAGCGTCTCCACGGCGGGCTTCCCCGAGGATTCCGTCTTCGATGCGCTCTCCTACTGGCTGAGGAGAATTTACGGCCCTGTGCTGCTGGCAGAGATCTACCGCCCTGCCGGTGAGACCATGGCATATTCGTGGAAGAAAGATGAGATCCTGAGCGCCATGGAGCAGGCGGGCAGGGAGCTCATTACAGGGAAGAAGATCTCGCAGGAAACCATGCAGCGTATCAAGCAGCCTATTGCCGACCCCTCCGTCATAGCGGCTATGGCCAACGTTGCATGGCAGTCGCTTATAGACCGGCAGATTAATCCGGCGGAGATGGATCAACAGGGAAAGCGCGCCATGCGGCCGGACTCCATCGAGACGATGATGGCGATGCTCGCTTTCGCCTTCGATCCCCGTAAAATCGGCGGCAGAAAGGCTACATTGCAGTTTAATCTCAGCGGTGACAGGCCCGGCTCTTTCTATCTGGCCACTGACGGTGTCGTCTATATCCCCAAGCAAGGACAGGCCGATAAGGCCGACTGCACTGTAAGCGGTCCGTTTGAAGTCTGGGCCGATATCATCGAGGGTAAGGCCGACGGGGACAGGATGCTGATGGAAGGCCGCTATAACGTCACGGGTGATCTCGCACTGATTATGTGCTTCGGACAGAGCTAATCAGGGGCCGTGGTATGAAAGGCTGAACCTCAATATCCCGGATATTCAACAGCCGGGCAAACAGGCGGGATTGCAGCAAATGAGACTTATGTCCTTACTTTTAACCGGCAGGAGTAGCATAATGGAAATTGGGTCGATATTCTGATTTGGAAAATTCGATGTAGTGCAGGTGAAAGTTATGGGCTTATTTAGAAATCCGGGCATATTGATCGTTACGGCGATTTTTTGCCTGTCAAGCGTTCTTGCGTTTAATGTAAACCCTGTTACAGCGGCGGGACCGGAAAAGGAAAGCAAACCGTATTCCAGCTCATGGGGTAACAGTGCGCTGGGCGGGACAGCGGCCAGTAAAGGAACCTGGGGCAAAAGCAATCTGATGACTAACTGCGCCACCGGCTGGGGCAACAGCACGTGGCTGCAGTGGAAAGACAAATAGTTTCTCAGCAAAGATATAGCCTCGCCGCGACCCGCATAATTCTTACAGGCTAAAATTCAGGGTTGGCTTGTTGTATAATTGTGCGCGTATGATCGGCGAGGCATTCAAGTGAGCGCAAGCAATCCTCCTCGCGTAACTGCTACAGTATGGGCGATCCTCAGTGTCGTCTTTTTGATATCCATTATTATCCTTTTTGCCGTCGATATCGGCGATCTCGGCTTCGCGCTGATTTTCTTCTGCATTGTCCTGTTTTTCACGGGAGTGATCGTTTCCATCATGTACTTCAACCGGGCCGGGAAGCTGGCGAAACTTATCTCACCCGATGGGCACCTGGTTCACTGGATATACACGCCGGAGGAGTGGAAGGAGTATGCGGAGGAGGAATTTATCACGCAGAAGGCTTATAACAAGATATTATTCATTATCATTGCCGTTATTGCGCTGGTCTGCGGCATAGTTGTTTTAATCGCCACGCGCAATGAGGCGGGCATGTGGGTGATGCTAAGTATGCTGGCCCTGGTTGCGCTCATCGGATTCGTAGCCTGGTTCTCAGGCTGGTACAACTACAGGCAGAATGTGACCACAACGGGCGAGGCTTATCTCGGCAATGATGGCGTCTACCTGGGCAGGCAACTCCACCTGTGGAATATGCAGGGGGCGTTTCTGAAGTCGGCTGACTATATAGAGGGAAATGTGCGCCTGCTGGAATTTACATACCTGGCGCCGGCGCGTTACGGCCTGCAGGAGTATAGCGTGCGCGTTCCCGTGCCGCGAGGGCAGGAAAAGCAAGCCGCCGAGCTGATTACGCAGTTTCAAACGATGCTGCATAAAAAGGCGGAAGTATAGCCAACTTTCTGCGCTGTGAGCGACCTTTTTTGTGTATGCTATACTAACCTGAAAAATCCGGAGAAGGGTTAACATGATTTTATTGTATGTGTTGATAGGCATTGCGGTTCTTATCCTGATTTACCTGTTTACATGCTTTTTCATTGCGGGCACCATAATTCATCTGAACCGGCAGCCCATTCCCAGAAATCCTAAATATTACGGCATGGATTTTGAGGATATCGAGTTCAAGACATCCGATGGCGTAACGATCAGAGGATGGCTGATTCCAGGCGTTCTGAATAAGCTGGTTGTAATGACCCATGTAGGAGGCCTTACCAAATACGGCTCGACCATAGCATATAAAAACCTGACCAAGCTGTATAACAAAGAAGTGGAGTTCCCGCTAACTGCCCGCCATTTGCATGACGCGGGATACTGGGTGCTGATGTTTGATTTCCGCAACCACGGGGAAAGCGGCGCCGATCCCGACAGGTGCATAGCGGGTGTGGGGCTGAAGGAATACAGGGATGTGGTGGCGGCCATGGATTATATAAAGGGCAGGGACGAGTTGAGGGACATGAATGTCGGTTTTGTCAGTTTCTGCATGGGCGCCAACTCGACCATCATCGCCATGAGCAAGGAGCCTGAAGCCTTTAAAAACGTCAAATGCCTCTTTGCCATCCAGCCGATCTCCCTTGAAGTTTTTATCCGCACCTATGCCAAAAAGCTGTTTACACCCGTGGGAGCAAAATTGATGCTGCCAATGGTCAAGAAATTTGTCGTCTGGCGGGGAGGTTACCCGCTGGAGACGATGTCCCCGGGTGAATATGTGAAAGATTTGAAGGTTCCGACCAAGTACGTACAGGCCCGGAACGACCCTTGGACCGAGCTGGGCGATATCGAAGGTTTTTATGAGAGGACGCCCGATAACCCCAGGGAGTTTTTCTGGATCGAGGACACGATCCACCGCTTCGAATCTTATACCTATTTTCAGGACAAACCGGAAGTCATGCTGGAATGGGTTAAAAGATGGGTCTAAGCCTGTAAGTGCAGGCTTAACACTCGTGGCTGCTGAGGTACATGCAGATGGCGCCGCAGGCGGCGACGTTTAAGGACTCGGCTTCATTTCTTATTGTGGGGATTTACCATCAAATAAAAACAGGTAACAGGGCAACGAAATACAAGACCATTAATGACAGCCCTAGTGGAATGCCGATAAGTGCCCACTCTTTCGAGCTTATCCTGAGGCGGCCGGCGGCGACTATGTAAGGAATATTGCCGGGGATTAATATTTCGCCGGATATCAACAGGGCTATTATCGCGCTAATTATCTGAGATAGTGCCAGGTTGGGATTTATTTCTATGGCAGTTAGAGTGGCATTATCAAGGAAAGCTGAAAGCAGATTTATCCAATATAAGGCCACGGGCGGCACAAGATTTGATGTAAAAGAGATAATTTATAGCCTCGATTATTTCTGGCATTGTGACCTGATTAATAGTACGGGTACTGTGGAATAATGTAATACCTTATAGGCAATGCTCCCCACATCCCAGCGGGCCAAACCGGATCTGCCGTGAGTGGCCGTAATTATAAGATCGAAGCCGTTACTGTTGGCATAATCAACGATGCTATCCGCTATTTTACCTTCAAGCACAACAGTATTTACATCAATACCCTCAGAAAAAAAGCGCTGTTTAACAATCTTCATGTACTTTTCAGCGCCTTCCTTTGCGTATCGCTCGATCTCTTTTAAATTTTCCTCATCAAAAACAACAGCTCCGTAAAACGGCATTTCATAGTGCTCGACCACAAAAGCTACTTCAACCAGTGAATTCCTCTTTTGAGCGATAGCCTCAACGTAAGGAAAAACACACTCGGCCAGTTACGAACCATCTCAAGGAACTAGAATTTTATTGAACATTATGTTGCTCCGTCCAAGTTTTGGTTTAAAACAGCGAAAAATAAGATACTATCCTGGGGAAAATATCAAAAAGGTGAAATGCATCACCTTCAAGTCACCTCTATAGATAAATAATGTCAGACTCCTGATTCAGCGCAATAAACAGCAGCAGATATTCTTTTAGATGCCGAGTTATTAAGAAGTTCTGTTTCACGTGTTCTCTACCGTTTTTCCCCAGCTGGGATGCTAATTCAGGGTTGCCAAGTAATTGTTTGAGCGCGTAAGCTGCGCCATCTACACTGTAACAAAGCAGCCCGGTAAACTTATTTATTATCTGAAGCGGGATTCCACCGACCGCACTTGCCACAACCGGTTTGCTTTTCCACAGCGCTTCGCTTATGGTCAGTCCGAAACCTTCCTTTAGTGATTTCTGCAATACCACGGTGGCCGCTCTCTGTAAAGCATTTATCTCAACATCGCTGCCGGGTGGTATTAAAAGTACCTTTATATCCCGATGACCGTCAGCGTGATTCCTGACGTCGTTGAGGACTTCGGCACTCTCCGGGTCGTCCTTAGCTGTGCCGCCGGCCAAAATTAGTTGACAATTAAAACCTTTTCTGACCATTTTAAACGCCTCGATTACACCGATCGGATCTTTCAAGTAGTCGAACCTGGATATTTGTACTACCATGGGCTTGCCCGGATCAAGACCGTATTTATGGAGCACAGCTTCGATTTCTCCCCTGGATAATTCCTTGTTTTTATCACTGAGTGGATCAATCGATGGTGAGATGAGGAACTGCCTGATGGGCAATTTGGGGGAGAAAGCCGGGGCGGAAAAAACAGCGGCATCATATTTGGCAACGAAACGGTTCAAGAATTCCCACACACGCTGATCGGGATGTGATACATCTATATGGCAACGCCATATCCACTTGCCTCCTACGGCTGATCTCTGAGTAATCAAAGCCGATGGCTGCGGATCGTGGATAAAGAATATGTCGGCGTCCAGTTTCATCCCGCGGATATTGTTTTCGTTCGTGTTCAAAAAAATATCAAATTCGCTTTCCGTGATATGCTCCTGCCTGCCGTGAAGCGCGTTATGGAACTTTTTGGTCACGTCAAAGAAGGCATCATCTCCTGTAACCACGTCCCAGCTGACATCCAGACCCAGTTGATTCACTAGAGGGACCATTCGGGTAAGAATCTCCGCGACACCCCCGCCGGAATATGTGGAGTTTATATTCTGGACTTTCTTCCCTTGAAGGTGATTACCCAGTAATTTCAATTCATCAATCACATTTCTGCCGACAATGGGCTCGTAGTCATCGATTTTGGTTTTGAACCGGTTTTTTAACTCAACATTCATGTTTTTTCTATTTGATGCGCTTTTCTATATTTTGGATGATAAACGACCGCATCGTTTCAATGGTAGACGTGTATGGAACCAGCCCGTCAATTTTATCCGCGAGATCATTTTCTTCGAAGGAGTCCCTGATCCAGACTGAAAAATCATTTGATATTTTTTGCAGCCTGAGGCGTGATTCAAATATATGGTAATAGAGAGAATCTATGGTGATTTTCCGCAACACTTCGACAAACTCCCGGAGATCCGAGGCAAAATATGGCGTGGGGATCACTACACTGTTTGATTTAATGAAATGAAAGGCATTCTCCGCCTTTGCCTTTTTGGAGGCGGGATTGGCTGCCATGTATTTTTCGATCACCGATACGATCGTCGACTTTAGGTCCGCCAGGCTAAAATAGGCAAATGTATCGATGTTGGCCAGTTTCTCCGAAAGCACATGGTCATCCAGGGAATCCTCGACCCACAGGGCAAAGTCATTAGAAGGTTCCGGGGTGAGGAACTGATGCTCCTCAAGGAAATGATGTGTATGGTAGTAGATGACGGAATCCGGAGCCGATTTTAAAATATTCACCAGTTCGGTTAAATTTCCAGCTTTAAGTCCTGTCAACTCCTTCAAATGCAGCCTGGTGTAGAAACGGAAAGGTTTCAGCGCCTTTTTTAGAGGATGTCCGTAGTTTATCACCGTTTCTCTCACCAGTTTGCTGTTGGGCACGATGACAGTATGCTGATCCGGTGTTTTAATCCTGATAGTCCGCCAGGTCATGTCGGTGACATACCCTTCTTCCCCCGAGCTCAGTTTGATAAAATCGCCTTCCCTGATGTTACGTGCAGCTGCGATTTCAAATCCCGAAAAGACATTCAGGATAATGTCTCGAGCAGCGACGACCGCAATCAGTATGGCAGCCGCCAAAAGGAGTATCACCGGTGTGAGCGGCCATCCCCAGTAATCAGCCAGTATTAGGACCCCCAGCATAAGTATTGTCACTCTTACGCCGTTTGTAACGAATCTTCCCGGCGGCTTTGGCGATTTAATCTCCTCAAGGAAGATATTGAGCAGCCTGTTTGCTAATATCAGGAGCAGCCATATAATGGAAATGATGAATATGCTGCCAATAATTCTTCCCGCTAATGCCTGCGCTTCGTCGGACAGTGAGGAAGACTTGATTGCTGCAGAGGCGCCCAGCAACATAAACCAGAAGAAGAACGGTCCCCTGGAAGTCTGTACAAGGATTTCCCTTCCTCCCCAGCCGGACTTGATCAGTAATTTGTTCAGCCTTTTATAGAGTACCCTGCGTGCCCAGAGCCCGACTATGCAGAAAGCCAGGAAGACGGCCGCCGGGACGGCCAGTGTAACCCAATTCTCTTGAATCCATTCAAACATTTTAACAGCCTAAATCATTTTCAATAATTCAGCAAGAAATAAATTAACCTCTGATGGCGAATTCAGATAATAGTCAGCGGCGGATACCTGGGAACCTTCCCCTACCAGGATAGAGATTCCGTCAAGATCATTAACCGTTTTGAAAGCATCTTCATCCGTCAGATCGTCACCCAGGTATACGGGCAGCACCCGCCCTTTCTTACGGGAAGGGGCGAACTTATCGTAAACCAACTGAACGGCATTACCCTTGTGCCAGGGGACGGCCGGCCTGACCTCGTGCACTTTCTTGCCGGAAGTTGTCTTTATCTTGCCCAGTTTGCGTGCGGTGCTGACGGTGTTCTCAAATGCCGAAGTGACCTCGGGCAATTGATTATCGTCAACCATCCTGTAGTGGACGCTCAATGTCACCCCTTTATCTTCGACAATCACCCCTTTAATCCTGCCCATCGTCCTCTTGAGCACGGTGCCCATCAAATGTATTATTGAACCGAGTTCCTCTGTAAGAGGATGGATAAATTGGATTCCGGGCCCTTCTATCTCGAAGCCATGGTTCCCTGCATAGATAATGCTGTCGATACCGACCCGCTCTTTTATATCGGACAGGGCACGTCCGCTCACGACACCAACGAGCAATCCCTGCTTACGGGCCAGACTGCCCAGCAGCTTCCTGGTTTCATCGGAGAGAATTGCCATCTCGGGACTGTCCACAATAGCTGTCAACGTGCCGTCGTAATCACACAGCAGCAGCCTGTTCTGTGACTGTCTGATCCTCCTGTAAAGGCTTTCCCATACATTAAAGACATATTGCATGCCGTGAATGACTCATATTGATTCTATTTTAACCAGCTCTGTAATAATGTCTGCGGCCCAGCGGTAGATATTGTTTTCGTACACTTTGTGCCTGAGACGAAGCATGCGCTTTTTCTGCAGTTCTACCGGCATCTCAATTGCTGTATTGATAGTCTCGGCAATTTCGTCGACTGCATATGGATTGATAAGTAGGGCTTCGTCCAGTTCCCGCGCCGCGCCGGCAAACCGGCTGAGTATCAGAACGCCGGTTTCATCAACCCGACTGGACACGAACTCCTTAGCCACGAGATTCATACCATCGTGAAGCGAACTTACGATGCAGAACCGCGCCATCCTGTTGAATGCACGCAATGTAACGGGAGGTTTGTGCTCCTTGATGTACGTTATGGGTTTCCAGTCCGCAGTCTGGTGTTTACTGTTGATCTGCTCAACCAGGTTATCGATCTCGACGTTCAAATCCTGATATTTCTTGATTTTTATACGGCTTGGCTCGGCGAGCTGGAAGAAGACCAACTTTTTCTTATATTTTGGATACCGGGTCAGAAGCAGATCGATAGCCTTCAGCCTTTCGGGAATGCCTTTTGTATAGTCGATGCGGTCAAGTCCGATTCCTACAATTTCGTTGGAGAGGCCGTACTTCTCTTTTAGCGCTGTCATTTCCTGTTCGACTTCCGGTTTCTGAACATTTTCGGATATCCTGTCAAAATCAACGCTGATAGGGAAAGGAGATACAAAGGTCGTGTGATCGCCGTGGCTCACCGAAAACCTTTCGTAGTCGATCCTGCATTCCAGAGTCCTGTCCACCGTGTCAAGAAAATTGTTACGGTGATATGCGATGTGAAAACCGAGCAGATCGTTTCCCAGTAATCCGTAAAGGATTTCGTTCTGCCAGGGACAGATCCGGAAGGCTTCGCGGTTAGGCCACGGAATGTGCCAGAATTGAGCGGAAATGATGCGATGATTCTTGGCCTTGAGCATTCTGGATAGAAGCGTAAGATGGTAGTCCTGTATGAACACAAAGGCTTTGCGTCCTCCGATTTCGTCCAGCACAGCATCGGCGAATAGCCTGTTCACATATTTATAAGTATTCCAATCATCCACATTGAATTCAGGGCGCTGGTAGACTATATGGCACAGAGGCCACAGCGTTTCATTGGAAAAACCGAAATAATACTTGTCGACCTCGATGTCCGTCAGCCACACCCGCCGCAAAGTATAGTTTTGCGTATCCGGGGGAACTAAAACGCGGTTGCGTGAGTCAACCACCTCTCTATCAGCGGTTCCGCTGCCATGAGCCACCCATGTTCCGCCGCAGGCCCGCATGACCGGGTCCAGGGCTACCGTCAAGCCGCTGGCAGGCACGATACACTCAATTTTATCGTTTACATGGTTGTGAATATAGGGCTCTCTATTTGATACTACAACGAACAGGTAACCGGACAACTGATCTTTTACCAATTGCTGTAAAGAATCCTGATTCCACATCCGCTTAGCGCTCCTCTTATTCCAAACCGATTGTATATCATTTATCGACCTTTAGCCAAAACTCACAGATGTATTTCAGGCTGTCAACAGCGCCTTATTGCTAACTGTCCAGACCTGGTAGAACTTTTCTCTTAAATTGAATGCGTAGCCACTTAAGGCCCACAGGTTTACTAATCCCTGTATCAAAGTAAAAAAAATAATGGCCATTGTGCCGGCGTTCCGCATTTTTCCTCTGCGGAAGACCTGTGACATGCTCTCGATATAGCTGTTGATTGTTTTAAGCGTATCCTGATTGAGAGCGGAATCACCCATGCTGATAATTTCTGCGATCACCTGGAATGCCACGCCATGGCTTTTTTCAATGTGTAAAAGGTGCCGGTCAATTAGTTCATCTAGGCCAAGAGGTGTGACCGTGTCCGTCAAATTGCTCTGGTCCAGGTCGGCCAGCAACGTAATCTCAACATGCTTCAAAAGAAAATGAAAAATATCGCTTTTACTGTTGAAATGCCTGTAGATTGCTGCTTCTGACAATTTTGTCTCCAGAGCAAGCCGCTTTATAGTGACATGTTCGCTACCGTATTTGAGTATCAATTCAGCCGCAGCGCCCGCAATCTGTTTCTGTCTAAAACCAGTTTTTTCCTTTTTATCGACCATAGTATTTAGCCGGGAGTATCACCAGTTGCAGAGCATCCTTCTTTTAATGCCCAGGAAATGAAACGTTTCGACCTTCTTTCTATCAGGTTTGCGCTTCCGGATTATTACCCTATCTCCTGCCGTTATGATGTCATCGGGCTTCACGGAACTTCTGTGTGTGAATCCTGATTTAATGAAGAGCTGCCTGATGGCACCGTTTACCAGGTCTATTTCCATATCCGCCACTCTGCCCACCAGATCACCCCCGGCATCCAGGACCTCTTTACCAAGTATTTTCTTCAGTAGCATGACTCACCTCGCAATGTAAGTAAATGATTACTAACATAATATACGATATTATATTAATCTGTCAAAATGGTTGTAGCCGCATACAACAAACGCGATTGCTGCAATGCTAGATGTAGAATTCTAAAGACTAAAGACTTCGTACTTTATTCGGGATCACCGACCACCCGGACGCAACATGCCCTTGCTCCTGTCAAACAGTTCAGGTTGGCTCAGACACAGCTTCTTCATCATCGTCTTTTCTGCCGAAAATAAGAACACCTGAGGCTGAAAAAATTACCGTGGTTATGATGACTGCCATAATCATGTCAGGGTAAAAGGTGCCATTTGCTATACCCGCAGCAACCACTATCTGCACCAGTACTGCTGCAGACTCACCCCTGGCTAACATCATAGTTAAGATGCCTTTGTTGGATAGTAATGTGTGGTTGCCTATAGAAGTGAAGAGCACTGCAATAAACCGGACCAGCAGCAATGCTAATGCCATGAAGATGCCCATTGCAGCTAACATGGGATCTCCAAACGTAATTATTAATCCGAGGTAGATAAAAAAGAAGGTTTTTATGAAGAAATATATTTGAGCGGTGAATTTCTTCATGATTGCAGTAGCTTCAGCAGTTCGTTTAAGTTTAAGCAGTTTACTCACACCGACGCCGTTTCCCAAGATCAGGCCGAAAACCAGGGCGAAGATAACGCCGCTACCGTTTATTTTTTCAACGGCAAAATAAAGAAGGAAAACAACCGCCAGGGTTAAAATATCGTTATAATCTTCATTTTGCAGCAATGTCAGTATCCAGAGCCAGAGTAATCCTGTAATTACTCCTATTGATAATCCGAGAAGAAACTGTGTAAGTATATCCAGGCCAACACTTGATAGAGCAATACCGGCTTCCCCGGCAACAATGGACTTCAATAGGACCAGTGCAATTACGATTACAACGGGGCTGTTTAATACAGACTCCAGGCTTAAAAGCGCGGAGACCTGCCCGGGCACCCTGGCCCGGCTCATTAGCGGCATTACTATGGCCGAGCTTGTGCCGCCTATGATAGTTCCCAGCAGGATGCTGTCCAGTAGGTTCCAGTGAAAAAAGTAGTAGGCCGGGGCTGCTATGGCAGCTATGCTGAATGCCACGCCGAATAATACCAGGATTAGTGTTCGAGGTGCGCTTGATAGAACCCTGGTGAATTCAAATTCTATGCCGGCGTTAAATATAATAACGACTAAAGCTAAACTGGCAATTAGCTGAGAGAATGGCGCTATCTGAGCAGGGTCAATGATTTTAAGCACGGGGCCTATTACGAAACCTATTGCCAGGAGAATTAGTATGTCGGGGAAATTTGTTTTCTTAAAAAGGAAATCCGCAAGGAAACCAATGATAAGGAGAATCCCGATCAATCCGAATACATCTATAACAGCCATGTACTAATGACCTTTATCTATTAGCCCTTCTCTCAATGTGCTGAGAATGGCTTTGAACTTATTCTTGGGACTGAAGCTGTAGTTGCTTAGTGTCCAGATATTGGATAGCCCTTGCATTACACTAAATATCAAAAAGGCAGTCGCATCCACATCGATATCTCTGCGCAACTTCCCTTTGCTAACTTCTTGTTTTAAGATGGTTTTTAATTTCTCGAGATATCTTTCAATAGTATCGTAAATACGCCGGTTTAATTTATCATCGCCAAGGCTAATAATTTCCGCGATAACCTGGAAAGATACTCCCCGGCGTTTTTCGATAGCCGAGAGATGGCGTAAGAGAATAGTTTCAAATACATCACCGCCATCATCACTCCCGATGATTAAGTCTAAAATCAAACTGCTCTCTATATTTTCCACAAGCAAATACAGGATGTCTTTTTTACTTCTGAAATGCCTGTAAACCGCCGCCTCCGTAAATCCCACCTCCTGGGCAATCCGCCTGACCGTCACATTTTCGCTGCCTATTTCGATAACCAGCTTCCTCGCTGCATTGACTATTTGCTCTTTCCGGGGAAGATCACTCTTCGCTTTTCTGCCCATAAAACACCTGTTCACATAATATCATAACAAAGATTACCCCGGTTTTTCAGCTATTCAACCTCATGAAAAGCCTTGGTTTTTCGTAAGGCAAAGCGGATTATTTGATACTGGACAGCTTTAGAATTTTATTAAAAATGATGCAATGATCAGGCCAAGAATCATGGGGATGGCAATAATAGCAATGGTTTTCAAGTCATGTTTAATATATTGATAGCGCTTTTCGAGGTCCTCGGAGGACATGTATGATTTACCTGCGGCAACCGGCGCTTTTGCGGCGGACTTGATTGTGGACTGATTAACAGCCAATTTAGGGCCTACGCCAGTGATCCCAGCCGGATTCTTGCGGGCTAGCTTTTTGCGTGTCTTTTTGCTCATCTTTTACTCTCCATGTTCAATGCAGAATCCAAAAGGTTTTAAAAATTAAACGTTAAGCTGCAACGAAATCAAGTTTCCACTCTATGTAATAGCATATAGATTACGAGTAGATTCTTTTACATAAAACATATTCTTGTGCAGACCAATGTAAGTACACGTTAACTAACATTATATTTTGTTGTAGTGGTGCCGGTCAATGCGTAGGTCTATCTTTAAATAACCGTTAGTGTAAAGGTAAGCGGATGATATCAAAGCATCGGTTTTGGAGTCATGTTGACGGATTGCCTGTGGTAGAATTTATGGTCCGGTTATGTGATTGCGTGGCTGCTCAGGTACATACAGATGGCGCCGCAGGCAGCGACGTTCAGAGATTCCGCTTTGTTGCGCACGATGGGGATTTTCAGCCGGTGATCCGATATCTCAAGGACCGCGCTGGAAAGTCCTCCGGCCTCGTTGCCCAATGCCAGCAGCAGCTTATCGCTGTTCTGAAGCGCGGATATGTCTTCCGCTCCGCTGAGGTCCGCCGCTACCAGCGTATACCCCTTGTTTTTCAATAGCTTAACCAGATCCAGGTAATTGGAAGTCCTTCTCAGCCACAGCGATAGCACCGTACCGGCAGCTGCCTGAACGCATTTGGGTGAAAGCGGGTCGGCGCACTTTCCTGTCAGGATGATCCCCGCATAACTAAAAGCCGCGGCAGTGCGGATGAGCGTACCTACGTTCCCGGGGTCCTGTATGTCTTCCAGCACGAGGATTTTGTTTCCTGTGGAATCGGGCAGACGCTCTGTGTAGGTTTCCTTTGGCAGTTGTACCACGGCAGCGATCCCCTGGGGCGTTTTAGCGAAGCAGATCGAATTTAGCTGACTCTGAGTTACGATGCGATTGACGTACTTGCGATAGGCGGGAGGTGGTTCTTTGGCGGATACGATTTCTATAATCGCAGCCGGCTCGCTGCCGATGACCTGGTCGATGGCGCGGGAACCTTCGACAAGAAATGCTCCGGCCTCCAGTCGGCCCCTGCCGGTGGCCAGGCTTTTATACCACTTAAGAGGTTTAAAAGGTGAGGTTCCATCAGGTCTGCGTGACATTAAAATTTCAATCCGTTAGCTGGTGAAGGCTTAATTAATTCCAGTTATCAATTATAATAGCAGATAAGCTAATTAAATACCCCATAGACACGAGGCGCATTAAAAAGGGTAGACTTATTACCTAAGGTTTGCCCTGGCTGTAAGAGTCCATATTGGAACACGCCAAGAAAAGGTGATAACATTAAAAAAGGGTAGTAATGAGAAGCCCCCTTTCGGGGGCGATCTCACGTCGTCCCAGTGGTAATCGACCACATGGCTACCATCCTTCGGGAGTTGCGTGGATTGCCGGCAAGCGAGACCACGCACTCCCCTTTGTATTTCAAGCAAGCTAGTCTCTGCTTGCTTACTTGACAAAATATCATTAGTTTTTCTGCTCCTCATTCTTTATCAATCTCCAGGCTCCGTTGGCCTTCTCAACAAGTCCAGCATTTGACATCCCCACAAGTGCAAAGTGCAAAGCTCGTTTGGGGAACTTCGATTTCAGTGGAATATTTGCTTTCTGCAATTCTATGCTTAGTTGTTCCGTAGTCTTTTCGCCACATTTAAGATTGCTGAGAATGAATCGAGCGAGCGGTGTACGTCCACCAGCAGAAGTATTAATATTTTCCATTCCATCCAAGGTAAGTTGATCATTCCAACGTTCATCCTCGTCCTGCAAAAGTGTCTTTAGACTTGCCTCTTTAGTAACTAAAAGGTCTAATTGTATCTGCAAAGCAAGACGGCGTTCCTCAATTTCCCTTAAGCGTTCCTTTATTTCTTTTCGTAAATCTTTCATAGTTATTTGCCTCCAATATGAGGTTTTCTAATGTCACAATAAAAATCTAGCACTGTGCCTTACAAATGTCAAATAATGTTTGCAATTACAAACTATCGTTTACAAATTGTAAACATTTGTTGCCAAATTGACAATATAACACACACATATACAGCTTTACAATGGTGATAACTGGAGTTAACGAATGTGTTTCCAAATGGTAACTTTTAGATAATATTAGATAAGGACTAGATGAGGTATTATTAGGTGAAGTTGGGAACTAGGGTTTTGCTTTAGTTGACGGTTTTAGTTTCTAGTGGATTGTTCGACAATATGAATTGCCAATTGGTTTATATCTTGGGTGTTTTCTTTTTATTCATTTTCTTAAGCATAATCTATTTCTTAGAGCCAGGTCTTAGATTTGCTTTTTGTCCTTGCCATGCACTTACTAGCGATCTCAACGGATCTGATTCAACACGTTCAAATATTAATTGCCCAATACTATCCCCTGCGCTTAATTCAAGATCACAAGTTCCCACGTTACACATCTCCAACATTATAGGTGCATTGAATGTCGGATGAATTATCGGGGCAGTATTATGAATAGCGAGCCCATATCTGGCATTTGTACTCCTGCCTTCGATGCGAGCTGATATCCTAGGAGGTAATTTGACCTTTTCCTTTGTGTAAGCCAATACAAATTCGTTAGGTTCTAATGTATAGCGGCGATGAGATATGTCAAATGTATCACAAAGGTCTGATAATGAAGTGGCGAGGTCAGGATGGCTTAAGATTATATGAAGCCTAGCCGCAGCAGGATATTGCTTGAATTTGAATATCTTTGTGCCCAAGTGGACATCCAAGGTGCAGGGTGATAAATCTTGTTCATCAATAGGAGGAGTGATAATTATGGTGCCGTTTTTAATTTCGTTAAGGATATCCCTATCACTTAGTATCAACCGCTATATCCCCTATCAAAACTATACCAGAACTTCCTCTTTAAGAAACCAAGCTTTCGAACCCGCATTGAATATATAAGCTGGCAAATCAACTAGATATCGATCGTTATCTTGTCCCACAATTACCACATTTATAGTTTTATTAGTTTGGTTAATATAATAAGACTGTAATATTGCTCTTGTAATCCCTTTTGCCGTTTTAAAAGTAACAACGTATTCCTCGGGTAATTGCCCAGTGGTTATATTTTCGTACCGGATTTTTGCCTCCTTTGCCTTAACCATCCCTTGCCCATTTCCGTTACCATTATTTTTTTTCATGGCACTCCTTTTATCTAGGAAAACAATCAATCTTTATTGAGATATGCCTGTTAAACGGAAAGCATAGCTCGATTGTTTGCATCTGTCAATAGCAACCTATAATTAGTGTATATACAAAATAACATTACTATATATAGTGTGTCATTAACATTATGTCCAAATTGGCCCACTACACCCCCCTTGACAAGTATATCACAATATGTTACGATATATCGTGATATAAAGGAGGAATGAATATGTTTGATCGTCATTTTTTCAGGGCGGAGAGGCATTCCAGGCTGTTTGAGAAGGGCGACCTGAAATACGTGATACTGGATCTTCTTAAGGACAAGCCCATGCATGGTTACGAGGTGATCCGCGCGCTTGAAGAACGTTTCCAGGGCTTTTATACTCCCAGCGCCGGCAGCGTTTATCCCACCTTACAGTTGCTCGAAGATATGGGATACGTAAGTTCCGAAGACCAGGACGGGAAAAAGGTCTATACCATTACAGACAGCGGTAAGGAATTCCTCGGCGAGCGCAAAGAGACAATCGATAAGATCAAGAGCCATATGCGCGAGTGGTGGTGCGGCAGCAGCCGCGAGGAGTTCCATGAGGTCATGCATGACATAGGTCACCTGATGCGCAGCGTGGCGCGCAGGATGCGGCGCATGGAACCCGACAAGCTGGCAAAATTGAAGGAGATCATCGCACGCGCGCAGCGCGAGATCGATGCCCTCGCATAGTTATCTGCCTGTTCACCTTGCCTATCAATAAACAAATCGTTTATGGGAGGATTTAAATGGGTTACTTTAGAATACTGGCTGCGATACCCGGATTTTTCCTGAGCTCGTTGATACTGATGCTCATCTGGGGCGCGGTGGCGCCGAATTTCAGCCTGCTTAAGATCGACTATCCGATGGCCATGCTGATCACAATAACACTCTGGCTAACCGTTGCGCCGCTGGCTGCCGTCGGCCATCACTGGTGTAACTGGCACCGTAAATAGATAGCACCCTGTATGGGTGATAAATCGACGAAGCGCTGCAGGCAGGATCAGCCGTTTTTCAGGATGAATTCTTTGATCCGGCCCGGCCACTGCCTGACATCATCCATGTCCCGGGCAATGACCAGCTCGGACTGCGGCAATGTCTCATGCAGGGAGTATGCCGACTGCAGGGGGTGAACTACATCATCCGGCCAGGCAAGTATCAGCACGGGCATTTTCAGCGACGCCACCTCCTCACGCGGAGGTAAATTGCTTTGCGCCGAACCTCCCAGCACGTTCACCAGCACTTCCTTATCAAAACCGGCGATGCCGTCCCAGAAAACGTTTACCCTGTCACCCATCGACTGCAACAGCCATGGAGGAAAGGTCCGCTCCGGCGATTGCTTCATGAGGCCGGACATATCGCGGGAGCCTTTGTCACCGGCTATTTTAGCGATCAGGCTATATATCGCTGCCTGGTTGGTCCTGGTTTCCCAGATGGCAGGCGGGGTATAAAGCACAATTGCTTTAACGCGTTCGGGAGCTAACATGGCGGCGCTGAGGGCTGTGGCGCTGCCCATAGACTGGCCGCCGGCAACAAATTTCTCTATGCCGCAGGCGTCTGCAATACTGAGCATGTCCCGGCCCAGGCTAACCCACTGATAATCCGCAGCTTGAAGACTGCCCTCACTGCGCCCGTGTCCCCTGGCATCGTAGCGCACTACCCTGGCAGCAGAGGCAATTTCACTCCAGCCGAAGATGCCGCTCCCGTCCTCCCATTCCATGCTGCACATCAGGCCGTGCGCCCAGACAAAAGGCGCTGCGTCTCCGGAGATTTTGACGTTGAATTCCAGGTTACCGATCTTCATGAATTGGTCTCCCCGCATATGTACGATGTAGAATTAAATCAGCCGGTAGAACAGTATAACACGGCCGTAATCCGGCAGGTAAGAGCAATCAGCGTCAACATAGAGAGAAGGGTGCAAAATCATGGCTGAATAGCCATTGCTTATCCGGGGCAGTGAGTATACAGTTGAAAATAAAACTAAAATGGAGCTTAATATGCGCCGCTTTTTTGCATGCCTGCTGATCTTTACACTGCTGTTACCCGCATGTCTTCCTTCTTCTTTAACCGTTGTCCCCGCCTCACCCGCCGATGGGAGCACGGTCAATTCCACTTCGCCCACCCTGTCCTGGGGAGGAGGCGCTGCGGGGGCCACCTACCACCTTGTGATTGCCACCGACAGCAATTTTCAAAGCATAGCCCTAAACGCCGACAACCTTGCCGACGTCAGCTACACGGTACCCGCCGATAAACTGAGCGCAAATACCACCTATTACTGGCGGGTCCTGGCCAGGAAAGGCGACCAGGTATCGAGCTGGACGACACCCTGGTCTTTCCGCACTTCGGGCGGAGCCGGGCCCGGCGGCAACGGCAGCATACGTATTGCCGCCACGCTGGACGGAGCGCCCTGGGCGGGCGCGGTGAACTTCCGCATCACGGGTTCATTCTCGGATTCCGAAAACACCGTGCCCTGGAGCTTTAATAGCGTTGCAGCCGGCAGCTATACCCTCACCTACAACTTCGGCGGGCCGCAGAATGCCACGCTTACCAGCATCACGCCCTCGCCCACTCAACAGCTTGCGGCAGGAGGAACGGTCTATTACACGTTGAATTTCAACACCCAGTCGGATTCCAGCATAAATGTCAGCGCTACGCTGGACGGCGCGCCGTGGTCCGGTGGGGTGAACTACTCTATCTATGGCCCTTTTAAGGATACGGACCAGATGGTGCCGCACTCGTTCATGAGCGTGGCGCCCGGCGCGTATACTCTCTCCTATAATTCAGGCGGTCCCCAGAACGCCGTTTTCAGCGGAATATCGCCGTCGACAACGCAGACTCTGCAGACCGGCAGCGAACTGAATTACGTGTTGAATTTCACTTCGTCACAATCTTCCAACCTCTCCGTCACTGCGTATTACAACGGCGTCTCATGGTCGGGGCCGGCCACCTTTTCACTTTCGGGCCCTGTGTCAGGCGCCTATTCATCTGTGCCATTACAACTGAGCAATATCCCGGCGGGCACATACAGGATCACCTACCAGTCGGGCGGGCCTTCAGGCGCTGCCCTGGGCAGCATCTCACCGGGCAACAGTATAACCATAAGCTCCGGCCGGTCGGGCGGTTTTACGCTCAATTATTCCGGCCAGCAGCAGAGCGGGAACATCATTGTTAATGCCACATTAAACGGAGCGGCCTGGTCCGGCGCGGTCACCTACGGCCTCGAAGGCCCGTACCAGAGCTGGGACCACCAGACGCCGCGCACATACAGCTCTCTGCCTGTCGGCACGTACACACTTAACTATATGGGCGGAGGCCCGGACAATGCTGTGTTAAACAGCATCTCGCCGATGCCAACACAGACGCTGACAGCAGGGCGCACAATCGTCTTCACCATGAATTTCACCGGCCAGCAGGCTACAGGGACGGTACGGGTGAACGCCACTGTCGATGGCCAGCCCTGGCAGACCGCCATGGGTTCCGGGCCGATAAGCTATTCCATCAGCGGACCCAACCTGACCGATACCGAGGATGTCATCCCCGGCAGTTTCACCAGCCTCCCGGCCGGAACATATACACTGATCTACAACTCCGGCGGCCCCATCGGCGCCACGCTGACCGGCATTTCGCCGTCGCCTACGCTTAACCTTGCTCCGGGCGGGATCATAACCTTCAGTTTGAACTTCAGCGGGCAGGCGCGGGGATATGTAACGGTCGATGCCACCCTGAACGGCGAGATATGGTCGGGTGAATGTGATTACACAGTAGCAGGGCCTTACGTCGAATCGGGAAGCACCGTTTCAAATACGTTCAGCAATTTGCCACAGGGAACTTACACTGTTGCATACAGGGAGGGTGGTCCGTCACCGGCCGAATTTATAGGCGTTTCCCCATCCTCGCAGACACTGTCGCCGGGCGGCTCCATCTCGTTTGTCATCATGTTCCGCAGCCTGCTGCCCCAACCCGGCCCCAGCCCCATGCCCGGCCCAGTACCGAATCCGACTCCGGAGCCGATGCCGGGACCGGTACCTAATCCAACGCCCGAACCTATGCCCGGGCCTGTGCCCAATCCCACACCGGAGCCTATGCCCGGGCCGTTGCAGCCCGACGAAGATTAGAAGTCACTCCGCTGACCAGAGAACATCCCCGCAGAGGTCGGCGGCGTGGTCACGTGATATAAAAGAGAGGAAAGCCTTTCTCTCGGCGGCGAGCGAGGACGCTTCGCCGTGACCGGGATATATTACCGTGTCATCCGGCAGCGGCATAATCTTGCTTTCTATGGTCCTGACGATCTGCTGGAAATTCGCCGGCGTTGCTGTGTGTCCCGGCCCGCCGGGGAAGATGGTATCTCCCCCCAGGAGGTATCTGCCCTCCTGCAAACATACGCTGCCCGGTGTATGTCCCGGCGTGTGAATCACCCTGATTTTCAAGGCCCCGATATTCAAGGTTGAGCCGTCGGCAAGGTTTATATCAGGAAGGCAGGGCAGCCCGGCGGTATCCAGCGGATGGGCGGCCAGGGGGATGCTTAACTGGCCTTTGAGTTCGGCTAGCGCGCCCGTGTGGTCCATATGGTTGTGCGTCAGCGCAATATAACGCGGGTGTGTGCCGTTGAGCTGCCTGAGTATCATCCCTGCTTCCGCAGGCGCGTCTACCAGCAGACTGTCCTCCGTCATTTTACATACGACGATGTAGGCATTGGTGCCGTAAGGGCCCAACTCCAGCCTGGTTATGCGGACGTCGCCGTCATCGACTACAATCTCCATGCTAACCCCCGTTTTTCTCAGTTTATGGCAGGTAGAAGGAATTGTACCCTGACACGGGGATCGGAGCAACATAAGGTATTATAGCCCGCACATTAGATCGATAGTGAAATAGTGTATTTGGAAGCTGTCTTGACACAATCCTTGGCATAACGTACTATCGGCATTAAATATAAAAGGCGGAGGTTGTCATGCTTGCAGCTTCAAAAGTGCTTCTTATCATAGCTGGACTATTGCTGATGCTTGATGCAGTGCTGATGATCATGCGTATCCCCAATCCTCTTTTCGGATGGCCGCTGCCCTGTCCCGTGACGCTGGTGACGCTCGGATTGGGAATAATTCTCTTCGTATTCGGCAGTAAAGCTTTTAACAAGTGACGGTATTAAAAAAGGCAGTGTAATTGAAAAATTTCTCCGTCGCCCGGCAAGGTATTGACAAACTTATTATCGAATGATAAATTTATTGTCGTCTGTTATTGAATGAGCAATCAATCAATAGCGACGGTATTTTTTCGACTGGTTATTACCGTAAAGTACCGCTCCGGTTATAACATCTTATTTATTAATTTGGAACGCATAGTATAATATATTAGCGGTGGTTGTTCCGGCTTGTAAGATTCGGCTCATTTGAAGGGAATCTGATTTGTTAAGGTAAGGGAAGCAGTGCAGAAGTTAACTCCTGTGGTAAATCTGGGGGCGGGCGCCGATAGGGCTATTGCTGCTTTTCTGAAGGAAAAAGGCATCAGCGGTTCTCTTCGTATCGATCTCAACTTCACCGGTTGCTGTGATGCTTCATTATCACTTCGTGTGGACAATCAGCATGAGGACGATTTGCGTTCGGAGGTTGAAGGCATGTCCTTCATTATCAGCCCTGAGATATATGAGCTTGCCGGGGAGATAACAATCAATTATGTGGATGAGACCGGAAGGACAGGATTTGTGATCAAATCCGACAAACCTGTGGGCGAGTGGGACGGATTCGGCGTCAGTGAAATAAAGATTTGAGCAGTTGTTGCAGGCGGACATTATTTATTTTTCAAATAATAATTTAGTAAGGAGGTAGCAAGTGGAACAGTACAAACTATTCATCAATGGCGAGTTCGTGGACGCGGCGAGCGGCAAGACCTTCGAATCCATCGATCCGGGAACTGAGATGCCCATAGCCACCGTAGCGCAGGCAGGCAAGGCCGATGCCGAAGCTGCTATAGCGGCGGCGCGCCGGGCCTTTGACAAAGGTGAATGGAGCAAAATGTCTGCGCAGGCGCGCATAGCCAAGGTGCAGGATTTCGCCGACCAGGTTGCCCAGCAGGGATTACGTCTGGCCGCAATGGAATGCATGGATGCGGGTCAGGTCATCTCTCTGGCCAAGTTCATGCCCCTGATCTCCGTTACACATCTGCGTAATCTGAGCATGGCGGCGCTCACCAAGTTCCCCTGGGAGGAGGAGATACCGACCTCGGGCAATGCTTTTGCCCCCGGCCGTGAATTTATCCGCCGTGAGCCGATCGGCGTGTGCGTGGGCATCGTACCCTGGAACTATCCCATGTATATCGCCGTCTGGAAGATAACTCCTGCCCTCTGCATGGGCAATACCATAGTGATCAAGCCCGCTTCGAATACGCCTATAACGGCCTGTATTCTGGCGGAATGCGCCAAGGCGGCGGGCATACCGGACGGTGTGATCAATGTGCTGCCGGGTCCTGGTGGTGAGCTGGGCAATATTCTCTGCGCCCATCCCGATGTAGACAAAGTAGCTTTGACAGGCAGTACCGAGGTGGGGCGCGAGGTCATGAAGCTGGCGGCGGGCACAGTGAAAAAAGTGTCACTGGAGCTGGGTGGCAAATCGGCCAATATCATTCTCGATGATGCCGATATCGAACTGGCTGTGGAGGGGGCCTGCTACGGCACCTTCTTCCACCAGGGGCAGGTGTGCTCTTCGGGTACAAGGGTGCTGGTACATTCCAGGATTTACGACCAGTTCGTGGAGAAAATGAAGAAACGGGCGGAAGCCCTGCGCGTCGGTTATCAAATGGACCCTGCTTCCCATCTGGGCCCGCTGGTAAGCAAGCAGCAGCTGGCCACAGTGGAACGTTACGTCCAGATCGGCAAGGACGAGGGCGCCAGGATGATCACGGGCGGCAAGCGTGTTGAGGTGGCTGGAATCAAGGGCGGATACTACTATGCCCCGACTATCTTTGCCAATGTTAATAACAAGATGCGCATCGCCCAGGAGGAGATCTTCGGCCCGGTGGTCTGCGTGATCAAGTATGACAGTGACGAGGAGGCAGTCGCCATCGCCAATGATTCCATATACGGGCTGGCTGGCGGCGTATTCTCTTCCAACAATGCCAGAGCGCAACGGGTGGCCAATGCCGTGCGCACCGGCACGATGTGGATTAATAACTACCATATCTTCTCCGACCTCTGCCCGTTCGGCGGCTACCGACAGTCAGGCGTCGGGCGCGATTTCGGAATGGAAGCCCTGCTGGAATATAGCCAGATAAAGCGCGTCCACGTCAATTCCATGGCCCATACCCATACCAATATGTATTTCCAGCTTCTCTCGGATTACAAAAAGATGGACGGTTTTTCCTATATCGGTCCCACAATGATAGTAGCCGGGCACGGCGCGCTGGCTTCTATCCCCAAGGCTGTCGTCGATCTCAACTGCAAGAGGGCATTGATACTTACCGATCCGGGTGTAAAAGCTGCCGGTCTTGCCGAAAAAGTCAAGAATGCCCTGGCTGATTTCTGCGTCGGCATCTATGACAAAATACCGCCCGATCCCGACCTGGAGACGGTGGATGCTGCCACAGATGCGGCCAGGGAATTGAAGGCGGATTGCATCATCAGCGTGGGCGGCGGCAGCGTTATAGATACGGGTAAAGGAGTCTGCGTGGCCTTAAAGAACGGCGGCAAAGTCAATGACTACCTGAATTTCCTGGTGCTCACAGAACCCCAGACGCCGCACATAGTTATCCCCACAACGGCCGGGACCGGCAGCGAGGTAACCAGAGAAGCAGTGCTCACCAGCCATGGCGCAGGGCGCAAGCTATTCATTGTCGATAACTGGATTATACCCAATGTAGCCATACTCGATCCTGCCTTTACCCTGACATTGCCCAAGGACATGACAGTCAGCACGGCCATGGATGCCATGACGCATGCCATCGAAGCTATGACAAGCACGATGGCCAATGTGATCTGCGACGGCATGGCGTTGCAGGCCATACGCATGATCAATGAGAACCTGCCGATCGTAGCGGCTGACGGCAAGAACGAAAAAGCGCGGTTGAATATGCAGCTTGCCGCCACTATGGCGGGATGGGCCTTCTCTATAGCCCAGGTCGGGCTGGCGCACGGCATGGCGCACACGGTGGGCGCGCTGCACCATGTGCCGCACGGGGCGGCCTGCGGCATCGTGCTGCCCAAGGTAATGCGTTACAACGTGGATACGTCCGCCGACAAGCTGGCCCAGGTGGCCCATGCGCTGAACGTCAATACGGCCGGTATGTCGGAGCGTGATGCAGCGCTGGCCGCGGCCGATGCTGTGGAAGCCCTGATGAAAAAGGTCGGCCATCCCATGAGGCTGCGTGACGTGGGCGTACCCGAGGAGAACCTGCCCATCTGCGCCTTCCATGCTATCGCGGATACAGCCGTCATTTTCAACGGCCGCCCGGTTAACGACCCCAACGATGTTATCAAGCTTTATAACGAGGCTTATTAGTTACAATAAGAGGGAAACAGGCTTTTCCGGTTAATAGAATGAATGCGGGCGGAGCCGGTTCCGGATGTGATATGGCCGGGACCGGCTCCTCCTTTTTTTGATGCCCGTTTTTCCCCGTTGATACTATGGATATTTGTATTCTTCGTTAATAAAAAACTAACATTTAATCAGTATAGTGATCTAGACAAAACGCTCAGGGGGAAGACATTGAAAATCTGGATGTTCATATGGTTAGTGATTTTTTCTATCATAATAGGCCTGTCGGTTCCCGGCTGCAGCAGCCCGGCGCCTGCCGAATCTCCGGCGCAGGGTCCTCCTGCATCTACAACCTCATCACCGCAGCCTGCTCCTGCATCTTCCCCCGCGGCCGGTACTTCGGCGCAGCCTTGAACGAGTGCGACAGGGAATCTGAAGTTACCCGAGCCGAAGCTGAAGGGCGAAATATCCATGGAGGAGGCATTGGCAGCCAGGAGGTCAATCAGGCAGTATGCCGCCACCCCGCTCAGCCTGAGCGATGTTTCCCAGTTGCTCTGGGCGGCCCAGGGCATCACCGACAGCTCGGGGAAGCGGACCGCGCCGTCCGCCATGGCTACTTATCCCCTTGAAATCTACCTTGTAGCGGGCAATGTAGAGGGACTGACAGCCGGCGTCTACCTGTATGTGCCCTCAGGCCATGAATTGATGAAAATCAAGGATGGTGATGTCAGGAAAGAGATCAGCCGGATGCCTGCCGCTCAGAACGGCGCCACAGATATTGTGATTAAGGGCAACCTGGATAAATTTGCCAGGTTTGGTGAAAACGGCATCAGGTTCATCTGCCTGGAAGCCGGTCACGCGGCGCAGAATATCTGCCTGCAGGCAACTGCCCTGGACCTGGGCACGGTAACCACAGCCGGCTTCAGTGAGGAGCAGGTAAAAACCGTCCTCGGCATCACGGGAAATAAAACTGTCTTATATATCATGCCCGCAGGAAAGAAGATTTGAAGCTGCATCTATCGCAGCTCAAAAAATAATGAAAATTAGAAGGGTGAACACAATTGTTATTATCGAGATATTACTTGATCCCGATCCTGTTGATTACCGGTGTCTTATACGTGACGACCTATTTGCTGGCCAGGAAAGGCATCATCCGTCTCAGCGTGCATCGCAAAATATGGAACCTTTTACTGCTGATTACCTCCGTTACCTGTTGTCTGCTGGGGCTGCTGCTCGTACTGGAACTGGACTACGGTATGAGAATCCGTATGCCCTTCAACATGACCTTCTGGCATGTTGAAGCAGGCATCGTGATGGGCATGATAGCCGCCTTCCATATCTGCTGGCACTGGCGCTATCTGAAGGTCATTTTTCAATATAAAAGACGCTATTAACCTGCGCGCCTTGCCCTTTCGGCTACACAGCCTTTGTCAGGAATGAAGGCGCTCCGACCATCTGGCCGCCGTCTATGACGATGTGTTCCCCGGTTATATAACTTGCCAGGTCCGATGCCAGGAAGAGCACAACGCCGGCCACTTCTTCGGGCTCGCCCAGGCGCAGCAGGGCACAATTGTCGGCCGCAATCTTACCCACCTCGGGCTGTTTCCAGAGCTGCTCGCTGAGCCTGGTTTTAATCACACCCGGGCAGATGGCATTGACCCTGATGCCGTACTGGCCCCACTCCTTGGCCATACATTTGGTTAACATAAGAAACGCAGCCTTGGTCACGTTGTAGATACCCAACTCCGAGGCTTTCAGACCTCCCACGGAAGAGGTGTTGATAATGGAGCCGCCTCCCTGCTGCTTCATAATACGCGCCACCAGCTGGCTGAGGAAGAATTGCCCCTTCAGGTTCACGTTCATGGTGGTGTCCCAGGCCCATTCCTCGGCATCCATGAGCGGCCCGAAGTAGGGATTGGTGCCCGAGTTGTTAAACAGGATATCGATCCTGCCGAATTCCGCCATGGTTTTTTCCACGAGCATTTTGGAATCCTCAATCTTGGCCGCATGCGCCGCTACAGCCAGGCTTTTACGGCCTTTAGCTTTGACCTCTGCGGCAACCTGATCCAGGTCGGCCTGTTTCCTGCTGGCCAGCGCCACATCCGCGCCGGCATCCGCAAAAGCCAGCGCGCTGGCGCGGCCGATGCCGCGGCTGCCTCCCGTGATCAGCGCAACCTTGCCCTTCAGGGAAATCTTCGAAAAATCCATGTGCGTTCCTCCTTAATTAATTAACCTGCTTTATAGCAGAGCATTATAAATTTCTCCGGACATATTTTCCATCCGCAGGTATGAAATATTTAAGAATTATAAGACGGTGTATGTTAAAATTATGGCCTGCGGCCAATCACGGATTACCTTTGTAAGATAAGGAGGATACCATGACATCGGAAACGTTAAAGGGACTGATAGGCAGAAAAGGAAAACCACAGGTTTACGAAGTGACCCGTACCGATATACGGAAAATCGCGGACGCGGCCGGGGACAGGAACCCGCTTTACTGGGATGACGAATACGCGGCCAAATCCGGATACGGCGGCCTCATCGCGCCGCCCGATTTCTTCGGATGGCCTGTAAAATGGGGGCCCGGCCTGACCTTCGTCAACTCCAGCGACCTCTTCGGTGAGATTGCCGGGGAAATAGCCAAAGCGGGGTATACACGCGCCATCAACGCCGGCATGGAATCGGAATATTACCTGCCCATCCGCCCCGGCGACACCATCATCATCACCAGCGAACTGGTCGGCATCGAGGAGAAAGAGGGCAAGAAGGGCGGCAAAATGCTGATCTCCACCATCGAGATGACCATGGTCAACCAGAACGGCGACGTTGTTGCCAGGCAGCGCCACAGCGGGATACATTAAAGGAGTGAACGAGATGAAAAAGCAGCTTTACTGGGAAGATGTTAATATCGGACAGGAGATCCCGCCGCTGACCAAAGTTGCCACCACGCTGGCACTGGTAAAGTGGGCGGGCGCCTTCGGGGATTACAATCCACTGCATTACGATAACGACTTCGCCGTTAATTTCATGAAGACCGGCGGGGTCATAGCCCACGGCACGTTGAAAAGGCAGTGGCTGATCCAGATGCTTACCGACTGGATCGGCGATGAAGGCTGGCTGAAGAGGATTCAGACACAGTTCAGGATCATGGACTATCCACGGCGTATGAAAACGCTGGTCGAGCCGGAAGACGGGGACACCCTCACTTGCAAGGGCAAGGTAACAGCCAGGTCGGAGAAAGGCGGCGAGTATATCGTGGAATGCGAGATCTGGCTGGAGAACGGTAAGGGTGAGATCACTACCGGCGGGTCGGCCACAGTCATGCTGCCGGTGAAGAAATAATAAGTAATCAGCCTTATTTTTAATTAAGTACCGGCCTATTGACATTGATTTTTTGCAGTGGTAAACTACGTGGCGAATTTGTCGGTCATGCAGTTGACCGACAACATGGAAGTGAGCGGTTCATGTGGTGTTCCGTATAATCGTCGATAAAATCAATAGATAAGGAGGTTCATGGCATGGCAAGACTGGCCAATACTCTGATCGCTATAGTGATTCTGCTGACCACGGTCATGGTTTCCTGTGCCCCGGCAGCGCCGGTGGCGGAAGTATACAAAGATCCCATTAAAACCAACGCTGGACTGATTTCCGGAGATACCAGGGGCGCAAACGATGACATCCACGTATATAAAGGGGTTCCCTTCGCTGCGCCTCCAGTGGGCGACCTGCGCTGGAAATCGCCTCAGCCGGTGACGCCCTGGGAAGGGGTCAAAGAATGCACGGAGTTCGGCGCGGCGCCCAATTGCTGGGCAGCCCTGGGCAAGCCTCCCAAAGTCAGCGAGGACTGTCTCTACCTGAATGTATGGACGCCTGCTACTAAGGTAGGAGAAAAGCTGCCGGTGGTAGTCTGGTTTTACGGTGGCGGCTTCCGCTTCGGTTACGCTACCACACCTTTATATGACGGTACCAGGCTGGCAGGCAAGGGTGTGGTGGTAGTTACGTTCAACTACCGCACGGGCGTATTCGGGTTCCTGGCACACCCCCTGCTTTCCAAGGAATCAGAGCATGGCGTCTCGGGCAACTATGGAATACTGGACCAGATAGCCGCCCTGCAGTGGGTGAAGAACAACATTGCCGCCTTCGGAGGCGATCCCTATAATGTAACCGTATTCGGACAATCCGCGGGCTCCATCAGCATCGTGACCCTTATGGCATCACCGCTGGCCAAAGGCCTTTTCCAGAAGGCCATTTCCCACAGCTATGCCGACCTGGACTTCTATATGGACCTTAAGACGGCTAAATACGGCAACGGGTCCGCGGAGGCGCAGGGTGAGCAACTTGCCAAGGACCTGGGATGTGATACGGCCGCCGATCCTCTGGCCTGCCTGCGTGCCAAACCCGCGGATGAAATCATGACTAAAGCGACTCCGCCGGGGGACTACTGGTCGCCCGGATATAAGTACGGGCCGGTCGTGGACGGCTGGCTGCTGACGGATCATCCGTTTAACTTGTTTCTGGCTGGCAAACAGATGAATATACCGCTGGTGATAGGTACAACCACGGATGAATATTCGTTATTCCAGATCAGCATAATACCGGAGGTAAGTACATACCAGGCTTTCATGAAGAGCTTATTCGGAGATAAAGCCGCACAAATACTGACTGCATATCCCGCCGCCGATGATAATGCAGCTAAGACGGCTCAGAAGAACGTAATGACGCTTTACAGCTTTTACTGCCCTGCCAAGGAAATTGCCAACAGTATGAGCCTTATCAAATCCCCGGTCTACCTGTTCGAATTCACACGTGTGCCGCCGGGAGCTAAAAGGTGGGGCGCGTACCACGCGCTTGATATCGGTTATGTTTTCGGTAACCTGGTACCGATCCTGCCGACTCCCGAACCCTCACTGTATTTCGATGACGCAGACAATGCCCTGTCGGAAACCATGATGGGATACTGGACCAGCTTCGCCGCTAAGGGTAATCCCAATCACCAGGGTGCCACGGAATGGCCGGCCTATACAGCTCAGACCAGCCAGTACCTAACCCTGGGCAACACTCTGGAGGTCAGAACCTGCCTGGATAACGATGTCACTTCCCTGATGTTCCAGACAGCCAAGGACAAGAGGAGCAAATAACCGTTTAATCCGGATTTAAGGATAAGGCGCCGGGGGTTGCAAACTTTAACCTCCCGCGCCTTATTTTATAGTTATATTAATCGGTCAGGGTACAGCTTCACGCCTTTTTTCTGTAGATGGTCAATCCGCGGTTGTCCACCACGGCAATCTCGCCGGTCTTGCTGTTGAAATCGACGTCCACACCGCTGTTGCGCGTCATGGCCGTATCGATGGGCTCGCCCTGGTGCCCGGTTCCATACATGTGGATATGGCCGTCGGTGACCACCACAATTTCTCCGGTGGCTTCATTAAGTCTTAAGGCTGTGCCTTCGGCATGTGTATGTACCGCCACCAGGTTTTTCTTTGTATAGCCGTCTCCAGAGGGCTTGTAGATGCTGATGGCCGGGTCGGTAATCATGACTATTTCGCCGGTACCGTGGTTGATGTCCAGGTCGGCGCCGCATTGCCAGGCTATCGGCCTGGCGATAATCGTTTTAAGATAGCGGTTGTCGCCGATCGGCCTGTATCTCACCAGGCAATCGCCCTTGGGCCAGCTATCCGGCGGTGGATAAGCCGCCGACATGGGATAGGGGCCTTCACCGCCGCCTTTATGGTTGACTACAAGAAAGATATCGCCGTTGTTCTCGTTCAGTGCAATGCCGGCGCTGCTGTGCATTACACCGTATTTATCTATCAATTTCTTGTCGTAGCTGCCGCCCTCCTTCTGCTGTATGGAAAGGCCTTCCGCGTCATTGACCACGTAGATGTCGCCCGTTGCCTGGTGGAATATGCAGGCGGCCCCGCTGCGGTTAGTGGAAAAGGTATCGAGGACGGATTCCTTATATCCGTTTCCTGAAGGCTCGTAAAGGTTGAGTCCCTGTTCGTGGACGGCTGCAACGGCGCCGGTATTGTCATTGACGGTGACGCAGGCGGCGCCCGGCCGTATATTCAGCGCGGCAATAGGAGCCTGCTTGATGTAGCTGCCGTCCTGGCGAAGATAGACGAACAGCCCCGCTTCATTGATAACGTAGATATTTCCCGTGTTTTCATCGATGTCGATACCGGCTTCGTTGTGCCAGGTGCTGAATGAGTCTATCATTATTCGTTCGTATCGGGCCGCCATGGTTATCTCTTACCTCCGCGATTTTATTTGAAATCAATTTATCCGGATGATAAACCGCCTCTTGGTTTTGCCGTAATTATACGACTTTTTTTAAAAAAGTGGCGGTTTTTCACCGGTATGTGTTGATAACGGGTGGTCTCAGCATCGAATGCCGTGCGGCGCGGGCATTGACATGCTCGCAGCATTGCTTTAGCATGGACAACGAATCGGCAGGCGGCAGACCGGGATAATAGATAGAAGGAGGGGCAGAACATGGAAGCGATCTGGCAATGGGGACTCAGTGTCATTATCGTCATTCAGCAGGCGCATGGACCTGTGCCGGACGGCATTTTTCGCGGTATCACCTTTCTGGGAGATGAGCAGTTCTACCTGTTCCTGTTGCCGTTTTTCGTCTGGTGCCTTGACTATAGCTTCGGCGCGGTCCTGGCAGCTTTTTTCCTGCTCTCGAACTATATCAATATCTGCCTTAAAGACCTGCTGCAGCAGCCTCGCCCCTTCGATCTCAATCCTGGCGTAAAGCTGGGCTCGGTTGAAGGGTACGGCATGCCCAGCGGGCATGCGCAGTCGGCCGTCGTGGTCTGGGGCACAGTAGCGCTCTGGGCGTGCAGGAAATGGTTCTGGGCGCTGGCAATTGTGATAATACTGCTGATAAGTTTCTCTCGCGTTTACCTGGGCCTGCATTTCCCCACCGACGTATTCGCCGGCTGGATACTGGGCGTAATACTGCTGCTCATTTATATCGTGATCGGAGACAGGGTGCAGAGCTGGCTCAAAAAACTTAATCCGGCCCTGCAGCTTTTGCTGGCAGTGGGCATACCGGCGCTGCTGATTTTACTGCATCCCACCAATGATGCGGGGACCACGCTGGGCACGCTGGCCGGCATGTCCGTGGGCCTGGTCGTCATGCCGCGCTATGTTTCTTTCAGTGCGCGTGGATTATGGTGGAAGCGTATTTTGCGTTTTATCTGCGGGCTGGTTGTATTGCTGTCCCTTTACATCGGGCTTAAGGCGGTATTTCCGGGGGAGGGATCGCCTCTACAGCTATTTTTCCGCTTTCTGCGCTACGGGCTGCTCGGTATCTGGGTTACACTGGGCGCGCCCTGGCTCTTCCGCCTGACGCGGCTGGCTTCGGCCGCTGAATGATCCGCTGAGTTTTCCTGCGATTAATCCCCGGCGAGCTTATAGCCGTTGCGGCCGTGTTCCTTGGCATAATACATGGCGCTGTCGGCTTCCTTCAGTAATTCTTCCATATCCTCCCCGTTATCGGGATAAACGGCGATGCCGATGCTGGTGGTGACATTCAGGTCGTGGCCGTCGACAGTGAAAGATCTGCTGAAGGCCTTGACGATCTTTTGGGCTGTGCTCATCGCGTCCCTGGCCAGTGAGGTTTCGGGCAGCAGCACCGCGAATTCATCGCCGCCGATACGGGCCACGGTGTCGCTCTTACGTACCATCATAGAGAGGCGCGTGGCCACCGATTTAAGCAGCCCGTCTCCGGTCCCGTGTCCCAGCGTATCATTGACGAGCTTGAACTTGTCAAGGTCGAGTATCATCACGGTGAGTTTCTTTTTATTGCGCTGGGCGCGGGCCACAGCCATTTCGAAGCGGTCGTTCAGCAGCACCCGGTTGGGAAGGCCGGTGAGGCCGTCATGCATGGCCATCTGGGCCAGCTTTTTCTGCAGCTCCACGCGTTCGCTGACGTCCCGCGCCACGCTGCGAAAGCCGATGATTCTATCCTTCTGGTTTTTCACAGGCGATATGGAACATTCGGCATACCATGTGGTCCCGTCCTTGCGGACGGCCTTCATCACCACGCCTTTGTTAGGTTCACCGGTGCTGAATACCTTGTTATAGGCTGCAAAAATGTCCTTGATATCCTCTTCAGCAACGATTGACCGGAAATTCATCCCCATCAATTCTTCCCTGGAGTAGAGCAGCATCTCGCAGATCCTGCTGTTTAAAAATGTATAATTGCCCGCGAGATCCACTTCAAGATAGGCGTCGTGCATCTCCTCAAGGATCGTGCGGTATTTCTTTTCCGACTCGGTAACCACATCCCGCAGGCGCTTGATTTCAGTAATATCGAATACGGTGCTCCGGCTCATCAGGTAATTTCCGGACTCGTCTTTGATTGCAGTCGCGCTCAACAGTATGGGCATGACCGTGCCGTCCTTGCGCACTATATCGAACTCCAGGTCCCTGACCCAGCCGCGCTCCTTGAAACCGGGAAATTCGATTTTAAATTTTTCCAGGCTCTCGGGCGTGATTACATCGGAGAACTTCTTTTTCCCAACTATCTCTTCACGTGTGTATCCCAGCCAGGTGAGCTCGGTATCGTTAATGCGCACGTAAAAGCCATCCTTATCCAGGGAATGATAGCCTGAGGGAGCTTTGTTATACAGGTCGCTGATTTCCTGCGCCGCCCTCTGCTGCTCCTCTTCAACCTTCTTGCGCTCCGTGATATCCTTGGCGATATGGACGGAACCTTCGATTTCGCCTGACTGGTTAAAGATCGGTGAGCATGATATTTCCAGGCAGATGCCCAGGCGCGGCTCGAACACTTCTTCTGCGGCAGGTCTTTTGGTTTGCAGTACCTGCAAATGGGGACAGTTCTCAATGGGACAATCCGTATCATGTACGACATTGTAACAGTGCCTGCCGATTAATCCCCCGGGTATATCCTTAAAAGCGTCGGCATAAGCTTTGTTAACCCTGACCAGCCTGAAGTCCCTGTCCTGAATGGAAACAAAGTCCGTGATGGCATCGAAGGTTGTCTGCCATTGTGCGGACTCCATTTTGATCTTCTCTTCCGCCAGCTTGCGTTCGGTGATGTCCTGGAAAGTCCCTACCACTTTGATAACCTTGCCATCTTTACTATGCGGTTGGCCGATGGCACGCACCCAGAGGTGGTTTCCCTTCGCCGTGATAAACGGCAATTCAGCATCGAATGGCTTCCCGGAGTCGATAGACTCCTGAACTGCGCCGGAGATTACCGGGATCGCCTCGGGCGCGTAAAAGCTGATTCCGTTTTCCAAAGTTGGCTGATAGTCGAGTTCAACCTCGTGAATGCGATAAACCTCGTCCGTCCATACCTGTCGGGATGTCGCCACGTCCAGTTCCCAGCCGCCTACCCTGGCCATCTCGCCGGTGTCGTTCAGCATATCCCTGTTTCTCTGCAGCTCTTCCCTTGAGTTTGCTTCCTCGATGCCGGCCCTGAATGCATTGCGCCGGAATGAATAAAGACGTCCTGACGTATACATACCGCCGATATTGGCCATGACCAGCGCCATTATCGAGGCGTATGCGATTGCCGGCGATGAGGCATGCCTTAAGACGTAAAAAATGAATATATCGCCCAACGTGAATAAAATCGCGCCCATGCTTCTCAACAATATAGGCATGGGCATGGCCAGGTAAACCAGCAGGACCAGTATGACATCGATGACCAGGTATCCGGTGTAGCTTGCCGGCCTGGTCAGGTTGATCACGATTACCATGGCCATGCTCAGCATCAGCCAGATGAACAGTTGCATATCGTATTTACGCGGATCACCAAGTCGCCTCAGGTACCCCATTAAAAAGATAAAATAAACCAGGTAAGCGTTGCGCAGGGAGATCAGAAAATAGAAAATTGGGCTGAATCCGAAGAGCAGATAGTCGTTGAAGGCGAAGACAACCAGCAGCAGGCAGAGGAGGAGCATGGTAACTCCCGCCACCTTGATGTCATCCTTCAGGTAGTACAGCCTGTAAGCTTTCTCAAGGTCGGGAGGCAGGTAACCGTCCAGCCTGCGCAGGTCAAACCATTTCATCAAATTAATCCAGCTTCCTCCGTCGTTCACCCTCAACTAATACTATTCAAATTGTCAGCCTGTCTGACGTAATTATAATTACAATTTGCTTTTTAAGCTATAGTTTTGTGGGAAAATCAAGCTGCATTCGGATTTAATGGTAATCGCGCTATAATAAAATTACACTGAACTTAATACGGGAAATAAACGTGGAATTAAATCAACTGACTCCCGATGAAGAGAGGGTAATCGTACATAAGGGCACCGAGCCACCCTTCAGCGGTGAGTACGACAGGCTCTTTGCCAGGGGTTTCTATGTTTGCCGCAGGTGCAATACACCGCTTTACCGTTCGGCCGACAAATTCGATTCCGGTTGCGGCTGGCCCAGCTTCGACCGGGAAATTCCGGGCAGGGTGAAACGCCTTCCCGACGCCGACGGGAGGCGGACGGAGATCATGTGCGCTACCTGCGGCGCCCACCTGGGGCATGTCTTCGAAGGAGAGAGGCTGACTCCGCAAAACACACGGCACTGCGTCAACTCCATATCGATGCGCTTCATACCCGGGGAAGAGGGGGCGTAGGGTGGAAAGCGCGGTTTTCGGCGGCGGCTGCTTCTGGTGCACGGAAGCTATCTTTGCCGGACTGAAAGGTGTCATCAAGGTCACGCCCGGCTATGCGGGCGGCGTGACAGCCGGTCCCACCTATCAGCAGGTATGCGGCGGCGCCACCGGCCACGCCGAGGTCATTAAAATTGATTACGATCCTTCTCTTATCAGCTATGATGCTTTGCTGGATGTCTTTTTTCATACGCACGACCCGACCACCTTGGACCGCCAGGGCTATGATGTCGGCGATCAATACAGGTCGATAATACTCTACATCAGCAGCGAACAAAAAGAGGCAGCCGAACGGTATATCGATGACCTGGGCGCTTCGGGAGAATTCGGACGCCCCATCGTGACGCAGGTAAAACCGCTGACCGAGTTTTACGAGGCTGAAGGATATCATCAGAGCTATTACGCTGAAAATGACGCCCGGCCGTATTGCCGCATGGTGATCACGCCCAAGCTGGCCAAATTGCGGGCGAAGTACGGTGATCTGCTTAAACCTGCCTGAGGTTCAGAGGACTGACGGTTTTTGAAGAGGAAGAAATGAATGGGGGTGCCCTAAAAATATTGAAGCCGTCGCGACAACTTATGGTTTGAGACCTTGTGCGGCGGCACCAATAAAAATGAGAAAACAATGATTAAGTTGATTCATAGTATATTGTATGTTTCCAGGGATGTGAATCCCGTAAAAGTACCGGTCGGCTTAGTACTATGGTCATGGTTGTATTTAAAAAGCTGCCTGGAGCGGGTTGAACTATTGACTTTTCATAAAGCTATCCGTAATATGATGCTATCTGACAAATGACTTTTTAGAGGGAGGTTGGCATGGCTAATAGTGTATACAAGGTCATCACATTGATAGGCACAAGCCCTGTATCCTGGGAGAAGGCAGCCGCTGCCGCTATAGAAAAAGCCGGCAAGACAGTGCGTGACCTTCGCATTGCAGAGGTGGAAGAGTTCGATATGCAGATCGAGGGCGGCAAGGTTGTCAACTACAGGGCCAAGGTTAAGGTATCCTTCAAATACGAGGGCAAATAGAAACCTTCAGATTTGATGTAATCCCTGAAACCACATTGTTTCAGCCTGCCTTTCACGGTTGGTTGAGCTACTGAAAGCACAGTGTATTCCACCTGCTTGAGGATTATTCTGCGTGTCAAGCCTGCATAAACACGTAGAATGGTGTGTTTTGCTTTTTCCAGAACGCCGCCGCCGATTTCAGTATCTTGCGAGCCATGCCTGACTCTTTACGATCATTTTCACTGAACGCGCGGATATCTTTGAACACGATGGCAAAGCCCTTTGCCCGGTACCATGACAGGTCGGTGAGGCATTCTTCAAAAGCGTCCCAGTTCATACCGAAATAGGCAGGGAACTGCAGGGACCGGGCAACGGTTTTGAGGAAGCCCTCTTTTGCGCTTACTCCGGAGAGATCTATATTAATGAAGAGCAGGCCGTGCAACCCCGCCGCCTTTTCAACCTCGTGTATATTTTGATCCCGGTAAAGGCGGTAAACGCCCGAGGCTGCCTCCGATTGGAATAACCTGTTCCAGTTCTTCAACTTCTATTCCTCGATCCGTTTGAAGGAACGGTAATGGTCGTCCGTATAATAATATTCACCCCCGCCCCCTGCCACGATCCGCCGTGCCCCCCGGTCGGATGATCCGGGCGTGATCACGGTATATTCATGGTAATAGCCCTTGGATTTCTCAGGGAGCAGCCCTTCGTAGTTGCTGAACACGGTCCCGTCCTTGGTATAGGGAAAAGGGCCGCCCTGTTTAATCAGTTGTAGCGTATCCAGAGCTTCGGGCGGCAGGACATTGATATTAATCCGGCCTGCCGTATCCCCATTCTGATCATACCGGGATGCTGTGGCGGCGCTGTTGTCTACGGTGTTCGATGCCGCCGGACTGCAGCCGGGATTAAAATTGCCGCCGGCAACAGTATAGGTTACACAAACTGCAGCAAAGACCAGTACATAGACTGCAATTTGTTTCCAGGATGATGATTTCATGGAGATACCTGCCTCAGGCTGTTAACAGCGCCCTGGAGATAACCATGCGCTGCACTTCCGATGTGCCTTCGTAGATCTGCGTCAGCTTGGCGTCACGGAAGTAACGCTGCATGGGTGAATCCATCATGTAGCCGTAGCCGCCGCAAACCTGCATGCCGTCAACCGCGATCTCCATGCTGGAATCGCTGGCAAACAGCTTGGCCCTGGCCGCTTCCCTGGAAAAGCTGAGCTTATTGTCCAGCAGCGATGCTGCATGGTAGGTCAGCAGCCTTGCGGCCTGCACCTTGAGGTCCATGTCCACCAGCTTCCACTGGATGGCCTGGTTGTCGCCGATGGGCCTGCCGAATTGCCTGCGCTCCTTCGCGTGGGCAACCGCGTGGTCCAGCACCGCCTGCCCGATGCCCACGGCCTGCGCCGCTATGCAGATCCTGCCCTCGTCCAGCGTGTAAAGGCAGATCTTCATGCCCTTGCCTTCATCGCCCAGCCTGTCGGAGGCCGGTATCCTGGCATTCTCGAAGATAAGCTTGCAGTTGGTGCCGCCGTGCATGCCCACCTTGACGTAGGGCGTGCTCCTGCTGAATCCCGGCGCGGAAGATTCCACGATGAAAGCGGTCATGCCGCGCGGGGCGAGCGCGGGTATGCCGGCGAAGATGATCATGATATCGCAGGCCGGCCCGTTGGTGATGAATACCTTGCAGCCGTTGATAACGTAGGAATCACCCTCCTTGACAGCTGTGGATTTGGCGCCGGATATATCGCTTCCGGCGTCCGCCTCCGTAATGGCGAAGGCGCCGATTTTGCTGCCCGAAGCAAGGGGAGGCAGGTATTTCTTTTTCTGCTCCGCCGTGCCGTTGAGTAATACGGGGCGCGCGCCGAGTATGAGGTGGGCGTTGAGTATATCGGCGGTGGAGGCGCAGGCCTGCGCTATCTCCTCCATCACGGCAACCGTGCCCACCATGTCGCCGCCGATGCCACCGTACTGTGGAGGGATGAGCAGCCCGGTAAAGCCCAGGGCGGCCATCTTCTTGAAGTTGTCCATGGCGAACTCTTCCGCCTCGTCCACAGCGGCCGCCGCCGGACCGATTTCCTTCCTGGCCAGCTCCCTGGCCGCAGACTGCAATTTACTCTGCTCTTCGTTCAGCTGGAATTCCATAGCTGTTACCTCCGTATCGATCAACTTTACTAACACAGCGCTACGGCTGCTTTGAAACCGCGTCCTGGAACTCGGGCTGGAACTTCACCCTGCCCTTCCTGCCAGCCAGCGCTCCCGGCCTGAGCTCGATCGCCATCCAGGCCTCATCCGGGGCCTCGAACTCACACTCCAGCCCCAGCGCATTGGCCCTGACGAAGCCAAAGCGCGGGTAATATTCAGGGTGTCCCACCAGCACCACGATCTCATAGCCCAGACGCCGGCATTCATCCAGCCCGGCACGGACCAGGGCGGAACCGATGCCCTGCCGCTGGTATGCGGGCAATACCGATACAGGCGCCAGGCACATGATCTCGAACCCGGAGCTGCCGGATTCAACGGTCGCCGGGCTGAACAGAATATGCCCGACCACGCAGCCTTCGAGCTCCGCGACCAGTGAGACTACGGCCCGGCCGTGCTCGCGCAGCCGGTTGACGAGGTCCGCCTCGACCTGCCGCCCGAAGGCCTGCGCGGTCACAATGCTGACCGCTTCTATATCATCATGTTTTTCGGGGCGTATTTTCAGCATTTTATGCACGTGCTCCTGAAGAGATATGATCAGATAGCTTAGGATATTTGTGTTATAATAGCAAGCCGTTCGGACGGCGGCCATGCACATAAATAAAGTCACGCTGCATCCGCAGCAATATCCTACCGGCGAGTATTACCCTTTCAGCCTGAAGATTTTTCAGGATACGCTCAGCCTGGACTTTGCGCAGCCTGTGACCTTTTTTGTGGGAGAGAACGGTTCGGGCAAGTCCACGCTGCTCAAGGCCATCTGCCAGAGCTGCGGCATACACATCTGGGAGGACAATGAGCACAGCCGCTTCCTGCACAATCCCTATGAAGCGGAGCTGTGCCGCTATATAGATGTGGCATGGGTGGACGGCCCCGTGCCCGGTTCGTTTTTCAGCTCCCAGATCTTCCACGATTTCGCGCGTTACCTGGATGAGTGGGCGCGTGTAGACCCGGGCATGCTGCAGTATTTCGGCGGCAATTCGCTGCTCACCCAGTCGCACGGCGAGTCCTTCATCTCCTTCTTCACGTCCAGGTATACGAGGAAGGGGCTTTACTTCATGGATGAGCCGGAGACTGCGCTGTCGCCGCAGAGTCAGCTCAAGCTGCTCAAAGTGCTCAAGGACATGAGCGCGGGAGGGCATGCGCAGTTCATCATCACCAGCCACTCGCCTATCCTGCTGGCCTACCCCGATGCCGTGCTCTACGACTTCAACTGCTCGCCCATCGTGCCCGTTGCTTACCGGGACACGCAGTACTACCGTATTTACCGGGATTTCATTAACAACCAGGATAAATTCCTGCAGGACCTCTGAATTTCACCGGGCGCTTTTCTGCAAACCCGGGTTATATAGCTACTTGATCCACTGCGCGGAATTGGCTGTCTGGTCGATTTTATCCTCCAGCGCGCTGAGCTGCTCTGGCGCGCTCAGGTCGCCGTGATAGTGCACGATGGTCTTTGTCTTGCCGCCCCGGGTGATCGAGGTGGTTACCGTGGGGGAATCGGTGATCGTCACCTGGGTGTAGGCGTCGTTCATGGAGAAGTAACCGACCCTGTCGAACTCCGCTGCCAGTTCGAGAACCTTATCCTGCCCGATGGTGGCCTGTTGCAGGCCGGTGGTTCTTACGTAATCCTTGCCCTGGTAGATGACCATGCCGTTGCCGTCTATGGTCAGCGAGTAGACCGGGCACCTGCCCTTGCAGGCGGTCCTGTCCACAGTGATGACCAGGCCTGCCTGGCTGCCGGCGGAAGGTCTGGCTGACTTTTCGCTCTCACAGCCCGTGATGATCGAGGCTGCGAGCAGCGCAACGGTTAACAGCAGAAGGTAATTTTTCATGGGTGCTCCTTTATGCAGACGGTTAAGCACTATTATTTTACTACTATCCGGACGGAAACATCTTTTGTACGCTCAGGGCAAACGGCAGGCACAGTTAATTAACACGGAGGCCGGCGGGATGTTGCATGTTGAAATATTCACATCGGCAGTCTATAATCCAATTAGAATCGTTGTATAGGGATATCGTTTGATACGAAAAACGGGGCTTGGAATGACGGGCAGGCTGCTTTTACTGCTGGTAGCCCTGCTGGTGCTGGCCGGCCTGGCTGCGGTATGGTTTACGGGTAATCCGGCGGGGAGTGGCTGGGGCATTGCGGTCATGTCCTGCGGCGAGCCTTTTATCCGCAGCGTGAATTTGAACCTCGAGGGCAGACCCGAGCCGGGCAAACCCGTGGAGCTGGTATGCAGCGTTGAGTCCGCCCGTATAGGAGAAAATATTTCACTGGAAGTAGTATTGCCGGAAGGGGTCAGGCTGAAAAGCGGTGACCTGCGCTGGATTGGCTTGATGCCCACCGGCGGGACGGCCGGAATACGTGCCGTGATTGCTGTGGAAACGCCGGGCGACTGGATCGTCACCGCGTGGGCCGGGCCTGCCGCCGAGCCGCGCCTCAGCGGTGATGTACTGTTCATTTCAGCTTCCAAAGAAAAATGCTTGACGGGCAAAGTCCCGGTTTCGTTAACGCCGGCACAGGCAGGCGCGGGGAACCCCAGGCAGGAATACCTGATTGCTTTCCGCGAATACAATCCCAGGTACAAAACCATCATGCTTATGTTCCCCGGGATGGATTTCCTCGGGGATAGTTCGTACGGCGATCAGAATAGGCCCGCCATCCGGGTGACGGCCGCCAGGGACCAGATAACTGTCATCCGCCAGCTCGACTTCGTGCTGACTGCTTATGCGTCTCCGTCCGGAGCAGCCGCCAACTCGGGGGCAGACAGCATGCTGGTGAGGAACATACTCATCTCGGCAGCACTCGTTATCGTTGCCGCCGTCGTGTTCTGGGTGATTGCCAAAATCATATAGCGGTTGGGCAGCCGCCTCACGTTATTTCTTCAGACGCCGTCCAGCGCCTTCCTGACCTCTGCTATAAAGTCCCGTAGTTTATGATACGAGCCGTTTTCCTCCATGAGCTGGATGATGCGGCTGCCGATGATAACGCCGTCGGCCAGCCCGGCGGCCTGCGCCGCCTGTTCTGCGCGGGAGATGCCGAACCCGATGCAGAGTGGCAGACCGGTGGCCCGCCTCACACGCGATACGAAGGCTTCCAGGTCGCCTGAAAGCCCCTCCCTGATACCCGTGATGCCGGTCACCGAGACCAGGTAAATGAACCCGTGCGCTATGCCGGCCACCTCTTTGATGCGCTCCGCGGAGCTGTTGGGCGCGAGGAAGCGTACCAGGTCCAGCCCGTGCCTTTGCGCCTGCACGTCCAGGTCGGCCATCTCGCCGGGCGGCAGGTCGGGTATGATCAAACCGTCCACACCTGCTTTGGCGCTGTCGGCGCAGAAATCCTCGACGCCGTAGTTGATGATGGGATTGAGATAGCCCATGAAGCACAGCGGAACCTTCACCCGGCTGCTGATCCTCGCCGCAGTTTCCAGGCACTTCCTGGTGGTGACGCCGTTGAGCAGCGCCTGGTGGGTGGCCTTCTGGATGGTGACGCCGTCGGCCAGCGGGTCTGAGAAGGGGATGCCCAGCTCGATGATGTCGCAGCCCTCGTCGGCAAGGAGCTCCGCTACTTCCAATGTAGATTTAATATCAGGATATCCTATAGTGATATAAGCGATCAGCGCTTTGCGTTTGCCCTTTTGGAAGACGGAAGATATGCGGCTCATAGCTTCACCCTCAATGCATCGGCCACCGTGCCCACATCCTTGTCACCCCTCCCCGACAGGTTGACCACGATGATCTTTTCTTTATTCAGCTTGCCCGCAAGCTTCATGGCGTAAGCCACGGCGTGCGCCGATTCCAGCGCCGGCATGATACCCTCCAGCCTGCAGAGAAGCTGGAAGGCCTCCAGGCTCTCCCTGTCGTCAGCGCTGACGTACTCCGCCCTTCCCGTATCCTTTAAATAGCCGTGCTCCGGGCCCACGCCCGAATAGTCCAGCCCGGCCGATATGCTGTGGGTCTCCATCACCTGCCCGTCACCGTCCTGCAGCAGGTAGAGTTTGGCACCGTGCAGGACTCCTGTGCGGCCCCTGGCCAGCGAAGCGGCGTGCTTGCCCGTGGCCAGCCCCAGGCCCCCGGCCTCCACGCCTATCAGCCTGACCTCCTTATCTTCGAGGAAAGGATGGAAAATGCCGATGGCGTTGCTGCCCCCGCCCACGCAGGCCACGATGTAGTCCGGCAGCCGCGAGCATTGTGCCATGGCCTGTTCGCGCGTCTCACGGCCGATGACCGACTGGAAGTCGCGCACCATCATCGGGTAGGGGTGCGGCCCCACCGCCGAGCCCAGCAGGTAATAGCTGTCGCCCACGTTGCTCACCCAGTCGCGGATGGCCTCGTTGATGGCGTCCTTGAGCGTCCTGCTGCCCGACGAGACGGGACGCACCTCGGCGCCCATCAGCTTCATGCGGAACACGTTGAGTGATTGCCGCCTGATATCCTCCTCGCCCATGTAGACCACGCACTGCATGCCCAGCATGGCGCACACGGCCGCCGCGGCCACGCCGTGCTGCCCCGCGCCCGTTTCCGCGATGATCCTGCGCTTGCCCATTTGCTTTGCCAGCAGGCCCTGTCCCAGAGCATTATTGATTTTGTGCGCGCCCGTATGCGCCAGGTCCTCGCGCTTGAGGTAGATGCGCGCGCCGCCGCAGTGCCGCGTCAGCATCTCCGCATAGTAGAGCGCCGTAGGCCTGCCGGAATAGTCGCGCGAGAGCGCCTCGAAGCGCGCCTGGAACTCCCTGTCTGCCTTCGCCCGGCCGTACGCCAGCACCAGCTCGTCCAGCGCCGGTATCAGCGTCTCGGGGACGAACCTGCCGCCGTAATCGCCGAAGTAGCCTTTCTCATCAGGTAACATCGATCTCACCTTTCCTGTAATATTTTGGGGGTAAACTTTGCCAGACCCCGCCCGGAGCGCCCGCCGATCTGACAGCCTCGACGAAGCCGCGTACCTTGTCCATATCCTTGCGCCCGTCCGTCTCCACGCCGGAGGAGACGTCCACGCCCAGCGGTTTTACATCGTTTATAAGTTCGGCGACGTTATCCGCGGAGAGGCCGCCGGCGACCAGCACGGGCACCGTGGCGCACACCTGCCGCGCCACGTCACGATTGAAGCCCTGCCCGCTGCCGCCATAGAGTCCTCCTGCCATGGTATCCAGCATGCACAGGTA